>Ga0172368_10005612_pt1 | contig 13890 bp, 5 predicted proteins | sample Lak11m_FD_114540 | JGI IMG/M metagenome (GOLD analysis project Ga0172368, IMG submission 114540) | Freshwater microbial communities from Kabuno Bay, South-Kivu, Congo - kab_022012_11m | ecosystem: Environmental > Aquatic > Freshwater > Lake | place: Democratic Republic of the Congo: South-Kivu...
CACGTCGATCGAGGCCAGGGTCTGCTCACTATATAAGTCCCAGAGGATCACCTGGCGTTCGTCATCGCGTCGAAGCAGCAGGGCGATTTGCGTCGTATCGCACACTTCGACGACCATATATTCGGGCGGGAACGGATGGGTAATCTCCCCGGTTGTCAGATCGAGCAGGCAAGCGGCATCCGTTCTCAGACCGGGCCAATCGTTATCCCGGCAGGTTCGTAATACAACCTGCCGTCCGCCACGCAGGAAGCACTGTGCCTGCTGGTAGAGCGTCTGCCATACCGCCGACACTTCGCGGTCTCCTCGCACATCGAGCCGCAGCACTCGCGCGCCAGTTTCAATATCGGTCCATCCGTCAAATACGCAGCACGCCTGATCGAATACCGACCGCCCGACCAGCGCATCATCACTCCCGGTCCGGGCTATACCCTGTTCAATTGCCATGACTCGATTCTTTCCAAGCACTCATCGCTAATCTTACGAACGATAGATATTCTCTACACGCTGTAGAGCATTTCACCGAGAATGGACTCATCTATTGTTTCGGCGCCCACAGGAACCCCCGGCGCAACATCCCGCCGATTTCGGCGTTATTCCACACGCGGACGGCGATGACGTTCCGGCCGGCTTTCACTTTGCCGGTAGCGTCGACATCCATCTCCAGCCCTTCGCGGCCTTCCCACCAGAGTTTCCATGACCGGTGGCCGGCATAGTTGCCATTGATCCACACCCAGCCTTCGTTGAGGACGCCGCCGAGATGGAGCTTGAGCGGCTTATTCACGGCGTTGGCCGGCACGTCCACAGTAAAGCGATACCAACCGTAACCGTCATAATCGTGACCCGCCGCATCCTCCGGTTTATCCTGTTGGTCCCAGGTCAGGAAGGTGTTCTCTGTTCCCCATTCCTTGTCGTCATACTGCGGAAGGTACCATTCGGCCAACACGCCTTCGTTGTAGCGATCACGATGAAATTTCGCTTCCAATGGAACCGGCGCGATCATCGTCCCTTCCTCGCCGTTCATCATCGTTGCCAATTTCGTGTAACGATCCCGGAAACCATTATTGAAGTCGGGATGCTGTTTCGGCCCAATGAAGAAGGAGTAGATGGCAGTCAGCTTCGCATCGTCGTCTTCCGCGCGCTGGGCTTGTTTGACAGCTTCGGGGTAATCCAGGTTCTTTTCCGCCTCATTGCGGGCGGCGACCGCTTCGAGGTGGTCGGCAATGAGGGCGAACGCCGCGAAATGCTCGCGTTGTTTCGGCGTCATGGCGCAGTTCGCGGCCCTGTCCACATACTGGTGGAGTTTTTGCGTGAAGGCGACCGTATACACGTGATCGACGAGCCAGTCCTCATGGCAGTGGACGGTCGCGGCGCCCAGCGCTGTCTCACAATCATCCCACCACTGCTGAACAAAGGGACCGGCTTCCGGTCCGAAGAAATTCGTGTAAAAATCTTGTTTCAACGCCTGCACGTCGGCGTTCGCGTTCCACATCAGCTTGCCCCGCATGTAGTAGCTGATCCAGGTGATCATGAATGTTTTTCGACCTTCGGTCTGGAATCCTTTCAATCCCATATCCCTATAGAGCTTCGCGTTCTCGGCAAAGTTGGCCACATCGCGTTCGGGCACAAAGCTACCGAGCAGGAAGCCGGGGTTGTAGTCATATATGTAGACGTGCGGGGTGAGCTTGCACCACTGCCGCATCATGCTGATGGTTTCGGTGCGGCGCCAGCAGGCCGGATCGTTGCCGGGATGGAGCACGCAGGAGGCGATGGGCGCATACATCACCGCCAAGTTTTTCGGGATCTCCCCCCCCTGTGGCGGCACCTCGCGGCCGGAATAGGCCATGGTCGCCACCCATTTATCCGGGAAGGCCTTCGCCAATTTAGCCGCGAACGCGAAGAACTCCTCACTATCTTGCGGCTTATCGGTCAGGGTCGGGTAGATAAAATTCTGGCTGGCCTCAACCGCCTTCGGATCGTAATCATAGGATGTGCCGTCGGGCGGGCTGATGCCGAAGCCGTTGGGACTGATAATGCGCGAGATGGCGCTTTTGGACGCATTCCCCGCGAAGGCCTGCTTCAGATTCTGTATCGACAGCTCCAGCGTTTTCGGGTTCACCAGCGAAAGCATCACACCGTTGAGAAAATTGTCCGGCTGCTCGTGGCTGCCGTTTTTATCCATGGCATACAGCGTGGGGTCGTTATATTCCTTCGGCGGCAACAGGTAGCCGAGAAATCCATCGCCGACACCCGGGTAGAAGAGCGTGTCATGTGTATACTTGACTTTGTTTTCCCAGTCGGCGAAGGCCTTTTGTTCTTCCGCTGTCGAGGGAAACCAACCCCCAAGGTTGTTTTCACGGAGCGCGAAATCCGGCCGTGACGTCACATCGATTTCCGGGATGGTGATGGTCTTCCTCTCCGGGATGACTTCGCCCCACTCGCCGGGGAAGTAGAACCGGCAGCCCAGGCGCTCGAGAAAATCATAACTGGCATAAGTCGTCCCGCGGTACGGGCCATCCGAATTGCCACCCACGACGATCTGCTGCCCGCGGGTCTTGATGACGAAGCCTTCCTCTTCAAAAACCTTCGGATCGCCGACTACTTCCTTGAAGCCGGACGGCACCTGTACCCCGTTCTTCTCGGCGATCTTCGAATGGCCGACGGCAATCTTCACCGGCAGCCCGGTGTTATCGGTATCCGTTTCCTTCAGCAGCGGCAGTTTGGCGCCGCTCATCTTCTCGATATAATTCTGGATTTCTCCCGCTGCCTGCACGGCCTGCGGCTCGTCCGTCGTAATAATGACGGCGTTCGGCTTGCCGTCCGCCACCAGGGTCAACTCGGCGGCGCTTAACAGTGCGCAACAGGCGATTAAAAGCATGCCAATTATGCATAATTTCATCGCGTGTTTCATGTTTCACTCCCCTTTCACGACGCTGGATCGATACAGCGGAATAACTGGCGTTTTCACCGGTGATATTTAATTAGACGCTATACTTACGATAAACACTTGGCATTTTTACCTGAGGTGACTTGTGTTTTGTATGGCAGGGGGCCGATTTCGTGATATGATAGGAGATGTGCGCGGAACGTATCAGCGCTCGATCAGTGTGGGAATGGCCATGTCGTCAACATCAGCTTCAGAGCGGGATTACTATTGCGCCCCCTCGGTCTGGGTGCACGCACCCTCCGGGGTCATCACTGATGACATGGAATACCACCAGGCGCGATTTCTCGGGTCGCCGTATTGCGGGAAACTCGGAGTGCCATTCGTGCAGGACCCTCCGCACCGGCATCATGGGCATGATCTGCTGGTGGTGACTCATGGCACTTGTAAACTCCTCATCGAGGAAACGACGGAATATACGCTCATTCCCGGTTCCATCCTGATCCTTCCCGGCGGCAACGGCCATCGCCGCATCGTCGATGGTACCACTTGTTGCTGCGGTATCGAGATTTCGCCGGATTATTTCCATGACTACCTGAAGGTATCGGAACTGGCATCACTCGCCCGGGGCTATACGCAGCGCGTGTGCGCGATGAAAGATGGTCTTGCCGTGCCGGCCGGTGAGCCACTCCCTGCCCTCCTGGTATATGATCACCGGGCGCACCGCACTTTTCTCAACCTGTTTGAGGAGTGTCTGCAGGCGTATAATCAAGTGACGCCTCTTCGGTCGCACTTCATCTATACATTCGGCTCACTCTTCGCCCAATTTCTTCTCGGCCTGCTGCAGCAGTCTCCGACTGCAGCGACATCGCCAACAGCCCCGCAACGGATGCTTGAGATCAAGCGATGGCTTGATCGTCATTTCACCGAAGAGACCTCCATCCCCCAACTGGCCGAGAAGGCCAACCTTTCTCCACACTGGTTCGGCACGGTGTTCCGCAATACGGTCGGCGTGTCACCGAAAGCGTATCTTATCACCCTGCGCATGCAGCATGCCGCTTATCTGCTGGAAGAGACCACCTACTCCATCACCGATATCGCATATCGTGTCGGCTACAACGATCTGGCGAATTTCATCCGCGCCTTCACCTCCCGCTATCACAATTCGCCACAGGCGTATCGGCAGCAACACAATCAAATTATCCATTGATCTGTGCTGCTTGCAGGATTCCTCTACACGACCAAGGTTCGGCCTGCAGGATGACCGCCCGACCAGGATGACCGGTTGTGAAATTACCTTAAAACTTGCAGTTCCATCACTCCCTTGGCGCCCACAAGAAACCCCGCCGGTCCAGCCCGCCTATCTCGGCATTGTTCCACACGCGGATGGCGATGATGTTGGGGCCGGCTTTTACTTTACCGGTGGCGTCCACATCCATCTCCAGCGCATTGCGCCCCGCCCACCACAACTTCCATGGCCGGTGGCCGGCGTAGCTGCCGTTGATCCATACCCATCCTTCGTTCATAAGTCCGCCGAGATGGAGCTTGAGCGGCTTGTTCACCATGTTGGCCGGCACATTAACGCTCACGCGATACCAGCCATAGCCGTCATAATCGTGGCCCTCGGCATCCTCGGGCTTGTCCTGGGCATCCCAGGTGTAGAAGGTATTCTCGGTGCCCCAGACGCGGTCGTCGAAAGACGGCTGGAACCATTCAGCGATGACGCCTTCATTGAAGGGATCCCGCTTGAATTTGCCTTCCAGGGGGATGGATGCGACGAGCGTGCCCGCGTCCCCTTTCACCATCTGCGCGAGTGCCGCGTATTTCTTCACCCGTCCATTGGTGAATTCGGCATTCACCACCGGCCCGATGAAGAAGGAATAGATGTTGTAGAGCTTCGTGTTGTCGTCTTCCATGCGCTGCGCCTGTTTGCCGGCTTCGACATAATCGAGATTTTTTTCCGCCTCTTCCATGTTTGCGAAGGACTCCAGGTGGTCGGCGATGAGCGCGAATGCCGCAAAATGCTCGCGCTGTTTCGGCGTCATCGCGCACTTATCCGCCTGCTCGACATACTGGTGGATGCGTTTGGTGAACGGCACGGTATAGACATTGTTGACCAGCCAGTCCTCATGGCAATGGATAGTGGCGGCGCCCAGCGCTTGCTCACATTCGTCCCACCACTGCTGGACAATCGGACCGGCTTCCGCCCCGAAGAAGTTGGTATAGAAATCCTTTTTGATCGCCGCCACATCCGCCTTGGAATCCCACATCAGCTTGCTGCGGATGTAATAGCTGATCCAGGTCTGCATGAACGCCTTACGGCCTTCCGGACAGAAGCCTTTCAGCTTCATCTCCTTATAAAGCTTCACGTTCTCGGTGAAGTTGGCCACGTCGCGCTCGGGCAGGAAACTGCCAAGCAGAAATCCGGGATTGTAGTCGTAGATGCAGACGTTCGGGCTGAGTTTGCACCACTGCCGCATGATGCGCATGGTCTCCTGGCGGCGCCAGCACGAAGGATCGTTGCCGGGATGAAGCACGCAAGAGGAGATCGGCGCATACATCACCGCCATATTCGCGGGAATCGCCACTCCTTGCGGCGGCATCTCGCGGCCCGCGTAAGCCATGGTCGAGACCCACTTATCGGGAAAGACCTTTGCCAGTTTGGCCGCGAAATTGAAATATTCCTCGCTGTTCATGGGGTGGTGGATATACGTCGGGTAATTGAAATCCTGGTTGTTGCCGATGTATTGGGGATCGTAATCGAAGACCGCGCCGTCGGGCGGGCTGATGCCGAAGCCGTTGCGGCTGACGATATTCATTTTACGAGTGCCGGCGAAGGCTTCCTTCAGGTTCTGTATCGCAACCTCGAGGGTTCGCGGATTCCCGAGGGAGAGCATCCCCGGTCCCCGGACCCCGCCCTGGTTCATCGAAAACAGCTCCGGCTCCTTGTCAAAGAACTCTTTCGCGTCGATCAAGCCCATGATCGTGCCATCACCGACACCTGGGTAAAATTGTCCGAAGCGAGCCGAATTTTTGGTCTTGCGGAGCCAGTCAGCGTAAATGGTTCCCTCCACCGCGGTGGAGGGGATCCATCCGCCCAGGCTGTTATAGCGGACCGCGAAGTCGGGTTTGGTGGTTACATTGGTTGTGGGGAAGGTGACGCTCTTCTTTTCTGGAATCACTTCGCCCCACTCGCCGGGAAAATAGAACCGGCATCCGAGGCGTTCCAGGAAGTCGTAGCCCGCGTAGAGCGTGCCCTGGTAGGGACCATCGGAGTTCCCGCCGAGGATGATCTGGCTGCCTTTGGTCGCGATGACAAAGCCTTCCTCCTCGAACACTTTGGGGGTGCCCACCACCTCGTTGAAGCCGGCGGGAATTTTCACCCCCTGCTCCCCGGCAATTTTCGTGTGGCCGATGACGATGGACACCGGCAGCCCGTTCAGGTCGACATCGCCTTCCTTCAGGATCGGCAACCGGGCACCGCTCATTTTTTCAATATAGCGCTGGATATCCGCTGCCGCCTGGGTGGCGTGCACTTCCGCGGCGGTGATGATGACGGCATTCGGCTTACCGTCCGCCACCAGGATCAGATCGGCGGCGCGCAGGCCGGCGCCGCACAGGGTCAGCAAGGCCCCCATCACGGAGGCAATAATCACAGGTTTCATTACCGGAAGCTCCTTTTGTCGACTGCAATATCAGCCGACACCGTATCTTTGCCAGGGCAACTGCAGCATCGGCTCCTCGCGCAATACTCGTCGATATCACCGGTGAAATGCTCGATGATAGCGTCTTTCACTCTTTACCCCTTCATACTATCGTGCCCTCTCCCCCCCAGCCCCCTCTCCCAATCCTGGGCGAGGGGGAGCAGGTTCTCTTATTAAATGAAAAGGAATCATGTTTCATCTCCGGCACTCCCCCTCGCCCAGCATTGGGAGAGGGGGTTGGGAAGAGAGGGCCCGCGTCTCCGAACCGTACCGAACGATAATCCTGCCCTTATTTCACCTGATACAGGAAAGGCCGCCGGAACATGCCGCCCAGGTGGTGCTGAACATTGCAGCGCAGGACGATGGTGTTGTCGCCGGCTTTCAGCGCGCCGGCGAGTGGGACATCCCAGTTGAAGGCGTAATCGTTGTTCCACCACATGGGCGACTGCTCGCGATGGGCGACGAGATTGCCGTTGACATACAACCAGCACTCGTTAAACAGGCCGGGGAAGCGAATGTGCACATTTGCGCCGGCATCGGCGGCGTTGACGGAGGCCGTCGTCTGGTACCAGGCGAAGCCGGTGAAGCTCTGCCAGTCAGGGTGCAGCACACCCTGGGCCTGCATATACAGGTCGGCCCGCAGCATCTCCCACTGCGTCGTCGGGTAATCCTTGCGGGACTCCGGGGTGGTGAAGTTTCCCTTGTTAGCGTTCCAGAAGGCCAGGTTCGGCGCGCGGTAGGCGAATCCGGAGGCCAGCCCGGTATCGTTCGGGTCGCGGCGGAAGGCCCATTCCAACGGCAGCAGGGCAACGAGCTTGCCATCCGGTCCGGCGGTCAGCTTGCCCAGGTCGGCATAGAGCTGCACCTCGCCGGGAAACCAGGCGGGGCCGTTTTCGCCCATGGTGGTGTTGACGAAGATGCCGTTCATCTTCTGCAACTCCGCCCGCGCGGCCAGCGCTTTCTCCCCGCAGGCGGCGGCTTTGGCATAATCGCATTGCCCGGCGCCGGCGGAAAGCATCGCCGTATAACCATCCAATACGTCAAATCCCAAGCGCGTGAAGCGCATGCGGTCGAGGTAGAGCTGCTCGTTGCGCGTCAACACGATTTTGTTCGTCTTCAGCGGAAAGACGGTCTTCTCCGCGGCGGCCAGGTATCCGCGTAGCTTCTCGATCAACGCCGGCGTATAGATGGCGGGGATGATGAAAAACTCGTGCTCGGTGACAATCGTCTTATCCCAGGCCTGGTAAATCGCGCCCCAATATTTTGACATGGGCTCGGCCGCCGGACCGTAGAAGGCGGGATAGAACTCCTTCAGGTGGGTATCCACATCCAGCCTGGGGTTCCACATGAGCTGCGCTCGCAGATGCTGGTTGAGGAAGGTGGTGGCGAATGCGTCGCGCGTTTCCGCGGTAAAGCCCACCACACCCGCCTTGGCGTAGTGCTGCACGTCCTGCCGGAACGCCTGGTGGCTGGGGTCCGGAATATCGCGCCACACCAGCGCACCCTGGTCGTAGTCGCGGATATACATGCGGCCATCCATCACCTTCGCCCAGCGATACATGATGTCGCGATATTCCTGCCGCGGTGGCGAGACGACGTCGTCCATGCCGTGGTTCGGGTCGATGTCGATGGGCGCCATCGAACAGAACAGCGGCATGGCGGCTTTCTGCACCCGTTGCGGCGGGATGGTCATATTGGTATAGGCGAGGAAACCGATCTTCGCCGTGCTTTGCGGATATTTTTTCAGCAGGCGGTCGCAGACCTTGTTGTACAGCGTCAGAAAGGCGTCGCTCATCACCGGCATGCTGTAGAAGTATTTATCATACAGTCCGGCCTGCAGCTCACGATCCTTCGCCGACTCCGAGGTATACAATCCGTCCTCGATGGCCAGCGAAGCCATGCCGTTATCGCGGAACACCGTATCGAGTTTGGCGGCCACGTGGTCGGCGGTGTTGTCCTCCGCGATAGGAATTTGAAAGATGCTTTTGCCGGGCGGCACCAGCTCCTGAATATAGCTGCCCAGCGCATGGCCGGCTGGTGGCGGAGTTACACCGCGCGTTAAGCGATTATGCAGCGAGAACTCGGTATATCCTGACCCGTTGCCGTTCCAGGCAATCCAATACATGCGCAGCTCGAAGGGCGAGGCATAAGCATAATCGAGCTTGCCGACGACCAGGCGGTCACAATCGGGAATGCACTCGCCGAACGCGGTAGGCAGATACCAATGGCACCCCCAGCGCTCCAGCAACTCGACCACGGCGTGGTAGTGGCCATCGTTGGTTAATCCGGCGAGATAGACGCGATTACCGGCCCGCCGCACGACGATCGCATCGGCGCGCAGCTTCGGCTGCGGTTTGGCGACCTTTTTCAGCGCGGCCGAGAGGCTTTTATCAACCTTCAGCGCCTCCGAGCCCACAATAAGCACCGGCCGGGTTTTCTCCTTCAGCGCCGCGGCAATGGCGTCCGGCGTGTCGGCAATCGTCGGTGTCGCGCCGGTCATCAGCGTGATGCATCGCACCAGCTCATCAGCCGCCGCGCGCTCATACAGACCCATGGCCTGCGCACTCGCATAGGTCTCCCTCGATAGCGGGCCGTCCGGCTTTTTCGCGTCCGGCGAGACGACGACAATGGCCCGGGTTTGGCCGCCCTCCGCCACCACGAGCTCCCCTTTACCCGGCGTACCCGCGGTCGCGGCCCAGGTGATTGAAGTGGCAGCGATTAATGCCATCAATACGGCCAGCAGTAAACGAGTGTTGTTAAGACGACTCATCATCATGTCCTCATCTTCTTGCCGGGAGTCCTCCCGGTGCGCACCGGGAGGACTTACAGACGTTACTTCTCTCTGAAGATCACGACAGGACCCATCAAGCCGCCGGTACCGAGCTCATTCAGCCAGTTGCGCTCGCAGATGATCGTGATCTGGTTGTCACCGGGCTTTACGGCGGCGGTGATGTCGAATTGGGCGGGTTCGCAATAGCCGGCAAAGGCTTCGCGCACCTCACCGGTGCCCGGCACGACATATTTAAACGGTTGCCCGTTCACGAAGGGTTTCGCGCTGCCATCGGTTGAACCGATCCACAGATACACTTTTTTGCCCGCCGGGACGGTGGGTAAGTTGATAGTGACACGGTAGACCATGCGCCCCATGGTGTTGTGATGGCCGATGGTGGACCAGGTCTCATTCACGATGTGGGTGGTCTTCCAATCGGCATCGTTGAAGCCCGGCTTAGTCCAACCCAGCGCGTCGGACTGCTTGTCCTTGTCGTAGCAATATTTCCACTGCAGCAGCGGCGCGGCGAGCGGCGTCATTTCGCGTGCCATCCGCGTGCCGTCTTTGTAGGCCGTGCCATAAAACGCATCGGGATACGATGTCGTGCCAAACACCCCGCCAAACGACACGTCGTCGCCATAACGGGTGTTGAGCGCAACGATATTTGCCCGCCACTGCGTATAGTCGGCATCCAGTCCTTCCAGCCGTCCCGCCGCCCAGTCCCGCCGCATCTTCATGAACAGCTCGAATTCGCTCAACGATTCATCGATGAGCTTGACCCGCCGATATTCCAGGCTGTTGGCGTTGCCGGCATGCGCAAGCGCCTCGTTGATGTCCGCCCGCGCCCCTTGCAGCACCTCCGGTGTAAATATGCGCAGGTAGCCAAACCCGCAGCCGGCATATTCGTTGGCGTCGATCCACGCCCGGTCCATGCGGTGCCAGTACCGGCTCATCGGCTCAGCCGCCGGCCCATAAAAGCGGTCCATCAGGTCCTGGATCACCGCGTCCGTTTTCTGTGCCGGGTCGAAGGTCAGCCGCGTGGCAAGATAATAACCCGGCAGCATGGATTCGAAGCCGCCCTTGGTTTCCGGCATCCAGTAATCACACTTGTTGCTCATGATGATGGGGATGTCCGTGCCCCACTTGGTGATGAACGGATTTGGCGCGGAGAGTTCCGCCAGGTTGAAACCATAGGCGTAAAAACCGATGCTTGACGACACCTTGGCCCATCCGGTCACCATGTCCAGCAGCCAGGTCTGATTGGGGTGATTCGGCCAGGTCATCGGATGCATGCGGTTGAAGTCGATGGGGGCGATCACCGGCACCACGTTGGGGTGCACTTTCATCTTCACCGGCGGCATGGAGTAATTCACATAAGCGAGCACTCCAAAGCGCACGTCCGGATATTTCTTCCCTACGCGTTCGGCGACGCGGTTGACCAGCAGAATCAGCCGATCCGTGACCGACCATTTATTCGCAGCGGGCTCCCACACGCGCGGCACGGGGTCATACTTCATTTCTTCCGGATCGTCGGCGGCCATCACGTAATCGCCCGGCGTTAATGAAATCGACGGCATATAATCCTTATCCAAACGCTGGATAATATTGTCCGCGATGGCGTCGGCGACATCCTGGCGTGTCATGCGGAACATTTCGATGGGCTTGCCGTCAATCACCATTTTCCACTCGGGATGCGCATCCAACTGTTCTTTGCTGATGCAATTTTCCAACCCGAGCTGCGCGTTCTCGGCCATGATCCCGTTCATCCGGTTCCGCCGCAGGAAATCGGCGCCGCCATGCCACATGCCGCGGTAATCGGTGGCGGGCGCTAGCGATTCATCCTGTTCCGGCACCTCCAGCGTGACCTGCGCCGGGATGCACTCGCCCAGTTCCGTGGGCATGAACCAGCGGCAACCCAGCCGGTGGAGCAGCTCGTAGATCGCGTAGCTGGTTCCATACTCCGACTCGCCGTACAGCCCCACGCCTTTGTTTCCCGCCACTACGCGGAAACCGAACAGACCGGACTTCGATTTGCCAACCGGTCCGAAGACCTTCTGCGCTTCCGCTCCGATAAAAATGGGAATACGCTGCTCCTGGGCCGGCAATCCCTCGACGACGTCGATCTTCGCGCCCGACATCTTCCCCAGATACAACGCCAGGTCACGCACCGAATCGCGTTGCAATCGGCGCCGGTTCTCGGCCTCCCGGTCCTTCCAGCAGGTTAGCGACACTTGGGCGGAATCACCCGCCCACGTCATTGAGCCCGGCGGCGCAACAATCACGCAGCGCGCTTGACCGTTGTCTGCCAACCGCACATTGGCGGCCGTGGCGCTCCCGGCGATTACGGCCAGGAGCAGTAATCCCCAGGCGAGCGTGAAGGAGGGTACGCAAAGTCTCATCGGATACCACCTTTCGTCAGTTCGGCCATGCTGCCGTTGCTTACTTCATGGCAATACGATATTACGATCTCTCCTGATGAAATACCTTGATTTATCCGCCAAATAAATCGAGGCATTTCGCGAGAAAGGGTCATATTAGTCATCAATTTTCTCAACGCACGCCTGGTCGACTACCGGATCGTGCATTATAACTGAGATGCCTAACCTCAAGTACCGGTACCATTATTTCCCTGCCAACCATTCCGACCAGGCTTCCGGGTCGTTGCCGATACGCGCGTTAAAGGTATGTTCGAGCAACAGGGTGGCATGGCCTTTCAGCGGTTCGGGCAAGGTCGCATCACGGGTGAATATAGCGCGAGTGAGTGCCGGATTTCGCTGGCACTCGGCAGCCTGGTAGACGCCGCCGGGATTCTGCGCCACCAACACGTCCAGCCGCGCGAGGAGCAGGGTGACCAGGCGTTCGTCCGCGCGGCGGGAGGCCAGCTCGATGAGGGTCAGATCGTCCGGGGGCGTCTTCAAGCATTCCGCCAGCAGCGTCTCGTCGCCGGCGACGGCGTCATACAACGCAGCGTGGAAGCGGTCGTCGGTCTCCGGGTCGCGCAGCACGGCAAGGCAGCGCAGCGGGTCAAATGCCGCCAGCAGCGGGATCGCCTCGCCGTAGACCCGGCGGTCCGGGTCGTCGACAGCGAAACCGTAGAGCACCTGCCCAAACGCGCGCAGCTCCGGGGTCAGCTTGCCTGCCGCGCGCTTGCGCGCCAGGTAGCCGCGAGCCGCGCGCATGATTTGCATGTGAATATACGCCTGCGGACGATCGAGAGCCGCCTGCGCCAGCGCGGGGAAGCGGGCGTCGTCCAGCGCGGCCAGCGCCATCAGCATCTCGGCGCAGGCGTGCGGATGGGTCTCCCGCGGCAGGCGCGCGGCCAGCACATCGGCGGCGGGCGCGTATTTGAGCCGGCCCAGCGCCTCGGCGGCCGATCGCCGCACCATGCCGTTTTCATGGTCGAGCAGCGGCATAACCCGGGCAGCCAATCCCCACGCGGGATAGAATCCGGCGAACCAGGCGCCGGCGGTCAGGTCTTCCCAGTCCTGCGAGGCCAGCAGCTCCTTCGTCCGCGCCTGCATCTGCGCCAGACGATCGTCGGCGGGAGCGGGGGTATCGCGCACCGCGATCATCTGCTCGCGCACGAGGGTTGGAACCGTCATCTCGATCCACCCGTCTTTGAAGGTGAACGGCAGGTTGACCAGCGTCATATCGTCGAAGATCTGCACGCGCGCCGGCGCCCTGGGCGCTTTCAGGCGAATTGTCACGTTGCGCGCGGCGGCGCCTTGCATGTTATACAGCACGATCAGCGTGCCGGTATCGCTGGTGAGCGGCTGCGCCATGATGCAGGGCTGCGAGAGGATCATTTCCCGCCCGATCTTCGCCTCGGTGAGCGGCAGGGACAGCGGATCGCGCCCGCGGTCGCCCCAGACCACCTCCGCGCCGCTTACGCGCACCGCCTGGTTCGTATAGTTAATCCCGCCGCGGAAGGCCAGGTAGACCACGCGGCCCTTGCCGATTGCCTTTTCCAGCCATGCCGGCCTGCCGTCGGCGAAGCGCGCGCGCACGGTGGCGCCCGCCCAGGTGATCGCATCCACCGGCGTCTTTGGCGTCGTCTGTTTCAGAATGCCCGTCTCGCCCGGCGCGGGCGCCATGGTGGTATCCCGTGCATCCTCGGTGTAGGTACGCTGCAAGCCGTAAGTACGCTGCAGGCAGTCCGTATCGTCGCCATACTCGTTCCAGCGCAGCGCATCCGCGCAGGTCCACAGCAGCCCGCCGCGCTCGACGAAGGTCTTGATCTTCGCCTGCGCCGCGTCGCTGACCCATGGCTCCAGCACGTAGAGGGCGTCGTAGTGGTTCAGCGCGCCGGAGGACACCTGCTCTTCGGTGACCAATTCCGGCTGGTAATATTCGTGGGACAGGCCAAGGAAGCTGGCGCGCTTATCGGCGAAACTGGCCTGGGCGTTCCAGTATTCGGTCGAGCGGGCATAAAGCATGGCCACCCGGCTCGGGCGCATGCGCGCGGCGCAAAGGATGTCATCGACCTGCGCCGCGCGGTTGTCCACCAGGTGCGGACCGCGATAAGCGCCGGGGTC
>Ga0172368_10005618_pt1 | contig 13882 bp, 9 predicted proteins | sample Lak11m_FD_114540 | JGI IMG/M metagenome (GOLD analysis project Ga0172368, IMG submission 114540) | Freshwater microbial communities from Kabuno Bay, South-Kivu, Congo - kab_022012_11m | ecosystem: Environmental > Aquatic > Freshwater > Lake | place: Democratic Republic of the Congo: South-Kivu...
CCTCATCTTCGCCCTCGGCATCCCCATCCCCATCCGCACGCTGCCCAGCCTGCGCGCGCTGGCCTTCACACTGCTGCCCATCATCTGCCGCATGCCCTTTTCCATGCTTTACCCCACCGGCGCCGAGCAAAAGAAGCGGGTGAGCAAATATGTAAAATACTTCCACTGGGCGGATATCATCGCCGGCGATTTCCACTTCATCAACCGCTACCGGCCCAACCGGCTGGACGGCAAGGTAATCATCACCAACACTACCACCGAGGCGGACCTGGCCATGTTCCGCGCCAGCGGCGCCGCCATGCTGGTCGGCACCACCCCCCAACTCGGCGGCCGCAGCTTCGGCACCAACGTCATGGAAGGCGTCATTATCGCCCTGCAGGGGAAACGCCCCGAGAAGATGACACCGGCGGATTACCAGGAGACACTGGAGCAACTGGGGTGGGCGCCGAATGTGACGAAATTTTGAGTTCATTGTTCGAAGTTGGTTGTCTGAACTGGTTGCATGTTACGCCTTTCCGCAGCATCGCTGTGCATCCGCTGACTCTCTGTTATAATAGAGCACTGCTCTCTTCTAGGACGGCAGTTATCTCATCAAGCGAGGATGCGCACATGGAATTGCTCTATCGTCTTCTCGGCTTTTTTTCTGCGGTCAACGATACCACGCGCCGGTTTCGCATTAATTTCATCCCATTCAATCTAATCGTTATGACGGTGTTGGCTCTCCTGTTCTGCGCACAGCTCTCGAATAGTCTCATGACGCAAGCGGAGGGAAGAACATCGATAACCCTTACCCTGCCGGATCTTTTCGCCGGTCGGAATCACGGGAAGTGTTATGTGACGGTGGAAGGGGTATTGCACCCCGATGCCGCCTTCACGTTCAACCGGGAAGGCGAAATTCAGAAAGATGCGCCAACGCTGTTCGTGCCATTCACCGAGGAAGGGGACCAACACGCACTGTTGGCGCGCATGAGTGCAAAGCGTGTCCGTGGAATGGGTGAAGAGGCAACGCCAATCACTCTGACCGGAACGCTTAACCCGATCAATATCAATACTCAGCAGGCTCTATTGAAAAACCAGGGTTGGGTAGGTGATTACCGCATCCATGGGCTCTACCAGCTCAACGCCTGGCAGAAACCGGGTGATCCGCTGCAGGCCTTCTTGCTGGTGGTGCTAACCATCCTGCTGGGATTGATGCTGACGAACCTGTGCATGCGCTATCTGGTGTTCCGGCCTATGCCTGAGTTGTATTCGGGCACCGAAGCTCCCGGCGCCGCTGCGACCCCCATAGTAACTCGGGCAACCGGAGATTTTCAACTGGGAAATGTCACGAAACGATTCCAGAACATGCCGGCGATACTGGCTGCCATGGAAAACGGCGATCCCGTCGTCTTCGCCAATATTGACGCCTCAAGTTCGTTGTATGGCATCACGATCAACAAGCTTTCCGGCTTCTGGCTGATTGCCATGCGGCAGCATGGCATCCATCGGATTGAGTCGGGGCGATATTACTATGGCATCCATGCCTGTCCGGCGTTACGAGTTATCTTCATCAATACTAATACCGGCGGTAATAGCTCTGCGGTGCTGGCTTTTCCGAATGAAGAGGAGCGTATGCGTGCCACTCATTTTCTGTCGAATCCAGCGCCGTTGCCTCCGGTTCCAACTCCTGTTCCGGATCAGCCGGTAATCGAGAACAAGGGGAAAGCCTGGTAATATATTTCTGAAAACATGCAGGCCGGCGAAACACGAGCAGTGATATTGCGGAGAGTTGAAATCCCCGCCTAGATGATCGCCTTCACGCGCCCTACTTGCCCGTCCTGCAGGCGCACCTTGATGCCGTGCGGGTGGGTGGGGGAGCTGGTGAGGATGTCCTTCACCACGCCGCGTGTGAGCTTGCCCGTCGGCTGGTCCTGCTTGAGGACGATATCGACCATCTGCCCGGGGTGGATGTCTTTGCGTTGTTGACCGTTCATAATGGCATTATAAGACGAAATAGGACGAATAGGACAGATAGGACTTATACTCAGGCCCTCCGGATAACCGGAGGGCCTTCCCGAACTCCGAACTCCGAACGGCAAACTAACCTATGCCTTCGCCTTGTCCGCCTCTGCGGCATTTTTCGTCGCTTCCGCGCGGGCCTGCTCCATCTCTTCTACCGTTTTCGTGTGCAGGCGGGCGGCGCCCTCGTAGCCGGACCTGGTAGCGATCAGGTTGCCGGCAGCAAGACGTTTCTTCGCGGCTTCAATAGCCGGGCCGTATTGCGGCAGCCACTGCGCGTGTGCCACCAATAATTCGTCCACCATCTGCCAGATCTCCGGCGGGTTGCAGACGGCGCCGGTGAGCGGGTCCATCATCATGGCCTGGCGCAGCAGCAGGTCGTCGCCGTGCACCGCCGCTTCCACCGCCAGGCGCTGCACGCTGATCGATGCGTTGCACACCGCGGCGCAGCCCAGCGGCAGGTCGCCGACGATGGGGATGTTCATACCGTTGCCGTCCACGTAGCCCGGCACCTCGACGACGGCGTCTGTCGGCAGATTGGTGATGCAGCCCTCGTTCACCACGTTGAAGTGCCCACGGTACAGCCGGCCCGTCTCCAGTCCTTCGATGATGAAACTGCCATGCTCGTGCCCACGATCTTCGGGACGGAAGGTGAAGGGATCGGCGGCCATCCAGTTGGGGAAGTCGTGCTCGAACCAGTTGCGGCCTTCGGTGCAGACGCGCAGGTAGCCGCCCGTTTCGCCCAGAATCCACGAGCCAAGGTCGATCCACTGCATGATCTCTTCGGGCCGCTTGCGATACCAGGGCACATATTCGCTCAGGTGGCCATTCGACTCGGTGCTGAAATAGCCGAAGCGCTTCAACATGTCGATGCGCACCTTCTCGGTCTGGCGGTAGGTCTCGTGGTTCTCCAGCGCCTCCAGCAGCTTGCCGGTCATGTCCTTTCCCTTATGGCGGATCTGGATATACCAGGTCTGGTGGTTGATGCCCGCGCAGATGATATCCACTTCATTTTGCGGCAGCCCGAGGGCGTCGGCGATGAGCCAGTGCCCGCCCTGCACGCCGTGGCAGAGGCCGACCGTCCGCACACCGCCATATTGATTCGCTGCCCAGGTGTTCATCACATTGGGGTTGGCGTAATTCATGAAGAGCGCGTCAGGACGCGACACTTCGCGGATGTCCTTGCAGAAATCGAGGATGACCGGGATATTGCGCTGGCCATACATGATGCCGCCCGCGCACAGTGTGTCGCCCACGCACTGATCGACGCCGTATTTGAGCGGGATATCGATATCGGTCTGGAACCCTTCCAGCCCGCCCACGCGCACGAAGGAGTAGACGTATTTCGCGTCCGCCAGCGCCGCGCGGCGGTCGGCTGTCGCGGTGACCGTCGCCGGCAACCCGGCGGAGTCGATGTCGCGCTTGACAAGCTGGTAGACCATATCAAGGTTGTGCGGGTTGATGTCGTGAAAGGCGAATTCGATATCGTGCAATTCCGGCACGCACAGAATGTCGCGGACCATCCCGCGGGTAAAACCAACGCTGCCGGCGCCGATGACGGCCACTTTGATAGGCATGGGGATTCCTCCAATTAACGGTGATGCATTCGACGGGATATTTCGACTGGTGGGGTGGGGAATCCTTCCGGCGAGAGGCTTGTTCCGGGACGGATCGAGACAGCAGGCTAGTAGAGCAGCGGGGGGATCGAAGGTCTGGGAGAGCTGGGAGTAATGGGAAATTATCTCTCCCCACTACTCCCGGAACTCTCATCATTACGGCGTTTTCGCCTCGTATGACCCCGCAATCGACACCGTCAGGTTGTCCGAGTCCAGGTATTTCTTCGCCGCGGCATTGACCTGGTCGCGGGTGACGGCGCGGTAGAGGGTGGTGACGCGCTCCGGGTAGTCCAGGCCCAGGTTGAAATATTCGGTATCCATCAACTCACTGGAGATGGCCGCGTTGGTCTCCAGCGTGATGGCATGCGCGCCGGTGATGAAGGCCACCGCGTCGTCCACCTCGCGCTGAGTCACACCGCCGTCACGCATGCGCGCGATCTCCTGCTTCACCAGATCCACCGCTTTATCGACGTTTTTCGGATTCACGCCCAGGGAGACAAACCAGGGGCCGGCGCCGGTGGAGGCATGGAATGTGCTGTAGATACTATACGCAAGTCCGTTCTGATCGCGCACCACGTCGCCCAGCCGGCTGTTCAGCGCCCCGCCGCCGCCCAGAATCATGTTCATGATCTGCGCCGCGTAATAATCGGGATCGGTGCGCTTCAGGTTACTCGGGGCGCCGATATAGATATCCACCTCGGACTTGTCCGGGATGGTTTTCACCACCCGCGCGGCCTTTGCTGTCGTCGCGGGGAAAGCGAGCGGCTGGAATGCCTCGCCCTGCCAGTTGCCGAAATAGCGGTTCACCAGTGCACGCACGTCGTCCACACGCACATCGCCCACCACCGCCAGCACCAGCGTGCGCGGTGTATAGCGCGCTTTGTGGAAGGCGATCAGGTCGTCGCGCGTGATTGTCTTCAGGCCGGCCTCTTCTTCGTCAAAGGAGGCTATGCGATAAGGATGTCCAGCGGGCAGCACGGCGCGATAGAACTCGCGGTAGGCGTTTTCGTCCGGCTGGTCGCGGTCCATCGCCAGCCCGGCCTGCATCTGCTCGCGCATCTTCTCCATCTCGTCGGCAGGAAAGCTGGGATTGCGGATGATGTCGGCCAGGTTGCGGATCAGCAGCTCGGTATCACCGCTCAGCGCCTTCCCGCGGAGGGTCATCGTCTCCCAGCCGGTGCCGGTAGAAATGTCCGCCGCGGCGCCTTCCATTTCCTCCGCGATCTGGAGCGAGCTGCGCGTGGTGGTGCCGCGGTCGAGCAGATTGGCGGTCAGATCGGCCACCCCTGTCTTCCCAGGCGGATCATACGCCTTGCCCGCCTTGACACTTCCGCTGATGGCCACCGTGGTGTTGGCGTGGTTCTCCTGCACGATCAGCACCATGCCGTTCGGCAGCATGAAGCGCTCGCGCTGTGCCGCCGGGGTGGGGGAGGTCGGCGCGGTATTCGACGAGGAAGACGTCGCCAGTGCTACCCCGAGTGGGACACGCTCGACGGCGTTTGCCGGCCGGTAGGCTGCCGGCGCCGTGATGGGCATTTGCGTCGTTTGCGTTGACGCCGACGCCTTCGCGGCCGGCGCCGTGGGTTGAAAGATAGCGACCGTGCGGTTATCCGCCGTCAGGTAGGTTTTCGCCACGCGCGAGATGTCCGCCGGGGTCACGCCGCTCAGCAGCTCCGGCAGCTTTTCCAGCAGGCGCCAGTCGCCCGCCATGGTTTCGAATTCACCGAGCTGATCGGTCTGCTGGGTGACGCTGTCGCGCGCGTAAATGAAGGAGGCTTCCGCCTGGCGCATTGCGCGCGCCATCTCGTCTTTCGTTGGCGGCTCCGTCTTGATGCGCTCGACTTCGGCAAGCAGCGCGTCCTCGATCGGCTGCAGCGATTGGCCGGGTGACGATACACCGCCGACCAGGAAAAGACCGCTATCGCGCAGCATAAATGAAGTAGCCCATGCGTCTACCCCGATCTGCTTCTCTACGACTGCCTGGTAGATGCGCGACATCCGCCCGCTGCCCAGCACCTGTTCGAGCAACATCAATGCCGGCGCGTCCTTATCGGTGATGGCGGGGACATGCCAGGCGATCTGCTCGATCGGCACCTGCCCCTGCCGCTGCACTGTCACCCGCCGTTCGCCTCGCTGTGCCGGCTCCGGCGTGCCCCACTGCGGCGGGGCCGTCCCGCGCTTCAATTTGCCGAAATCCTTGCGCACCAGCGCCAGCGTCTTCTCTGTGTTCACATCGCCCACGATCACCAGCGTGGCGTTGTTCGGCATGTAATAGGTTTTGTAATATTGGCGGAGCTCAGCGGCAGTCACATGCTCCACGTCGTCGCGCCAGCCCACCACCGGCCAGTGGTAGCCGGACACCTTGTAGGCCGCGGCCATCATTTCGTTGAAAAGCACTGTGCCCGGCGAATTTTCCCGCCCCTCCAGCTCCGAGCGGACCACCACGCGCTCCTGATCCAACTCCTTCTGCTCGATCAGCGCCGTGCTCATGCGGCTTGCTTCCACTCGCAGCGGCATCTCCAACCGATCACTGGCGATGGTAGTGTAATAGTGCGTGTAATCGTAAAAGGTGGCGCCGTTATTCAGCGCGCCGTTGTGGTTCAACAGCGTCTTCATTTCATCCTTGCCGAACTCGCGCGTGCCTTTGTACGTCATGTGTTCCAGCAGGTGCGAGGCGCCGGTCAAACCGGGCCGCTCATTGCGCGAGCCGACTTTATACCAGACGTCCACGGTCACCACCGGCGCCGCGTGCACCTCTTTGATCAGCACCTTCAGTCCGTTGGGCAGCATCGTCTCCGTCACCTCGGCGGCGAATGACGACAGAGACAGCAACAGCAGCAGCACCAGGGGAAACAGGACTCGCGCGATATGGCGAAAGCGCATCGGTATCCTCCTCGGGATAATTACAGCCGTTATTCCCAGTAATTCCCGACATCATACGACATGCCGGTAGATTTTTACAACGGTCAGGACAGCCTGATCGGGAAAGCAATCCTCCCGCCGGTGGAAGAAATTTGGTACAATAATGTAGATTCATACTCATGCTCGCACAATTGCGATTCAATGGGATAGTCCTGTTCCGGTGGTTGAGTAGGCAAGAAAGCCTTTCGCATCTTTCCACAGTCTTCGAGCCGTATCGAAACCACTGCGGGTAAAGGTGAGCCTTGCGTGAACAGACCTGTGTCCGCGGTGGTTTCGATACGGCGCGAGAGCGGTGGAAAGGCGCGAATAGGCTCCCTTGCCTACTCAACCACCGAAACGGGCGCTTTGATCGATGATACAAATTAAGAGCACGAGCATGAATATGAGTATGAAGCGGGAAGGGAGAACGTTCCGTGGGCAAGTTTTATGTGACCACACCCATCTATTACGTCAACGACGTGCCGCATATCGGCACCGCATATCCGACCATCGCCGCCGATATCGCGGCGCGGTTCCACCGGATGATGGGTGACGACGTCCTCTTCTCCACCGGCACCGATGAGAATGCCACCAAGGTGGCGCGCGTGGCGCAGCAGCGCGGCGAAGATCCGCGCGCCTTCGTGGATCGGATGGCCGCCGCCTTCATCGACACCTGGCAGCGGATGCACATCCAGTATGATGATTTCGTGCGCACCACCGAACCGCGCCACCACAAGGCCGTGCAGACGCTCATCGAGATCCTGTATGAGCGCGGCGATGTGTATTATTCGGAATACGAAGGCTGGTACTGCATTCCGTGTGAGACGCATTTCGTGGAGAGCCAATTGCAGGAAGGCAAGTGCCCGGATTGCGGTCGCGATGTGGAGCGCATGGTGGAACCCGGCTACTTCTTCCGCTTGAGCAAATACGCGCAGCCGCTGCTGGATTACATTGAGGCGCATCCGGATTGGCTGCAGCCCGATTTCCGTAAAAATGAAGTCGTGCAGTTCATCAAGGGCGGATTGCGCGACCAGTATATCACCCGGCGATCGGAGTGGGGCATCCCGGTGCCGTCATCGCTGCCGAACGCGGAAGGGCTGGTCATCTATGTCTGGTACGACGCGGTGATCAACTACATCACCGTGCCCGGTTTCCCTGATGACATGGCGCGCTTCAATTGCTGGTGGCCGGTGGATAGCCAGATCGTGGGCAAGGATATCTTTACCCGCTTCCACGCCACGCTGTGGCCGGCGATGCTGATGGCCGCCGGGCTGCCGGTGCAGGAGACGGTGGTCGCGCACGGTTTCTGGACCATCGGCGGCGAGAAGATCAGCAAGTCCAAGCATAGCGGCAAGGGCTTCCGCATCAACCCGCTGGACCTGGCCGATGAGGTTGCGGCCAGCAGCGGCGCGAGCATTGACGTGGCGATCGACGCGGTGCGCTACTTCGCCATGCGCGAGATGCCCTTCGGCGCGGACGGTGATTTCTCGCTGGAGGCGCTCTTCCGCCGCTACAACAGCGACCTGGCTAACGACCTGGGCAACCTGCTCAACCGTTCGGTGACCATGCTCGGGCGCTACTGCGACGGCATCATTCCGGCGCCCGCGGACGAGTTGCCGGAAGCCGGTCACGCCGCGCGACAGGTTGAAGCACTGCTGGGCGGCCGCCAGATCGAGTATATGGAGTCGTTGAAAGCCGTCTGGGAGCTGCTCAACTATCTCAACCGCTACATCGAAGAGCAGGCGCCCTGGAAGCTGTTTAAGGCCGGCAATCAGGATGAGGTAAACGCGGTGATGTATACGCTAGCCGAAGGTTTGCGTTTCGCCGCGGTGATGCTCTATCCGTTTATGCCCTTCGTCTCGGAGCGCATCGCCGAGCAGATCGGCTGGGCGAAGCCGGACTGGGCGTGGTCGTCGCTGGCGTGGGGCCTGCTGCCGCAAGGCGCGCAGACACAACCGGCCGGCCCGCTCGTCCCGCGCATCGTGGAGAAGGTAGAGGGCGAGCTGCCCGCGGCGTCCGCGCCGAAAGCTGAAGCGCAACCCACCCCGCCCGCGCCGAAGGCCGAGGAGCAGTCCGCTGTGTCCGAGTTGATTACCATCGACGATTTCGCGAAGGTGCAGTTAAAAGCCGGCACCATCATCGCCGCGGAGAAGCACCCGAAGGCGGACAAGCTGGTGAAGCTGCAGGTTGATCTCGGTGAAGAGCAACCGCGGCAGATCGTCGCCGGCATCGCCGCCTTCTACCCGCCAGAGACGCTGGTCGGGCGGCAAATCATCGTGGTCGCCAACCTGCAGCCTGCCAAGCTGCGCGGTGAGGTGTCGCAAGGCATGCTGCTGGCCGCCGACATGGGGGAGACCGGCATGTCCGTGCTGCTGCCGGATAAGCCGGTGCCGAACGGGAGCAAGGTCAGATGAGTTCATAGCTCGGGGTTCGTAGTTGTTTGGCGGATAGAGGGATGGGAAGTATGGGGATTCCCGACGAGAGGATCGAGCATACCGCCGACCTGGCCATACGCGTGACCGGGGAGGATTTGCCCGATCTGTTTGCCAACGCCGCCGCCGCGCTGTTCGACCTGATGGCCGGACCGCCGGCGGCGGTGGACCGGCGGCACGAAGTAGTGGTGGAATCTATCGACCGGGAATGTCTGCTTGTGGACTGGCTCAACCAGTTGATCTACATGCACGAAGTGAACGAGGAAACCTACACCCGCTTCGAGATCACCGCCTTCTCCGAATAGGAACTCCACGCCACCATCTACGGCGGCGCCACGACACGGAAATTGAAAACCATTAAAGCGGCAACCTTCCACGAGCTGATCGTGGCGGAAACCGAAACGGGCGCGCTGGCGCAGATTATCTTTGATGTGTAATTTAGCACAGGAACTGTCCCGTCCCCCCCGCGGGCGTGAGGTTGGCCTATCGGGGGGACAGTCCTGTGGTTCTGTGGGCGGCGAATGAGGAAAGCGGCCAGCTCTGGTCCTGTGGGCGCGGGACAGTCCCTGAGCAATTCTCGTACTCGCGGCATGATGCAAGCCGACACGTGTGTTATCCAATTGTTCATCACCGATGTTGCTACGTGCTTTGCAGTTTTTCCAATGCCGCCCGTTCTTCAGATGAAAACTGCGAAAGCGCCTGCTCCACGATATTTACGCCGGTCAGTTCCGACCAACCCTGCAGCAATTGCCGGGTGATAGGGCCGACCTGTCCGTCGCCTACCGGCAGGCCGTTGAACTTCGTGGCGGGCATCAGGCAATATGGCGTGCTGGTGAAGAAAGCTTCCTCTGCGGTGTAGACATCGTAGGGTTGCAGGTCGCACATCTCGGTGGGAATGCCAAGCGACCGGGCGATCTCCAGCGTGGTGGCGCGGGTGACGCCGTCCAGCGCCTGCACGGTGCGCGGGGTCTTCAGTTCGCCGTCCGCCACCAGGAAGAAGTTGCCGCCTTTATTCTCCGTCAGGTAGCCGTCGGCGTCGAGGAGGATGCCTTGCGCGTCGGGGTCTACCAGCTTCACCTCCAGCTCGGCCAGCGTGTAGGACATACGGCTGCGGTTCTTGATCTTTGGGTCCAGGCTCATGGCCGGCATCATGCGGGTGGGCGGGGTGACGGCATGGCAGCCATGCAAGTAAAAGCGTGCCCAGTAGCGCAGGTCCATCGGCAGCGTGAAGATCATCAGCGTCCACGCCCGGCGCTTCGACTGGTCGCCCGACGTATGGAAGCCGCCGCGCGAGATGTTATGCACGATCCAGCAATCTTCATTCGGCCCATAAGCCGGCCGGTTGTGCTGGAACACTTCCAGCGTCACCGCTTCCATCTCATCCGCCATCAGCTCCTGCGGATAACGGCAGACCTTCAACGATTTATACAGCCGGTCGATGTGCGCGCGCAGCTTGAACGGCTGTTGCGCGAAGGTGCGCGTGGATTCGGTCACGCAGTCACCGAGCATCACCGCCGAGTCGAAGATGGAAATTTTTGCTTCATCCTCGGGGAAATAGTCGCCGTTGATGTAAGCCAGCCGCTCTGCCATGAAACACCTCCCGGGTGGTTATCGGGTGATGACTTCGACAACAATACAATCACTCCCTTTTCACATGAAGGCATAAAGATACGTGAAAAATCGAAGGATAACAGGCATGGAAAGAGAAAGTGTCAGAGGGTTGAAAGGGGGAACACCATGGAGAATCGCATCCTGTATTTCGAGCAGCCGGGCAAGGCCAACACTGAAGCAGTGCTGGGGATCGCTGCCGAACGGGTGAAGGCGCTGGGCATTACGCAGGTGGTGCTGGCGTCCAATCATGGCTACACGGCAGAGATAGCCCGCCGCATCTTCGCGGACACAGGGGTGAAGATCATCGCCGTCACCATCAGCGCCGCCTACTCGCCGGAGGGCTGGACGATGTCGGCGAAGGAGCGGCAGGCGCTGGAGGCGAAGGATATTACGGTGTTGACCTGCCTGCACGGCCTGACCGGCAGTGTAAACGACGCCCTTTCCGACAGCGCGCCGGCGAAAACCGTGTGCGCAACCTACTACACCTTCGGCCAGGGCATGAAGGTAGCGGTAGAGGTGGCCTTGATGGCCGCCGACGCTGGCCTGCTGGACATGGACAAAGAGGCCATTGCCATCGCTGGCAGCAGTGAAGGCGCGGATACGGCTATTGTCATTACCCCTGCCTATGCCCGCAATTTCCCGCAATTACGTATTCATGAGATCCTGGCAAAGCCGCGATAGGTGTTGGGTGCTGGTGCTGGTGTCGGCAATCTTTCGTCAAAACCAACACCCAGCACCCAACACCAAATGGAGGATATATGATTCGTCTTGGCATGATCGGCTGCGGCAATATGGCTGGAGCATACCTGCACGGGCTGCGGGAGCTGGAACCGCGGCTGCGCATTACCGCAGGGGTAGATATCGAGCTGGAGCGGGCACAGCAGGCGACTGCGGGGATTCCGGGCGCGCGGGCATTCACGGACTACCGGGAGGCACTCGACTTGACGGATGCCGTCATCATCGCGCTGCCGCACGACTTGCATCACCGGGTGGGGTTGGACTGCCTGGCTGCCGGGAAGCACGTGCTGATGGAGAAACCGCTGGCCAACACCGAGGCGCAGTGCCTGGACCTGATCCACGCGGCGGAAGCGGGCGGGCGCGTGCTGAGCGTGGGTTATGTGATGCGGCATGATCCGCTGTGGACAGAGATGGGCCGGCTGATCCGTGAGCAAATTTTCGGCGACGTCATCCAGGTATCGATCTGGACCGAGCAGCTCACCGACCTGACCCGCGGCGCGTGGATCGGGCAACGGCTGCGGGTGGGCGGCGGGCAGTTGTTCAGCCACGGCTGCCACTACATCGACCTGCTGCTGCATTGGCTGGGCGCACCGATGGACGGTACGCACACCGGCACCAACCTGGGTACGCCGTGGATGGAGAAAGAAGGCACCAGCAACGTGGCCATCCGCTTCGAGAGCGGCGCGCTGGGTTACCACTTCGGCACCTGGGGTGCCCGCGGCTCGCGACTCGGTTACGCGGTGCACGCGCACTGCACGGAAGGCATGTTGGAACTGAATCACCAGGAAGGCACCATCACGCTGCATCGCAATCCCGCCGGCGGCGATCTGGCCATGCAGAAATATGAGCAGTCATCGGAGATTGCGGAAGGCCCAACCCGGCAGATTCTGATGCGGCGTCAGCCCACCGGCAAGGCGACCAACGCCGAGGTGACCGAATTCCTCGATTGCATCGAGACGGGTCGGGGGCCGGTCGCCAATCCCCGCGTGGCCTTGCAAAGCCTGCGCGTGATTTGGAAGCTCTACGACGCCGAAGAGCGCGGCGCCGTTGCCGACCTGCGCGGCCTGGGGCTGGATGAATTCGTCGACGCGCCGCTGCTGGGTGATGCGGGGCAGGCTGTTAATGTGGAGCGCGGACCTTTGAGTCCGCGCGTGACGATATAAACAACTCGAGCGGACTCAAAGGTCCGCGCTCCCAAGGGAATTCATATGTTATCAGCACAACGCGATCTCACATTGGCGACAATTTACCTGTCGTCCGAAGCGGCACCGCCGGAGCGGTTTGCGGCGGAGGAATTGCAGTCGCATTTACGGCAAATGACCGGGAAAGAGTTTCCGGTGAAGGACGGTCCGGTGGACGGCACGGCGCCGGCAATCCTACTCGGGCGAGGGCTGGCCGCACCTCTGCTGCCGGGGTTCGATTGGGATGGGTTGCAGGAGGACGGCGTTGTCGTGAAAACAACCGGCAACGCGCTGGTACTGGCGGGACCGACGCCGCAGGCGACGCTCTACGCGGTATATCAGTTCCTCGATCAGGTGCTGGACTGCCGGTGGTTGACACCGAGCTGCACCATCATTCCGGAGCGGAAGGCGCTGGAGATCGGTGAGCTGGAAATCGTCCACGTGCCGCAGTTCCGCTACCGCGAGCCGTTTTTCTCCGCGGTGTGGGGAGATGGCGACTGGTTGGCACGGAACCGGGCGAACAGCTATATGGGCGCGCTTGAGGAGAAGCATGGCGGCAAATGGATTTATGCCGTCCATTTCTGCCATACCTTTTACGCGCTGATCCCGCCCGAACAGTATTTCGAGGAGCACCCGGAGTATTTCTCCGAGCTGAACGGCAAGCGGACGCACCTCGACGCGCAGCTCTGCCTGACAAATGAGGACGTGCTGGACATCGTGTGCGACCGTGTTCGCGACTGGCTGCGGCAGGAACCTGGCGCGCGCATCGTCTCCATCACGCAAAACGACTGGAACGGCTGGTGCACCTGCGAGAAGTGCCGGGCGATCGACGAAGTGGAAGGCTCGCCTTCCGGCACCATGATTTCTTTCGTAAACAAGGTGGCCGAGCGGCTGGAGGCTGAATTCCCGCACGTCTACTTCGACACCTTCGCCTACACCTACACCGTGCGTCCGCCAAAGACCATCCGACCGCGGAAGAACGTGGTCATCCGCCTGTGCCACATCACCCCCTGCTGTGACGCCCACCCGATGGCGCAGTGCGAGCAGAACCGCTGGTTCTACGAAGTGCTGCGGCAGTGGGGCGGGCTGGCGCCGGAGCTGTTCATCTGGGACTACTACAACAATTTCAGCAATTACTTTCAGCCCTTCCCGAACCTCGATGCCTTCGCCGCCGACTTGCCGCTCTTCGCGGAGCACGGCGTCACCGGCGTGTTCGTGCAGGGCGACGGCATCCCGGGCAAGGGCAGCGGCGACATGGCCGAGATGCGGGCGTGGGTGTTCACGCGCATGCTGTGGAACCCGCAACAGGACGCGTGGGCACTGGCGGACGAGTTCCTACGGCTGTATTACGGCCCGGCGGCGCCGCACCTGCGCGAATACCTGGAGGAGCTGCACGCGCCGGCGC
>Ga0172368_10005623_pt1 | contig 13869 bp, 18 predicted proteins | sample Lak11m_FD_114540 | JGI IMG/M metagenome (GOLD analysis project Ga0172368, IMG submission 114540) | Freshwater microbial communities from Kabuno Bay, South-Kivu, Congo - kab_022012_11m | ecosystem: Environmental > Aquatic > Freshwater > Lake | place: Democratic Republic of the Congo: South-Kivu...
CTATAAGATTCTATTCAGGGGAAAACACACCTTGAAGGAAGCCCTGAAAAAAGTGCAAAAGGAATTCCCGGATTCAAAAGAGATAAAAATCCTCGTAGAATTCATTGAAAAAAATACAAGAGGAATATGCAGGTAACTCAAACGGTGAATAGGTTAATAGGTCAATCGGTGAATCGCAAAAAAAATATTACCATTTTCCCATTCACCTATTCACCCATTCACCTGTTTTTTTAATTATGAAAACTCTCGGACTGATTGCCGGAATGGGCGAGCTTCCAAAGCTTGTTGCCGAAGAGGCGAAGGGAAAAGGGTACCGCGTTTTTGCCGTGGGCCTTGAACCGTTGGCAGACAAAAATCTTTCTGACCATGTTGACGGCATAAAGAGGATAAGCGTAGGCAAGCTGGGAGAGATCATAGACGCCCTTAAAAAAAATCATATTAAAGAGGCTGTAATGGCGGGGAAGGTTCCCAAATCCCTCCTCTACAAAAGCAAGATAATTCCTGATTTAAGGGCCGTCAAACTGCTTTTTTCGCTTAAAGACAAAAGCGATGATTCAATACTCCTTGCGATTGCAAAGGAACTTGAAAAAGACGGCATCAAGCTTCTCAATACAACTGATTTTAGCTCCTCGCTTATGACACCCGAAGGTATACTCACAGATGAAAGGCTCTCTGAAACCGAATGGAAGGATATCGCGTTCGGCTGGAAGATAGCCAAAGAGATTGGACGCCTTGATATAGGACAGACAGTGGTAGTAAAGGACCAGGCTGTTATGGCAATTGAGGCAATAGAAGGGACTGACGAGGCTATTTTAAGGGGCGGGAAACTTGCGAGCGAGGGCGCTGTGGTCATTAAAGTCGCAAAACCGAAGCAGGACATGAGGTTTGATGTTCCTGTCGTGGGAATGAATACGCTTAAATCAATGATAGAAGTAAACGCCCGCGTGCTTGCGATAGAGGCTGGCAAGAGCATTCTTCTTCAACGCAAAAAAATTGTCAAAGAGGCTGACGAAGCCGGAATTTCAATTGTCGGGTATAAAGAATGATTACGGTTTCCAGAACTCCTCAAATTTCCCGTTCTTTGTAATCCAGACAACATACGGCGCAACCGTTATATCGCCCTTTGCATCAAATTTTACTTTGCCTGCGGCGCCGCTGAATTCCACTGAATGAAGTTTTTCAATAACGGTCTTGCCGTCAGTAGTGCCTGCCTCTTTTATGGCTGTGAGCATTACATTAGCCGCATCATAAGCATACATTGAATAGGGGCCTAGCTCGCCGAATTTTTTCTCATAGCTATCGATAAATGTTTTTGCTGTCGGGATTTTCCTCGCGTCAGGGCTGAACGTGAGATATGTTCCCTCCGCCGCCTTTGCCCCCGCGATCTCTATGAACTTAGGGTCTATAGTCCCGTCTCCGCTCATCAGCGGAACAGTAATGCCGAGCTCTTTTGCCTGCCTTACGATAAGACCTGCCTCCGGATAAATGCCGCCGAAATATATTAGTTCGGGTTTTTTGTCTTTCATCGCCGTAAGAACTGTTTTAAAATCCTTATCTCCCTGTATTATGCCGCCGTAATATACAACCTCAACCTGGCCTGTTATGAATTTTTTGAACTCATCGGCAAGCCCCTGGCCGTATGTTGTCTTATCATGGATGATGGCTATTTTTTTAAGTTTAAGTTTGTTGATGACAAATTCAGCTCCAACCTTTCCCTGCTGGTCATCCCTTCCGCATACCCTGGAGACGCCCTTGTATCCTTTCTCAGTAAGCTGAGGATTGGTAGAGGCGGGTGTTATCATCGGAATTCCCGCGCGGTTATAAACGTCAGATGCCGGGATGGAACAGCTTGAATTGAAATGCCCGATTATCCCGACTGCGCCCGCGTTTACAATCTTATTTGCAATAGAGACTGCCTGTTTCGGTTCATGCTGGTCGTCCTCAACCATTATCTCGATTTTCTTGCCGAGTAAGCCGCCCTTTGAATTCCACTCTTCAACCGCAAGCGTGACGCCGTTCTTGAAATCAGTCCCCATCTTTGCCTGATCGCCTGTCATCGGGCCCGCAACGCCGATTTTTATGACGTCTTCTTTTTTCTGGCATCCGGTAAATATAAAGGCAAACATTAATAATGACAAAAATAAGATTGCTGATTTTTTCATTATGCAGTCCTCCACGTATTGAATTTTAGTAATTTTACACAAGCAGGCTTTCTTTTTACAAGACGGGGTCCATTTTAACAATTTTTAGAACCGATATTTTTCTTTGCATCGCAGGTTCCTGAATCGCAACCCGGGCAGTGGCCTTTTTTCTTCCACAGCGAGCGGTACAAAAGATACAGAGCCCCGGCAATTATTACGGCCATTAAAATAATGTCAACAAATCCCATTTTAAACCTCCTTTTGTAAGTATCAGAGCCTCACAGTGTCAGAGGGGCAGAGTATCCAATCATCTTTTAAAACTTTGATACTTTGACGCTTTGATACTTTGACACTATGAAGCTTTGACCCTTTGATACTTCTCCTATCCTAACCCTAACAACTTTCCTCCCTGATAAATCGTAAACGCCACCACCCATGCCAGGACCATCTGATACGCAAATGCAATGCCGAACCACTTCCATGTGCCGAACTCCTGCTTCATTGCTATTGCAACCACAACGCAAGGCATATAGAGAAGCACGAAGGTTATAAACGCATAGGCGCTCAGAGGCGTGAATTTGCTCTTGATAGTATCCCTGAGAGGCGAGCGCTCTTCTTTTTCCTCTGCCGATTCCTCGCTTTTCAAGCTCGCTATTCCAAATGTGGAAAATACATTTGAAGCGGAATCCTTAATCGCGCCTGCAAAGGATGCGCCTATTTCTTTCAAGTCATCCGTCAATGCGGGCTGCGCTTTCTTTTTATCCCCTGCCTTCGGAACATAGATCTCTCCCATTGTCCCGACGACTATCTCTTTTGCAATTAATCCTGAAACCAATGATGACGCGGCCTCCCAGTTCCCAAATCCGATAGGCTCTAACACCGGCGCAATAACCTGTCCCATCTTTCCGAGGTATGAATCTTTTTTGTTCTCAACTCCCCATGGAAGATTTAAGAGAAACCACACAAGGATAGAGACAGCGAGGATATACGTCCCTGCCTTAATGAGAAAGTGTTTTCCCTTTTCCCATGTATGGATCATCAGGCTTCTGAATGAAGGCATCCTGTAAGGCGGAAGCTCCATGATGAACATGGGAGATTCGCCCTTAAAGAGAGTTTTTTTGAATATAATGCCCATAAGAACCGCAAGGGCAATTCCCATCACGTATAACGACCAGAGGACTGTTCCCGCGCACGCCGTGAAAAAAGCCCCGATAAAGACAACATAAACAGGAAGCCTTGCGCCGCATGACATCAAAGGTATCAGCAGCGATGTGAGCGCCTTGTCTCTGGGATTTTCAAGCGTCCTTGTCGCATAAACGGCAGGAACGTTGCATCCGAATCCAAGAAGCATGGGTATAAACGATTTTCCGTGCAATCCAATCGCATGCATTGCCCTGTCCATAACAAACGCGGCCCTTGCCATGTATCCGCTCCCCTCAAGAAAGGTTATGAAGAACATCATGGCGAATATTACCGGCACAAACACGATGACAAATCCCACGCCCGCGATAACGCCGTCGGTTGCAAGCGAGACCGTCCACGCGGGGGGGTTGATAAAGCCTAAGATAGCCTCAGCCCATCTCTTAAAAGGCCCTGTTGTCATGGCATCAATCCAGTCCGCAAACGGCGCTGAAAAATCAAAAGTGAGTTTGAACACAACCCACATTGCGGCAAGGAATATCGGAATGCCGAGGAATCTGTTCAAAACTACCTTGTCTATTTTTTCCGTTATTTCCATCTTCCTGAATTCGGGCCTCTTTAAGACCTCGCGGCTAAGCCCTGACGCGAGGGCGTATCTTTCATCTGCCATGATGGATTCGATGTCTTCTCCGTGAGCCTTCTTGAGATGTGTTATCGGTTCCGCAATGAATGCGGCAAAGGAGTTATCAAGGCCAATATCAATCTCTTCCATTACATGGCAGTCCCTCTCCATGAGTTTGAAAGCAAGCCATCTTAACGGGTATTTATGCAGAAGCTGGGGATAACTGCTTTTAATCTTCTTCTCTACTGTCGCGGCTGCAGACTCAATATCATCGCCGTAGTTTAATTTCTTCGGATGATGCATTGACGCGCTGCCTGAAATATTTGTAACGGCTTTTAAGAGGCCGTCAAGTCCTGATTTTTTTGTCGCAACTGTCGGAATGACCTTAACGCCGAGCACATCCTCCATCGTCCTTATATCAATCTTATAACCCTTGCTAACAGCCTCATCATATATGTTCAAGGCGATAATCACAGGTATGCCCAATTCCAGAAGCTGCACAGTGAGATAGAGATTTCTCTCAAGGTTGGTCGCGTCCACCACATTTACAATCACATCTGGTTTCTCGTGCACAAGGTAGTCCCTTGCTATGATTTCCTCCTGCGTGTAAGGGCTTAAGCTGTATGTTCCGGGAAGGTCCACCAGTTTTATCGCTGTGCCTTCATATTCAAATGATGCCGACTTTTTTTCCACTGTGACGCCCGGCCAATTGCCGACATAAAGCCTTGTGCCCGCAATCGCGTTTATCAATGTCGACTTGCCGGAATTCGGATTGCCCGCAACTGCAATAGTAATAGTCTTCTGACGCGCGGCGCCGGATGCATGATGCATGATTTCTTCATCTTGTTGTATAGTTTTACTCACTTAACCACCTCCACTTCAATACCCTCAGCCTCTTTTTTTCGCAGCGAGAGATTGTAATTCTTAATGGTTACTTCAATGGGGTCGCCGAGAGGCGCTATCTTTTCAACCTTTACATTTTCTCCCACAAGCACTCCCATATCCATAAGCCTTCTCTTTAAAGGGCCTACCGCGCCCATCTTTGTTATCTTCCCGTGCTCGCCGGGCTTTAACATTGCCAGATTCATGAAGGCCTCCTCACCATTATCTTCATTGCCATCCCTTTGCCTATGGCGATCCGTGACTCATCTACTTTTAAGAGGATAGGGCCGCGCCCCTCATTATTCAGCATCTCAACCGTCTTGCCTACGCGGAGGCCATGTCCTCCGCGTGGCATAAGTGCTTCTTGCCGCTTCCATGAGTGCAGCTTTTTTGTTCTTTTATCTCGGCAATCTCAGCCTGTTCACCGATATTTAAAAGTCCCAATGGCGCCATAGCTGTGTTTCCTCCCTTTTTGTGTATTTCTTTCATATGCTCCTTAGAAGCTCAGCCCGAGTTTCAGGAACAGCTCTTTGTTATTATCCGCCCTTGTATTTGTAAGGCTGCTGTGAAGCCTGTAATTCGTGTACCTGAATTCAGTGCCCACATAAGCTGCAACATCTTTCTTTTCATTTTGATAGAACGAATATCTTGCACCTATGCTATACCTGTTCTCCGCAGACCACGAGGAATCCTTCTCTGCCAAGCCATCGTCGTCAAAATGCTCAAACCGCAGAGCCAGTTCTATTGGTTCTTCGCTTACATGTTCCTTTTGTTCTTTCAACTCAGCGCCGCCGATCTTTTCGTGCCTCTCCCTTGTATTGAACACATAGGAGCCTGTCACGGAGAAAACCCCCTCCTTAAACGCCTCGGTGAAACCTGTATATCTTTCTCTCTTAAGCGCCTTCATATATTCACTGTCAAGCCTGAAATTCTTCAGTCCCGGAATACCGATGCTCACGCCTAAACTTGCCGTATTGTTTCTGCTTCCTCTGCCGGGTTCAGATAGATAACCGAGGAAGAACTTCAAATGATCCTTCACAGGCGATATGGATGCGGAGAGAATATAAGAATTCACATCATCTGTTGTTGTGCCTGTTCTTGTTACTTCAAATAATCCCGAAGCCACAAGGTGATCCATCTGCGTTTCGCCCTTGTAAACAGTGGCAGAAATATCAAGGCCGAGAGGGCCAGTGTATCCTGCCGTAACTCCCACTTTCTTTGTCTCATAAGCATCCTGAGTCATTGGGTCGGTCACAAGGTGGTTCTCAAATACCCCGAACGGCTGTGTCCTCTTGCCCATTACAAGATAGAAAGGAAATTTTTCTTTCTGGAGGGTTATAATCGCCTGGTCCACGGTTATCTTTTCGTCTCCGTTATTAACGCTGTCGCCATCCACTCTGAGTTCAAAACCGTAGTCGCCTTTATCCAGTCGGCAAGTTCCGCGTCAAGCCCTAATTCAAACTTTCTAATGTATAGGTCGGATGTGGAACCGGAATTCTTATCAGCGATATCCCTGTATTTTTTCCAGCGATATTCGCCTTCCAATAATCCGGAAAGCGTTATTCTCTTGGTCCAATCCGGCAGCCCCTCTTCTTTCTTCTTTGCCACTTCATCCATCACTTCTTTTTTTATTTCTTCCTTTTGTGCCTTGTCTGTTTCTTTTGATTTGGTTTTAAGTTCTTCTTCAATTGCCTTATATTCCTGCTCAGTAATGAGCCCCTTCTTCAGCAATATCTTCAAAATGGCATCACTCTCCCCGCAAAAGCATGGGAAGCAAACATCAGCGAAACAAACAACAATGCCGAAAACATCCTTTTCATAAGCCTTACGTCCTCCTTCTTTAAGTCTAATTTTTTTGATTTTTTAAACAACTAAGGCAGTCCCTCAAGGTGCATATTCCGCAGGAATGATGCATAAAGACGGGGATATTCTTTGCTTTTGCAACGTTTATGGCCTCCCTTTTTGCTTTGTGGGAAACCTTGTTCGTAAAGATTACCAGCGCATCGACGTTCCTTATCTTGGAGGCCATCGCCGTCTCTGGTTTGGTAAATACTCTGAGGTCAATACCGAGCTTCTCAGCCTCGGCGATATAATTTCTCTCGAGCCTGTCCATCCCGCCGATTACCGCTACGCACATGAAGCCCACTTTCAATATTGATATTCATTATCATCTACTAACCAAAAAACAGGGGCAGGTAAAAGCCCGCCCCCGCAAAACCGCTAATACTTAACTTTTATTCTGTCCAGTTCTTCTTTCGAGATGTCCTTCCACCTCTTAAGCGACCAGTTGCCAATCCAGTCCTTAAATATCTTGAGGTTTTGCTGCCTCTCCTCTTCCGTTGAGCCTAAATATTGATACATGTTCCCCGCTTTTCCATCCTTAGTGTTCTTGCCGTCGTCAAGCCTTCTCATCATGGCGCCAGTGTCCGGCCATCCGATAAGGCCTATTAAGTGCAGGTAACTGTCCATCCTCGGCCCCTTCATCATCTCGATATGCTTTTTCTTATCCTTCTTAAACTCCGGCAGTACCGGCGCGTCCGCGCCGTGACAACCCGCGCACTTCGCGTCAAATACGGGCTTTATGTGAGCGGTGTAGCTAACGTCCTCGGCGTTGGCGGCCGAAAAGGATATTGCCAGCGCAGCAAACAGCGTCAGCAAAATTGTTTTTCTCTTTTTCATGCCTTTCACCTCCTTTTCCATAAGCGAATCAGGTGTTCATTATAGTTCATTTAGAGGCAAAAAATTACTTACATTTCCTGCACAGGCCGTATATCTCTAATTTATGCCGCTGCGGAATAAACTCATTAGCCTCGGCCAATTTCTCCTGCAGCCTCTCGATCTTGTCGTCGTGCACCTCTATGAACCTGCCGCACTTGGTGCAGATGAGGTGGTCGTGATGCTCATGCCCGTATTTCTGCTCATACCTCGTTTTTTTGTTGCCTATCTTTATCTCGTCCGCAACACCGCACTCAGACATTAATTTCAGGTTGCGGTAAACCGTGGCAGAGCCTATGTCAGGGTTTTTCCTCTTAAGGGTGTTATAGAGATCATCCGCGGTGATATGCCCGCCAGAAGTAAGGAACGCGTCAAGTATCTTTGAGCGCTGCGACGTATTCCTTAATCCCTTTCTGGACAGGTAATCCGAAAAAATTGTTTTTGCCTTATCGTTGTTCATTGTTTATTTGGATAAATGATAATAATTATCAATATTAATAACACATGCTGGAACTGCCTGTCAAGTATTTTTTTTTAAGCGCTTCCAAAAGGCGGGTTACGTTGAGAGTTATATCGCCCCGTATAATTCCTGATGAGACCGCGGCTGCGTCTGCCCCTGAGTCGATAACCTGACTTAGATTCCGAGCAGTTATGCCGCCGATGGCAATTATCGGAATTTTTATGCGTTTTTTTATCTCAATAAGAGCCCCGGCGCCCTTTGGCTTGCCGGCGTCCTTTGTCTTTGTAGGAAATATCGGCCCGAAACCTATGTAATCGGCCCCTTCATTCTCAGCGGCAATTGCCTCCTCAATGCTGTGCGTTGATATCCCTATTATTTTTTTACCGCCGAGAATTTTTTTCGCCTCTTTCAAAGGAAGGTCCTCCTGCCCAAGATGCACGCCGTCTGCGTTTACAGCAGCGGCGATGTCGGTATGATCATTTACAATTAATGCCGCCCCGAATTTATCCGTAAGCCCCCTGAGCATTAACGCCTCGCCATAGATCTCTCTGCGCGATTTATCTTTTTCTCTGTACTGAATACATCGCACGCCTGCATTAAGCGCTAAGGTCACGATTTCTTTCAGGGTAAGGCCGGAGTTTTTTCCCGTGATAAAACAGAGCCCGCTCAGATACATTGTCTTAGCCTCAGGCGCTTTCTATCCTGTTGCGCCCCTTCCTCTTTGCTTCGTACAGGGCGCAGTCAGCAGCCTGAATAAGCTGCTCTTCGGAATCTATTTTTAAGGAAGGATGAGGCATGCTCGTGAGGCCTATGCTTACAGTAATACGCTCATTGGGCATATCAGTAAAACTATGTTCAGAGATCGCCTTAATCATTCTTGACGCGGCCTGCAATGCCTCTTCTTTTTTTGTCTGCGGCAATATTACAATGAACTCTTCGCCGCCCCATCTCGCGACAGTATCCGCCTCTCTGGCGCTTTCTTTGATGAGCCTTGCCGTCTCCTTAAGCACCGCATCTCCGGTATGATGGCCGAAGGCGTCGTTGACGGCCTTAAAGTGGTCAATGTCTATTATCATGCAGCTCACGGGTGTTTTGTATCTGGCTGCTGTTTTAAACTCTTTCTGAAGAATGGTTTCCACCGGCCTTCTGTTATAAATTTCAGTAAGTTGATCAGTGACCGCCATAATCTCAACCTGTTTCAACAAGTCCTGAAGCTGGCGGTTTTTTGTTCTTAATTCATCCTGAAGCGCTTTGATTCTCAGTGAAGCGTAAATCCTTGCGTTAAGCTCCACATTGTTATAGGGTTTAGGAAGGTAATCGTCTGCGCCGGCTTCTAATCCTGCTACCTTGTCTGTTACCTCTGCCCTGACCGTAAGCATGATTATGGGGATTCCCTTGGTATTCTCATTCATCTTAAGCCATCGGCAGACGTCATTGCCGCTCATATCAGGCAGGACAAGGTCTAAAAGAACGATGTCCACTGGAACGGTTTTTACCGCCTTAATCGCGGCCTTGCCGCTGTCGGCCAGGATAACCTCATAACCGGTTTTCTCCAGAAAGTCCGTTGCGGTTTCTGCCTGAGCACTGCTGTCTTCCACGAGAAGAATTCTTGACCTTCCCATATTAAGAAATAGTGTAACATTTTCGCCCGATTTGTATCCCGCCTGATAGTCTGATATACTTTTTTTAATAAATAGGAGGTCTGATATGAAAGTTCTAAATTTCACATTGATTATTTTGGCAGTTTTACTCTTCAATGCGGCACAAGTTTCAGCGGGAGAATTCGACGGCCTTATCGCAAGCCTGAATGTTCAGGCAGAGGCGAATATAGGCGACTTTAAGATAGGCCTTGGCGCCACATTCGGCGCGCCCACTTCTCAGGTTGATGTGGTAATCGCCAGCGTTGCTACTCCCGGCGAGGCTTATATGATTCTTAATGTGGCTGAGGTTTCAAATAAACCGGTTGACGTTGTTATTGCGGAATATAAGAAAAATAAAGGCAAAGGTTGGGGCGTGATTGCGAAGAATCTCGGCATAAAGCCGGGCTCAAAAGAATTTCATGCGCTGAAGAAAAATAAAATGGCTTCAGGCTCCCCGGAAAAGGGCAAGGGGAAGGGTAAAGGCAAGGGCAAAGGATAAATAAATCTTGCAACTCAAAGCCTCTGAGATTATTTCAGGGTTTTTTTTTATTTAAGCCCGAAGCTCCTAAACTATCTTTTATAGTTATGATTCGTTTATAATAAATATCTGCGTTGTATTGCCGGAGACCATTTCCCTGCAGCAACCACAAAATATCAAATGGAGAATTAAATGCAAAGTAGACGTGAGGATATCAGAAATATTGCGATTATAGCCCATGTTGACCACGGCAAGACAACCCTTGTCGATGGAATGCTTAAGCAGGCGGGAATCTTCCGCACGCCTGAAAAGGTTCAGGAACGCGTGATGGATTCCATAGACCTTGAGCGCGAGCGCGGCATAACAATAATGGCAAAGAACACGGCGGTTGAGTATAACGGAATAAAAATAAATATTGTTGACACACCTGGCCACGCTGATTTCGGCGGGGAGGTCGAACGCACACTTAAGATGGTTGACGGCGTTCTGCTTCTTGTTGACGCTTCAGAAGGGCCGCTTCCCCAGACACGCTTTGTCCTTAAAAAGGCGCTTGAACTCGGGCTTCCTCCAATCCTTGTGATAAATAAGATAGACAGGGCTGATGCCCGCATTCAGGATGTCCTGAATGAAGTCTATGACCTCTTTATTGACCTTGACGCCGCGGAAGAGCAGCTTGAGTTTCCGGTGCTTTATACAAATGCCAAAAAAGGCATCGCGGGAACTGACATTTCAGGGGAAATGACAGACCTTAAACCTCTTTTTGACGCGATATTAAAAACCATTCCCGCTCCTGTGGACAACAGCAAAGATGTTCTCCAGCTTCTCGTTACAAACATTGACTACGATGATTATGTCGGCAGGCTTGCGATAGGCAGGATATTTTCAGGGACAGTGAAAGTCGGCGATAGTGTTGCCATGGTCAAGGGAGAAAATGAGATAACAAGGACAAAGGTCACATCTCTCTACTCATTTCAGGGGCTTGAGCGGATAGCCGCAAAAGAGGCGTTTGCGGGAGACATTGTCTCGCTTTCGGGTATCGAGGGCATAACCATCGGTGATACTGTTACAAACGTAGAAACACCAAAACCGCTGCCGCGCATTACTGTTGACGAACCGACAATCTCCATAGTCTTTCAGGTTAATACCTCCCCTTTCGCGGGGAAAGAAGGAGATTATGTCACTTCAAGAAATCTCAGGGAGCGTCTTGAAAAAGAACTTCTCTATAATGTTGCAATAAAGGTTGATTTCTCGGGCACTGATTCCTTTACCGTGATGGGAAGGGGAGAGCTCCAGCTTGCCATCATCATTGAGATGATGAGAAGGGAGGGCTACGAACTTGCGGTCTCCATGCCTGAGATTATTACAAAAAAAATCAACGGCGTCCTCCATGAACCGATGGAAGTGCTTGTCATAGACGTGCCGGAAGAATATGTCGGCGTGGTGACGCAGCAGGCAGGCATGAGGCGCGGTAAGATGCAGAAGATGCAGAACAACGGCTACGGCAGGGTAAGGCTTGAATTCAGGATACCCTCGCGCGGGCTTATAGGTTTCAGGTCGCAGTTTCTTACTGACACGCGAGGCACAGGGCTGCTCAATCACCTCTTTGACGGCTACGAGCCTTGGCAGGGAGTTATCACGAAAAGGCAGACAGGCGCCCTTGTTTCGGACAGGGCGGGTAAAACCACAATCTACGCGCTCTTTCATCTCCAGCCGCGCGGAGTCCTTTTCATAAAGGAAAACACTCCTGTTTATGAGGGCATGATCATCGGCGAAAATTCGCGCGACAATGACCTTGACGTAAATGTTATCAAGGAAAAGAAACTCACCAATATTAGGGCGTCAAACGCTGATGAGGCATTACAGCTCATTCCGCCTCGTCTTATGAGCCTTGAGCAGGCGATTGAATTCATTAAGGAAGACGAGCTTGTCGAGGTTACGCCGCAGTCCATCAGGCTTCGCAAAAAAGTTCTTGAAGCAGGCAAACGTCCCAAGATAAGGAAAGAATAATCGAATTGTTCTAACATAGAACAATGAACACCACTAACGTTGTTATACTCGGCGCGGGCGCGGCCGGTTTGATGTGCGCTGTTGAGGCCGGCAAAAGGAAGCGTTCGGTAATCATTCTGGACCATGCCTCAAGGCCGGGGCAAAAAATCCTTGTCTCAGGCGGAGGCAGGTGCAATTTTACCAACCTGAATGTCAATTCAGAAAATTATATCTCCTCGAATCCCCATTTCTGCAAGTCCGCCCTTGCCGGGTTTACACCGCAGGATTTTATCGCGCTTCTTAAAAGACACCGTATAAGTTATCGTGAAAAAGAAAACGGGCAGATGTTCTGCGAGGGAAGTTCAAGGCAGATTGTTGATATGCTTCAAAAAGAATGCGATTCTGCAGGTGTTGAAATAAGGCTGAATTGCAAGGTTGAGGATATCGCAAAAGGCGAAAGGTTTATAGTCAAGACAAATTCCGGAGTTATAGAATCGGAATCTCTTGTCATCGCAACCGGCGGGCTTTCATACCCAAGACTCGGAGCAACGGACGTGGGGCATCGAGTTGCCTCACAGTTCGGGCTAAACATTATTTCGCCGAGGCCGGCTCTTGTCCCATTTACCTTCTCGCGCGATGATCGAGAACGCTTTGCGGAATTAAGCGGTATATCTCTTAAAGCTGCTGTAAGTTGCGGCGGATATGAATTCAGGGGAGATATACTCTTTACTCATATAGGCTTGAGCGGCCCGGCCATTCTGCAAGCCTCTTCATATTGGCAGGCCGGAAAAGAAATCATAATAGATATTCTGCCTGACATCGATAGCCATGACCTTTTTATGTCTCAACGCCAAAGCAGGGTTGAGATGAAAAACCTCCTCAGTAATCATCTTCCCAGAAGGTTTTCTCATAAATGGTGCGAATTCTATTTTCAATCTAAACCGCTTTGCCAATATACGGATAAAGAACTGTTTAATGCCTCTCGTCTTTTAAATGGCTGGCAGATAAAACCATCTGGCACAGAAGGATACGGCTCGGCTGAGGTGACAGCAGGAGGAGTTGATACAAATGAATTATCATCAAAGACAATGGAAGCGAGGAAAATTCCGGGGCTTTATTTCATCGGAGAGGTTGTTGATGTGACAGGACACCTGGGGGGATATAATCTTCACTGGGCGTGGGCTTCTGGAAATGCGGCAGGAGAATACTCATAATTTTATGAAAAAAATTATTCTTGCTTCGGCATCGCCAAGAAGAAAAGAAATACTCTCGCTAACAGGCTTGCGGTTCAGCGTTGACCCGTCGGACTATGAAGAGAAACTTGATAATTCAATTAAGCCTCACACTCTCGCAAAACGGCTTTCGTTTGAAAAGGCAAGGGCTGTAGCTGGCAAATATAAAAATGCGTTGATTATTGCGGCAGATACCTTTATAGTCTTCAGAAACAATCTTCTCGGAAAGCCGAATACAACCAAAGAGGCGCGTGAAATGCTCAGGCTTTTAAACGGCAAGTTACACTCAGTCATCACCGGTTACACAATTCTTGATACAGGCACGGGCAAGGAAATAACGCGTTCCGCGGAAACCAAGGTATGGTTTAAGAAAATGACTGTCGGTGAGATTGACGCTTATGTTGCAACAGGAGAGCCGCTTGGCAAGGCAGGGGCATATGCCATTCAAGGCCGCGGGGCGATGATTGTGAAGAAGATAGAAGGAGATTTTCTGAATGTTGTGGGGCTTCCGTTATATGACGTGGCAGAAAGCCTGAAAAAATTTGGCGTCAGCCTGTTTTGAATGTGTTTAGC
>Ga0172368_10005624_pt1 | contig 13867 bp, 9 predicted proteins | sample Lak11m_FD_114540 | JGI IMG/M metagenome (GOLD analysis project Ga0172368, IMG submission 114540) | Freshwater microbial communities from Kabuno Bay, South-Kivu, Congo - kab_022012_11m | ecosystem: Environmental > Aquatic > Freshwater > Lake | place: Democratic Republic of the Congo: South-Kivu...
ATGTAGGAGGTGAGTTCGCTGGCGATCTGATCGCCGGCCGAGGCGCTTTTGCCGAGCATTTCGGCCGAAGCGCGGATGGTGCCCAATGGGTTGCGGAGTTCGTGCGCCAGGCCGGCCGTCAACTGGCCGAGCGCGGCCAGCCTCTCGGTCCGGCGAACCGCCTCCTCGGCTTCGCTGAGGCGCCGGTTGGCGCTAGCGAGATCCTCGACGGCGCGCTGGGCGCGCTGCGCCTGTTCCCGGCTTTCCTTGGCCATCTGATAGGTCAAGAATGCGACCAAGGGAAGGAATAACACCCGCAATGCAACTTCGCGAAGAGTGTCGGGCAGCAGCGGGTAGCCGAACCCGGCCGCGATGGGTACGAAGCTGAGGTAGGCCGCGGCCGCGAGAACGGTGACCAGAGCGGCGCCGCGCGCGTTCAACGTGGTGGCAGCCGAAACGGCCGGCAGCAGGAGGATCGGGTAGTAGCTTGAAAGGATTCCGCCGGTGACTCCAATCAGGAGAAACCCGAGGGCGAGTTTCACGGCCAGCCACATGTTCCGGGCCGCGGCGGATTCGATCGCCATCATGCGGGGCGCGGCAACCTGCACCAGGGCGAGGCCGGCGAGGATGGCGATTTCTTCGGCGGCGGGTTGTGGGCTGACGAGCGCGAGTGCCGAGAAAAGTAGAAGCCAAGCCACGTCCTGGCCGCGCAACCATGACCGTACGCCCCCTTGCAAATCGATGCGCACGCTGTCATCTTACCCCTCGCGCTGTGCCACAATAAAAGCGGTTACGAGTTTTTCCCCATGAATCCGTTGGAAACCCCCGAGACCCCCCAGGCCTCATCTGCGCCCGTCGAAGAGAACGTTCTTCCGGTTAGCCAGTCCTCCGAAGCGTCGCTTGAAGCTCCGGCAGCGCCTGAGACGCCGGGGGATAGAAGCAACGCCGCGGCGGAACCCGACCAACCCGAATCCGCCAGCGGCTCGTTCGGCGATGTGTTGCGCGAGTTTGAAGCGGAACACGCGGCCGGCCCGGATGCTGTCCTGGAGGGTACGATCGTCTCCGTGACGCCCGAGGCCGTCGTGATCGACGTGGGCCGGAAGATGGAGGGGATCATCCGGCCTGACGCGCCGGGGCTGCCCCAGACTCTGGTTCCGGGCGCGGCCATCCATGTCAGCATCACCGGCCGGACCGAGGACGGTTACTACACGCTGTCGACGATTCACGTCGAGCAGCCGAAGGACTTTAGCGCACTGCAAACCGCCTTCGACGAGAAACACGTCATCTCGGGTACGGTGACCGAACTCGTGAAAGGCGGGTTGCGGGTGGATGTCGGCGTGCCAGCGTTCCTGCCCGCTTCGCGCAGCGGCATCCGCGAGATGAGCGAGATGTCGACGTTGATTGGCCAGACCATCGAATGCCGGGTGACGAAGCTGGATGTTTCGAATCCGGACCGCCCGGATGTGGTGATCGACCGGCGGTCGGTGCTGGAGGAGCAGGCGAACGCGGCGCGGGCCGAGGCGTTTGGCGCATTCCAGGAAGGGATGGTCACGCAGGGCAAGGTCCGGTCGCTGACCGATTTCGGCGCGTTCGTGGAACTCGCTCCCGGAATCGACGGACTGCTGCACGTCACCGACATCTCGTGGACGCGGGTGGACAAGCCCGCCAGCGTGCTCACCGTGGGCCAGACCGTCGAAGTCAAAATCCTCAAGCTAAATAAACAGACACGCAAGATCGGCCTGGGGATGAAGCAACTGACGCCGGATCCGTGGACGGTCGCCGCCTCGGCGTTCAAGCCCGGCGACCGCGTCAACGGGAAGGTGGTTCGTCTTGCCGAGTTTGGGGCGTTTGTCGAACTCCTGCCTGGCGTGGACGGCCTGATCCATCTTTCGGAGATGTCCTGGACCAAGCGCATCCACAAGCCGGACGAAGTGCTCCAGGTGGGCGAGCAGGTGGATGTCGTCGTGCTCGACATTAAGCACTCGGACAGGCGGATTTCGCTCGGCCTGAAGCAGGCGCTCGGCAACCCCTGGGACGATGTGGACACGAAATTCCCGGTTGGGGCGACCATAGAAGGAACGGTGCACAATCTGGCGGCGTTCGGCGCCTTTGTCGACCTGGGCAACGGCATCGAGGGGATGATCCACATTGGCGATATCACCCGCGAGAAACGGTTGCAGCACCCGAAGGACATGTTGACGCCGGGCCAAGTGGTGAAAGCGGCGGTTGTCGAGGTGGATAAGGGAAAGAAGCGCATCCGGTTGTCCATGAAGCAACTGGAGCCGACCTCGGCCGACGTTTTCATCTCCGAACACGCCGTGGGCGACGTGTTGTCGGGGCGCGTGGTTGAAGTGCACGGAGCGGCGGCCAAAATCGAGATCAGCGAGGGCGTTCACGCCCGCTGCAAGATAAAGGAAGAGGCGCCGGCCAAGCAACAGGCGGCCGCGGCCGCCGATTTGGGCGACCTGGCAGCGATGCTCGCCTCGCGCTGGAAAAGCGGGCCATCCTCCGGGCCGTCGGCGAAGGAAGGTGTACGGCCGAACCAGATCCGCCGTTTCAAAATCACGGCGCTGGACAGCGAAGCGCGTAAGATCGACGTCGAGTTGGCCGACTAGACCGCCGGCGAAGCCGAATCAACAAAAGCCAGGATGAGCGCCCGGCTCCTCCATCCCTCCCGTGTGATGAACCGCGGCGGCCCGCCGTTGCCGGGCGCCTGCGGCGCCGTCCGGATCTTGCCGAAGATGCCGATTGAAGGCGCATTTCGATAGACTGGTCGGCAAGATGCTTCGCCGACGATTCGTCCAGCTTCCCGCCGTATCCGGCGTCCTGAACATGAACGCACAAACCGCCTCCTCCCCCTCCGACAACCCGTTTTTCCGCGCATGGACGGGTCAGTTCGGCATGCCTCCTTTCGCAGAGATCCGGAACGAGCACTTCCTGCCGGCGCTGGAACGCGGCATAGGTGAAGCGCGCAAGGAGGTGGCGGCCGTAGCCGAGAACACCGAGCCGGCGACGTTCGCTAATACGATCGAAGCCCTCGACAACACGGGGGAACTGCTCGACAAGGTGCAGGGCGTCTTCTCGAATCTCGCCGGGGCCGAAACCAACGACACGATCGAAGCGGTCTCGCGGAAAGTGGCGCCGATGATGGCCGCGTTGAGAGACGACCGCGTCCTGAACCCGAAGCTGTTTGCGCGGGTGAAGGCGGTGTGGGAAAAGCGGAACTCATCGGGCCTGGACGCCGAGCAGATCCGTCTCACGGATGAGACCTACAAGGAGTTTGTCCGCGGCGGCGCGAACCTGGACGACAAGGGCAAAGCGCGTCTGCGAGCGATCAACAGCGAGCTTTCCACCCTTTCGGTCCGGTTCAGCCAGAATCTGTTGAAGGAGACGAACGCCTACAAACTGGTCATCGACAAGAAAGAGGATCTCTCAGGCTTGCCCGAGGGCGTCGTTGCCGCCGCCGCGGACGCAGCCAAGCGGGCGAATCTGCCTGGCAAGTGGCTCTTCACGCTGCACGCACCGAGCATCTGGCCCTTCCTGACCTATGCCGACAACCGCGAACTGCGCCGCCAGATCCTGACGGCATATACTCTGCGCTGCAACAACAACAATGAGCAGGACAACAAACAAGTGCTTTACCGCATTGCGGCGCTTCGGGCGGAGAAATCGCGGCTGCTCGGCTATCAGACATTCGCCCACCTGACGCTGGAAGAACGGATGGCGAAAGAGCCGTCGAAAGTTTACGACCTGCTGAACCAGCTTTGGAAGCCGGCGTTGAAGCTGGCGGGCAAGGAAAAAGCCGACATGCAGGCGCTGATCGAAGCCTCCGGCGGCAAGTTCAAGCTGGAAGCCTGGGACTGGCGCTACTACGCCGAGAAGGTGAAAGCTGCGCGGTATGCGTTGAACGAGGACGAGGTTCGTGAGTATCTGAGCCTGGACAACGTTTTGCAAGGCGCCTACATGGTTGCCAACAAGCTGTATGGCTTGACGGTGACCGAGCGGACCGACCTGCCGAAGTACCACCCGGAAGTCCGGACATTCGAGGTGAAGGATGCTGACGGCACTCACCTGGGCATCTTCATGAGCGATTATCATCCGCGGCCCGGAAAGCGCGTGGGAGCGTGGTCGAGCCGGTACCGGGGGCAGCGGATCAAAAATGGCAAGGATATCCGGCCCATCGTCGTGAACGTGTGCAATTTCAGCCGTCCGGCCGCGGGGAAGCCGGCGCTGCTGACCATGGAGGAGGTCGAGACGCTTTTCCATGAGTTCGGCCATGGGTTGCATTCGTTGCTGGCGAAGGTCCGGTATCAGGGTTTAAGCGGGACCCCGCGGGACTTCGTCGAGTTGCCTTCGCAGATCATGGAGAACTGGGCCACTGAGCCGTCAGTGCTGTCAACGTTCGCGAAACACTATCAGACGGGCAAGCCGATCCCGCGGGAGCTTTTAGCGAAGATCGATCGCGCCGGCAAGTTCAATCAAGGGTTTGCCACGGTGGAATACCTCGCGGCGTCGCTGCTGGACATGGAATGGCACACCATCACGAGCGAACCAGCCAAGGATTCCGAGGGCTTCGAAAAGGCGGCGCTCGACAAGATCGGGCTGATGCCGGAGATCCCGTCGCGCTACCGCAGCACGTACTTCCAACACATCTTCGCCAGCGGCTATGCGGCAGGATACTACAGCTACATTTGGAGCGAAGTGCTGGATTCGGATGCCTACCAGGCGTTCAAGGAGAAGGGCGACGTTTTCGATCCGAACCTGGCGCGGGCGTTCAGGACGAAGGTGCTTGAGCGGGGCGGTTCGGCGGACGCGATGCAAATGTACAAGGACTTCCGGGGCAGGGAACCGTCGGTAGCGCCGCTGATCGAGAAGCGCGGACTGGCAAACTAGCTCATAGCGAGTCTGCCGCTCAGGGGGATCCGCTCCTGGCTCCGGCGGCGGGCAGGGCGGGCGACTCTCGCGTCAAGGGAGGCGCCTTCCCCCCCGACGTCCGGCAAGGGTGTGCCCTGCATGGCTTAACGCCAACCTAAGTCCGAACCGTTCCGGGAGCCCAGACTGGGAACTGTTGGTCTGCGGCGAGCAGATTAACCATGATCCCGCACGTCGCGGGCTCGCTTGACCTTTTCCAGGATATCGGCTGCCTTGGCTGTCCACACGAATGGATTTGAGTTGCCGGTGTGTTTGTCGATGTGGCCGCCCACCAGTTGAGCCGGGGGGTGGCGAGCGGAAATCGGGATTGTGGAGAAAAAAGAGACCCGGACAAGCGTGTCAGCGACTCATCCGGGCCGGCAAATTGGGAAGGTGTTGAGCTTAAAATTCGTTCTTGCGGACTGTCACACGGGAGCCGCGAGGGAGGATGGTGGAGGAGGATTCGTCGTCGAGAGTAACGGCAAGCGGTGTCTCCTTGCGGTCGCGATAGAGAGAAACGGCGATGGTCTTCTTACCGTCCTTGCGGGCGGCGCGGATGGCGGCGGTGATGTCGCGCGGCGCGTCGATCTTTTCGTTGTCGATCTTGACGATGACATCGCCAGCCTTGATTCCGGACTTCTCGGCGGCGGTATCCTTGATCACGCTCCGGACGAGAACGCCTTGCTTGACTCCAAAGAACGACGCCAGTTGGGAGTCTCCCAGGGCTTCACCTTCAACGCCGAGCATGGAACTGCGCCAGGACATCGTGGCCTTGGGCACATCGGGCATGACGAACTCAAAGTCGCGTCTCATGTTGGGAGTGGGCCAAGGCTTGCCTTCGGTGACGATGATGTTGGACGGCTTGCGGGAACCGATGCTGGCGGCAATGCTCTGGTGGGAGCCGTTCCGGATGATGCCGAGTTGCGCCGACCGCCCAGCGGGGGTTTCGCGGACCATGCGGACGAACTGCTCGGTCCCCTCGACGCGCTGGCCGTTGTAAGACTGGACGACGTCGCCCACCTTGAGACCCGCCTTTTCGGCGGGACTGGATTGGTCTACTTTGGTGATCTCGACGCCGAATTCGCCGGGCAGTTTGAGCGTCTTGGCACGTTCGGAGTCAACTTCCCGAACGCCGACTCCAAGGAAACTGCCTGATGACTTGAGCGTAATGACCTCGGGCGGGGCCATGGGAGCGGGCGGCGCCGGCAGTTCCTGCGCAAGCAGAGGCAGGAGCCCGGCGGCGGAGAATGCGACAAATCTGCGAATTGACATAAGCGAACCTCTCAGGGACAAACAATCGTGTGGCGCGTCAACGGGCGCGTTTGACAAAGATCGAGCCGCTGGACACCGAGAGCATCAGCAGCGAGTTGCCGCCGTTCAGGCTCTGCTCGGCGTAAGCGGCGCCGAAACCGGATGCGGGCCGTTTAGAACGGAGATCGGGGAACTCGGAATGGATGCCGCCCCGCCAGCCGGTGGATTCGTTAAGGGCCTTGACCGTCACCGATATGTTAGACGGAAGATAGACCGTGAGGTCACCCGATCCGGCTGAAAGAAAAGATGTTGCAAGTGTTGCATGACCGGTGAAAGCCGCATGGAGCGGTCCGGTGGAGGTGGTGGCGCGAACCGGCCCTGAGATGGACTTAAGCCGGATGCCGCCGCCGGCCGATTCGGCTTGAACCGACGGCGCGGCGCCGACGACGATGGAGCCGCCTCCGTTTTCAGCGGTCACCGCACCGCGGGCGCGATCTATCTCGATAAGGCCGCCGGATGAATGTACGGCGACAGTGGACTCTGCCTCCCTCACCTGGATATTGCCGGACGTAGAAGCGCGCAGAGGGCCGAGCACCCGGCCAACGAAGATGTCACCGCCGGCCGACTTGAGGCTGGCGCCGGCGAAGACGGACTCGACGCGAGTTGTGCCGCCGCCCGAAAAAGTGATGAGCGGCCCGCCGATAACGGAGAAGGTCATTTCGCCGCCGCCGGTGCGGGCCGTCACCATGCCCTTGACGTTCCGGATCTCTATGTCTCCGGCCAGGGTGACCGCTTCAAGCGTCCCGTCGATGCCCCGGACAATGATGGTTCCCTGATCCGAGCCGACAGAGAGTTGGTGGATCGACGCGGGGACCGTGACACGCAGTTCGCCCGGCATCGGCGCCGAGGCGGCACGTGCGGCAGAGACTATACGCCACTGGCCGGAGGATTTAAAGGCAAGCGAAGCGGGGGGGCCGACCCAGCGATATTCGATGAAACCCGGTGCCGCTCCCCCCTGCACCTGGACGCGGCCGAAAGCAGCGATCTTGACTCGGGCCGATCCGTCGAGCGGAATCCTTCCCTGCGGCCGGGGCTGTGCAACAGCCGTGAGAGCTGTGATCACTGAGAGGCAGACCGGCGCGACGAGAGCAGATCTGAAAGCGGGGCTAGAAAGTGTCAACTGATGCCTTCATCTCGCGTAGAGCCTTCTGGCTGCGCGAGCGGATATAGTTGTTCTCCTCGCGCCGCATAAGCTCCTGGAGGAGCCCGACCACCTCGGGCTCACTGCGATTCTGGAGAAGTAGATCGATCGCCTGGACACGCACGCCTGGGTTGTCGTCGCGCTGGACGACCTCGGCGAGCGCCTGGCGGGTTTCCGGTTCACGGGCGTAGGCTTTGAGTCCGTCGAGCGCCTTGAGGCGGACACCTGAATTGGGGTCGTTCTGCAATGCCTGGAGCAGGACTTGGCGGACCTCGTCCCGCTCGCAGTGGTTCTTCAACAGGTCCATCGTATCGACGCGGAGGCCGGGATCGGACGGATCGGCAGCGGCGGAGATCAGCATGGAGCGAATCTGGTCGTCCTGCAGTGAACCGGTGAGTTCGCGCTGGCGGATTTCGTCATACTGGACGCGGACCTGGCCCGGTCCGGCAGCGTGGACCAAACGGACCCGTGCGATGGAAGCCGGCTCGGAAGCGCCGCCGGTGAAACGGGCGAGCATGGGCGATTCCGGCATGATCCTGGCGGCGAAGAAGCCGGCAGCCAGCATGGCCAGGGCGCCGACCGGACGGAGCCACATCGGGGGATGGACAATCCATCGATTCCAAACCCGGTCAATTGAAAAACGGCGGCGAGGCGCTGATTCCTCGCCGATTCGAACGGCGAGATCACGGCGGCACCGGGCAAGCAAACCGGCAGGCGGCTCCAATTCGGCCTGGGCAAGCAGAGATTCCAGCGAAGCGTTTCGGGCATGGGCGGCCTGGCACTCCGGGCAGGAGGCGAGATGCAGTTCGAGCGCCTCTTCCTCTTCGAAGCTAAGTTCGCCAAACCCGGCGAGCAGCATGAATTGACGGGCATCTTCGCAGTTCATAAGAGGTCTCCCAACGCCGTGCGCATCTTTTGGGTCGCGCGGAAAAGACAGTTCTTGGCGGCTTCCTCGCTGGTGCCGAGTATCTCGCCTATGGCGCGCAGGCGCATCCCTTGGTAATGGCGCATTTCGAAGACCATCCTCTCGCGAGCGCTCATCTGGGAAAGGGTGTCCTCGATCTTGCGCTTGATCTCGGTGGAGAGGAGAGAACGCTGCGGATCGGAGTGGGGCCGGTACTCGGGGGTTGTCTCGAGGCGGTCGACCGTGCCCTCGGGCGTTTCGACCGTCGAGGGTTCGGTCTTGCGGACCTTACGTTTCCGCAACTGATCCAGGCAAAGATTGGTCACGATCCGGTACAGCCAGGTATGAAAGCTGCAGTCGAACCGGAAGGAATTGATGTTGCGGTAGACCCGGAGAAAGGCTTCCTGGTAAACGTCCTGGGCGTCGTCGGGCGACCGGAGCAGATTCATGGACAGTTTCAGAACGCTTTGGTCATAGCTGCGGACCAGGCGTTCGAAGGCGTCGTGGTCGCCAGTTTGAGCGGCACGGATGAGGGCGGCCTCATCCATCGATTCCACGCCTCGGGGGCGGGCACGGGCCGCTCCGGGTTGGGAAAGGGCGAAAGAAGCTGAGCTTGAGTTCATGCGGCGCAATCCTCGAGGATCCGCCTATATGGACGGTCGAGTCGAGAAAACGATAGACGCCCACACAAGGAACTTGCGGCCCGGAACGAGTCATCTTGGGTGAAGACGCCGAACGCCCAGGAGAAGTTCCCGAACGATGAAAGAACGTCAATCAGATGTTCACCGGGCGCGTTCGCGGATCGCCCAGACCGAAGTGAGACTCTCCAAACCGTCCTTGTCAACGGCGCGGACGCCGAGCACGGTCTCGTCGATGAGGATGTTTTTTAAGTTTGTTTGCAACGAGTTGCCGACGAAAATCTCACGCTCCCAAAAGGGAGATGTCGTCGCACGCAGGACGATGGAGAAACCGGTGAGATCGGCCTCCGGTGCGTCCTGTTTCCAACGCAACCCGGCATCGTAGTGTGAAACTCCTCGCGCGATGGGACCGACAGAGGGCGGCTTCGGGGCAAGAGCCAGGTGCATGAGTGCCGCTCCGACGGCCCTTGTGACATTAGCCGTGTAGGACATGGACACGCGATCCGGGGTGTCGAGGCCGTTGTGCTGGTTCTCGAGTTGCTCGGCCGGAGTCGTGAAGCGGACTGCGGCGAAACCGGCCTGATGGAAGGGCGTATGGTCGCCGCCCCGCCCGAAACGGTCGGAGCGGAACACGGGCTGGGCTGAAAAGCCGGGCTGATAGCGGGAAGCGACGTCGCGGATGAGACGCGCGAGCGAGCGGGAAGGCGAGTCCATGGGATCGCCGGAGTAGACATTGACGCGCGGCCCGGCGGCGATGCCGTTGCCGGTGACGTCGGTACCAATCGTGTCGACGTTCAGGACCGCTTCCAGTTTCTGCTTGGAATCGGCGGCCAGTTTGGCATAGGCGCCGGCTCCGACCAGGCCCTGCTCCTCGCCGGAGAAGGCGACGAAGACGACAGTCTTTTCGAGAGGCCGGTTGGCCAGGACCCGCGCCAGTTCCATGACGCACGCCACGCCGCTCGCGTTGTCGGCCGCGCCGGGAGCATCGGGGGACGCGGCGGCATAAGCGTTAACTTAACAAAGGCTGCTGGCGCTTCCGTACTCGTCTCGACTCGGTCAAGCTGCGGCTGATTTCGTCCCATCGGCTCAGCGTGCCGCTCAGTGCGCAATGCGGAAGGATAGCGGAGCACAACTCGTGGTACATGTATTCGGTCTCACGCCAGCGGCTGCGACGGTTCTTCCAGTTCGTATCCCCAGGGGGAAATAGCGCTGGCGATCTGAATCATCCGTTCGACAAGCAGACTGGTCAGCAGCTTCCCGTGCAGCCATGCGCGTGCGCTGGCTGGGTCTTTCTTGGGTAGGTGGCCCAAGCCCAGTATCGACTTCATCCGCTTGAAGCTCAGCTCGATCTGCCAACGCCAGCGATAGTACTCCGCTACTTCCTGGCTGGTTACTGCCGCATCCAGCGTTGTCCAAAGCAAGAGGTAGCTCGCCGCCTTCAAGCTCTTGGCCGAGGGCTGCCGTTGCTTTCTTTGTGCGATCCGGAGCAGCCGCCTCTGCTCGATGCGGGTCGCTTGAGCGGACCGCCGGAGCGCCACCAGGCGGCCGGGAATGACTCGGCCGGCCTCACCGCGCACCGTCGCCGCCACATCCAAGGCTTGCCCCACATGGAGCCGCCGAATCGTTTTGAGGATGTCGATGCGAGCGCCTGCAGCATCGTACAGCGGCAACGAGCGAAGATTGATCCGCGCCAGAACATCGCCCCCGGCACCCACGACGTGATCCACACCAGGGGGCGTGCCGTAAGCCCGGTCGCCCAGCAGCACGTCGCCTGGCGACACCGGAATCCGCCGCCAGGTCTCACCTCCATGCACATCTGTTAGTTCGAAGAAATCGCACTGGAGGTTCGTTAAGTTAATCGCGTAGTGGATCCGCCAGTCCGTGCCCGTGCTGCCCGGCTCGGAGACAGTCGTGGCATCCACCGCGCGCAGGCGCCGCCGGCTGACTGGAGCGCCCTCGGCCAGAAGATCCCGTTCGGCGGCCGCCAACCAGCGAAGCCACTCCTCCGACGCCTGCATTCGCTTGAACAGCGCCACCGCACTCAGCCGCCCGAGCCCCGCCCGGCGCGCCCGCACCGCCGTCTCCGCCAGCGAATGCCCGGCCGCAAGGTGGATCAGCAGGATGCGCAGGAGTTCTTCAGCGCCATCAATGCCGCGAGCCCGGCGCAGCGCCCCACTCAGCCGTGCTTGTTCCTCCCATCCCGCCGGCAACAACTGGCGAATGACATGCCAGTCCTCTGTCCCCAAGTCCGCTTCGGTTCGCGTCGCCATCCACTACAGCGTACTCGAGATCTGTTTCGATGGCAATCGTTAAGTTAACGCTTATGGGACTTTCACCCTCGAGCTGTCGAACACGCTCGGCACACACAACAAGAGGGCCCTCCGGTGGCCGGATGGCCCTCTTCCATGTTGGCAGCAGACTACTTCAACGTCCGTCTGAAGAAGTCCAGTTGTTGCTGCCGCATATGCGTCGCGGCCCGGCCGCTCACGCCGTGGCTCTTCTGCGGGTAGACCAGTGTTTCAAATGGCTTGCCGGCCAACTGGAGGGCGTTCATCATCTGCAAGGCATTGCCAAACAGCACGTTATCGTCCTGGATATTGTGGATCAGCAACAACTTGCCTTTGAGGTTCGCGGCAGCCGTCACCGGAGCGCCGGCCTTATAGCCGTCGGCATTCTCGTCCGGCAGCCCCATGTAGCGTTCAGTGTAAATCGTGTCGTAGTTCCGCCAGTCGGTGACGGCGGCGCCTGCGATGCCGGCTTTGAAATATTCGGGCGCATGCAGCAGGCACATCAGCGTCATGTAGCCGCCGTAGCTCCATCCTTGGATGCCGATCCGTTCTGGATCGACGAAGCCCAGGCTCAGAAGGTACTTGACGCCCTCCTTCTGATCCGCCACCTCCACCTTGCCCAGTTGCCGGTGTACCGCCGCCTCGAACTGATGGCCACGGCCAAACGAACCCCGGTTGTCCATCTGCCAGATGACGAATCCGTCGTGCGCCAGCACCTGGTCCATGCTCATTCCGGAATGGGCATTCCGGACAGACTGGGCGTGCGGACCGCCGTAGACCTGAACCACCGCCGGGTACTTCCTTGCCGGGTCGAATCCGGCGGGTTTGATCAGACGCCCGTAGAATTTGGTCCCATCGGCTCCTTTGAACTCGTGGATCTCGGTCTTCAGAATTTCGTATTCTGTGGCGGTCTTTGTATCCGCCTCCCGCCAGACGGCCACTTCGCTGCCGTCACCATTGCGCAACACGGCGCGGCTCGGCTGATCCAGGCTGGTGTGCGTGTCCAGGAAGGCGTCGCATTTGGGCGACATTGAAACGGAATGCGACCCCGCCCCGGCGGTCACTTTTTTCTTGCCCTTGCCGTCGAAGCCCACCACCCAGAGTTGGCGCTCCAGCGGGCTTTCCTCGCTGGATACGAAGAACACCTGCCTTGCCCTCTCATCCACGCACGCCAAGCTTGTCACTTCCCAGTCGCCCCCGGTCAATTGTTCTTTCTGCCGGCCCGACGCTTCATGAAGATAAATATGCCGGAAGCCTCGGCCCTTTTCCGACGTTCGCAGGATCTGCCCGCCGGCGAGGATTTCGAAGTCGTCGTTGATGTTGATCCATTGGGGATCGGTTTCTTCGATGAGGAGGCTTGACCTCCCAGTTGCCGCGTCGGCCGACAGCACCCACAGATGATTCTGAATCCGGTTCAGCCGGTGCGCCACCAGTCGCTTCGAGTCAGGCGTCCAGTGAACGCGCGCCAGCAGGTAGTCGCGCGTCTCGCCCAGGTCCATCCAGCGCGTTGCGCCTCCCGTGGCCGCCACTACGCCCAGACGGACGTCGGCATTGGGCGCGCCCGCCTTCGGATACCGCTGAGGCTCCACGACTGCGTCAATCTTCAGATGGTCACCCTGCGGGTAGAACGGCTCGCGGCTGACATCAAACTGGAGGTAGGCGATGGCTTTCGAGTCGGGCGACCACCACCAGGCAGTCCCCAGATCCAGTTCCTCGGGATAGACCCAATCCAGCTCGCCGTTCCACAGCGTGGCCGTCGCATCGCGTGTCAGGCGGGTCTCTTTCTTAGACGCGATATCAAAGACATACATTTCATGATCCCGGCGGAACCCGACCTTGGTTCCGTCCGGCGACAACTTTGGGTCGCGTTCGCGCGCCGCAGTCCGGATCAGCGCCTCGGTGTTGCCTGAAGCTTCATCCCACAGGAAAACGTCGCCCTTCGACACCACGAGGATCTTTTTGCCGTCGGAGGACCACTGGATCGGGCGCTCGGTGACACGACGGTTCTCCCAATCGAATTCGCGCGCCGGCGGCGCCAGCACCGAGGCCTGGTCGAGCGCTGAAATGTCGAAGGCGTCCTTGCTCTGTCTGGTGGCCATCTCATAAATCTTCACCTTCGAGCCCTGCCGGTAGGCAAACCGCCCGCCGGCGGGCGACCAGACCGGTTGCCCGGCCATCATGGCCATCATCCGTCCCATGCCGCCAGCCGACAGGGCCTCCAACGTCACGGGCTTTTTCTTCGCGGGCTCCTGTCCGGAGACTGAAAACAGGGCGAGAACCAGGGCGGCGAGAGTTCGCATAGTGTTTAGTCTGTCACAATCAGAATGTGGCAGAGGATCAGAATCCGGGTTCGCGCGTCCTGGCCATCGACCTCGGAACCCGCCGCATCGGATTGGCTGTCAGCGGCGCCGATGGCGTCTCGGCCCAGCCGCTTGATGCGCTGCAGCGCCGCAATTTGGCGGAGGATCTCTCTCGCGTCTGTTCCATCGCGCACGGCCGAAAGATCGGGCGCATCATTGTGGGCTTACCCCTCCACATGGACGGCCGGGAAAGCCCCATGTCCGAACAGTGCCGCCGGTTTGCGGCCCGGCTGTCCGAAGCATCCGGCCTGCCCGTCGACATGCACGACGAGCGCCTCACGTCCGTCGAAGCCGAGCAGATGCTGCGGCGCCGGGGCTGGTCTCTCGAACGCCTA
>Ga0172368_10005626_pt1 | contig 13863 bp, 10 predicted proteins | sample Lak11m_FD_114540 | JGI IMG/M metagenome (GOLD analysis project Ga0172368, IMG submission 114540) | Freshwater microbial communities from Kabuno Bay, South-Kivu, Congo - kab_022012_11m | ecosystem: Environmental > Aquatic > Freshwater > Lake | place: Democratic Republic of the Congo: South-Kivu...
CGGCAAGCAGCGTGCCAAGAGCGAAGTCGAAGCTGCTGCCCCAGACCGAGCGCAGATGGCTCTCGAGATCCCACGGCGCACCGTTCAACGTGAGGTGGATTCGTGTGTGGTCATCCGGGATCGGGAGGTCCGTGTACACCTGTGCGAAGGGCCACGACGATGCCCGCCCCTCCGAGGGCCAGAGGTCGATCGTCCTCGCGGCGGCTGTGCCGGAAAGCCCGGAAATCAGCACGAAAACAGCTCCGCCGACCAATCCCGACGAGGCGCGCTTCGTCATGATCGCCCCTCTTCCGGAGCCCCTGGCCCCTGTGACGGCAGAGTGAACCGGTCGTGCACAGTTGGCAAGCGGAACCTTCTCCGCGTGCGATTCCGCGCTGTTTCGAGGGATTTCCTGAGTTGCACGTCGCCTGGCATCGATGAGGCATTCTGCCCCGGCCGGACGGTTGCGGCTCGGCGAGGGGCAGGAAGATCGCGTCTCCGGCGCCCCTCGTATCCGCTCCGCGCGCGAATGAGCAGCGCGCTCCGTCGCCGTCCCTCGACTGCGCTCGGGAAGAGCGGGCGCAAGGGGCGCGGTGGCCGCAGCACCGCGCGGATTGGCGGCCGCGGCCCTCGTCCGCAGGTCGCCCCCCGTTCGCCGGCGGCCCCTGTTGACGACCTGCCGTCGGACCGCCATCATCTGCGGCCCATGAGCGCCCGGTCTTCCGCCTGCGTGGCCGTCCTTTTCGCCTGCGTCCATGCGCCGGGCGCAGGTCCGGGAGTGAAGCCGCGACCCGCTCCGGCGGTGCAGGTCGGGGCGTGGGATGTCGTGCAGGCGGAGGGCGTGCGCGTCTTCGACGACCCGGCGAACGGACGCGTCCACGTCGTCGGCGAAGGGTCGGCGGATTCCTTCGACGCCGCGGGTCGCGTGGAGACTCCGACGGTGCTGCGGGGGTTGGGGCACGTCGGCGCGTCCTTCGTGCCCGGTCGTGCCGTGCTGACCGCATCGGGAACGCCGCGCTGGCGGGACTGGGAAGGCTGGCACGGCCCGGAAGGGCTCCTGCCTGCACTCGGCGAGGCGCGGGACGTGCGCATCCTCGCGAAATCGTTGGTGGAAACGGCGCTCTACGGACCCGCGACGGGCACGCCCCGCGTGCGATGCGTGTTCCCGCAGGAGCTGGTGCTGCCCCAGCGCGAGGCGCTCGTGGCATTGCGCGGCGAGACGGTGCTGATGGTGTTCGAGGGCGAGGCCATCTTCCGCGTGGACGTGGGAACGTGCGAGTTGCTGCGTGTGGGTGTGCAGGGAACTCCGACGTGGACGCTGCCGGGACTCGATCCGACGGGGCGCTGGGGCGCCGTCGCCGTGCAGCGGGGCAAGAAGACCGTCGTGGTCGTCCTGGACGGGGCGACGCCGGTGGCCAAGGCCCCGCTCGACGCCGACATTCCTTCCGTGCTGACCGTCGGCGCGGGCGCGGTCTTCGCCGAGGACTATTCGGGGCGCGTGCACCGGTTGGCGCTTCCCGCGGCGGACGAGAAGGAGGCTTCGAGCCGGGACCAGGCGATATCGAGGCACCGGACGGGCCTTTGGGTGCGTCTTCGCGAGCAATTGGAGGCAAAGGATCCGGCCGGCGCCGTCGACACGCTGGACGCTCTTCGCGCGGCCGGGCTGACGGAGGTGGTCTCGGCCGAAGAGAAGGCGCTGACCGCGCAGGCGGCAGAACTGGCTCGGCCGTTTCTCGTCGCGGCGTCGGGGAAGGCGCGTGCGGATGGGCATTCCGGGCTTGCGCGCGCGATCGATCGGCGTGCGGTGCTGCTGGGCCTGCCGGAGGGTCCGGTCGCCGGAACGGATTCCGTTCCTCTGCAGATAGCCTTGGACGCGGAGGGCGTGGAGCTTGCGGTCGTGCGGGACTGGCGGGAGAAGGCTCCCTTCGAGACGGTCACGGAATGCCCGCGGATTCCGCGCGGAGAAGCCTGCGTCGAGATCCATGTCGGAGGCAACGAGACGCTGAGCTCGGACGAGCAGAAGGACGCTTCGGAGAAGAAGAGCATCCGCAGGCGATTGGAGGAGGATTTCGACTCGCGGGCCGCGTGTCTCGACGACGGTCAGGTGGTGCTCGACGAGACGCCGGCGGGCCCGCGGTCGGCGTTTCTCTGCGACATTGCGACGGGCGGAGTCGAGCGACGGTATCGCCTGGCGTCGGCCGTGGCGGAATACGATTGGAATTCGCAGCTTTCGCGCGAGCGGGTGTCGGTGCGGCTCGTCGACGGAACCCGGTGGGTCGTGCCGCTTCCCGACCGGATTCCCAAGACGCTCTTCGACAAGGCGCTCGAGGCCGCGCTGGAGTTGCAGGCACAGGCGGATCTGGAGGCGGCGCGGCGCGGCGGGGGCACTCCGGAACTGGTCGAGCAGGCATTGCGGAGCATTGCCTGGAGAGGCGCTGCGGCAGACGACGATGTGCGTGCGGCAATCCGCGGGGATGGATCGCCAAGGGCGTCTTGGTTCGGCATTGGAGCCCCTCAGAAGTAGGTATGAACCACGATCTGCAGGAAGGCTAAGCGTGCGGCCCAGCGGGGTCGCAACCGGAGTGCGGCCGTCCCGGCGGCACTATCGGACCGCGGCCGTCCCGGCGGCCGGGGCGCCGGCGCCGGCGATCGACCTCACCCGGGACAGCCGGGACGGCTGCCCACCGATTGTGCCGCCGGGACGGCCGCACTCCGACTGGCGGCTTGGCCTTTCTGCGGATCGTTGAATAGGAATGGCGTCCGCGGGTGCCGGGAATCGCGGCAGGCGGTGCTACGGCCCGGTCGCCAGAGCCGAATACAGCGAGTCCGGAATGGGAGCACCCGCCTTCGCCGCCGCCTGCGCGTGCTGCAGCGCGGATTCCCGCTGACCCGCGGCCGCGAGAATCTGCGCGAGCACGAGATGCGCCCGCCCGTGCCCCGGCTGCGCCGACAACGCCGCCTCCAGCTCCGACCGTGCCGTCGCCGCGTCGCCGACGCGTGCCAGGCGTTCCGCGTAATGCACCCGATAGTCGGCGTTCCATGCTTCGAGCCGCGCCGCGGCCGCGCTCTCCCGGAGCCCCTCCTCCGCCCGTCCCAGCCGGTCCAGGACGTAGGCCAGGTTGTCGTGTGCCATCGCCATGTTCGCGTCGAGCGCAATCGCCTTGCGCAGACCCGCTTCGGCGTCCGGCCATTTCGCAAGGCTCATCAGCACGAACGCGTAGTTGTTCCATGCCTCCGCGTCCTCGCCCGTGCGGATGATCTCCTCGTAGACGCGGGCTGCGTCGATCAGGCGGCCCGCACGGGTCAGCGCCACGCCCAGGTTGCGCCGGCTCGTCGAATCCCTCGGGGATATTTCGAGCGCACGCCGGAAATGCGCGATGCCCGCGTCCAAGTCCCCTCTGGCCGTTGCCTGCGTGCCCAGCACCGCCCATGCGCGGGCCGTGCCGGGATACTCCCGCACCACGCTTTCCCAGAGTCCCTCCGTCGCGTTCCAGATGCCCGCGCGCTGGTAGCTGAGCACGCAGCAGGCGCCCAGCACGGCAGTCGCCGCCGAGGCTTGCACGGCGGCCGGCACGCGGATGCATGCAACCGCGACCGCCAGGGCAAGGAACAGTCCCGCGCTCGGCAGGTAGGCGTAGCGGTCGTTGTAGGCGGATCCGGAACCGAACGGAAACAGGTGCAGAACGGGGGCGATCGTGACGAGGAAGAACAGGGTGCCCCATTCGAGGTCCGGCCGCAGGTCCCGGCGTCTCCACCATGCAAGGACGAGAATCAGCACGGGCGCCGCGGCCAATGCAGCTTCCTTGAGCCCGATCGGGACGACGGACGCGTCGTAGTAGACCGACAGGCGCGTCGGCAGCACCACCTTCGACAGATAGAATATCAGCGATCGTCCGGCGCGGCCCAGTCCCTCGGCGAGGTGGAAAGGCTGTTCCTGCAGCACTCCCGTGAGGAGCCTCTGGCCGCTGATTTCGACGGCCGCGTGCGCCGCAGCCAGGGCGACGAACGGCAGTTTCTGCGCCAGCGAGCGCGCCGAACGCCAGGCGCCGGGCGCGCCGCAGCGCCGGTCGTGCAGCACGAGAACCACCGGCAGGGAAAGTGCCATCGCCTTGGAGAGAAGGGCCAGGGCGCACGCGACCAGCGACAGCGCGTACCACCTTGCGCGTCCGGGGTTGCCTGCCGCGAAGCGGGCGTACGGTCCCCAGGCGACCAGGAAGAAGAATGCGGAGAGAAGGCCCTTGCGCTCGGATATCCAGGCGGCCGACTCGACGTGCAGGGGGTGGACCGCGAAGAGAAGGCCGACGACGGTCGAGACGCCTGCGGAGGCGCCGAGCACGCGGCGCAGGAGGCCTGTGACGAGCAGGCAGTTGGCGACGTGCAAGAGCAGGTTGTGCGCGTGGAACCACCGCGCGTCGAGGCCGAAGAGGTGCCGATCCAGCGAGAACGAGAGCAGCGACGCCGGGAAATAGCCGCCCAGACCGGGATCCGAGAGCACTCGCCCGAGGTCGAGCGGGAGCAGCCAGCGGTTCTCGACGACCAGCTTCGGGTCGTCCCAGTCGACGAACCCGTTCTCCAGGCAGCGCCAGAACACGGCGGCCGCGACCGCGGCGACCAGCGCCCACGAGGCGGCTTCTCCGGGTCGCATTCCGAGGCGCCGCTGCAGCGTCTCCGCAGTCACGGCAGGCAACCTGCCACAAGACCGGTGCCCGGTCGAGCGCACGCGTCACTTGCGCCGGAACGCCGCCGCGAAGAACCCGTCGGTGCCGTGCACGTGCGGCAGCAGGAGCAGACGCCCGCGGTCGTCCAGCGCCTGCGCCGGCAGACCGGCGAGCGGCTCCGGCTGGAAGTCCGCGTGATCCCTGGCGAATCCGGCAGCGACCTCGTCGTTCTCGGCGCGCAGAAGCGAGCACGTCGCGTAGACGAGCCGCCCGCCGGGCCGCACGAGCGTCGAGGCCCGCTCCAGAATCGACCGCTGCCGCGGTGGAAAGGTCGCGGCGTCCGCCTCGGTCATGCGCCAGCGCGCGTCGGGGTTGCGGCGCCAGCTTCCCGTCCCCGTGCAGGGCGCGTCCACCAGCACCACCGCCGCGCGCCCGCGCTCCGGCGCCAGCGCGGCGTCGCCCGCCGCGCCGTCCGGCACGATTCTGGGATTCACGGTGAAGACGCCCGCGCGCCTCGCCCGCGGGCGCAGATCGGCCAGTCGCAGATCCGTGACGTCGCAGGCGAGAATCCTCCCGCGGTTCTCCATCATGGCCGCCAGCGCGAGCGTCTTGCCTCCCGCACCCGCGCAGGCGTCCACCACCTGGTCGCCGGGGCGCGCCCCGCACGCCAGCGCCACGAGCTGCGAGCCCTCGTCCTGGACCTCGAACGAGCCGTCCTTGAAGGGCGCCAGCGAGAAGACGTTCGGATGCCCCTCGACGAGCAGCGCCCAGGGCGACAGCGCGCCGGGAACCACGGAAACGCCCTGCGAAGCGAGCCGCGCCGCCAGCGCGTTGCGCGTGGTTTTCAGGGTGTTCGTGCGCAGCGCGAGCGGCGCCCGGCGGTTGAGCGCGGCGGCCAGCGCGGGCGCGTCCGCGCCGTACTGCGCGTGGAGGGACCGCGCCGCCCAGTCGGGCAGCGAGTGCTCCAGCGCCAGCCGGGTCGTGGCGTCGGAGGGCCACTGCACCCGCAGCGTGGCGATCGTCTCGAGCGCGCGCGCCGACGCCGTGGACAGGCCCGACATGGCGGCCGCCACCGCCGCCGTCTGGCCCAGCTCGGAGACGAGCACGCCGGCGTAGCGCAGCCGGTGCAGATCCGGCGTGGCCAGCGTGCGCAGGCCCGGCCCGCCCGAGGCCGCCAGCGCCCGCTCGAACACGTAGTCCAGACGGCGTTCCAGCCGCAGCATCCCGTACACGGCCTGCGCGACGTGCCGGCGCTCGCGGCTGTGCAGAGACGGGTGCGCGCGCAGCGTGTGGTGCAGCACGCGGTCGGCCAGGTGCCCCTGCTCGCGCACCCGGGCGTAGATGTCGAGGACCAGCGCTCGCAGGGACACCGAACCCATCGCCGGCGCAACATGGCGGAAAGCGGGCGTCGCGCGCAAGCGGGCCCGTCGTGCCGACCGGGTCTCCGCCCGTGCAACTCCGCGTAACGACTGGATAAATTGCGCCAGTCAGCACTCGTCGAGCATGGCCAGGTGCCCGTCCTTCACGCGCACGAGGCTGCGGGTGAGCGGCCGGTGCGCCCGGGAGAACCGCTCCGCCGCGAGGGTGCGCAGATTCGTCACCGCGTCGGCGTCGGCCGCGGGCGCCGCCCACAGCTCGTCGCGCGCCGGCAGCGCCCACACCGCCGGGCCGCCCAGTTCCTGCTGCACGCGGTCGCGCACCGAGTGCAGGAGCACGCGCGCCGAGCCGTACCCGTCGCGCCCGATGACGCGCATGAGCGGTCCTTCGCGCTCCAGCACCGTGCGGTGCGTCGCGAGGTTCTCCGTGGCGGCCTCGAAGATCGCCTCCAGCGACGCGGCCCACAGCAGCTCGTGACGGCCCGTGATGAGCTGCCGGCGCGAGCCGTGGTCCAGCCACACGACCACGTACAGGTCGCCGCACAGGGGCAGCACGCGCAGCGACACCTCCTCGCGATCCGCGGGCGCCACTCCGCGCAGCAGCTCGCGCAGCCCTTCCTCGGTCGCGATGCCCGGATACAGATCGTCGCGCGGCATCTCCTCGGGACCGTCTTCTTCGTCCTCCTCCGGCAGGTCCTCCGCGGGCTCCGGCGGCGGACTGTCCAGGCGGTGTACCGCGCGCCTGTGCAGCGCCTCGTCGTCCTCGCTCATGCCCGCTAGTACGAGCGGCGCCAGGTCGTGCAGTTCCTGCGCCCCCGTCGCCGTCGTGATTTCCAGCAGCATGCCCGTGCACGTGCGCACGGCGAGCCCCAGCTCCTTCGCGGCGTTGCGCGCCGTGTCCAGGACGCGCTCGGGCGCCGGCAGCTCGTACTCGGTCGCGCGCAGCAGCGCCGCCAGCACGTCCAGCGACGTGTCGGGCACGTCCACGAACGCGGCGTCGCCCTGCGGCTCCTCGGTGAAAGTCACGCCTCGCCGCCGCAGCCCGCGGCGGACCGACTCCAGGACGTCGGCGGGGAATGGACCGGTGCGCATGGCGGGCATTCTAGCCGAAAAGCGGCCCCCTCCCCGACCCTCCCCCGAAAGAGCCCGGGGGAGGGAGTGTGCGCTGGAAGCGCCTCCGTCGCGATCCCCTTTCCCTTGGCTTTGTCAGGGGGAGGGTCGGGGATGGGGCCGTCTTCCAGAACTGGGGGGAAGAGCCTTTCTTACCCGTCTCCGGCCCTGCGAGCGCTCTCTTCCCGACCCAGGAAACGCAGGGCGTTGTCCCTCGCGACGCGGCGCGTCACGGCCCGCGAGAGCCCAGCGTCGCGAAGGCGGGCGACGAAACCCGGAACCGCGAGCAGATCCGCGCCGGCATCGCCGGCGTGAGACGTGACGACCAGGCGCTCCGGCCCGTGCCGGCGAACGAACTCGACCGCCGCCTCCGCGGTGAGCCGGCCGGGCGACGGCTCCAGCGCGACCGCGAAGCCGCAGGCGAGAAGCACCCGCAGCGTCGAGGCGGTCGCGTGCTCCACCAGGATGCGCTCCGGCGGCAGGTCGCCCGAGCGCAGCATCGCCGCGAGCGCGCGGGATCCGCCCGCTGGCCGCAGCGGCGGGGCCGCCACGATCACAGGCCGGCGCAGGTCTGCCGCCAGATCGAGCTGGCGTCGCAGCACCGTCCGTTCGCGTTCGCCCGCGCCCGACAGCGCCAGGGTCCCGATCGCCACCGCCGCCGGATTCGACAGGAAATCCGGGAGCTTGTGCAGCAACTCCTCCAGCCCGTGCCACGGCGCGTGCCCGGGAGCAACGCCCAGCGCGAACATCGGACGGAGGCCGTGGCGGCGCATGCGTGCAGCCTCGGGGCCCAGCAGACGCTCCCAGTGGCGCAGCCATCCGGGCGCGGTGGAGTACACGCCGCGCCGATCCGGCGCCCCGTCGTGCGCGCACGCGAGCACCCGGCGCACGCCGAAGCGTGCCAGCGTGTCCAGATCGGCGTTCGAGAGCCCCTCCGGATGCACGTGCGCGTCGACGAGGTCGTCCGGCAGCATCGCGCGCGGGACAGTAGTACAGGGAACCACCAAGACACCAAGTCACCAAGGACTCGTTTCTTGGTGTCTTGGTCTCTTGGTGGTGGACTGCGGCCGGCGGCTCCCGTTTGCACGCTTGACGCTGCGCGGGCGGCGTCGCTACGGTGCCGCGTCCCGTGCGGGCGCGCCTGTCCGGCGCCCGACAGGACCATGGCGCGCTCCCGGCCGTCCGCCGGGCACGCGCGCCCCGAGGAAATCCCATGGAACGTCCGCTGCCCGTCTCGCTCGCCGCCGTCGTGCTCGCCGCAGGCAAGGGCACGCGCATGAAGAGCGCCCGCGCGAAAGTGCTGCACGAACTCTGCGGCCGGCCGCTGGGTGCGCTGCCGATCGCACGCGCGATGGAAGCCGGCGCCGATCCCGTCGTCGTCGTCGTGGGCCACCAGGCCGACGCGGTGCGCGAACGGCTCGTGCCGCTCTTCCCCGAGGCGGGGCTGCGCTTCGCGTTGCAGACCGAACAGCTCGGCACCGGCCACGCGGTGCTCGTGGCGCTGGAGTACCTGTCCGAAACCGTGCAGGACGTGCTCGTCGTCTCGGGCGACGTGCCGCGCGTCACCGCGGACACGCTGCGGGCGGTCGTCGCGGTGCGCCGTGCGCGGCGCGCTGCCGTGGGGCTCGTGTCCATGCGCCCGCCGTCGCCGCGCGGCTACGGACGGCTCGTGCTCGAGGCCGACGGCACCGTCGCGCGCATCGTGGAGGAGAAGGATGCCAGCGACGCCGAGCGCGCCATTGCCGACGTGAACGCGGGCCTGTACTGCGTGGAACGCCGCTTCCTCGCGAACGCGCTGCGCCGGCTGAGCCCGAAGAACGTCCAGGGCGAGTACTACCTCACGGACATCGCGGGCATCGCGCGCCACGACGGGCTGCAGGTGGCGAGCGTCGCGGCGGACTTCGCCGAGGTTTCCGGAGTGAACGATCGCGCCGAGCTGGCCGAGGCCGAGGCGCTGCTGCGACGCGAGCTCAACCGCGCCCACATGCGCGCGGGCGTCAGCATGCGCGACCCGGCCACCGCGTGGATCGACATGGACGTGGAAATCGGCCCCGACTGCGAAATCGGACCGAACGTGACGCTGCGCGGGCGCACGAAGCTGGGCCGCGGCGTGCGCGTGGGCGCCGGATGCGTCGTCGAGGACTCGACGCTGGCCGACGGCGCGGTCGTCCACCCGCTTTGCCACCTGGAGGGCGCGCGCGTGGGCGCCGGCGCGCTCGTGGGGCCGTTCGCGCGCCTGCGGCCCGGAACCGAGCTGTCCGAGGGCGTACACATCGGCAACTTCGTCGAGACCAAGAAGACGCGCATCGGCCGGGGAAGCAAGGCGAATCACCTCGCGTACCTGGGCGACGCGACCATCGGCGAGAAGTGCAACATCGGCGCGGGCACCATCACGTGCAACTACGACGGCTTCGCGAAGCTGCCGACCGTGATGGGCGACGGGGTGTTCATCGGGTCGGACACGCAGCTCGTGGCGCCGGTGCGGCTGGGCGACGGCGCGTACGTGGGCGCGGGCTCGACGATCACCAAGGACGTGCCGCCGGACACGCTGGCGTTCACGCGGCCGCCGCTGACGATGAAGGAGGGCTGGCCCTCGCGGCGCAAGGCCATGGCGGCGGCCGCCGCGGCGGAGAAAGCGGGCAGGCCCCCCGGCGAGGCGGGGCACGGCGCTGCGTCGCCTGCACGGGCACGACCGGCCTCCGGCGAGTAGATTGCCGGCAGGGGGCGGGCAGTCCGCAGACCGACCGACGTTCAACCACGGAGACCACGGAGGATCAGGGACTTGAGGACAACAAGAACCTCCGTGCTCTCCGTGGGCTCCGTGGTGAATGGTTCTTCCGGGTTTTTCGCACCACGCGACGGTTCTCCGGCACGGTAGTCCGGGACGGACGGAGAGGAGACGGAACCGATGTGCGGCATCGTGGGATACGTCGGCGCGGAGGACTGTGCGCCTTTCCTGCTGGGGGGCCTGCGCAGGCTCGAATACCGCGGCTACGACAGCGCGGGCGTGGCGATCATCGGCCCGCAGGGACTCGCCGTCGTGCGCGCCCGCGGCAAGCTCCAGAACCTGGAGCAGCTCGTCGCGCGCGAGCAGCCGGTCGGTTCGACGGGCATCGGACACACGCGCTGGGCCACCCACGGGCGCCCCAGCGACGAGAACGCACACCCGCACCAGTACGGCGGTGTGGCCGTCGTCCACAACGGCATCATCGAGAACCACCTCGAATTGAAGGAGCAACTGCGCGCGGCGGGGCACGTGTTCTCGTCCGAAACCGACACCGAGATCTTCGCGCACCTCATCGCGGACGCGATGGAGGCGGGCGCGGGCGATCTGCTCGCGGCCACGCGCCGGGCGCTCGGGCGCGTGCGCGGCACCTACGCGCTGGCGGTCGTGGCGCGCCAGGAGCCCGGCACCATCGTCGCCGCCAAGAACGCCAGTCCGCTCGTCGTGGGATTGGGGGAGGGCGAGAACTATCTCGCCAGCGACGTGCCCGCGCTGCTGGACCGCACGCGCGACGTGATCTTCTTCGAGGAGGGCGAGATCGCCCGCGTGCGCGCCGACCGCGTGGAGCTGGCGACCCTGGCCGGCGTGCCCGTGCAGCGTGCCCCCCGACGCATCGACTGGACGCCCGTGATGGCGGAAAAAGGCGGCCACAAGCACTTCATGCACAAGGAGATCCACGAGCAGCCGCGCGCCATCGTCGACACGATCCGCGCTCGCGCCTCCGTCGAGACGGGCGACGTGGTGCTGGACGGCACGTCGCTGGAGGCCGACGCCGCGCGCGCGCTGCGGCGCATCGTCGTGGTGGCCTGTGGCACGAGCTACCACGCGGGCCTCGTCGGAAAGCACTACCTGGAGTCGGTGGCGCGCGTGCCGTGCGAGGTGGACCTCGCCAGCGAGTTCCGCTACCGCGAGCCGATCGTGGACGCGGGCACGTACTGCGTCGCCGTTTCGCAGTCGGGCGAGACCGCGGACACGCTGGCTGCCATGCGCGAGGCGAAGAACCGAGGCGCGCGCACCATGGCGCTGTGCAACGTGGTCGGCAGTGCCATTCCGCGCGAGGCCGACGACGTGCTGTACACGCACGCCGGGCCGGAGATCGGGGTGGCGTCCACGAAGGCGTTCGCGACCCAGCTCGCGGCCTTCTTCCTGCTCGCTGTGCGGCTCGGAAGGCTGCGCGGGACGCTGTCGCAGGAACGCTCGCGCGCGCTGCTCACGGCGCTGCGCACGACGCCCGCGCTCATGGAGGAGGTGCTGCGGCGCGAGGACCAGGTCGCGGCTGCCGCGCGCGAGTACTCCGGTGCGCGCGACGTGCTGTACCTGGGGCGCGGCATCCAGGCGCCCGTCGCGCTGGAGGGGGCGCTCAAGCTGAAGGAGATCTCCTACGTCCACGCCGAGGGCTACGCTGCGGGCGAGATGAAACACGGCCCCATCGCGCTCATCGACGCGAACGTGCCCGTGGTGGTTCTTGCGACCGCGTCTCAGACCTACGAGAAGATGCTGGGCAACATGGAGGAGGTGCACGCGCGCGGCGGACGCCTCGTGGCGGTCGTGAACGACGGCGACACGCACGCGTCCCGGCTCGCGGATCGGGCGCTCTTCGTGCCCGCCTGCGACCCGCTCGTACAGCCCATCGTGAACGTGCTGCCGCTGCAGCTTCTTGCGTACCACGTCGCCGACCACCGCGGCACCGACGTCGACCAGCCCCGGAACCTCGCCAAGAGCGTCACGGTCGAGTAGGCGGCGGGGGCGTCGGGCCGCCGGTGTCGTCGGCGGACTCGGCACGGGACGCGTTGCGGCCCGCCGGCGGCGGGAGCGTGACGAGCTTCACTCCGCTGCTTCGTTCCTCGCGCTGCAGCGTCCGGAAATAGGCCCGTATGTCGTTCCCGTGCTCGCGGGCGATCTGCTCGCGGAAGCCGTGGATTTCGTCGACGATGGGATCATGAAGCATGGCTACCCTCCTCGCCCAGCAACTCGTCGGGCGTGCACAGGACGGGAGGTGCGAATCCCGCCGCGAGGCACGTCCGCTCGATTCCCCTTCGAATCGCCGCGTTCGCGATGTGCGTGCAGTTCCACGTGACGAGGTAGTCCATCCGGTGGACGGTCGCCAGGGCCACGTGGGCTGCGTCAAACGCCGCTGCGGGGGCCATCGCATGTTCGCGCACAAGGCGTTCGACGAGCGCAGCCGCTTCCTGGGTCGCCGGGAGCATGGCAAGACCCGCAAGCACCTCAAGACGCCGAGCCGCTGCATCCGGATCGCCCCGCCTGGCTTCGAAGTGCACCGCTTCGGACACGAAGAGGCCGAATCGCTCCCGCCGTTCCCACCATTCGCGCGTGATCTGCTGATGGGCTGCGACGATCAGGTCGCGGCTCGGCCGTCCGGTCAGGTAGCTGATGACGCTCGTCTCGACGTAGACGCTCGGCCTCGCCGGCACGTCCGTCTCACTCATGTCGGGGTTTCCGGCCACCGGGCTCCCTCCTCGGCGCCATCATGAGCCGCCTTGTGCTGCTCCGCAACGGGGCCTGCAGGGGGCCGGCACGGCGCCGCACGCGCGTTGGCGGTGCCTGCCCATCCCAGCCAAGCGGGCTTCGAGAAGAAACCGAGGGGGCCGCGACCGCCGCACCTTCTGCGTCCGGCAGACGGCTCACCAACGATAGACCCCGCCGCGCGCTGCCAACCTGCGCGGCTCAAACCCAGTTTCGGCGAGTGCCGCAACTACGCCGGCCTCGAGGATCGGGCGACTGTAGACGAGCCGTCCGTCGGAGTTGCCGAAGAAGCGGCCACAAGGGTCAACCATGACGTAGGAGCCCCTCATGGCGTCGTTGTCCTCCGCAATGGGTCCGAGGCCTTCGCATCGCAGGGATGCGTGGCGGGCGACGAAGGCGTCGAATCGCTTCCGATCAATGAGCAGGTCCCGCACGCCCGCATCGTTTTCGCCCGAAACAGGCAATACCTGGAACACCTTCCATCGGTCGGGACGCACCAGGCGTACGAGCGGAGCGAGGTTCTCGGTGTGGTTCAGCTCCGTCACGACGGTGTTCAGCTTCGTCTTCAGCCCCAGTCGGCGCGCCTCGGCGAGCAGCCGAACCGAGCGCCGCACATGGTCTCCCGATCCGCGTCCCAACGCCGCCTGCACCCCCTCATCGGCACTGTCGATCGACAAGCCGACCCAGTCGATGCTGGCAGCGTGGGTGGAAAGCAACTGCGGGAGTCGCGCCCCGTTGGTGACGACACAAGTGACGAGCCCGAGCCGTCGGGCTCGCGCGAGCAGGGCGCCGAGGTGCGGGCAGAGCGTGGGCTCGCCCCCGACGAACGTGATCTTGCGCGTCCCCGCCCGGGCGAGCAGCGTGATGACCTGCAGCGCATCCCCGGCGCACAGGTGTCCTTCGACGCCGCGAAACACCGAGAAGCAGTAGCGGCAGCGCATGTTGCAGGGCTTCCACACATGGAAGTTGACCGCGAGCGGAGCGGTGGACGCGTCAGACATCGTCCCTCCAAGGCGCCGGTTTGGGGCAGACGAATGCCCACGGGCCGTCGGGTGCCGTCGGCGGCTTCCGGTGGTCTTCCAGATCTCGACTGCACTGGCGGCAGTTGGCTACCGGCGAGGACGGCGGCTCACTGTGCCGGGTAGCCGCCTTCTTTCCATCGCACGTAGGAGTAGGTGGCACCGCGCTGCTCTGCCTGCTTTGCCAACTCGGCGCCTCGCAGACGGTTCCCTACCATGAGGTAGCAGTGCGC
>Ga0172368_10005627_pt1 | contig 13860 bp, 7 predicted proteins | sample Lak11m_FD_114540 | JGI IMG/M metagenome (GOLD analysis project Ga0172368, IMG submission 114540) | Freshwater microbial communities from Kabuno Bay, South-Kivu, Congo - kab_022012_11m | ecosystem: Environmental > Aquatic > Freshwater > Lake | place: Democratic Republic of the Congo: South-Kivu...
CGATGGTGTAAGCGGCGGGCAGCCCGCTTTTACGCCACTCGCGCACTGCTTCCATCACGGCCAGTGTGGCGGGTTTCCAATAAAACAAGGCCGGCTGGCTGGTCATCATGACGGCGTGCATGATGTCCGAATCGTGTTCGATAACCGCTGCCAGGCTGTCGAAATCACGCTCCAAAATGGCCGCCCGGCAAATATCGAGGCGGCGGGGGGCATCGGCAACACGCGCGGCCTGCAACGGGCTGGTGGGCGCCAGGGCGTGACCCTCGGTGGAGCCGGTGGTTTTATGCCCGGCGCTGACTATCGCCACGCAGTCAGACAGCGCCCAGTGTCCGGGTGGGGCGATCGAAACGGCGTAGCAGTCTTGGTCGGAAACACCCATTTTCCATTCGACAAAACCAGCTGGGATGCTGCGCGCGGCCGAGCCGGAGCCCAGGCGCGCCAGGCGCGAGATGGCTGCCTCGGGCCAATCCAGGTTGGCGGCTTTGGTGGAGGCCAGGGCCAGCGCCGCAAAGGCCGCGGCTGAGCTGGCAATGCCGGCGCCGGTGGGGAAGTTGTTCTCGCTGACCACTTCGGCTTTCCAATCGAAACCCGCGCTGGCGCGGACAATATCGAGGATGGCCGACACGCGCTCGAGACCCTTGCCCATCACATCGCGGGTGTTGATGATCAACTCATCGAAGCCCAGGGATGGTTGAAAGCTGACCGTAGTGCGGGTGAATAACCCGTCGAGGTTCATGGATATGGAGCCGTTGACCGGCAGGCGCAGGGTCTCGTCGCGGTTCCCCCAATACTTAATGAAGGCGATATTGGGATGAGCGAGGGCTGAGGCGGTGTGAGTTTTCATAAGGTTTTTGAGTGGGAAACGATTTTTTTATAACACTGTTTTGTGATTTGTGATTACATCGCAGACTTTATATTTTGGGACAATCATTGACAAAAGTTTATCACGAAAGAAAATGTAAATAAAAACTTACTGCGTTGTTGCACATTCAAAATTTTGGAACCGGAGTGCGCCAAATTGGAAGCACGCAACAATTGCGATCAATAAAGCCTTGTTTTTCTTACCTGCTCCCTGAACTGCTGCGGCGTGACGCCACTGAACTTCTTAAAAATGGACGAAAAATAGCTTTGCGAGCCGTATTTTAGAAAGTATCCGATTTCCGAAACCGAATAATCTGAATATTCGAGCAATGATCGGCCTTCCTTGATGCGTTCACGATGAATGTAATCAATCAGTGGCAGTCCGGTTTCGCTTTTAAATTTCCTGGACAGGTTTTTGGGGCTTAAGTGTGTTTGATCCGCCAGGTGTTGCAGGTCAATCTCGTCATGCAGGTGAGCGCTGATGTATTCGCAGCAGGTTGAAATAGCGGGGGAGAGACGGGCTTTGCCCTGGGCCGCAGCAACCTTCTCTGTGAAATCCAGGCACATTTCAAAGGCCAGTTTAGAAATATCTGAAATATCCTGTGATTTATCAACTGACTGGCAGTAAATATCGCTCAACGAAAAGGCCAGTTCCGGGTTCAGCCCTCCGGCGATGGCAGCGCGTGTCACCAGGGTCACAAAACTGATGAAGGTATACTTTTCCTGCCGGATGGGGTCGCTGGACATTTTTCCAACTTTGCCGGATACAGGTGAAAGCAAAGCCTGTTTGAGTTTGGTGGCGTCTCCATCTGAAACGGCTTGCAAAACATGATGCTCAAAGCTGGCGGGGGTGTGCATCACCTGGTTTTCGCGGGCATCGAAGAGAGTGTGGGTGAGGGTGGCATCGGTGTTTTGCAGCAGGTTTGGGCGCAGGAGCAGGATGGCATCTGGGGAGACAAAAACCTGGTTAAAGGTGTAGTTCACCAGCGAGACCGTGGTCAGGAAGTTCCGAAAAGAAAAAACCGGGGCGCGATTTAATCCTTCACAATAGGCGCCGCGCTGTTCAACGGGGATATTCCTAGCATCGGCAAAGTGCCACAGGGCGCGTTCTTCGTGGCGGATGGGAGCAACCGGCCCTAGCAGCAAGTAATTGTCATCGTGGAGTTTGATAACCCCCAGGAAAAAAATCGGGTCAGAAATTTCCACAAATGGGATGGACGGCTGCTCCGCAGCCTGCTCGAATTTATCGACCAAAGCCCTGTTCACTTCAGCAGAATCGCGCGTCTCGCTGCCGGGAAGCCGGTACAGCAGGGTGCCATCCCGCTGGCAAACCAGCAGCGGCATCTGGGCAACTTCAAAAAACAGGTTACAGATTTGTTGGAGCGATTTTTCAGCCATCGGGCACCTGCGCGCGGAAATTTTTTAACGAAAAGTCATTTTTTTGATAGACCTCGGACGAAGAAACCGGTAAATTTAATCTACTCCATTCTACCCAAGTTTTAGCAGGACGGTTCAACTATGAAAATCAGTCACCTGAAAACCAACCGCATCGTCAATCCCCTGGGCTTTGCGCTGGGGAAGCCATCTTTTTCGTGGATTGTGGATGAAACTGCCGACAAAAAACAGGCTGCCGCCCAGGTCTGTGTGGCGGCTGACCCGGCATTTACCAATATCCTTTTCGACAGCGGGAAACTCCACGGAAACGCTATCGACAGCCTGGCGTATTCGCCGGAACTGGCGCTCCAGCCGCGCACCCGCTACTACTGGAAAGTCAAGGTGTGGGGCGAGACCGAAGTGGCCGAAAGCGACATGGCCTGGTTCGAGACCGCCAAAATGGATGAACCCTGGCATGGTCAGTGGATTACGCCCGATTTTGTCAATGTTGAGTCTCATCCCACGTTGTTTCAATCCTTTTTTCTGCCCGCGGAAGTGTTACAGGCCAGGGTTTATATTTGCGGGTTGGGGCTCTATCATCTTGAAATGAATGGTCAAAAAGTTGGGGAAGAGTATCTTGCGCCGCACTGCAACGCCTACGATCAGTGGCTGCAATATCAGACCTACGATATCACCGACAATTTAAAAACAGGTGAAAACCTGGTTTCAGTCATGCTGGGCAATGGTTGGTACAAGGGACGCTATGGCATTCAGGAAGACCTCACCAACCTGAAAACCTATGGCGAGCAGTTTGTGCTGATTTCTGAGATCCGCGTTACGTTCAAGAGCGGTGAGGAACTGGTTTTTAGTAGTAACGGAACCTGGTCGGCGCGGCACGCGCCGGTTCTGTCGGGCAACATTTACGATGGCGAAGTGTTCGACGCCCGTCTGAACTATCAGCGTGCCTTGCCAGACACAGTGATGGGCGTGAAACCGGTAGAAATTGATATGAACAAACTTCAGGCGCGGCGCTCATTACCGGTGGTGATTCAGGATGAGCGTAAACCAGTCGCCATCATTCACACGCCCTTAGGTGAGTCGGTCCTGGATATGGGTCAAAATATGGTTGGCTGGGTGCGTTTCAAGACTAGCGCCCCCACCGGGACAAAAATCCATTTGCAATTTGGAGAAGTGTTGCAGGGCGGAAACTTTTACCGTGACAACCTGCGCACTGCCAAAGCAGAATATATCTACATCGCTGATGGAAACGAGGCTGTTGCCCAGCCTTACTTCACTTTTTTCGGCTTCCGTTATGTTAAAGTCACAGGCTGGGTCGGCGACTTGAACCCGGACGATTTTACCGGTTGTGTGGTCTATTCCCAACTCGATACCATTGGCGAAATCGAAACTTCCAATGAAAAGGTCAACCAGTTGTTCAGGAATGCGCTCTGGGGGCAGAAAGGCAACTTTCTCGATATCCCCACCGACTGCCCGCAACGTGATGAACGCCTGGGCTGGACGGGTGATACGCAGGTCTTTTCCGGTACAGCCTGCTTCAACATGGATTCGAGCGCTTTTTTCTCCAAGTTCGGTTACGACCTGGCAAAAGAGCAGGCGAAATTTGGCGGCATGGTTCCGTATGTCATTCCAGTAGCGAACATGAAAGGCGGCGGCTCCAGCGCCTGGGGCGATGTAGCCACCATCCTTCCCTGGAATGTGTACGAATTCTATGGCGACAAATCCATTCTGGAACAGCAGTTCGAGAGCATGTGCGCCTGGGTGGATTTCATCAAGGCGGCGGATGACGCCACCGGCGGCAAGCGGTTGTGGACTTCCGGATTCCACTTCGGCGACTGGCTTTCGCTCGATGGAAGTGACCCAAACTCGCCGATGGGCGGCACCCCCGAAGATTTTATTTCATCCGCTTATTACTTTTACTCCGCCAACCTGACCGCCCGCGCTGCAACTGTTCTGGGAAAAATCGAACAAGCCGCCCGCTATAGCGAACTGGCGGCCGAAATCAAAGCCACCATCCAAAAGGAATATTTTACGCCCACCGGGCGGTTGGCGATTGGCACCCAGACCGGGTTTGTGCTGGCACAGTTTATGGATTTGGTTCCCGCCGAATTTCAAAAACGGGTTATTGATGATTTGGTTTACAGGCTGCGCAAAGACAAGCTGCACCTGCGGACAGGCTTTGTCGGCACCCCATACATTTGTCGCGTGCTCTCAAATCATGGCGCGAACGAACTGGCCTATCATTTGTTGCTGAATGAAGATTTCCCATCCTGGTTGTATGCGGTCAACCTGGGAGCAACCACCATTTGGGAACGCTGGAACTCGCTCAACCCGGATGGCTCCACCAGTTCTACCGGTATGAACTCGTTGAATCATTACGCCTACGGCTCCATCGTCGAATGGATGTACCGAGATATGTGCGGACTTAACCCATCTGCGGGCGATGACGTGACAACCGGATTTCGCCGCGCCCTGATTGCACCGAAACCCGATAAGGCACTCGAGTGGGTAAAAGCCTGCTACCAGTCTGCCGCTGGGATTTTTGAAAGCGGTTGGCGCATTGGAGAGAAAGGCAGCCTGACCTTTGAATTCGCCTTCCCATTCAACACAGAAGCGCAGGTGGTTCTGCCAGATGCAAATCGGGGCGAAATCACCATCAACGGGTGTGAATTCCCGGGCGGCATCCAGCAGGGATGCAATCTGGCGTTAACCCTGGAAGCTGGTCATTATCTGATTGCGTACCAGCCAAACCGCGCCTACGTGCAAACCTTCAACACCCGCACGCCGATTGTACACATTGTACAGAACGAGCAGGCAAAAGCCGTTTTAGCGAGTGTCTTCCCGATGATCAATATGCTCGATGACAGCATGCTCTCTGCGATGGGCGAAGCTACCCTGCGCGAGATGGCAAGCACGCCGTATCTCACCATGAGTAGCGAACAGTTGGATGAAATTGACCGGGCATTAAGCGAAATTACCGGCTGAGGGAGATTGATGCGATGATCTACAAAAAAATCATTGAGCAAATGACGCTGGAAGCGAAAGTGGCATTGTGTTCAGGGGCAGACTTTTTCAGCACAAAAGGTTTCGATGAATACGGCATCCCGGCAATTTTGATGGCGGATGGTCCACATGGCCTGCGGAAACAGATGGAAGCGGCTGACCAACTGGGCGTCAACAGAAGCGTGCCATCCACCAGCTTCCCAACGGCCAGTCTGAGCGCCTGCTCTTGGGATAGAAACTTACTGCGCGAGATGGGCGCAGCGATCGGCGAGGAAGCATTGCAGGAAGGCGTTTCGATTGTGTTGGGGCCAGGGGTCAATATCAAACGCAATCCGCTTTGCGGGCGAAATTTCGAGTATTTTTCCGAAGATCCTTTCCTTGCCGGGGAACTGGCTGTGAGTTGGATTGACGGTGCGCAAAGCCAGGGTGTGGGTACCTCGCTAAAGCATTTTGCTGCCAATAGCCAGGAAACAGAGCGCATGACATCTGACAGTATCATGGATGTGCGTACATTGCGGGAAATCTACTTGCCAGCATTTGAGAAAGCCGTCAAAGAGGCGAAACCATCCACGGTGATGTGCGCTTACAACCTGCTGAACGGGGTGTATTGCAGCGACAACCGTTTCCTGCTGCGAGAAATCCTGCGGGACGAATGGGGCTTTGAAGGCGCAGTTGTCACCGACTGGGGCGCAATGAATGACCGGGTAAAAGCGTTCGAAGCCGGTCTGGATTTGGAAATGCCCGGCAGCAAGGGCTATTTTGATGATGAAGTGATCGCGGCGGTAAAAAACGGGGAACTACCGGAAGAACGAATCAACGAGAGTATTGACCGTTTACTGGATTTGATTTTCTCTACCGCCGCCAACCGCCAAACAGATTTTCGTTACGATGTGGAAGGCCATCACCTGCTGGCGAAAAAAATCGCGGCGAACTCGGCGATACTGCTCAAAAACGATGAAAATATTCTCCCGATTGCAAAGGGTAAAAGGATAGCCCTGATTGGCGCGTTGGCAAAGTCGCCGCGCTACCAGGGCGCGGGCAGTTCACACATCAACCCGACGAAATTATCGAGTGCGGTGGACGGGTTCACGGCGTTGGGGCTGGATTTCGTATATTTTGACGGGTATCCGCTTAAGGGCGCCGGGGATGAAACTTTGCTGGCAGCAGCGGTGAAGGGCGCCGCGAAATGTGATGTCGTGGTGATTGTCGCCGGGCTGCCGGAAGAGTACGAATCGGAGGGGTTCGACCGCGAAACCCTGTCGATGCCCGAGAGCCACAATACTCTGATTGCGAGGGTGGCAGAAGCCAACCTCAACACGGTGGTGGTGCTGGTGGGCGGCGCGCCGGTGGAAATGCCCTGGCTCTCGAAAGTCAAAGCAATACTTAACATGTACCTGGCCGGGCAGGCGGGCGGACTGGCAATGGCGGAACTTTTGACCGGCATGACCAATCCGAGTGGTAAACTGGCCGAGAGTTATCCGCTTGCTTATGCAGATGTGCCATCAGCCAATATTTATGAATCCGGCGGGAAGCAGGCGCAGTATCGCGAGGGGATTTTTCTTGGTTACCGGTATTTCGATAAGATACAGCAAGATGTTCTTTTTCCTTTCGGGTATGGGTTGTCATTCACAACCTTTGAATATTCGGATTTGGTGATTTCTCAAACAGAACTCTCTACACCGTATGAATTGCAGGTTTCAGTCACAGTCAAAAATACGGGTAGCGTTGATGGCGCGGAAGTGGTGCAGGTGTATGTAGGGGCGGTAGATTCGACGGTTTTTCGCCCGGAGAAGGAAATAAAGGAATTTTTGAAGGTGTTTCTCAAAGTCGGAGAATCCCGGCGGGTGAGTTTTTCGCTGGATTCTCGTACATTTGCCATTTATGATGGTGGATGGGTGGTTCCGGGTGGAAAATATCAAATATCGGTGGGCGCTTCAAGCCGGGATATCCGGCTCCAGGGTGAGATCAATATCCAGGGTACGAAAGTCGGCCCAAAGTCCGGGTTGGAGGGGAGTTGGTACCAGCACTTGAGCGGGAAACCATCCCAGCCGGAGTTCGAAGCCCTGTTGGGCAAGAAAATCCCATCTCCCAAAATAATAAAAAAAGGCGAGTACACGCTGGCGTGTACGTTCAATGATATGAAGAACAGTTTCGTCATTCGGCAACTCATCAAAAGCATCGAAAAGACGGTGGGGAAGGGTTTTGGCGGCCTGGATTACAGCAATCCGACTTTTAAGATGCTCATGTCCAGTTCGACGAACACGCCGCTAAAAAACATTAGCCAACTCAGCCCGGAGAGTATGCCCAAAAACTTAATAAAAGGACTGGTCCACCTGGCGAACGGGCGGTTTATTAAGGCCATCCTGGCATTTACCAAAAAGGAGAAGAAGGCATGAGCAAGAACCAGTACCCGCAGGATTTCAAAACGATGTTTGGCGTTTCGACGATGGGTATTTCGCAGATGGTGGCGAACTCACTCATCACCGGTTTCCTGATGATTTACATTACGGATTATGCCGGGGTGTATTTGGGGATTGCCGGGAAGGCTGCCCAGGTGGCGACTTTTATGTTGCTGTTGGGGCGGTTATGGGATGGCATCAATGACCCGATTTTGGGTTTTGTGATGGATCGCAGCCCGCGCAGTGTATGGGGCAAGTTCAAGCCGTTCATGTTCTGGGGAACGCTGATTTCGGGCATCTTGATTGTGGGGCTCTTCAACATTCCTGCCGGGATTTCGGATATCACCAAAGTGGCGATGATCTACATCCTGTACTTTTTGTTCGATACGGCCTTCACCCTGATGCCGATGAATCCGTTAATCCAGTCACTCTCGAACGATGCCGGGCTGCGAACCAAACTGCTGGTGGCGCCTCGCATTGTGACCATGCTTTTCTCGATTGTGATGTCGTTTTTTATGGCGATTGCGATTGCAATTGGCTCAGATGGTGTGAACCCGAACATTGGGCTGGCGGTGATTTTGTTCATCCTGCCGACAACCGCGGTTTCGCTGATCGGGGTATGGCTGATCAAAGAAGGCAACAACAACGCAGATGAAGACCAGGTCAACATCAAAGATGTGGTGGCGATGTTCAAGGTGAATAAACCGCTGCTGGTTTCGTCGCTCTCCGGGCTGTTTGGCGGCTTTGTCTTTTCGTTCATCATGGCAGCCATCACCTATTACATCAAATATGCCTTTGGGGCGGAGAACCTGGGCACGCAGTCTATGATTTGGGGCTTGAGCATCCTGCTGGGTATCCTGGCGGGTACGTTCCTGGCGCAATTTGTGCAGAAATTTGTAACGCCGGGCATGGGATCGATCATTGCGAATATCATCACAATCGTACCTCTGACGATATTGTGGCTAATCAGCCTGGCGGGGCCGATTAACAATGCGGCAGTGTTGTATCCACTGCTATTCGTGACCCTGCTTGGTTCTGGCATGAGTTATATCCCTGGTACACTGGTCAATATGGAGTGCATGGACTTCAACAAATATAAGCTGGACAAAAGCATGGAAGGCATGATCAATGCCATCAGCCAGATGATCATGAAAATCCAGGCGGCGCTTTCATCCGCGCTGACAGGTGCGGTGCTGATCTGGGTGGGCTACGATGCCGAACGCTACAAGGATGCCGCCACCATCCCGAATTCGCTGTTTAGCGGGCTGGGCTTGGTGCTGTTCGCCATCCCGGCGGTGTTCGGGGTGATCGCGATTGCGGTAATGGCGTTTTACCCGCTGGTCAAGAAGTCCAGGCGCGATGAGATGTATGCGGAGATGGGGAAGGGATAGGATTTTTCGGTAGAGAACAGATACGCCCACATCACGATGTGGGCGTATCTGTTTTGGTAGGTATTTGACGATGAATAACCCCATATACTGGGATAATCAACCTTGCCACCACCAGATATTGTTGTCGCTTGAAATTACATCGCCAAGGCGATGTTGGGGTGGGCGAGGGCGGTGGAGGCGTGTAAAGTCATTTTTCTTCCTTATGACATATCCATAAGATTTACAGATGCCGAATCCGCGAGAAGATTTAACGGCAATGCCGAAATTTTCTCTGCGATCGGATACGCAAGCGGGCCGGGGTAAACAACGAAAAGTCGATCAAGTTCAAGATCCTGCATCGCTGTACGCATGGAAGGTGTCAGCCGTGGAGCGTCCACCCTTTTACATTCCACGCCAATGCGATGCCCATCTTTGAGAAGGAGCAAATCCAGTTCGGCGCCGCCATGTGTTGCCCAAAAATAGGCTTCATCGGGGGTGGTAGCTTTCAAGATTTCTTCCATTGCATACCCTTCCCAGGATGCCCCGCTTTTTGGGTGGGTGTGCAAATCCAGTTCAGAACGAATTCCCAGCAAGAAGTGAAGCAGTCCGGTATCGCGAAAATAAATTTTGGGCGCTTTAACCTGCCGTTTTTTCAGATTTGCATGCCAGGGTTGCAAAACGTGCATCATGAAGACCCCTTCAAGGATATCCAGATAACTGCGCAAAGTCGGTTCACTGACTCCGAGAGAACGGGCAGGCTCCGCGTTATTCCAAATTTGGCCATGATAATGCGCAAGCATGATCCAAAAACGCAAGAGAGTTGCGGCCGGGATGCGAATCCCCCATTGTGGCAAATCGCGCTCCAATAGCATTTGGATAAAATTCTTCCGCCAGGCAAGGCTGTCAACTTCCGAATTTGCCAAAAATGAAAGCGGAAGACCGCCTCGCAACCAATGCGCTGGCTGAGATGCTGCGCCCACTTCCGAAAGGCTAAAACCATTCACCGGAATAGTTTCCACTCTCCCGGCCAAGGATTCTGAAGATGAACGAAGCACTTCAGGAGATGCGCTGCCAAGAATAAGAAATTTGGCAGGCAAGGGATCGCGATCTGAGAGAACCCGCAGAACAGGGAACAAATCTGGGCGGCGCTGGATTTCATCGATGACAACAATACCGCGCAGGTCACGCAAGGCTGTCATCGGTTCCTGCAAACGGGCTATACTGGTTAAATCCTCCAGGTCAAAATAGTTGGATGAATCCGGAGAGACAAACTGACGGGCAAGCGTAGTCTTTCCTGATTGGCGAGAGCCAATCAAGGCTGTCACCCGGCTGCGCTGCAAGGCTGTTTGAATGGTGTGTATATAAGCGGGACGTTGGATCATAGGGAAATATTACCATGAAAAAGGAAAGTGCACCCTGTCTTTTTCTTGACCAGTTCGTCACGCACGGTTTAACCACTCCATAAAAGGTTTTAACTCACGAGGTTGCTTCCCATGCTGGGAAGACAACATCGAAGTGAGGAAAAGGTTTTTTTGTGGAGGTTTCAAGCAGAGCATCTAGATGCTATGGCGGGAAGATCTCCGCTCCAAAACTCTACGCCGCGTAAAAGATTCGGGACTTTGTGCGGGGAAACCAACGATCGGCATGCTTTCGAGTAGGATTTTCAGGATGGTTTGGGCCAAAACCAGGAGCCTGGGAGTAAAGACCACAAAAGTGTATCGCGGACCCGCGGACTTTTATTAATGGAGGAAGGGCGCACGCCGTGCGCCCCAACGTGCCGTGCGCGCCGACTGGAAATATCACCAATCGTCAATACCGGGTTTGGGAAGATGGAGGGAGCGATAGGTCCAGCCTTCAGAAAGTAATCAAGGGGTGCGCGCACTTCTGAACTGTACCCAATCAGGAGAGTAACCTTTCATAATTGATTCCCCCACTTTGTAATTCAGATTGCATTTATTGTATGTACCTGTTTGAAAAGCTCATCGGCTAAAACCATCTTGCCCCCAAACAAGCCGGCCGGTGAGGGTGATGGAGTTTACACCGTGACTACTTGATGAAGGCAATGTTAGGCGAGGCCTGGGTGGTGGCAGAAGGGGCATTCATTTGGAATTTTATTCAAAAATCATAAGCAGTGGGGAACAAGATCAGTCTACCATGACTGCCGATTTAGCAGGCAGTGAAGATTTCCAATCCGTGTATCTGGCAGAGGCGTTGAAGCACCTTCCGAAGCTAATGATGGGATAAGCAGATATTAATTGCATCCTGCTGACTTCCATTGCGGGTGCATGGACTTCCAGGTGTCAACAATACGTTCCATTTCAGTCGCGGCTGCCTGCCAGGCTCGTTCGGGATCATTTCCGTTTGCCACATTATGAAGCATGGTATCCACAACGCCCGGCGTGCCAAAGACTTCCCAAGCCCAGGGCGGAACCACATCGGACCGTTGGAATTGACTATTCACAACCGAGCCCATATTCATGGCTGGATGATTGGCGTAGTCGTACCAATCGTAAAACAACTGGATCCAATCCGGATGTTTGCTAGTGAACGGATCCGGGCTGGTGAGTGCTTTTTGACGGATTGATTTCAAAAGGGGGATCATGTGCCCCGGCACGGTGAGATCATATTCCAGCAATTGATCATCACTGATCAACCATTGTAAAAAATCCTTTGCTTCCTGCTGATTCTCCGTTCCCGCTGCAATAGCGAAGCGATTCCACACCCCAAGCGTGACTTTTTCAGCTCCAAAAGGCGGAAAGATGACCGTCACTTTATCAGATAACTCAGGATGAGTCTCTTCCAGTTGAACGCCTAGCCGCCCGCCATACATTGACATTGCCACTCGTTGATTAAGAAACGCGTCAATTTGTTCGCGATAACTCCAGGTGCTATAACCGGGCGGAGCATATTGCGCCAACTCGGCCCAACGCTTCACCGCTTCCAAAGCTTGCGGCTGCCCAAAAACCACCTTGCCGTCGCAGGAAAAATAATCTCCGCCATTTTGCCAAAGGAAGATCGAAAAATAATTTACGGTGGCGATATTCTGCCCAGCTGGAAGCGCAATACCGTACATGCCATCCCTGGTCAAAACTCGGGTGGCATTCAACAACTCAGCGTATGTTTTTGGAATGGGCAGCCCAGCCTGCTTTAGCAAATCCTCGCGCACCCACAACCCATACACGCTGACGGCATAGGGCACAGCGTACACCTGTCCATTTTGTTGGTAGATGCTGCCTTCCATAAAATCATCTGATCCAATATTGGAAACAATATCATCCAACGGCAGGAGGTAACCGGACTCCACCCACTGCGGCATCAACGTGGGTTCCACTTCAAAAATCCCAAGATCGGAACCAGATGCTAATGCGCTTAGCAAGCGACGCCCACGCTCGGCAGACCAGGCGATGGTGACGTCCACTTCCACATCGGGATGCTGGGATTGGTATTTGGCAATCATGGATTGCAGGAATGTCAGTTGATTCGGATCGTTCTCGGTGGTGAAGAAAGGAATTATTTTGGGAGAGGATGAGTCTCTCGTAACAGCATCAAGCGCGGGCGGAGTCTGCACCGTGTTGTTTGAATTGGATGAACATGCCGAAATGAGAATCAAAAGCACCAGCAGAATCATCCGCGTCTGTTTCGCAGTTCTTGAAAACAGAGATGTGTCGAAAGTCATGCGAGTATTGTATCAGGCTTAGACAATGCCATAACGGACGCGCGAACTCCAATACCAAATTTGCGGCGTATCACCAAGCACACGCTGGACGGTTTGGTGAAAAACGTCGATACCCAATTCTTGCCCGGTCACGCCTTTTTTGAGCAGCGACATCACGCTGCCTTGACTGAACAGCAAACCAATCAAGCGCTCTGCGTTTCCAGTTTCAACGTGATGGAGGACAATCTCATTAACGTAACGAAAACATCCGCTCTCGCGCATACGCAGGAGGTGCTCATGTTTTTGCCAGCGCTGCAAGCCGTGCGTAATTTGATATTTTTCTTCTGCAGCCTTGACCTTATCTGAGCAAACTTCATAGGCCGCGTTGGCTTCCCAATGGGATGTCGTGGGAGGCCAGTCATAATCGAACGCGGCAAATACACCTCCAGGGACAAGAATGCGACGCGCCTCTTCGAACGTGGACTGCGGCTCCATCCAATGCAAGGCTTGAGAACAGGTCACAATCTGCGCGCATGATTCGGGCAAGCCTGTTTGATGGGAGAAACCTTCGCGATACGTGACATTCGCGGCTCCTGGCTGCGCTTCAGCCTGATTCCGCATATCGAGCGTTGGCTCCACCCCAATGACTTGCTCCGCTTTGTCTGCCCAGTAGCGCGTGGACAGTCCGGTGCCGCTGCCCAAATCAACCACGAGTCGCGGACGGGGCACACACGCCAAGCCTGTAAGAACCTCCGCCAGTGTTGTGGGCGGCGCGGGACGATATTTATCATACTGGTCTGCAAAGCCGGTGAAGCGTTCGATGTTGACAGAGAAGTCTGTCATGCGGTTTTCTCCGGCACGAAGAGATCCATGAATTCATGTACGGACATATCTTCCAGTTTTTTCTGGCCGGACATGGCGGTGAGAATTTTTGTAACGCGTTCTTCTGAGAAGCGCGCGCGAAGATTGTTCATGAATTTCTCAATCAGCAATGGAATCGCTTCCTGCCTTCTGCGGCGATGACCGATGGGATATTCTACGACGATATTCTCTGTGGATGTGCCATCCTTGAAGAAGATTTGCACAGCATTGGCAATGGAACGCTTTTCGGGGTCGAGATAATCCACGCTATATTGTTTGTTTTCCACAACTTGCATTTTCGCGCGGAGCGAATCAATGC
>Ga0172368_10005628_pt1 | contig 13860 bp, 6 predicted proteins | sample Lak11m_FD_114540 | JGI IMG/M metagenome (GOLD analysis project Ga0172368, IMG submission 114540) | Freshwater microbial communities from Kabuno Bay, South-Kivu, Congo - kab_022012_11m | ecosystem: Environmental > Aquatic > Freshwater > Lake | place: Democratic Republic of the Congo: South-Kivu...
CCCATGGCGGCCCAGTTGGCCTGCAGATGGTCCAAGGAGCCGTGCGGCGCGTCGGCCACGCATTTGAGGCTGCGTAAATAGGATTCGGGCGGGATATCGCCGCGTTCGACGTAGGCGGTGATGAGGCCGATGGGCGCTTTCTGACGCAGGCAACGGGCAAGCACGCGGATGCCGAGGCGGTCGTTGTCCGAGAGGAGGTCCTCATCCACGTACAGAGCCACGCCTTCCTGACGAGTGTAGCGGTATTTCATGCGACCGAGGTCCAGATAGGCCTCGCCAAGCCTCGGACGCTGGTACGCCGCGCGGTAGAGGGCGTTCTGGATGCTTTCCTCGTACAATGCCGGGTTCGCAGGCACGCGGTTGCGGTAGAGGATGATGAGACCCGCCAATGTGGGGTTGTAGTAATCGGGGTTGGCGGATTGCTTGAGGTCGAGCACCGGAATGCCGGAGTATTGGGAAATATCGAACGCGAGCTTGCGGATGGTGGGCGCATCGCCGGCGCACCGGTCGAATACCGACTCATCCGCGTTGGAAATTCCGTCCCATATCGTGCGGACTTCGTCAGCGCTTCGGGCCGAAAAGAGGCACTCGAGCACGCCGTCGACGCCGTCCTTGTGCGCCCGCAACTGGAAGTTCTCCACGTCCGCATCGGTTACGGCCGGAATGAATCCAAAGACCGTGGTGAGCGCCTTGGGCGATTCCATCATCTCGGAAAAGAACTGCTTTTCCTGCTGGAGCTCCTTGATGGCCAGCTTGTTGAAAGCTACGTAATCGAAGTTGTCCGGGTCCGCCGCGTGAGCGAACTGGGCGAATCCAGCCAAGAGGGACAAAACGGCAAGTGCAAGCACGGCGGTTCTCATGACACGTTACCTCGGAATCCGTCCTTGTCGGCGACAAGGCCATTTTCGGTCGCGTACGACCATTGCTTGACGAGTTCAGCCGGCTTAATCGGAACGGCCGCGTCCCACGACAGCCACCCGCCGGCCTGCGGAACCTTAAAACCAACCTTGTAGACTTGACCCGGCTCCAAAGCGATTTCGTAACCATTGAACTTCACTGCGCACGCACCTTCGGGATCATCCAAATCATCAAACGTCCCCGTGCGCAATACCGTCGAAGCGGCATAACCATTCGGATAAAGCTCATTCACCGAACCACGCGAACCGCCACCATTGATGCGGCCTACGTGGCTGGACACCAACGCCGCGAAGTCATCCGCCGCTTGGCGCGCCTGCTGACAATTGCAGTACCGGTCGGCGCAATCTCGGAAGCCGGCGTCCTCCGTCAGATCCAACGCATCCGACAGGCCATCCTCCTCATACCAAGGCGAACCTTTCTCCACCGAACGCACTTCGGCACGGAACACTTGCCGCGTCGCTACGGCGTCCAGCGCGACGGCGCACTCCTCAGTCTTCTCCGGCGGCTTGACATCCACCTGCACGACGGCACCCGGCGCCACGACGCGCGAGAAGAGTGAACCACACGAAACCGTCAACGGACGATTGAAATTATTCGTCACGAACACCGGCTTGGAAACGCCCTTGCCCTCGAACGTGTAAAACGGCAGCACTTCCGGCGTCACGTACGCCAGATTCTCCGGCGCGACGTGCTTGATGGGCACCTTGAAGGGCAACTCGGCTTTCCCGTCCTTGGCTTTCGCCGTGAACTTGCCCTCCACGGCATCCACCGGCACGTCCAACTTGCCGCCTTTGAGGTACTTGCGCGCATCCAACGTCACCTCGACGTCGAATGCGTTGGCAGCGTCCTCCGAAGGCACGACTTTCGCAAAGACGACGTCATTCTGATTCGACGTAAACGTCAGTGTCGGAGCCGAAGCCGTGGACAGCGGAATCGGCAGACGCAATTTCTGCAACGGCACCAACTCGTTCAAGACCGAACCGGCTTCCGGCTCCTCGACGTCGGCTTCGGAAGAAGAGGAATAGACGAGGTACCGGAGGTCGGCTCCCTGGGATTTCAGAGTATTATCGTAGGGGCTATCCGCCCATAAATCTCCAGCCACTGTCTTGTCCTGATACACGAGCAGCGCACTCAGATTTGGATTGGAAATCATTTCCGAGTCGGCAAAAATCCATGTCGGGCTCTGGAGTTGCAAGGTTGGATCCTGATCGGCAAGTTTGTGAATCCAATAGCCCATAATGTTGTCCCAATTACTCTCAAAACCGGGATACCACTTCAGGGTTGTCACGGGCGATGCATAGTAAGTACCGAGTTTAGGATAGTAATCAGATTTGATTTCATGAGTCTGGAAAGGGAATTGGCCGGCAGTATTGGTGTACTGGCGGTTGCCGGACCAGATGACGGGAAGGCCGCCTGGCGCCAGGTACAATTGGATGGCGGAACTGGTGACCGTATCGAATTTGACCGGGTCCAGGATGACGCCCAGAGCCTTGGACAGTCGGATGGAGTCATTGCCGAAGACCATCTGGCTTCCTTGGGCGTACTCCACGTAGGCAAGCGGGTAATCCCCGGCTTGCAATCGCGCTTTCGCCCCTTCCTTGGCGGCATCAGGTAGTTCCCCGCCGGTTTGGTAGGCCACGCCGGCTCCATCGAGCCACTTACGGACTTGGTCGCACGCAGGGCAATTGGCAGCAGTCAGAAGCACGACGCGTTTTGGGGGGCGTGACAAGGCCGGGTCAAAAACCGAAGCAGGATAATACTGGTAGAAGATGCCGTCGCCGAGTTTGGTGCTACGCGAAGAAATCGCTACGTGCAAACCGCCTTCCGCATCCACGGCCGTTGAACGGTATTGAGTGGAATAGTCATCACTGAAACGTTTGACGCGGTCGTAGAAGGCACGGTTGAAGACGGGATGCTCCAGGTACTTGGCGGCGAGGGCAACCATCCGGGCAGGGTTGTTTTCGGGGTAGTAGATTGCGCCCGGTGAAATGAATTTGCCATCCGGTTGTTGAAGCAGGGGGTAATTGCCGCTGAAAGCGATCACGTTGCCGCCGGCGACGAATTCAAACGGTCCGGACACGGAATTGACGACGTCATACTTGTGGGTGATATCCACGGTGGGCACGAATGCTTTTTCCTTGCAATACCCGGCCCGATATTCGCGCCACGACCTTTCCATAAGGTATCCCGGAGTGCCTTTTTGAGTCCGGGTGATGCCCCCGTCCGTGGAGATGAACAGCTTCTGCGCTTGCGTGAATAGTTGATACTCCCCGCTGTAGCCGATGAACCTCAATTCTTCGCCCTGTTGGTATCCGGGTTCGGTCGCCAGCACGGAATCAGTCGATTGGCCGTCCGAATTTATGGTCATGACGTGCGTTTCCGAGGCATTCTGGTAGGTTTCCCCAACGCCTAAGTTGAAGAGATAACTTCTCGAGAAGAGGCGGTAATAGACGTGGACGCCGCCGTCCTTGGCCGGAGCCATGCCGAAGAATTCGTTGGACGGATACTCCCAATCAAAATGCCCGAGAAGCGAATACGAAACGGGCTGGGGTGGCAGCATGTCCGTTTCGACGCAGGTTTTCTGTTTCCGTTTCTCGCAATAATAGCAATTCTCCTTCACACCCTTGCAGGAAGCTTTGGTCTTGATGCAATCGTTGTCGGTATTGTATTGGTCTTCGTAAATCTTGCTGCACGTATTACTGTACCAATTGCCATTCCAGGTTTGAGTGCAATAGTCATACCGGTAATCCGACCACTTCGTGCAAGTCTCCACCAAATTGGGTTCGTACATGTACTGCCAGTCCGTGCATACGTCCTCGGTACTGCCGGTTTCCTCCTCTGGGGGATTGCAACGGCAGGCGCCGGTGGCACACACGACCATTCCTTCCGATCGCTTGTAGAATTCGGATTTCTCCTTGTAGTCGGAATAGAAAATGGGCTCGCACCGGTCGAAGTTCTTTTGGCAGGCGACATCATTTTTTGGGCATAAGTTTCGATAGCAGGAATTCAGTTCGGTGCCGGACAAACCAGTGTAGTAATTGTAGCTGGTGAAGATGCGTTCGGGTGGGGAAAGGGGCACTTGGCGGGTTTTTTGGACTCGTTCAGTTTTCGCGCAATACAGGGTGGCTTTTTCCAAAGCAGGCGTAGTCATACGCTGCACGTCATTCTTGGAATAGGTCCCTTTGCCAGGAGCCTTCAGTGAAGTGAGATACTTCCAGGTTTTTCCGTTGTCCTGGGAGGAGATGACATACGTTTCCATGTAAAATTGAAATTGATTCAAAGAGTTACCACGATACGAGGCGGGAATCGACTGGACAAGCGGTTTTTTCACGACCAGATACAGGTCCCCCTTGTGGTCACGCAGGAAACCTTTGAATGGGACGGCAGTGCCGACGCCCGGTTTTCCGGCGAGTAATGAGGAAAACTGAACATCAAACGACTCCAACCCGTCTTTAGACGCGGAAGATGGAGCGGGCGTCGGGTCGGCGAACGACAGCTGGGAAAGCGGCGCCTGGAAGACTTTCGCGTTCTCCGGCGTCTGGCACAAGAGGCGCGAGTTGGGCAAGTGCGGGTCTTCCGCTAACGCCTGCAAGCCCGAACAGCAAGCGGATTCCCTCGGCTCGCGATTTTCGGAAGTGCATGCCGGTTCCGGCGCAACGTTGGCAATCTTCGGCTCCGGAGTCGGCGTGGGCGCCTTGAGTTCCTCCACTTCATTCCACTCCCACGGCTCGACGGCCTCAATCTGGACGTTGCCCAAATCAATGGGAGGCGTCTCGGTCGGTTCCACCGAGGGCTCTACGGAAGGCAACGGCGTAGGCGTGGCCTGCGGGTCTTTCTTGCAATTCGTCGAAAAGCCGTCCAGTTGGCAGGTAGAACCTTGGCAGCATTTTTGGTCGATGCTTCCGGGCAGGATAGACGTCAAGGCACAGCCTTGGCCTGTTTTTACGCAAGCGGCGACGTCAATTTGAGGGGAAGGCGAAGCACTGGCAGAAGCCGAAGCGTCAGCCGAAGGACCCGGCGTCGGGCTTGCGGAGGGTTGGGCCTGGCACTTGAATCCTAAACCGTCCAAGTCGCAGGACAGAGAACCGCAGCAGGACCCGCCGATGCCGCCGGGAATGCACGACTTTTTCTTCGCGATGCATGCTGAATCGCCTTTGTTGCGCAATGCCTTGGAACGCACACCGGGAAGTTTGGACTCGACTTCGTCCGACAACGACTGCAAGTCTCCCGTTGCCTTCAGCTCGACGATGATGCGGAACGGCTCGCCGGCACGCAGGCGCACCTGGTCCCAAGACGCTACGGCGGCAACTCCTGACTCATCCGCGTCAATCGAGGAAGTCAGGGGCAACACGCGGGCAATTGACTGGGCCGCCACTGGTAGCGCCACGCTCAACGGGCCATCATAGTCCTCCGTTGAAACATACGAAAAAATCATGCGGAGGGCGCCTTCCTTGGACTTGAGAAGCTTCAAACCGGATTCGGAATCGACCGATTTCTCGACGGATTCGTCGGCCTGCGTTTCCAGTTCCTCGGCCGCCGGCAACTGGACTTTTCCAGCCTGCGCTTCGGACTTCTGTGCATCCGACACGCCCGAAATGGGTTTGACCTTGATGCGCGAGCCATAGGGAAGCGAATTCCACGAGTACGCGACGCGGCCGTCCGAAAGGGGCGTGGCGGCATCTGGCTGCGTTTGAACGACGGAGCGATCCGGCATCACGACGAAAAATTGGTAAGACCCGATTGGTAACGGGAGGGAGACGGCGTAAGAACCGGCAGGCGCGTCTTCAAAATAAAGAGGTGAATAGTCGGCGGAGGAAAAGTCAAGCGTGTTCAGGCCGGCGGTGCCGACGGAAACGGTGAATGCGTCGGGGTCGAAATCTGAACAATTGCACAACAAGGGGTTGGCCTGGTAACCGAGCAAATCGAACGTGCGCGAGCCGTTGAACGATGCGGTTGCGTCGAAACACGTCGAAGCGGACTGGGCCGACAAACGGCACTTCTTCAACTCGACGTCGGAAACGCCTTGGGACGACTGGGCAAAACTGCCCTGTAGCACGACAAGTGCCAAAACGACGACGAGCAACACGCCGCCTAAGAGCAAGACGTACTCAAACGTACCTTGGCCCCTGTGCATTCGCGGTGTTTTCGCGCGAGATGCAGGGCAGTCGGCTATCCCCACGCCTACAGCAATCAAACAACGTACATAAACATTTCGGGACTCGTTGGATTTCCAAGTTGGCGCCGGTACGCCGGGTTGGCTTTCGATTGCGGACAGAACAGGACGGTCCGGCAACGGGTTTTTCGGCCGCAACTTATTTAAGCGGCTTTGAGCTTCTTAGGTACCTGATTATTAGCGTTGCATGCAGGGAAGAGCTTCCAGCATGCCGGACGGCCCGGAAAGCGAAAAAAAGCTTTGAAACGGCGCAGTAAGTGGGGAAAAATATCGTGTCGGAACGCGTGGGGTTACTGGTCTTTTCGGACGGCACCATCCTGCAAGGCAAAGGACTAGGCGCATCGCGTCAAGGCACCGGCGAATTGGTTTTCAACACCAGCATGACGGGTTACCAGGAGGCCTTGACGGACCCATCGTATGCCGGCCAAGTCTTGGTGTTTTCGTATCCGCTTATCGGCAACTACGGCATTTCCGCATCGGCCTTGGAGTCGCGGCAGGTCTGGGTGGAAGGCGTCATCGTGTCGGAAGCCGCCGCAACTCCGCATCACTATGAATCCCACTCCTCCCTGGATGCCTTTTTGCAGAAGGAGAATGTGCCGGGCATCGCGGGCTTGGACACGCGCGCCTTGGTGCACCTCATCCGCTCCGGAGGGGTCAAGCCCGTGGCCATCGATGTGATGGATGCCTCGGAAGTCGGCATGCGCGCCAAGCAGTTGCAGGCTGCGGCGAAAAGCTTCCAGTATGGAGACATCAACTTTGTCGAAAAGGTGAGCGTCAAGCACGCCACGACGTTCATTCCGGAAAAAAGCCGCCATGCCATCGTTTTGGTGGATTGCGGCGCGAAGGGTAGCATCGCGACGAATTTGGTCCAGCGCGACTGCACGGTCCATCAAGTGCCGTATGACACGTCGGCCAAGGACATCCTCGCCTTGAAGCCGGATGGCGTGATGTTCTCTAACGGTCCGGGCGATCCTGAGACGTTGCAGGCCACGGTCAAGGCATGCAAGGAATTGCTGGGCCAGGTACCCATCTTCGGCATCTGCTTAGGGCACCAGATCCTCGGCCAGGCGCTTGGTGCCAAGACGTTCAAGCTCAAGTTCGGCCACCGCGGCGGGAATCATGCCGTGCGCGACGTGAACACGGACAAAATCATGATTACTTCGCAGAACCACGGCTATGCCGTGCATAAGATTCCGCCGGTAGCGGAGGAGTGGCTGGTCAACGCAATGGACGGCACCAACGAGGGCCTCACGTGCGACAAACACAACGCCTTCAGCGTGCAGTTCCACCCGGAGGCCAATCCCGGGCCGTATGATGCCAACACGCTGTTCGACCAGTTCATCGAGAAAATCGGTTGAGACCATGAAAAACTTTGAAATTCATTTGGAAGCATTGCCGGAGTCCATCATCGTAAGGCTGGAGCCAACATTCAGAAAGACCTGGTTTGAGCAATTGTGGAACCACGACTCCAAAATACTGGCCAAAGAACTTGGAATTTCCCATTCGTACATTTATCATCTGAAAAATGGCCGCCACCAATTCCGCCTTTCCACGCTAAAAAACTTGGCCAGACTTTCCGAAAAAAAAATGGGAGAAATTGAAAAGCAGGTCACTGAACTGATTTCGAATCGCGGCGGACGCGCAAAAGTCGTATTTCCAATTGTTGGAAGTCCGGATATCGCTCGCCTAGTCGGACATTGTTTCGGCGATGGTAGTATCAGTACCAAGAAAAGCGAATTCGACTACGTGAATCTGGATGCAGAACAAGTTCTCGATGTGAAGGAAACGGTCAAGCGCGCGTTTGGGAATCTGCCAACTTCCGAGTACAAAAACAAGGACGGCACCCACAAAGTCGCCTTTTCGACACTCGTGGGCGAACTCCTGCGCCTCTTTGGAGCGCCAAAAGGCAAGAAGGTGGAAAGTATTCTTTCGGTGCCGGAGTGGATCATGAAAGGGGACTCGGCAGTAAAAACGGCGTTTCTCGAGGCTCTTTTTGACGATGACGGGTCCGTGCTGCTTTCCAAAAACTATCCGGCTAAGAACGTGAACCTGCACTTCACTCGCATTGAATCGAATGACGCCGCATTCATTAACTACCTCAACGATATACGCAAAATGCTTTCAGAATTGGGGGTCGAGTTTAGGATGCCCTATCTGGCACGGCAATATTCCGTAGAAGGTATAAGCCGGAACGTGCGTGGAATTTTCGTCAGCGACACTAAAAACATCTTGGAATTTCGCAATCGGATTCATTTCAGGCAAAACGTGAAGCGAGAACGATTGAATGCCCTCGCGGGGAGGTGGATGCATGCCACTGGATAAGAGCATTAAGAACGTGTTGTTGCTCGGAAGCGGTCCCATAGTAATTGGCCAAGCGGCCGAAACTTGCGGCTAATAATTTTAGACGCAAGCGGCAATTCGATTACTCTGGGACTCAAGCCTGTCAAGCCCTACGTGAGGAAGGCATCCGCGTCATTTTGGCCAACAGCAATCCGGCCACCATTCAGACGGATTTGGGCACGGCCGACGAAGTATACCTCGAACCTTTGACGCCGGAAACAATCAGGCAAATCGTGCTGACGGAAAAACCGGACGCGGTGTTGCCCACGCTTTCGGGCCAGACCGGATTGAACCTGGCAGTGGCGCTCAAGGACTTCTTTTCGGAGCACAACGTGCGCGTCATTGGCACGGACGTCAAGACCATTGAACTTGCGGAAGACCGCGAACAGTTCCGCAACCTCATGCTGGCATTGGGAGAACCCGTGCCGCCAAGCTCGCGCGTCAAGACCTTAGACGAAATGAAAACGGCTTGCGAGAAAATCGGCCTGCCGGTCCTCTTGCGGCCGGACTTCTGCCTTGGCGGCGAAGGCACGCTCTTTCTGGAAAAGATGGAGGACATGCAGGAAAAAGGCGAGTACTGCTTCCGCATTTCCGGCACGCACCAGGTGCTGGTGGAAAAAAGCGTCTTCGGCACGGCGGAACTAGAGTATGAGGTCATCCGTGACTCGAACGACAACTGCATCACGATCTGTTCCATGGAGAACATGGACCCCGTCGGCGTGCACACCGGCGAGAGCATAGTGGTGGCGCCGGCACAGACGCTGTCGGACCACGACCATCAGAAACTCCGCTCGTCCGCCATCCGCATCGTCCGCGCGCTGGGCGTCCAGGGCGCCTGCAACATCCAGTTCGCCCTCGATCAGAAAACGGGTGACTATTGGATCATCGAGGTCAACCCCCGCGCCTCCCGCTCCTCCGCCCTGGCGTCCAAGGCCACCGGCTACCCTATCGCCCGCGTGGCGACCAAAATCGCGCTAGGCTACCGGCTGACGGAGATCGAGAACCGCATCACGGGCAAGACGGCGGCGTTCGAGCCGGCGTTGGACTACGTGGTGCTCAAGATTCCCCGCTGGCCGTTTGACAAGCTTGGACTGAACGAGGCCATCGGCACGAGCATGAAGAGCACGGGAGAGGCTATGGCCATCGGGAAGAACATCGAGGAAGCCGTTTCCAAGGCGGTGCGTAGCTTGGACCTCAAGTCGTCCAACGTGCTGGACAACCCGTCATACCTCGCCACGGAAAAACGCCTGTTCCATCTGATTGAACAGCTCAAGACGCAGTCCGTCGAGCAAGTGCAGGAAGCCACCATGATCAATCCCTGGTTCCTCAACAAGCTCAAACGCCTCTCGGCCACCCGCACCGGGCTGGTCGACTTTGCGGCATTACAGGAGACGCCGGCGGTATTCAACATGGTGGATACCTGTGCCGGCGAGTTCGAAGCCAAGACGCCTTACTACTATTCCACGCAGTTCGCGGAGCGCAACGAGTCCCGCCCATCGACCCGCAAGAAAATCGTCATCTTGGGCGCCGGGCCCATCCGGATCGGTCAGGGCATCGAGTTCGATTACTGCACGGTCAAGGCCATCCAAGCCTTGCGGGAGGCTGGTTTTGAGACCATCGTGGTCAACAACAACCCCGAAACCGTCAGCACCGACTTCGATGTTTCCGACAAGCTTTATTTTGAGCCGTTGACGGTCAAGGACGTACAGCGCATCATCCAAAACGAGTCACCCATCGAAGGCGTCCTGGTGCAGTTCGGCGGCCAGACCGCGCTGAACCTCGCGGCACCATTGCAAGCATTGGGAAACACCATCTTGGGCACGACGGTGGATGACTTGGACCGCGCCGGGGATCGCAAGCAATTCAAGGACCTCATGGACTCCCTCTTGATTCCCACGGTGCGCAGCGCCATCGCCCGAAGCCGCGAGGAAGCGCTGCAAGTGGCCCTGACCCTCCAGTTCCCGCTTTTGTTGCGTCCGTCGTTCGTGCTGGGCGGACGTGCCATGTACGTAGTGAAGAACCTCAAGGAACTCGAGCACCGCATCGAGGAATCACTCATGATTTCCGACGGCAAGCCCGTCATCCTGGACGAATTCATGGAGGATGCCGTGGAGCTGGACGTGGACTGCCTCGGTGACGGAAAACGATGCCTCGTCGCAGGAATCCTGGAACAAATCGAGGAAGCTGGCGTGCATTCCGGCGATTCGGCCTGCGTCCTGCCGGCCCAACGCCTTTCGCCCAAGGTCCTCGAGCGCGTCAAAATCTTCGCCGAGCGCATCGTCACCACGCTTAAAATCAAGGGTTTCTGCAACATCCAGATGGCTGTCAAGAATGAGGAAATCATCGTCATCGAGGTCAATCCCCGCGCATCGCGCACCATTCCGTTTGTCAGCAAGGCCATCGGCCTGCCGTTGGCCAAGATGGCGGCGTCGATTCAGGCCGACGTCCTGACGCTGCAAGACATTCGGACTCCTGCGGTGCCGCGCGTGGCGGTCAAGGCATGCGTCTTTCCGTTCAAGCGCTTCCCCATGGTGGACCCCTTGCTGAACGCCGAGATGAAAAGCACGGGCGAAACCATGGCATTCGGCTCGACTTTCGCCGAGGCCTACCTTAAGGCATCTACCGCGGCCGGACAGCACTTCGGCGACACCGCCTTGGTTGATGACTGCGGCAAGCACACCGAAAAGATACGCCAGGCATTCCAAGACGCCGGCGTCAAACTCGTCACCGACTATGCCCACGCGTCCTTCATAGTCTCCACCGCGGCCGGCGATGCCCGCGCTTCTTTGCGGCGCAAGTGCGTGCGCGACGGCAAGACCTGCATCACCAGCCATTTTGCCGCACTGACATTGGCGCAGAGCCTCAAGGAAAAGCCGTCGTTCAGTTTGGTGCCTTTGAGCTCGGTCCACGCCTTCCCGGCCAAGAATGCGAAATCGGCCTGAACGCACGTGCAAAAAGCCGCCCTACCGGGCCTTTAAATCCGCCCTGCGACCCAATAGCTAGCAATGAATCAAGGCTCCAATGGGAGGGCCATGAAGCTACACTGCACGTTGTGCTACGAGGTCGTACCGTCATGAAGAACAAGTTCCTTGCCAAAGCCAAGACCGAAGTCCAACAGGCCTACACGCGCGATGCCTACATGGTGCAAGCCGTCCGGTCGCTTGACGACCTGGACGAAGTAAAGTCGCTTTTGTTCCAGCGCCTGGACGAATGGTTCAAGATCCATTTTCCCGAAATGGAACTGGGCAACGAGGAACACTACGCCTGGTTCGCCGCCCACGTCAACGACAAGGACGTCTTTTCCAAACTCTCCGAGCACGTCGGCGCCGACAAGTCTGGCGAATTGAAGGCCAAGAAATCCAAGACGTTCGGCGCACCGCTTGAAAGTGCCGACCAAAAGGCCCTCAAATCCCTCGCGGAGACCTACCTGCAGTTGTACGAGACGCGCAAGGAACTGGAAACCTATATCGAGACGCTTTCCAAGGAAGTCATGCCAAATTCCAACGCCCTCGTGGGCGGCCTCATCTCGGCCCGCCTGTTGTCCGTCGCCGGCTCTTTGGAGCGCCTCGCCACATTCCCCGCATCGACCCTGCAGGTATTGGGTGCGGAAAAGGCCTTGTTCAAGCACCTCCGCAAAGGCACCCTGCCGCCCAAGCACGGCCTGATTTTCCAGAGCCACTACGTCAACGGCCAGCCGTTCGACAAACGCGGAAAAGCCGCGCGCGCCCTGGCCGCCAAATTGGCCATCGGCTTGAAGGCCGACTTCTACACCAAGCACGACATTTCCGCCAACCTGTTGGCCGACTTGGAAAAACGCATGACGCAGATTGCCAAACTTCCTACGCGCAACATCCAGCAGAAGGATTACCGCGAGATGGATTACCAGCGCAGCCGCGAATTCCGAGGCGGACGCCCCGGATTCAAAGGTGGCGGATTCAGCGGGCCGCGTGAAGGCGGTTTCCGGCGCGAAGGTGGATTCGAACGCAAACGCTTCGACGACCGGCCGCGTTACGGCGACAGGCCACAATTCAACGACCGCCCGCCTCGGCGCGAAGGCGGATTCCAACGCGACGGTCCACGCCGTTTTGATAATGACCGGCCCCGCCCTCAAGGCGACCGGCCTTACGGAGACCGCCCGCGCTTCGGCGATAAGCCTGCATACGGCAACAAGCCCCGTTTCGGGGACAAACCGCGTTTTGGAGACCGCCCGCGGCCCCAAGGCGATCGCCCGTACGGCGACAGGCCTCGCTTCAGCGAAGGCAAGCCGCGTTTTGAAGGCGGAAAGCCGCCTTTTGGCAAGAAGAAGTTCTTCAAGAAACGCCGCGACGAATAATCCGACTTGAAAAACGGCGACAAAACTGACCGAGATATAGGTGAGCAAAAGTGGCCAACACCTTGCTGGACTTCGCCATCGTCGGCGCATTCGTCCTGTTGTTCATCGGCGTCATCGCTTTGGGCATGCTGCAGAAAAGCCAGCGCAAGAGCCAAATCAAGGCCTACAAAAAGCGCCCAATTCCGGAAGCCGGCAAACCCATCCTGGTCCAAGGCAAAGCCGGCGGACCGTCTTTGAAACTGCCCACAACTGGTGAACCGGTCGCATTCTATTCCATTTCCCTCACCGCTAGGAATTGGTCAGGAACGGTGCGGTCAAAAGGCACTCTGACGATCAACGGCATGCCTTTGGGGTCCAAAACAGAGAATTTGGAAGATGTTCGCGGCACCATGGCATTCGAGCGGTCCGGCGACTTCATCGTCAGCGGCGCCGGAAAAAATCACGCCATCCGGGTGGACGATGCCTTCGCATTTTTCGAGTCCGGGATTGCGTTCGCCAAAAACCAGGTACCCGGCGGAGGAATCGTGCAGGGTGCGCAAAAAACCCGTTTGGAGCTTGCCATGGAGCAACAAGCATGTGAATCCATTCTTGCCTTGATGTTTGGATTCGTGAACCCCATACACAATACGACCAGCATGAGGTCGAAGGGCAGTATTTTTGGCAAGGAAGAACGCAAGGACTACTATGGCCCGGACCCCCTACGGGGACTCGGTGCGGGCAAAAGTAACGTCAGCATCAGGACCAGTCAATTCGTGTACGGACGCGACGTGCCGTCCGCCATCCTATCCATGCTCCGGCGCAAAAGCGGGGCATCCGAATTGCTCCATGAAGGCGACGAAATCTGGGCAGTAGAGAACTACATTCCGTACGGCCATTCCGTCTTTGTTTTCGGCACGTACGACGGGAACGGTAACATCACGTTCGCCGACGGCACGACGGGCCTGAGCGTGTCCTACGCCGACCCCGAAACCCTCTGAAATGCCGGTTCAAAGGCTTGAAGACTTAGCGGCCAGCCTTCGGTGTTCGGCCAAGTGCGCGTTGAGGTCCAACACGGTCTTTCCCAGCACCAAAATGACGGCCGGCAGGTTAAGAAAGA
>Ga0172368_10005634_pt1 | contig 13852 bp, 11 predicted proteins | sample Lak11m_FD_114540 | JGI IMG/M metagenome (GOLD analysis project Ga0172368, IMG submission 114540) | Freshwater microbial communities from Kabuno Bay, South-Kivu, Congo - kab_022012_11m | ecosystem: Environmental > Aquatic > Freshwater > Lake | place: Democratic Republic of the Congo: South-Kivu...
TCGAACTCACCTCCTTCAACGCACTTGCCAACGGCAAACAAGTTAACCTTACGTGGCAGACAGCTACGGAAGTGAATAATTACGGCTTTGAAATAGAGCGAAGTGGAAAGTTGCAAGTAGAAAGTGGAAAGTGGGTTAAAGTTGGTTTCGTAAACGGCAGCGGCAATAGCAATGCTACAAAAAATTATTCATTTACAGACAATAGCATCACTTCAGGAAAATATAGTTACCGTCTTAAACAACTTGATAACGATGGTAAATACGAGTACAGCAAAGAAGTAGAAGTTGATTTAGGCAACCCAACCGCGTATGGTTTGGGACAAAATTATCCAAATCCGTTTAACCCGACAACGAGTATTAGCTACGATATTCCGGTATCTGGTTTTGTTACGCTAACTCTGTACAACGCGCTTGGTAAAGAAGTGGCTGCACTCGTTAACGAGAGCAAAGAAGCAGGCACACATACAATTAATTATAACGCTTCACAGCTTTCAAGCGGTATTTATTTCTATACGCTTAAAGCAGGCAGCTTTGTTCAAACCAGAAAAATGGTTTTATTGAAGTAACATACTTCAAATCAACGATACCCCTCTTCTCGTGCAAGTTGAGGGGTACCTTTTTTAAATAACCTTTAAATGCATCTCTAGTATTATCACATTGTCACTCTGAACGAAGTAAAGAGTCTCTTGATTACTGAAAAGATTTTTCGCTTCGCTCTATACAACAGATTTAATTTTACAAGATGGTTCAATTATCAACTAAATAACACTCCAAAGAAAGCAAATCCGACGGCATAGTCTTAGATCCCTAAGCAAGCAACCGAAGAATCAGAAAAATAATTTATGCGGCTATTTATTCTTATCATGATAGTCGGGGTACGTCTTGCGGCGCAATCAGCGGTAGATACATATTATTCAACCGTTAACGCAAGTAATTCGTCATTTGTAACAGACCTTGAGACAAGGATTCGTTCTCCTTACACGCAAGTTTCATACGACAATTATAAAACTACAATTATTCCTAACTATGAGGCAAGGGATACAACCGGAGGACAAATGGTGGTTACTTGTGTTTACAGCGGACAAAATTATGTCTATACACCTCTGTTTGCGTGGGGCACTTTCAGCAGAGAACATACCTGGTGCCAAAGTTGGTTTCCGTCAGGCGGCTCAACCAGTTCTAACGAAGGTTCAGATCAACATCATCTTTTCCCAACCAACCAGAACAGCGCCAACGGTGTGAGAAGCAATCATCCGCTTGGAGTAGTCACCTCGGTAACGTCTTCTTTTTTAGAAGGAAAGTATGGGCTGAATGCATCAGGATATTATGTTTATGAACCGAGGAACAGTCATAAAGGTGATGCCGCACGTGCATTACTGTATATGGCAGTCAGATACAATGGTGTCAATGGGTATGATTGGACGTTCAACAATTTAAATAATACTATTCTACCGGGATTATCTGAAGGTGCGGAAGATCTGGCGACGCTCATCGCGTGGCATCTTGCTGATCCGCCTGATAAATGGGAGGTGGGAAGGAATGATTACATTCAATCAGTTCAAGGAAACAGAAACCCATTTGTTGATCATCCAGAGTGGGTTAATTACATCAACTTTAATACCTTAACAAAGCAGTCTCCGTCTTACTCAACCGAACCGACTAATCAACCAACGAATTTGTTGTTGAGTGCGGCATCGTCTACAAGTCTTACGGTTTCATGGACGTCATCCGTTACGGGATCTCAAGCGCCATCGGGGTATTTAATTGAAATTTATAATAGCAACGATTACTTCATCCCGATTGACGGGTCTTCATATTCGGATGATACCAACGTTTCGGATTCAAAAGGTTTGATTAATATTTCGGAAGGGACAGCAACTTACACTTTTACCGGATTGACTTCCGCAACTACCTATTATGTTAGAATGTACCCATATAATGGAACCGGAACGAGCATAAATTATAAAATTGACGGGACAGTGTTATCGTCGAGTGCTTCAACCTCCGGAAGCAGCCCTCTTTCAACTGAACCAACAAATTATCCAACGGGATTTGCTCTTTCAAATGTTACATCAAATGCAATACAGCTTGATTGGACCGACGCTGCCGCCGGTAGTCAAACACCGTCTGCATATTTGATTATCGCAAGTACAAGTTCTTCAATCACTAATCCAACCGATGGTGTAGCCTACAGTAATGATACTGATCTTTCTGATGGATTTGGAGAAGTGAACATTGATTATTCCGCAGCAAATACCTATACGTTTAGCGGTTTAAGAAGTAATACACGATATTATTTTCAGATATATTCTTACTATGGTACTTCTACATCAATAAATTATAAAACCGATGGAACCATTCCTTCCGCAAATGATAGCACGCTGAGTGCTTCAAGTTCACTTGCAGCCGGTGATATTTTAATAATCGGTTTTAATATGACCGACCCGGATGAATTTGCTTTCGTCCCTATGACCGCGATTCCAGCAGGTACAACAATTCACTTTACGGATAACGGCTGGTTAAGCACCGGTAGTTTTAGGAATAATGAAGGAGTCTTAACGTGGACAGCTCCGGGTGGCGGAGTAACTGCAGGAACAATTGTAGATGTTACAAGTACTTCAACAGTGAGCGTTGGAAGTATTGCTGTCGCAAGCGGAACGTTTTCTTTAGCTACAGGTGGTGACCAAATTTTGGCATATACCGGTGCCGATATCTCTCCTACATTTTTATATGGAGTGAATGATAGTGGTAGTACCTGGCAAGCGTCTGCTTATAGTTCAAATTCTTCCGGTTTACCTACAGGATTGACAAACGGTTCTACCGCGGTTGCCATTACAAAGGTAAACAATGCTGTTTATTCCGGACCTATTACTTCCGATGCAGCACAAATGAAATTAAATGTAAGCACCGCCTCAAACTGGTCGGGGTCAAGCACCCGATTGGCGATGCCTTCGGGTTCGTGGAGTATTCTTCCGGTGGAACTAGTCGATTTTACTGCACGCAGCACCAAAGAGGGTGTGCATCTCTATTGGAACACAGCCACCGAACTGAACAATTATGGTTTTGAAATTGAGAGAAAAAAATCTGACGATGTGGCTGCCATAGGTAGTAATTGGAAAAAAATCGCTTTTATTAACGGAAACGGTACAAGCAATTCTACGAAGGAATATTCTTATATTGATAAGCGCGTGATGCCGGGGAAGTATTCATATCGCCTCAGACAAATTGATAATGACGGTAGTTTTACCTTGAGCAAAGTAATTGAATTGTCTCTCGGCACTCCAATTAAATATCTCCTCCATCAAAATTACCCGAATCCGTTTAACCCAAGTACAACTATAGTGTATGAAGTTCCGAACATGGAATTTGTTTCATTGAAAGTTCACGATATTCTTGGAAATGAGATTTGCACTCTTGTGAATGAAGTAAAAGATGCAGGGGCGTACACTGTTGTACTAAATTCTCAAGACTCTAAAGTATCGCATCATATGCCAAGTGGGATCTATTATTACACGTTAAGAGTTGGTGAGTACTCAGATACTAAAAAGATGGTGCTGATTAAGTAAGTTTAAATTAGTTTTAAAATATTTGAGCGGTACTTTTTTCATCGTTGATTGTAATATATTAGTAGAATGAAATTATTAATAATCAAAGAAGGTCGTCATGAAAAATATTTTAATAGTTACCGTCATACTTTGTTTCTCATTTGTCTCAACATTCGCGGGAGGCAATAAATACGGCAAAGATCTTTCCTTAAAAGACAAAACCAAAATTTCAAAAATTTTAGAAAACCCAAAATCTTTTGTGGGCAAGAAGGTTTTAGTTGAAGGAAATGTTGTTGGTGTTTGTGAAAAACGGGGCTGCTGGATTGAACTTGCAAGCGATAAACCGTACCAGAAAATTAAAGTGAAAGTTAAAGACGGAGAAATCGTTTTCCCTATGGAAGAAAAAGGGAAATCAGCGTTAGTCGAGGGGGAAGTCTACGAAATAAAACTTACCAAAGAACAAGCACTTGCTGTGGCCGAAAACGAAGCTAAGGAACATGGTAAAAAATTTGACCCGGCTTCTGTAACTGGTCCGGTAACCCTTTATCAAATTAAGGGATTAGGCGCTGTCATAAAATAACCTGGCAAAAATTTATTCTCGGTGTTGACTGGTTAGTTGTTGATTCATCTCCCAAAATCAAAGATTCAGGTAGTCAACACCACTTTTATTTAGAGGTCTTCATGTTTAAATGGCGTAAATGGGTGCGAATTCTTCATCGCGACGTAGGGTATATTGGTGCCGGACTCACAATTATTTATGCGATTTCCGGAATAGCGGTGAACCACACAAACGATTGGAACCCAAACTATGCAATTGAAACTTCAACAGAGTATATTCAACCAGTCCCCGACAGTATGCGGGAGTCGCAGATGTTAATCCCGAATATTCTTTCTCAGCTTGGTGAAAAAGGCAAGGTGAAAAGTTTTTTTCTCCCCGATTCTCATTCGGTAAATATTTTTGTGGAAGGAAATACAATAAGTGTGAATTTAAAGTCCGGGAAAGTTAAACAGGAAAAAGTCAGCAGCCGTAAGGTTATTCGTGAGACGAACTTTCTTCATCTAAATTCACCTAAGAAAGTATGGACTTTGGTTGCGGATTTATTCGCAGTTGCCTTAGCGTTTTTAGCCATTACCGGTTTGTTTATGATTCCAGGTAAAAAGGGGATTAAAGGAAGAGGAGCCTGGTTAACCGCACTTGGATTTCTTATTCCTCTTGTGTTTCTTCTCGTATATTATTATAAACTATTTTAACGTATCGGAAATTAAGTGTTTTACTTAAGCTTCGACGCAAGTTGGTAGACTTGCTCTGCATGTGTTTCAACATCCACATTTCTAATAATATTTGCTATTCTCCCTTCCTTATCAACAATAAAAGTAATCCGGTTATCAAAGCCAAGTGAATTTAACACTCCATAACGTTTAGAAACCTCTTTCGTTTCATCCGAGAGAAGAGGAAAATTCAAATGTTGCTCTTGAATGAACGTACCGATTTTTTCTTTTGAGTCAACACTTATACCGAGAATGGTAATTCCCTCCTGTTCGAATTTTGCGAAACTATCCCGAATACCGCATGCCTCTTTGGTGCAACCAGGAGTTGAAGCTTTGGGATAAAAGTAAACAACTACCGGTGATTTACCACGATACGATGAAAGAGTGTAGTTGATTCCCTTTGCATCCGGAAGAGAGAAATTAGGGGCGCTTGTCCCTTCTTTCAAATTTTCAGCACCACCACCGCAAGAACACAGCACAAAGACAACTAATAACGATAAAATAAGTCCAAATTTCATTTCGTCTCCTTTTTAGTATCTAACAGAATTTTAGGAGACTATGTTCCCAATTTTTATTTAAGAATAGCTACTATTTCTTCTTGCCTGATTCCGCTGGTTTGTTCAACTGTTCCGTCAGGATGAATGAAAACATCAATTTCGCTTCGGATGCCAAAATCACCGGTTAAATAAATTCCAGGTTCAATGGAGAAAGAAGTCGATGGGAGAAGCTTTCGTTCGTCCTTTGTTTCGTAATTATCCATATGAGGGCCGCTACCATGTAGCGTGGTGGTAATAGAATGTCCAGTGCGATGGATAAAATAATTTCCATAGCCAGCTTTTTCGGTTATTTCTCTTGCCGCAGAATCAACTTCAAAACCAAAGACAGGTTTCCCATTAGCGAAACGATTTTTCACAAGGTTAAGGGCGGCTTCTCTAGCACCTTTAACTATTTCCCATACTTTATTATATTTTTCAGGGACAGATGCTCCCGCATATCCTACCCAGGTAATATCGGACCAAACAGCATCATCATTTGGAAGTTTCGCCCATAAATCGATAAGGACAAAATCTCCTTTTTTTATCTCTTTAAAAATGGTTTCATCAGGGGCATAGTGCGGGTTTGCGCTGTTTTCGTTAACACCAACAATCGGAGGAAAATCAGTTATTAATCCTCTCTTTTCAAACTGATCCATGATGTAATTTTGAACGGTGTATTCCGTTAAAGTATCGCCGCTTAACAGCTTATTTTTTATGAAATTAAAGGCATTTATAACAATATCAACTAAAGCTTTAGCAACCGGTTTATTTTGCTCGTATTGCTCTTTTGTCCAAAGAGCGGTGAATTGCGTTATAAAATCTGCCGAGCTGTTGATATTCACTCCAAAAGATTTTATCAGTTCAAGAGTTCCGGCGTCAACTTTGGAAAGATAGGGGATCGCGTTCATAGGTGAATATTCCATAAAAATATTCTTGCTCCCGGATAAGGCTTTTGAAATCTGCTCCCGTAAAGACTTGTGACTGGAATAGGAGAGCTTTTCGCCCGGGAGATGAGCGAGGTTATGCTCTTCAATCGCGTTTACAATTTTGCTTGGAGTTCCCTTTTGGGGAATAAAATAAAAGAATCTTCGGGTGAGATGAGATTCTTTTTTAATCCCTAATATTTCTAATGCGAGATCATTCGAACCTCTGAAATCAAAAAGGAGCCATCCGTCTGCGTTTTGGTCGGTAAGAATTTTTTGAATTAATGCTATATCTAGTGCCATGAGAAACTTCCTCAATAATAGTGGAAATTGTTTATTTTTGTACACTAATATTCAAAAACAATAAAGAATATCAAAAGGGCTTTTTACATTCTTCTCTATTACTATGATTCTTGAGACTTTAGATATTAAACAGAACGACGTTTTTATTTATTCTGAGAATAAGTTTGATTTTAATAGAAACTTTCATCTCATCAATAAGGACGATAAATTCAAAAAATCGGTTGCCATCCATTTCAATGATGTTTGCAAGTACATCTACTCAAGCGATCCGAAATCAGTAGTCGTGTACCGCTTGCTTACAAATCTTGATTCGTTTCAAACAGAGATTATCAAGTATGGAGTAATGGTCACAATTAACAACGCTCCAGAAGTTATCCATTTTGATCCCATTTTTGCGGTAAAAGAACTTGAAGAATACATCAAAAGCAACAATATTTCTGACGTTCGGTTTAGAATTCAGCAAGTCGGTCTCCTCTCACAGATCAGCAGTTTCGGGAGGCCGAATTATTCCGAAGTTTATGCTTTTGATCTAGAGGTTGCCGAAGCTAAGTGGCAGAATGATAAAGTTTTTGCAGAGCTAATTTTCGCGTTTGAGGAAGTCGATTTTGATGGAATAAACGTCGCGAATAACTTTGTTAAAACAAAGTCGGGAGATGAAAAACCGGTTCAAAGATTTAAAAAAATTACCGTTGAAGATGTCAAACACGACATCATTGAAGAGGATAAAAATTTCGACGCTAAAAAAATTAAAAAACTCACCTACTTTCCGATTCCAGGTTCTCCGAGACCACAAGCAAAATCGAAAGAGCAAAGCAAAATTGTAAATCCTATGAGTGAATCACAGAAAAAAACTGCGAATGCTGAACTTCCATCTAAAAAAGAGATGACATTCACTTCATTTCTTAAACATGTTAAGCAAGAACCGACTACTACAAAAAGCGGGGATGAAGTTGCGAAACAGAAGGGAAACCTGTTGGAATTATTTAAATCGTCGCAACCGGTTCATGAGTATGTTGTAGCTCGCGGGGAAAAGCAGATTGTTCTTAAATTAAAAAGCTCGCCCCAAAAATAATTTTCTCAAAACAACTTTTTAAGGTGATCATAAACGAGCGTTGGAGAAATAAGATCCATGCAAGTTGGAGAAAAATCACATCTCATTTTATAGCAGACAAGACATTCAATCTCGGGAATTACTTTTTTGATTCTTCCGTAATCTTCAATTTCGTTGTAAGACGTTGGGCCGAATAAACAGAGTATCTTTTTTTGCAAAGCAGTTGCTACATGCAAACCAAGCGTGTCTCCCGTAAAAAAAATATCCGAAAGATTTACAAGCGCAAAAAATTCTCGTAACGAATTGTTTGTTCCTGTGTTTATAACAGTCGGGAAAAGATTTACAAGGTGATTATTTCTTTCAGTTTCATCGGGTCCGCCGTAAAGGAGAATTCCAGTTTCGGGGGAATTTTTTTGAACAGTTTTAATCAATTCTTCGTACTGGTGTAATCCCCATTGTTTGAATTGCCATCGTGAACCGGCACCGGTGTTCAATCCTAAAATTCTTTGGAACCGCTGTAGATTATGGTTCCCTCTAAAATCTTCGGCAAAAAGCTTTTCTTTTTCGTTAAGAGATAAACAAATCTCACCCTTTTTGTACGGGAAACCCGAAATTTCATGAAGTATTTGTTGATACGTTTTTGTATTCGCTTTCTTCTTTTGGTCAAAGGCTCCAAGTTCCAACCATTCTACTGCGTTGTTGTTGAATGGTTGAATTTTTCCGGATTCATCAAGATAAAATCCTCTCTTTTCCTTTGCTTGAATTATCGAGGCGAAAGCTCCGCTTTGTGGTGAAGCGTCGGGATGGATCATTACATCAAATATTCTGACGTAAAGTTTAGCGGTCGACTCCGGCTGTTCAACACACATAACTTCATCGACCAATGTATTGTTATTGAAAATCGGTTTTGAATTTTGTTTTGTAAACCAGGTAACATGAGAGTTGGGATACTTCTCCTTTATGGCGTGCAGCAGCGAAGTTGTTCGAAGAACATCGCCGACCGCATCAAATTTGATTACAAGGATATGAGGCGAGGCTATCTGATAATGTCCGCAATCCTTGCACATTTGACCTGAAGTTTTGTTGAATTGACAAGGTCTGTCTCCCGGAAAATGACGGCAATCAGTTTTCAAGATCATGTTGCTTCCGAAATAATTTTAGAAAATAATTCAGCGATGTCAGAAAATTGATTTTTAGAAATCTTATTTGCGATATTTTTCTTAAAGTCGGTTTCATTTCGTAATTGAAAAAATCGACTCACGCCTTCTGCAATAGCCTCGGGGGAATTGGGATTTACAACAATTCCGGTTTGTTCTTCATCAATAAATTCCGCTAAACCGCCAACGTTTGTTGCGAGTACAGGTTTAAGAAATCCGTACGCGACATTTAATATCCCACTCTGTGTTGCGCTACGGTAGGGGAGAACAACTAAATCGCATTGCGAATAATAATTTCCAACCTCTTCGTTTGCCACAAAACGATTTTCAAGTTTCACACTATCACGAATGCCCATCTCCTCAACCATTTTTTCATAAATTGAAAAATCATCGTAGGATTCTCCCACCACAAGAAGTTTTGCGTTCGGAATGCTCTTTGCAATCAGTGGCATCGCCTCTAAAAGAAGGTCTAAGCCTTTGTATTTTCGAATGTATCCAAAAAAAAGTAAGACAAAATCAGACGCTTGGAAAAATCTGTGCGTTATTTCTCTCTCCTTCGAACTTTCATCGATATCATAACAATCATATACAGGAAGTTCAGATCGGTAAACTTTCCGCGAATGTGAAATCCCCGACAAATCTTCTTCAACTTTTTTGGAAAGAGCTAAAAAAGAGGATGCATTCGATAATCCTAGTCTTGTTAAAATTTTATCAATGAAATGACTTTCATGCGAAATAACATTTTCGGTAATAAAAAGTATCTTCTTGCCGAAATGTTTTTTCAAAATATTTGAAATGGAATAGTGGCAAAACGAAAAGAATGGGTGCCACCAATCAAAGACAACTAAATCGGGATTTACTTGTTTTATTCTGTTTGCCGTTTTAAACCATGAAAGTGGGGAAATTGAATTAACAATTCTTTCACTCTTAACCGATGACAGTGTGTTATTACTTTTATCAAATTGAGTAGTTCCGGGAAAAAGAAAGGATGGGTACAAAAGTGAATAATTCAAAACAGTTACATCGAAATGTTTGATGAGTTGATCGTACAAGTGCGAAATGAAAAGAGCATTCCCGCCTCTGTAGGGGTAAGCGGGTCCAACGATAACGATTTTCTTTTTCTTCATTTCAGTTTGTTTTTCAATTTCCTTTATCAAATTTAAAGAAAAAATTCTCGCTCCCAAAAGTTTCGGCGTTTAGGTTACTTTTGTTCTTTTTCAATCTGCATAATAACTGATTGGATGTATTGATCATTTGGTTTTAGTTTAATTGCGCGTTTATAATTTCTCAATGCCAAACCCTTGTTGCCGTCTTTGTTAAACGCGTCACCCAATCCAACAAGTCCATCTGCAAAGGATGAATCAGACTCGGTAATAGTGGTGAAAGCTCCGATGGCCTCTTTTGTATGGTTTGACCAGAGAAGATCATATCCAAAATCTTTTAATTCCATATTTGAAATTTGAAACTCGGAATTCTTTTCTTTGCTCAATGTCTTATAAAATGAAAGAGCGGAATCGAGTGAAACTGTTGTGGTAATTTTAGTTAATGTATCACTCAATGAATATTTCGGCTCGGCAATTTTATCCCCGCTGAATATTGCTGCCGTTTCTTCGGCAACGTTGATCAAGTTTCTATCCCGGCAATTAATAAGATGGACAGAAACCATATCCAAATCGGGGTAACACATAATGTGAGATACAAATCCGGTTCCGCCACCGGCGTGTCCGAAAAACTTCTTCCCATATTTATCAATGCCGAAATCTACGCCTAATCCGTATTGAAGTTTTTTTCCACCAGGGAGAATTGTTTCAGTAAACATCGAATCAAGAAATTGCTTTTTCAATAATTTATGCTGAAGTAACGCGTCACCAAACCTTAAGAGATCATCAACCGTAGATAAGACGCCACCGCCGGGGAATTTGATTGTAAGGTCCGCAAGGGGGGCGTTTTCAAACTGTCGTAAAGAATTTTTTTGATATCCGTGCACTCTATCCGGAATTATTTGATTGAAATAATCAAGTCTTGTTAATTCCATTTTTGCCGGTTCGAAAATATTTTTCTTTAGGTACTGTCCGAAACTCACTCCGGAAATTTGTTCGATGATTCCGGCTAATAAATTATAGGCAAGGGTTGAGTAGACATATTTTGTTCCGGGTTGGTAATCCAACGAATCTTTTCCCACGTATAAAATCGCATCTCGTAATGAACTGAAATTTAGTTTACTGTTAAACTCCTCGTCGTTCTTATACGTCCGGATGCCCGATGTATGATTCAATAACTGCCTTACGGTAAAACCCCATCTTTTTTGCGGAAAATAGGGAAGATATATTCTCGCATCAGCATCTAATTTCACTTTCCCTTGCTCAACCAATTGCATAACAGCTACAGCAGTTATAAATTTTGAAACGGAAGCAACTCGATAGAGAGAATATTTTGAAACACGGATACTGTTTTCAAGGTCAGCATATCCCAAATAATTACTCCAAACTATTTCTCCATGACTCGCGATACCTGCTGAGAGTGAGGGGAGAGAACTTCTCTTATAATATACCTCGCAGTATTGATTCAGTTGGGTGTAAGGAGATTGCGCAAACCCAGAGGTAAGAAGAAGAAGCGTTAAATAAAAGAATTTTTTCATAAAGGGATTTACAAGAAAAGGAAGCCTGTTCACTCTAGAGATGAACAGGCTTAAAATATTATGGTCTTTTTTCAAGAATGTTATCGATGATACTATACTCTTTTGCTTCTTGAGCAGAAAGAAAATAATCCCGATCGCAATCTTTTGTAATCTGTTCAACAGTTTTGCCGGTGTGCGAGGCTAAAATGTTGTACAAGGTGTCGCGGGTTTTAATCATTTCTTTCGCATGGATTTCAATATCGGTTGTTTGTCCCTGCAAGCCGCCAACCCACGGTTGATGAATCATAATTCTGGAATTCGGGAGAGAAGTTCTCTTTCCGGCTTGTCCACCGGCAAGGAGAATAGCTCCCATGCTTGCGGCCATACCGACACAGATAGTAGCGACATCCGGTTTGATGTATTTCATCGTATCATAAATTGCCAACCCGGCTGATACACTTCCACCAGGTGAGTTGATATAAAGGAAGACATCTTTTTGTGAATCTTCTGCTTCAAGAAAAATTAATTGAGCTATGGTTAGACTTGCAACGTGATCATCGATGGCCGTTCCAAGAAAGATAATTCTTTCTCGCAAAAGGCGGGAATAAATATCCATTCCTCGTTCGCCACGTCCCGTTTGCTCAATTACGTAGGGGACTAACTGATTATAAATTTCTAAATGATTAGGCATGAGCTTCTTCCTTTTTTGAAAAGACTTCCGGGTCAATTCGTTTAATTGTATTAGATTTTTTTAAGAACCCGTAAAATTCGTTTAACATTAATCTATTTTTCATTTCATTAGTTTGATAATGTTTCAAAAGGACATCGGCTCCTACTCCCATTTTCTCTGCATTTTCATCTGCCAATTCCTTTAAACGTTCATCAGTGAGAGTAATGTTTTCAAGTTCGATGATTTTATCTTTGAGAAGTATCCATTTAACCGAATTTTCAGCTTTTGGTGTTAACCGTTCACGGATAGCTTCCTGGTCAACTTTTTTCTTCTTCTTTTTATAGCTGGCAATTTCATCTTTTACGAGATGTTCAAGATAATTTTGAATAAACACCTGCGGTGGAGTGAAAGGATTATTTTTCAAAATTGCCTGTTCAAGTTTTAATTCCGTCATGTCATTGATGCTGGATTCGTAATAATTCAGCAAATCTTTTTTAATATTTTCTCTCAATTCTGTTTCGGAGGTGATTTTATCGCGTGATACTTTTTTCAAAAACTCTTCATCAAGAGGAGGATAAACAACTTTTTCAATTTTTTTAACCTCGACGAGATAGGTGATTTTTTTGTGCTCGTGGGGCACATCATCGTGGTGTTCATGCGGCTCGTCAAATGAAAAAGTAAATGATTCGCCAACTTTTTTGTTGAGCGCATTCTCGAAAATTTCTTTATTAATGTTTTTATTCGAAAGATTAATCTTGTAATCTGCTTCTACTTTTATTCCCGTTGAACTTCCGTCTTCATTAGTAGAATAGATATCGGCCGTTAAAAGAATTTTCTCATCGGCTACCACATCGGTTTCTTCGTACGTTACGTTAGCTTCAAGGAGACGGTTAATTTCACTTTCTACTTCTGCATCTGTTACTTGAAAATCGGGGACTTCAATTTCTAAGTCCTTGTATCCTTGAGGAACAATTTCCGGAAAGATTTCATAATTGACTTTAAACGTCAGTTTTTCGTTAGGCTTAAAATCGATAGCGGTTAAGCTGGGCTCGTTAATCGGTTTTAATTTTTGTTCTTTTTCAATTTGCCAAAAAAGTTTATTTGCCACTTTTTCCGCGGCGGAATATTCCAAAGAATCACCATAGATACGTTTAATTACTGCCGGAGGGACTTTCCCTTTTCTAAAACCGTCAACTTGCAGACTTTTCGTCTGTTTTTGAACTTCTTCGTCTATTAAACTTTTAATGTCGCTGTATTCAGCAATTACTTCAAGTTCGTGAACCGAAGCGCTAATTTCTTGAATTTTTGTTTCCAAAATAACCTCGTTAATGATAAAAATGTGCGAAAGGGGGGACTCGAACCCCCACATCTTTCGATACTAGATCCTAAGTCTAGCGCGGCTGCCAATTACGCCACTTTCGCGGTAAGCTGAAAATTTTCTTATTTTTGAAAACAAATATAATTCGGGGCAAAAACTTTAGCAAATATCTTGCCAAGAGGTTATCTTTTAAATAGTGTTTCTCGTCTTTATTTAAGGCATTTTTAAATTTATATTACATACGCAATACTTTAACACTTTTTATGTGATTATTTTATGACTGTAAACTATCTCTTTGCTTCACATATTGGTAAACGGCGTACTATCAACGAGGACTCTGCAAACGTTTTTAACCTCGAAGACGGCCTGTTAGCCATTGTTTGTGACGGATTGGGCGGCAATAGAGCCGGAGATGTAGCTTCTAAACTTGCTGTAGATACCATTTATAACTTTTTTTTACAAA
>Ga0172368_10005635_pt1 | contig 13851 bp, 16 predicted proteins | sample Lak11m_FD_114540 | JGI IMG/M metagenome (GOLD analysis project Ga0172368, IMG submission 114540) | Freshwater microbial communities from Kabuno Bay, South-Kivu, Congo - kab_022012_11m | ecosystem: Environmental > Aquatic > Freshwater > Lake | place: Democratic Republic of the Congo: South-Kivu...
AAAAAATCCCGAAATCCTTTTAATGTTTGGGCTTTTATAGTTGACATATAGGGAAATTATAGCATAATTTACCAGGCTAAAGTAAACACTAATCTGCGTTAAATTTTAGACATATCCATGTTCTTTATATTCGCATTTTAGGCAGTGGTGATAAAAAGGGCAAATCCCTATTTGACATTTGACGTTTTCTCCATTCAATTTCATCAGTACACGTTCGACATGGCGAAGAAGCGAACCTTTCAGGTAGATAAGATCTCCTTTGCGAATGAGTGGTTTTAGCAGGTTTGAAGCTTCGATAACATCTTGTGCAAAATGGATTCGGTCAGCAGGAAATCCACCATCAAGTGCTTTTTGAAGAGTGTGTTTATGGAGATTTCCGATCAAGACTATCTGGTCGATTTTTAGTTTCGATAAAAGTGATCCGATTTTTCCGTGTTCTTCTTCAGGATGCATTAGTTCACCCATTTCAGCAAGAACCGCGATTTTCGCTCCGGGATGGCTCACTGATGATAGGGTATATAATCCTGAAGCAGTGGATGCGGGATTGGCACGGAGCGAATCGTTCAAAACCATAGTATCCATTGGTCCTTTTTCAACGCTCATGCGTCCGGAAAGAGGCTTGAGCCGTTTTATAATTTCCAGAAAGGGACGAAAATCCGTCTTTTTCCTGAGTATTTTATGAACCGCAAAGATAACACTAAGAGAAGCGAGAATGGAGTAAATATTATGAGCTCCGATAAGCTGCGTTTCGACAAATAGAGGTTTTTCCAACGGAAGCTGTCCTTTTTTATTGTTCCAAGAAACGACAAAAGAAGTGCCCGTTAGTGAAATTAATATATCTGATGCAGAAATATCGTTGTTGCCGTTTTTCCCATAGAATATGACATTTGCCTTTGTGAAAGGTGCCATTTCGCGGATATTTTTATCGTCTCCGTTTAGTAGCGCATATCCGTTCGATGGAAGTGTTTCAATAAGTTTTCTTTTTTCTTTAATAAGGTTTTCCAGTGATCCGAAATGTTCTTGGTCTGTGTGTACGGGAGAAATGCCGGTAACAACTGCAATTTTTGGTTTCACGATTTCAAGGTGCTGGTCCATTTCAAAAGGATGGTCAACCCCCAATTCAAAAAGAGCATAGTGGGTCCATGGAGCGACTTTTAAAGCAGTTATGGGAACATTGTATGTAGTATCAAGATTAATATCGGTACAGACTGTCGGACCATCTATTTTCAGCAAATGATGGATGATATTGGTGGTGGTTGTTTTTCCCTGACTGCCAGTTACAGCAATTTGCAACACCGGCATATTTGAAAGCCATTTGTTGGCAATAAAACGGCGGAAAGAATGAAAGGGCTTTTTGTAAAATGGAGGCGTATAGGACATTATAACTTTTTTATTTTGTAACCACTTTCTGTATCTTCGATAATGTATCCTTGTTTTTCAATTTGTTTTCGAAGCAAATCAGATGTTTTGAAATCTCTCTTTTGCTTTGTGTTTAGTCGTTTATCTGCCAGATCTGTTATTTCTTGTGGAATAATAGCTTCTTTTGATTCATCCAGTTTTAGTCCAAATACTTTATCAAAATCAAAAATGAGAGCCAGTTTTTCTTCCGGTAAAAGGTCTGATTTTACTACATCCCAAAGAAGTGCCAATGCTTGAGGGATTTGGAAGTCATTTGAAATATATTTCTTGAATTGATTTATATATTTTGTTGTCATCCCGTGCAACGACACGAGATCTATTCTGTTCTGGATCCCGACTTCCGTCGGGATGACACGGTTAATCTTATCTATTGAGAGATTTTTTAAACTTAAAACAATATCTCTTAATTTTTTTAAAGCCTCTTTTGCTCCAGTTAAAGCTTCCCAAGTGAAATTCTGTTTTGAGCGGTAATGAGCTGACATAAAAAAGTAACGAAGATCGAGGGGATCACAACCTTTATCAATAATATTTTGAAGAGTGTAGGAAGTTCCCTGGGATTTTGCCATTTTTCCGTTATCCACATTTAAATGTTCATTATGAATCCAAATTTGGCTAAATGGTGCGGTTTCATTTGCAGATTCGCTTTGTGCAATTTCATTAGTATGATGAACAGGAATATGTTCTACTCCCCCCATATGGATATCAATCCTATCTCCAAGGAGTTGTTTTGCCATTGCACTACATTCGATATGCCAGCCAGGAAAACCGATTCCCCAAGGAGACTTCCATGTTTGAATTGCGTTTTTATGCACTCCCTTTTTAAAAAACCACAATGAAAAATCAGCAAAATGTTTTTTTTGGGGATCATCGACGGTTCCTTTTCCAAGTCCTTGTTTATTTAACTCCATTTTCTGCCGATTTAACTCATTGTATTTTGGAAATGTACTAACGTCAAAATATACCGCGTAATCTGTAATATATGCGTATTTTTTTTCAACAAGTACTTTAATCATTTCTATTATTTGATCAATATATTCTGTTGCTCTTGGCGTGTGGCTGGGAGGCAAAATATTGAGACGTGTAATATCTCGATTAAAAATCTGGATGTATTTATTCGCTATTTCATCGGGTGTAAGACCTTCTCGTTTAGCACCCTTTTCCATTTTATCCTCCCCAGTATCTTCATCCGATGTCAAGTGACCTACATCTGTGTAATTTCTTACAAAATTAACATCATAACCGAGATACATAAGAGATCTTCTTATGAAATCTGCCCAAACCATAGCGCGCATGTTACCAATATGTTGTATCCAATAGACAGTGGGGCCGCAGTGATAGAATCTGACCTTATCTTTCTCAATTGGCTTAAATTCCTCCAATTTCCTTGAAAGCGTGTTGTAGATTTGCATAGATTTAATTTATTATCAAAATTATAACATAGATAGATATCTATCATTGCTGTCGGGAAAAAGAACAACAATAGTCCCTACTTTAATTGTTTTTGATATTTGTACAGCACCCCATAATGCTGCCCCTGAAGAAATTCCTACAGGAATGCCCGTTTTATTTAAATCTTTTGTATATTCAATTGCTTCATTTGAGTCATTTATTTTTAGTATTAAATTAATCATCTCTTGTTTGTATATAGGCGGAATATATTCTTTCATTGATCTGAGTCCTGGAATAAGAGTTCCTATTTCTGGTTCAATTCCAACAATTTGTATTAAAGGATTATATTTTTTCAATCTCATTGCGTTACCAATAAGAGTTCCTCCGGTTCCCATTCCTGCAATAAAATGCGTAATTTTTGGTGCTTCTCGAATTATTTCAAAGGCAGTTCCTTCAAAATGAGATAAGACATTTGCATTATTTTCAAATTGATTTAACATAACATAGTTAGTGCTGTGTTTAACAATATTAAGTGCAACTTCAATTGAATAATTTGTTCCCAATTTACCGTCAGTCAATATTATTTTTGCATTAAATAAACGTATCATTTCTTGTCTTTCAAATGATGAATTATCAGGCATAACTGCTGTAAATTTGTATCCTTTTAAAGTAGAAATCATTGCTAATGAAATTCCTGTATTTCCACTAGTCGCCTCAATAATATGTTGACCTTTAATAATCTTTCGATTTTTTTCTGAACTATTAATCATAAATAATGCAGGTCTATCTTTTACCGATCCACTCGGATTAAAATTTTCAAGCTTCGCGAATAGTTTTACATTTCTATTCGGAGAATATCTTTTAAGTTCAACTATCGGTGTGTTACCGATTAATGATAATGTGTTTTGGTGAATCATAATTTTGATATTAAATTTGTAAATCCTCCTCAAAAAAAACCTCCCGTTTTGGGAGGATAATTTGTTAGTTTTTTTTGGGTCAAACTATACACCTCCCCGAAGCACGGGGGAAACAACAAGAAGAAAAATTCAGACTAACCTTAGATTGTGACATATGTTTATTATACACCAACTATTGATTAAATTACTTATCAAATTTAAAACGGGAGAGGATAGGGAGATGATCGGAAAAAGTCGAATGAAGAGTTTCTGAGGAAATTACTGAACAATTTTTATAGAACATGTAGTCCATTTTCCATTTATCACGAAACAATTTATTGATGATATAAGAACCAAGTTTTTCAATGAAATTTTGACCTGAAATTTTGCCTTGCACCGTTGAAAAGATTGTATTTGTTGCTTCCTTAAAACCAAATTCATACATACATTCTTCAAGTTTTTTTCTACCATATGCATAATTAAAATCGCCGGCGATAATAGTCGGTTTATTGTCATAGCTTGCGATTTCCTTTATTGTTTTGCGAAGTTGTTTTAAACGTATATTATTTGTTCCGAATGGAGAAAAATGAACGTTTGTGATTATGACTTTATTTTCTGTTTTGTTATGTAAAAATTGTGATTCCAAAACAGTTCGAGTTTTTTTTCCCAATTTAAATATACGAACGATATATGCAAGAATATCAAAAAAGCCCGTTGGTAAAGAGATGCTATTTGAAAAAGTTACTTTAAAAATATGAGGATTGTAAAATGTTGCAACTCCATATATTTGATTAAATTTAATAAACGCATTTGAATAGTCCGCGAGAGTATATCCTAGTTTTTCAACTTCTTTAAGGGATGATTTTGATGTATTGATTTCCTGAAGACATACAATGTCCGGTTTATATTTTTCAAAAATTTTTTTTAGCGCGTTTTGGCCATTTCCAAAAAGCGTATTATATGTTAAAACGGAAAAATCCATATATTATTGTACCAAAAAGGATTTCAAAGAAACAAATTGACATATTGAGAAATAAAATAGTCAAAAAGAATTTGTACTAATATGTCCTTTTTTTGTTGGGGTGCTTTCCCCGGTATTTCAAAGTCAATGCAGTGTTTTATATTATTGTTTTTATGTAACCACGGCCAGAGCGTTCCCCTTTTCTCTTTTTCAATAGGGGAAATAAGTAACCCATTAGTAATATAATTATTTAATATGGGATCTTTGGGATCGTCTATACCGTTGAATAAGATGATATTTTTTGTTTCAAATTGTTTCTTTAAAATAGAAAAAGTCATTGGGTTTATACGATGAGAACTATACATATAAAATTCATCTGTTCTATCGCAGTCTTCATGAAAAGTAAATACTGTCAAAAACGATGTCCCTTTAATATTTGTTTTTAGTGTTGTTATTTCCTCATCGTTTGAGTTATCAAAAAATGAACGATTTAGGTCGATATTTCGTTTGTTGTTTCGCGTTTTTTGGAGAACCGCGCTTGGACTGACTTCTGAAATATAATAAAAGAAAGGAAAATCATTTATTCTTTTTTTTAAATACTTCTTGACTGACGAAATCACTCCATATTCATCACCGTGTATTCCCGAAAGAAGTAGAATTTTCATGGGAGGTTTCATATTGTTATAGTCAATAAACTCTATTATGTAAAAGTCGGGATGGCGGGACTTGAACACTATAAAGGTAACCAAAAAGATGTAATTATATTACCTTTACAGTGTAAACCCACGACCTCACCCTTCGACTTAGCTCAGGGTAAACGGTCACCGGAAACGATTTGTTTCCAGTGTAAACCCTTTACCCTAAAAATTTGTCGGGACGGGCGGACTTGAACCGCCGACCTTAGCGTCCCGAACGCTACGTTCTAGCCATCTGAACTACGTCCCGTCGACAAATTTTCAGGGGAACCGTGATACCATCTGAACTACATCCCGTAACCGACTTTTACATGTACGAACCGTTTGTTCTATACATGTAAATTTTTCTAAAATTTACAGTATAAACCATCTGAACTACATCCCGAAACAAGATTTCTTAAGGGTACGACAATACCTTTTTAAACTAGGCTTTGATTGTATCCGCTACTCCCTATTGCAAATTGTTTGATTATGAAATTATACATCTAAATAAATGTATTAGTTTATTAAGATATATAAAATGACTTCAATAACAATTGAAGGACTTCATCAGTGATTAAATACTGATGAAGGACATAGGGTTGAATTAGGTACGGTAACAATTGATCGGCCTCCAGTCGCTTCAGATTGCGCCCAATGCAGTTTGGGTTTGCGTGCTCTTGCAATACAATGTGTTCCATATGGGCAAGGGAAGAGGCGGGTTGAAAATATATCAATCGAGTCAGATGGGAGCATTTCACTGCTATCGCTTTTAGTGATGAATCATATCATACTTCCTGAATCTTGTTTAGTGCGAAAGTTAATACAAAAAAGTATCTCTTTAAACGCCTAAATCAATCTTATTTGAGTGAATCAAGGTTATTAATGATAATTTGATCAGCTTCTTTTAGAGTATCTTCATCTTTTGTTGTTTGAATTAGTGAAATCGCAAGAGTACCGCTATAGAAGGGTTTTGTTGAGGCCGTCACAGAGGTTGATGAATCGACGATAGAGGAATGAATAATTCCAAAGTAAGGAGGTGAAGTAATACAATAGTTGCAATTATTATTTTTCTGGCATTCAAAATAGTTGGGATTAAGTTCCAGCATCTCTGTAATTCCGGAATCATTATATTCTGTATAAAAAGGTTTTTTCCAATAACTGAAAGTATTCTTTGAATCTTGTATCCGAGCAACATCATTACTTAATTTTACTATTGGTCGTTCATTTTCAGAATAGCATATAAGACTTTCTTTATTGTTTGAAAAATTAATAAGGAATGATAGCGTGGTAGATTTTTTGGTAATACTTATTAAGGTATTAGTGAGGTTAGGAAGAGAACTATTTATATCTTCTTTAGTTTCAAGTTTCCAGTCTGAGTTATATATGATATTGAGATAAGGAAATTTTGGATTTTGATAACTTATTTTTTCTTTTATAATGTCTGAGGGTTGAATTTGCGAAGGTTTGGAAGTTTGAGACGGTTTGATTAATTGTGTTTTTGTTGAAGGGATGTTTTCGAAACTTCTTTGTATTGATTTTTGACGTTGTAGTTTATAAAACAAATATATATTGAGTAGTAATGAAAAAACAAGGCATAGTATGAATATAAAATATAAAACAATTTTATTTTTGTTCATAGTAATATTTTAGATATAAATAGATATATCAAATTATTAATTGTTAGTTTTTTCCAGAATTTGGTTTCATTTCAGCTGGGTCTGGAACATGTGCCTTTTTGCGAGCTTGTCCGAGCCGACCTTTTTGCTTTCCCGTTGCTTCTCCAGGCGCCGATTGTTGATTTTGTTGCTGTTTTTTCCGTTCCTTTTCTTGTTCTTCATAGAGAAGCTGTTGTTGTTTCTGTTCCTTTTCTTGTTTCTTTTTTTGCAACATTTTTTCTTCATCCCCTTTTACCATCTGGAATAAACGATTGCGTAGCGCGTCGGTTTTTTGTTTATCCTGGTTTGCGTACTTATCCTGGAGTTTTGCAAAATCAAGCGGAGTATTATTGTTTTCTTTTTTGATATGTTCTGTTTTTTGTCCAGTCGCATTTTGTTCAGACGACTTACCTGTTGCATGTTCAAAAAGACTTGTTGGAGAAAATGTTTGCTTGAGGGATGAAGCAGTCTGTTTGACTGTTGATTTGCCCAATTCTGAGAGTTGTTCAATTGTGTCATCCCAAAATGAACCTGTTTTATTAGCCATTATGTAGTAAAACCTCAAACGTTTAATATTATGCTTTTAGATTCCCAAAATTGCCTTTCCTCTTTCTGACATTCTGTCCATTGACCAGGGAGGATCAAATATCAATTCAATCTTGACTTTACCAGCTTTGATCTGCCCTAGTTTTTTTCTTATATCTTCTTCTATAGTATCAAATAATGGACAACCTATGGTGGTAAGTGTCATAATGATTATTATGTTATTTTTGGAATCGATTTTAATCGAATATATAAGACCAAGATCGACAATAGACATATTGAGTTCAGGATCCATGACTTGTTCAAGACTGGCAAATACTTTTTTCTCGGTAATTTTCATATAGGAAAGTATACATCAGACATATAAGAGAGTGGTATAATGATTTAGTTGTCGAATTGATTTATTAATAGTTATTTTTTTGATATGGGAGATTATAAAGTTCGTTTTGTCCCCTTAGGTGGTGTTGTTGGCGTTACCAAAAATATGTATTTGTACGAAATATACAAAAACATAACTGAACAGGAGAGTTATGTTCTCCAAGATATATTTATTATCGATTGTGGAATAGGATTTCCTCTTGAAAAAGAATTGGGAGTGGATTTTGTTATACCTGACATTACTTATTTGAAGGACAAAAAAGATAAAATTCGGGCGATCTTTTTGTCACATGGACATGAAGATCATACTTCAGCTCTCCCCTATCATTACAACGAACTAGGTAGACCTCCTATCTTTGCATCCAGACTAACTGCAGCTTTTGTTGAAAATAAATTCAGAGAATTTACTGAAGGAGTAAAGGTTGAACAGGTTGACTATAAAAAAGAATATCAATTTGGTGATTTTTTAATAAAATGTATTCCAGTAACGCACTCGATTCCCGATACAATGCATATCCTCGTCAAAACCCCTATCGGGTCATTTTATCATGGTCCTGACTTTAAATTGGATTTGACTCCTCCTTATGGAAAAAGCCCAGATTTTTATGAGATTACAAAAGCGGGTCATGATGGCATTCTTTGCTTATTGTCCGATTGTTTGGGCGCTGAACGGGAAGGTTTGACGTTATCGGAAGCTATAGTTGGCGAAACGTTTGAAAATGTAATGCGAAAGACAAAAGGTAAGTTCATCATGACAACATTTTCATCAAACATATCAAGAATTCGACAATGTGTAGAGGCGGCAATTAAGTTTAACCGTAAAATTATATTTCTTGGTCGTTCAATGAAAGAAAATACACGCATTGCCCAGGATATCAATTACTTACCCATTCCTTTTTCTCTTATTGGGAAAGAAGAAGAAGTGATGAAGCTTCCTCCCAATAAAGTCTGTCTTATTGTTGCCGGATCACAAGGTCAATACGGTTCTGCCTTGTCTAAAATCGCAAATAAAATGAATAAAAATGTAGCGATCAAACCGGGTGACACTATTATTTTCTCCTCAGACCCCATTCCTGGTAACGAAAACGAAGTATACTCGGTTATCGAAGAACTTACTTTAAAAGGCGCTGAAGTGATCTATTCAGATATTCAAGACCAATTACATGCTTCTGGACATGGAAACAAAGAAGATTTAAAATACCTTATCCGTTTTACCAATCCTCACTACTTTATTCCAATAGGCGGAACCGTACGTCATCAACAGCAATATCGACGAATCGTGGGAGAACTTGGGTTTGATGAAAAAAAAGTATTTATGCTGCAGGAAGGTGATACGGTGTGGTTTGCTAAAGGAAAAGTTGCAAAGGGAGAACAAGTTGAAACAAAAAATATTTATGTTGATGCTTATGGAATTGGTGATGTGGGACAAACGATACTTCGAGAGAGAAAAACGCTTTCATCGGACGGGGTTGTAGTTGTGGTGCTTGCTATTGACAAAACGGGGAGTTTTGTAACACCGCCACGTTTACTTTCAAAAGGATTTGTTTTTGAAAAAGCACAAGGAAAATTAATTGATTCCGCTGTTCGTTTGATTGAAGCAAAAACGAATATTGATGGTGGAAAAATTACAGACACAACATCGATAAAACGCAAAACAATCAACGAGCTTGAAGACTATTTTTATAAAGAAACAGGAAGAAAACCATTAATTATTGTTGACGTGATACAGGTGTAGCTATATGGCAAAGTTACCCCAGAGTTTACAGAATATCGCCTTATTTTTTGAAAGGCTTCCTGGTATTGGTTCAAAGACAGCTAATAGGCTGGCAATGTACTTGCTTCGTCTTCCTGAGGGAGACTTGAAGTCAATAGGTGAGCAGCTTTCCCAACTAAAATCACGGACTAAAATGTGCAAAAACTGCCTGAATCTTACCGAAGACGAGTTGTGTTCAATTTGCAGCGACGATAAGCGCGATAAATCAACAATAACAGTAGTCGAAACAGCGCTCGACCTTCTCTCTTTTGAAACGGGCAATATTTATAAGGGCGTTTACCATGTTCTTCATGGAAAAATTGATCCGCTAAACTCCATAGGTCCGGATGATATATTTATTAACCGATTAATTAAAAGAATTAACGGGCTAACGGATCCCAATCTAAAGGAAGTTATTCTTGCGACAAATCCCGATATGGAAGGCGAAGCAACAGCAATGTATATTCGCAATAAACTTCGTGAGATTCGAAAAGAAAAAGGAATTGATTTTAAAATCACTCGTCTAGGATATGGTCTCCCCATTGGCGCGCACCTTGAATACGCAGATTATGGAACACTCTCAAAATCCATTGAAAACAGGAGGGACTTCTAACCTGTATCTATCTATCAGATATGTTTTATCTCTTGCGCGATAAGGGGAGCTATTGAGATTTCGGTAAGCTTGTCAAACATCTGCTCCTTTTTTAGTTCAATTGAATTGGTGGTGAATATTCGTGAAATGGATGAATCCTTTAACTTCTGTGGGGCGTCTGGAGAGAAATCATGGTGAACGACAGCTGTGAAAACCTGAGTCGCACCCCTGTCTATACATAATTCTGCAGCATGCATAAGGGTACCCCCTGAAGTCAATAAGTCGTCAACAAGAATAGCGACCTTACCTTTGACATCACCGTATAAATCAAGAGCAATACTCTGATGAATATGCGTTAAATCCCGTCGTTTTTCGACAACTGCAATTGTATGATTGGAATGTCCAAATAATACATCGGAAAATTTACGAGCTCTCTCCACTCCTCCATGATCCGGAGAAACAACGGCAACGTTTTTTGTGGTAATATCTCCAAGATATTTTTTTATTTCTTTGGCAAGAGGAGGAAAAGCATTGATATTTTTGAACGGAATAGAAAAGACTCCTTCAGTCGCTTCGTCATGGAGGTTGATTGTATACACTTTGTAAAACCCAATAGACTCCAAAAATTTAATTACTACATTGGCACTAACACATTCACCTGGACGATGTTGGACATCTTGTCTTGCATAACCGAAATAAGGAATAACAGCAATTACTTTTTTAGCTTCTTGCCGTCTCAGTGCGTCGCAAAAAAAGAAGAGCTCCATAAGACGTGTATCTGATGGGTTTGAAGTAGGCTGAACGACGATACACGTTGAATTCTTGACATCTTCCTCAATCCAAACACGTGTTTCTGAGTTTTCGAAACGTATCACTTCTGATTTTGAGATAGGGATACCAAGATGTTTTGATACTTCTTTTGATAAATTAGGATGGGCTGTTCCGCTAAAAAGTTTGAACATATAATTATCCTTGCTGGGAAATTTCGATGAGTTTTTTAGCCGCGAGTTCTTGGGTTTTTTTTACTGCTTCTCCTATCGCCTCAGCAATACGATTCTCTATGACCCCATCAACAGTAACCTCAAGTATTTGTTGGTCACCCCTCATAACGATTTTTACCCCATTTCGTTCAATTACTACTTGTTCTTGTTGAAGCGCCGCTTGCATTTTTTGAGCTTGTTGTTGCAGTTTTTGTAAATCACCCAAACCGGAAAGTGGATTATTCATAAGTGGTCGATAATGTATTAATTATTTAAACGTTCTTTTATTATAGAACTCAACAATTGCAATCTCAAGTGGAAGTGACTCTATGGGGGAATATTTGAGGTTTGCATATGCTTCAGTGAGAAGTTTCATTAGCAATACAATTTCTTTTAAAGTAAAGGAAAATTGATTTTTAGTTTCTTTTGTCACGTGACTTTCAATTAACAAAGCGTTATGCAATTCTTCCAATTGCTCTTCAATAAGAATTTTGAAATTACCTCCATTTTGAGAAAAAGTTTCAATAAATTCCAGTGCTTTTGCCGGAGAAGTAGCATTGGCACTTACTAGATGGAGGAGATTTTGATTTGATCTTATTCCGATATAATCGCGTGCGTCGTTTAAGGAGTATTTTTTTGTAATAACCAATTCTTCAAGTAGTTTTGTTGCGTCTCGGAACGAAAGTTCGCTGTGATTTGCGATAAGTTCAAAAACTCCCTTCTCAAAATCGATTTTCTCTCCAATTGCAATCCGTTTAAGCATATGGATAATTTCTTCTTTTTTCGCTTTTCCAAAATTTATTTGAATACAACGAGAAACAACCGTTTTTGGTACTTTTTGGAGTTCGGTCGTAGCCAAAATAAAAATAACAGTCGACGGGGGTTCTTCTAATGTTTTAAGAAGTGCATTAAAACCGTCAGGTGTAATCATGTGCGCTTCATCGATAATGAAAATCCGATAGGTTCCCACAAGAGGGAGAAAACTTGCTTCTTTAATCAGTTCTTTTACTTCATTTATGCCCCTGTTCGAAGCTGCGTCCAATTCAACGACATCGGGAAAAGAAGATGTATCTATACTTTTACAATTAAGGCAAGAATTACAAGGTTCAGAAGAAATATCTGATTCTTTCCTCGTTTTATTGTTTTGACAATTGAGTGCTTTGGCAATAATGCGTGCTGCGGATGTTTTGCCAGTTCCCTTTTGTCCTATGAAAAGAAAGGCATGAGGTATTGAGCCTGAATTTAGGATACTTTGGAGGACTTCACGAGGGCCTTCATTATCAAGTTCTTTAATGGATTGAGGCCGATACTTAATATAAAACATAGTTATCTAACAGATGAATTGATGAAAAAAGCATAACTTAATTCTTTAACAAATTGTCAATTCCGTGCTTTATCATTTCGATTATCATTTCATTCACTCGTTTATTGCGCTCAGCCGCTAAAAGAATTATCTGAGGATAACACAAAAAAATTTCACCCAACAGATTGGGAATAGTATTTTTGTCTTGTGAATAATTGAAAGAAAGTACTGGTAGAGCGACATCTTCCCTTTTATACATTAATGAGATTGATCTCATTTTTCTTTTTCCAACGAAAACAAGATTTATATCAATAGTATCATCGATGTCCTTTTGAGCTAAAAAAATAGAAATCAATTTTTTAAGTGCTTTTTTCTCCAATGGATAGCGAGATGGAGACACAATATTGATCATATTATTTAAAACGAGTAAAAGATTTTGACATATATCTTCTTCGTTTTGCCCTCAAACGGATACGTTCTTTTATATCGTCTTTTTTTTGTAGCGATGGTTTTTTGTAAAATTGTTTTTTTCTTACTTCATCAACGATATTCTCGTCAATAAACATACGAGTAAATTTACGAAACATTCCATCTTTTGAATCAGAACTTCTTCTTTTTATATAAACCATAACAAACACCTCCTTTATGAGCTATAAAGTTTGTAAACCTTATAATGTACTAATTAATCAATTAAAGAATTAAAGGATTAAAAAATTAACGTATAAATAAATTCTTTAACTCTTTAACCCATTAACCTTGTAACTCTATAATACTATGACTATTCTATTATATTTCCTTTATTAATGCAACGAGTTGTTTGAGAGAAAGGGAGGAAGGAACAGAATCGGGTTTTTGTGTAGGGTCATTAAGAAGCATGTGTTTTGAAACGTGAAAATACCAGTATGCTTTTGGATCGGCTTTTATTATCTTATTGTATAACGGATCTAGATCTTGCTTGAGAAACGGTGGAATTTTTATTCGAACATATCCTTTTTCAGTTGTTTTCGTTACCACCAACATGTATCCCATTTTTTGGGCAAGCTTCATCGCCTCTTTATTGTCTGTGGAAATAATAATAGACTTCCCCCATTTTGATTCAAAAATATACCCATTTTTGATTTCTGATTCTGCACGTACTTTATTGACAAAAAGTGTTTGAGCGCTTTCAAGAAGTGGAAGCGTGCATTCGACAACCCGACTATCGGAACCAACAACATATTTAAGGGTTCCCACAAGCTGATGCAGACAAATATCATATCTGTCGGCTGACGATTCAGGAAAAGTTACTTCGGCAAAATGGTCAAG
>Ga0172368_10005637_pt1 | contig 13847 bp, 13 predicted proteins | sample Lak11m_FD_114540 | JGI IMG/M metagenome (GOLD analysis project Ga0172368, IMG submission 114540) | Freshwater microbial communities from Kabuno Bay, South-Kivu, Congo - kab_022012_11m | ecosystem: Environmental > Aquatic > Freshwater > Lake | place: Democratic Republic of the Congo: South-Kivu...
ATGCGAATGCGCCGCGCTTTTAACCCAAGCTTCGCTATCCATTCTCACACACCAAGCCAACGGCGCAACATCCCGGGCCCCCTGTGGGGGCCCGACGCGCCGCTGGACCCATCACGCAAAATTCAAAGAATTAGGCTACGGTAAGGGGAACCAACCGGCTGTTTCCCCTTACAAACCCCAATACCACTTCAGCCAATTCCCCACTGGCCACACCAGTGGTTCTCTTGGCTGAATGGTAAAAGGCAAATGTTGAATCAGTCAACGTTTCAGTCAATATACGCTCAGTTTCTTGACGCAGTCCAACGCCGTCAGGGCCCCCAGCACTTTGGCGGGCGGCTTCCTCTGCAGCACGATGAACAATTTGGGCGATTCGAAGAGTTCCGGGTCCTGCGAAAGGATCTGGCGGATGGACACGCGGTGCTCCGCAAGCGTCGACGTGATTCGCGCCACGACGCCATGCTGCGACGCCACCGAAGCCGGGGGCTCCAGCTCCAACACCGTGAGGCCCAAAGCGGCGGCGTTTTTGACGAAAAGGGGTCCGGCCGGCTGCAGGCTCTCGAAAACGGGCTTGAGGAAGACATCGGATTCGATGCGGGCGACGGTGGCGGACACCACGCGGCGGTCCACCCCGCACGCGTGCGCCAGAGAGACGTCCTTGACTTCGACGCCTCCGGAATGAACGGCGCCTCCTTTCACGGCCAGGCCCAGTTCCAGCATCTTCTCGGCCACGGCCTTCTGCGCCGGAAAACCGGCAAAGGCCTGACGAACCCGCTCCAGAATCATAGTACAAATAGGTACAACAAAGATATAAATATTACGTTGGCTACCGGTGAAGCATGTCTTCCGCATCTGCCCTGCCGACATCGGCCGACAGCGGCTTCCTGGGCCACCGCTCCGGTTTTTCGTCCGAGTCGCTGGACCTCAAGGACCCGCTGGATGCCTTCCAACGCATCTACGCGCAGTGCGACCATTGCTTTTTACTGGAGTCGTTCGAGCAGGACGGCACCCTGGGCCGCTATTCCTACCTGGGTTTTGAGCCGGAAACGCGAGTCCACATCAAGGACGGCGTCGTCCGCATCGGTACGGAAGAGCGGGAAGAAGATCCGTTCACCTTTCTTAAATCCTACACCAAGACGTCGGATCGCAAGGGTTTCCGCGGAGGACTCGTCGGCTACCTGGCACACGACGCCATCCAGTACGTCGAGGATTTCAAACCCAAACGGGGCACGTTCGCCGACATGGAGTTCGGTCTGTACTTGGACGGCATCGTCTTTGACCATTTGCAGCACACCGCCCGCTACGTCACGGCAGGGAAGAATAGGGTCTATGAGCTCAAGCAAATCCTCCGGAACGGTGCCGACGCGGACGAAACGGCACAGACACAGGTCTTCGAGCCGTTCGTCAAGCAGGACGCGTACGCGGAAGCCGTCGGCAAGGCCCAGGAGCGCATCGCGGCCGGCGACGCCTTCCAAGTCGTGCTTTCGCGCAAGTTCCCCGTCCGCATCCGCGGAAGCAAGATGCCGTTCTACCGACGCCTGCGCCAGGCCAACCCGTCGCCGTACCAATATTTCCTCAAGATGGGCAAGCGCGAAATCGTCGGCTCAAGCCCTGAAATGCTCGTGCGCGTCGAGAATCAACAAGCCACGACGTTTCCGATTGCCGGCACGCGGCCCCGAGGATTGACGCCGGCGGAAGACGCCCGCCTGGAAGCCGAACTGATAGCCGACGCCAAGGAAAACGCCGAGCACGCCATGCTGGTGGATTTGGCGCGCAACGACATCGGCCGCGTCTGCAAGCCCGGCACCGTCCAGGTGGCCCGGTATGCGCAAATCAAGAAGTTCAGCCACGTGCAGCATTTGGTCTCGGAAGTCTCCGGACAGCTGTTCGGCGCCAGCACCGACGCGCTCAAATCCGTCTTTCCGGCAGGCACCTTGAGTGGCGCGCCCAAGCTCTCCGCCTTGAAGATCATCGACCAATTGGAGCCGCAACCCCGCGGACCGTACGGCGGCGCCGTGGGCTTCTTGTCCTTGGACGGCGCGTGCGATTTTGCCATCAGCATCCGCACGCTTTTCTGCGACGGCGACACGGCCTTCGTCCAGGCCGGAGCGGGCATCGTGAAGGACTCCGACCCCCTGGCAGAATTCAGGGAAACGGAATACAAGGCACAGGCACTGCTCGAATGCTTGAAAAACGAGGAGTGAAAGCAGAAAAGCCCGGACGGAAAAACAAAAAAGGAGAGAAAAAGCGCAAACAAAAACACAACATAAAAAATCGAGAAGAAGCGCAATCGGCAAAAAAGAAAAGAATCAATGCAAACGCAACAATGGCGAAAACCCAAATGAAACTGCTCATCCTCGACAACTTCGATTCCTTTACGTACAATTTAGTGCAACTCTTCCAAACGGCGGGAGCCGACTGCCTCGTCTTCCGCAACACGGCATCGTTCGAGCAAGTCAGACGCACCAAGCCGGATGCCATCATCATATCGCCGGGGCCCGGAACCGTGGAAAAACCCAAGGATTTCGGCGTCTGCGCCCGCGTCATCAAAGAGCTGGACGTGCCGCTATTGGGCGTCTGTCTGGGCCACCAGGGAATCGCCTACGCCTACGGCGCCAAGATCGTGCGCACTACGCCCGTGCATGGAAAGACAAGCCAAGTGCAGCATGATGGCAAAGGCCTCTTCCAAGGAGTCAAGAACCCATTCCTTGCCGCGCGCTACCACTCCCTCGTCGTCGACCCCGCATCCGTGCCGGAAATCCTTCAGGTTACAGCCCGCACGCCGGACGGCCAGATCATGGCCCTGCAGCACAAACAAAAGCCCCAATACGGCGTGCAGTTCCATCCCGAATCGTTCATCACCGAAGAAGGCCACAAAATGGCCGACAATTTCCTCAAACTGGTCTGAATGGACAATTTGCTCAACCTCATCCGCAACAGTCACGACTTGGACGACGAGCAGGCCCGCAAGCTTGCGGACGGCTTTTTCGACGGCGCGTTGGATGAAACCGGCATGAATGCCGCCTTGCTGGCGCTGAACGCCAAAGGCGTCACTGTGGACGAATTGGTCGGCTTTGCCCGCAGCATGAAAAGCCACGCCGTGCCCATCCAACCCAAAGCGGCCGTCATCGACACGTGCGGCACCGGGGGCGACGGGCAGCGGACGTTCAACATCTCCACCGCCGCCGCCATCCTGGTTTCGTCGTGCGGCGTGCCGGTGGCCAAGCATGGCAACAAGAGCCAGTCCAGCGCCACCGGCTCGGCCGACGTCCTGCAGGCCTTGGGCGTACCCATCGACCTGCCGCCGGAGCAGACGGCCGACCGAATCGATCAGCAAGGCTTCGGCTTTCTTTACGCACCCCAGTACCACCCCGCGATGAAACGCGTGGCGCCGGTGCGCAAGGCGTTGGGCGTCAAGACCATCTTCAACATGCTGGGACCCTTGACCAACCCAGCCAACCCCTCCGCACAAGTAATCGGCGCTTACAGCCTCGATGCCCAAAACATTATGGCTGCAGCCTGCGCCCGATTGGACGTTAAGCGGGCCATCGTCGTGCATGCGGAAGGCCACGACGAAGCCGGTTTGAAACGCACGCGAATCGTGGAAATCCGGCACGGCCAATTGGTAGAATCGTTCCTGGAACCAACCGATTTTGAAATTTTTGCCGAGGCTTCGGACCTGGTCGTCTCGGACGCCGCCCAAAGCGCTGAAAAAGTCCGCCGCGCCCTGAAGCACGCCCAGAGTCCGGAAAGCCAAGTCGTCCGACTCAACGCCGCACTGGCGCTGCGGGTAGCCGGAAAAGTCAGCAGCGTCGAACAAGGCCTGCAAAAAGCGCAGGACGCCGTGGAATCAGGCATTGCTACAGCCAAGCTGGCCGAAATCGAGGAGGCGGCGCGCGCATGACGTTTTTGGATGACGTCGTCAACGGCGTGCGGCAGAACATCCAAACCGGCCACTACGACGCACTTCAAGTCAGAAGAAAAGCCAAACCAAGTCCTGAAAATGCATTCAATGCCGCCTTGGAAAAAGGATTCACCGTCATCGCGGAAATCAAGCCGGTCTCGCCCAGCGGCGGCTCCTTGTTCAGAGGCGACATCACGGACCTGGCCCAAAGCTACGCCAACGGGGGAGCCGGAGCGCTAAGCGTGCTGTGCGAAGGCACGCGCTTTGGAGGCAAGCCTCAGAACCTCGTCGCGGCACGTTCAACGGGACTTCCGCTTTTGGCAAAGGATTTTGTCGTTTCAAAAAAGCAACTGGATACCTACGCGGCGTACGGGGCGGACGCCGTCCTCATGATCCAGGAGCTATTCGACCGAAAGAAGACCGATGCGGACCAGGAAAGCATGATTCAAACCGCCCGCCAATTGGGCCTTGCCGTGCTTCTGGAAGCCCATGGCGCCGATGCCGTCCTGCGGGCGTTGGAGTCGGACGCCGACGCAATCGGCATCAACAACCGCAACCTGGACGACTTATCCATGAACCCGCTGCACTACTTGAACGTCCTGGCCGAAATCGGTCCTGAAAAAGCCGGGTCGAAGCCCTTGATCGCGGAAAGCGGTTTTGCCACGAAAGAAGACGTCGACTTGGCCAAGGCGAACGGTTTTGCCGGCGTCTTAATCGGCACGTCATTGTTGAAATCAGCCGACCCAGAGGCGGCATTGAGGGCACTGCAATGAACAACAATAATCCAATCGGAATGCGGGCCGGATATTTTGGCCAATACGGAGGTCGCTTCGTTCCGGAAACTCTGGTCGAGCCGCTGCGCCAAGTCGAAAAAGCTTACGAAAACGCCAAGAAAGACCCGGACTTCCAGGCACGCCTTCAGACCTTGCTTCGCAGTTACGCCGGGCGGCCGAGTGAACTGTACTTCGCCGAAGAACTGTCCAAGCAGACGGGCCGGCGCATCTACCTCAAGCGCGAGGATTTGCTGCACACGGGTTCGCACAAAATCAACAACGCCCTAGGCCAGGCATTGTTGGCCAAGGCCATGGGCAAGACGCGCGTCATCGCCGAGACGGGTGCCGGACAGCATGGCGTGGCGGCTGCAACGGCGTGCGCCTTGCTGAAAATGCCATGCGTGGTGTACATGGGCTCGGAAGACGTGGAGCGGCAGAAGCTGAATGTCTTCCGGATGAAACTGCTGGGCGCCGACGTGGTGCCGGTGGAATCGGGTTCCAAGACACTCAAGGACGCCATCAACGAAGCGCTGCGCGACTTCTGCGCCAACCCGGACAGCTACTACCTCATCGGCTCTGTGGTGGGGCCCGCACCGTATCCGGAAATGGTGCGGGATTTCCAACGAGTCATCGGCGACGAGACCAAGGCACAGATCCTGAAAAAGGAAGGCCGGTTGCCTGATGCGGTAGTGGCCTGCGTGGGCGGGGGCAGCAATGCGATGGGACTAGTCTATCCCTTCAAGGACGACGCCGGCGTGAAGAAAATCGGCGTGGAAGCCGCGGGCGCCGCCTCCATCGTCAACGGCCACGTCGGTGTGCTGCACGGCGCCAAGACGCGCATCCTGCAGACGAAAGACGGCCAGATCGAAGGCACGCATTCCATCTCAGCCGGACTGGACTACGCCGCTATCGGGCCGGAACATGCCTACTTTGCCGAGACTGGCGTGGTGCAATACGTACCCGCGGACGACGCAGATGCATTGGAAGGCGTGCGCCTCTTGAGCGAAGCGGAAGGCATCATCCCGGCATTGGAATCGGCACACGCCGTCGCCTACGGAGTGCGATATGCCAAGACGCTGCCGGAAGGCGCCGTCGTCGTCATCAACCTCAGCGGGCGGGGAGAAAAAGATGTGCCGACCTTGATGGAAAAATTGGGCCTTGGAAAAGAAACCCAAAATCAGGAAAAACCGCTATAAAAAAAAAGAAATGAAAAACGATGTGAACGCCGCAATGAAGTTTTCTTCCATGTTTTCCAAGACGCCTTTTGCCTTCCTTCCCTACGTCTGCCTCGGCTACCCCACGCTGGAAAAGAGCCTCGAAATCGTCCGGACGCTGGAGCCATTTGCCGACGGGTTCGAGCTGGGCATTCCGTTTTCCGACCCGGTGGCCGACGGGCCCGTGTTGCAGAAGGCCTCGGAAACCGCTCTTAAGAATGGTTTCAAGGTCGAGCAAACGTTCGATGCCATCCGCGCCATCCGCAAGTTCACTGACAAACCGCTGGCCGTCATGACCTATGCCAATCCCGTGTGGGCCATGGACGTGGAACGATTCGCCAAGGAAGCTGCCAACGCCGGAGCCGACGCCTTGATCGTGCCGGATGTGCCGCTGGAAGAAAGCGACGTTTTGCGCAATGCCTGCCAAGACAAGTTGGAATTGCCGCTGTTTGCTGCGCCGACGACCACACCAGCACGTCTGGAGCGCATCATCGCGGCAGCGCAAGGATTCGTCTACGTCGTCTCGGTCGCGGGCGTGACGGGAGCCCGAAGCGATTTGCCCCAAGAGGCGCTGGAACTGGCGGGCCGCTTGCGTAAGAAACCTGCCGTCATCGGCTTCGGAGTGAGTGCGCCGGAACACGTCCAAGCGGCACGCAACGCCGGAGCGCGGGGCGTCATCGTGGGCAGCAAAATAGTTCAGGAATATGACGAGGGCGGCTTGGACGCAGTCCAACGGCTTGCCGAAACACTATGCTTAAAAGCGGGCATAAAGACAAGTCTGAAAGAATAAGGGTTAGATCCCATGAACCGAAGCAAGACCACGCAATATTGGACGCCTGGCTTTAGCTTCGGCTATTTTGGCTGAAAACCGCAAGGCCTTGAAAACGGCTTTGTGAAGGCCGCAAAACGGGTTTGGCACGCTCGTTCTGCCGCGTCTGGGAAAAACCCTGCAAAACTGAAGAGCGAACCAACAATCGCTATTTTACTTTTCGGCTTGCAGCCGGCAGGCCGTCCGGTTTTTCCCCTCGATTGAAGGAGGGAAAAGCAAATGAGTCTCAAACTGGTTTCAAAAAAGGAAAAGATGACCGTCCGCGTGGGCAACGTCAAGGTAGGCCAGGAGCTGGCCGTCATCGCAGGCCCCTGCAGCGTCGAGGACCGCGAGCAGATCGTCGGCATCGCCCACGCCGTCAATGCCGCCGGCGCTAACATATTGCGCGGTGGCGCGTTCAAGCCCCGCACCTCGCCGTACAGCTTCCAAGGCCTCGGCAAGGCCGGGTTGGAGCTTCTCGATGAAGCGCGGGCCGAGTCGGGCCTGCCTTACTGCACGGAAGTGCTGGACACGCGCGACGTCGAACTCGTGGCGGCGCATGCCGACATGCTGCAGATCGGCTCGCGCAACATGCAGAACTTCGCGTTGTTGAAGGAAGTGGCGAAAGTCCAGACGCCGGTACTGCTCAAGCGCGGCATGAACGCCACGCTGGACGAATTGCTGAATGCGGCGGAGTACGTACTAGCCGGGGGAAACCCCAACGTGGTGCTGTGCGAGCGAGGCATCCGAACGTTCGAGACGTACACGCGCAACACGCTGGACCTCAACGCGGTGCCGGCGCTCAAGGAACTGACGCACCTGCCCGTCATCGTGGATCCGAGCCACGGCACGGGGCGCAAGAGCCTGATTGCGGCCATGAGCCGGGCGGCAATTGCCGCCGGCGCGGACGGCCTCATCGTCGAGGTCCATACGCAACCGGAAAAGGCCATGTCGGACAAGGAACAGCAACTGACGCCCGTCGAGTTCAAAAGCCTCGCCGAGCAAGTAAAAAGAGTGCACATGGTGATTACCGCATGATTATCGTCTTCGAGCCGACGGCAACCGCCGAGCAGGTCCAGCACGTCTACGACCGCCTCCAGGAGTGGGGCTTCACGCCCGTTTTGCAGGAAGGCGCACAGGCCAGCATCGCGATTACCGGCGACAGCTCCAGCCTCAAATCCGAGACGCTCGAGGCGTTCGACGGCGTGCAGAAAGCCGTGCGCCTGACGCAGCCGTACAAGCTGGTCGCAAAAGAATTCAAGCCGGAAGGCACCGTGATCGAGCGGGACGGCGTAATAATCGGCGGATCTCACTTCACGGTGTTCGCAGGACCCTGCAGCGTCGAGACGGAAGAACAATATCTTTCCACCGCCCGGGCCGTCAAAAAATCGGGCGCCAAAGTCCTGCGCGCCTGCATCTTCAAGCCCCGCACCTCGCCGTACGACTTCCAAGGCGTCGCCGAGCGCGGCCTGCCCTGGCTGAAGAAGGCGAAAGACGAAACGGGCCTGCCCTTGTGCACGGAAGTGATGGATGAGCGCGCGATTGAGAAAACCTTGGAACATGTGGATTTCTACCAGGTGGGCGCGCGCAACATGCAGAACTACGACCTTTTGCGCGCGCTGGGAAAGACGGACAAGCCCATCGTGCTCAAGCGCGGCCTCTCCGCCACGGTCAAAGAATTGTTGCTGGCCGCCGAGTACATCATGGCCTACGGCAACCACGACGTCATCCTCTGCGAGCGCGGCATCCGCACCTACGAGACGGCCACCCGCTTCACCCTCGACGTCGGCGCCGTGCCGGTGTTGCGGCAGTTGACGCATTTGCCCATCATCGTCGACCCGTCGCATCCGGCCGGCAAGCGTTCCCTGGTGCCAGCCCTTTCGAAGGCAGGCTTGGCCGTGGGTTCCGACGGCCTCATCATCGAGACGCACCCGGATCCGGAGCGCGCCTGGTCGGACGCGGCGCAACAATTGACGTTCGAGCAGTTCGACCACTTGATGCACGAATTGAAGCCCATCGCAAGCGCCGTGGGCCGCACCATGGATTGAAAAAGACATGACCGACTTGGTGCTGGACCTAGGATTTCATCCCGTCCTTCTGTCAGCCGGAGGCCTGTCCCGCACCGCGGCCTATGCCCCCCGCTCGCGTCAGGCATTCATCATCCACCAGGAAGCCTCACAGCTTTATGCACAAGCCGTGGAGGAAAGCCTACGAGCCGCCGACAAATACGCCAACATCCATCTTGTGCGCTTGCTGGACGGCGAAAAGGCCAAAGAATTGGCCGAAATAGAAAGGCTCTACGATCAGGCGTTAGAGGCCCGGTTGGAACGCTCGGCCGCCGTCTACGCCGTCGGAGGAGGCTGCGTCGGCGACGCCGCCGGATTTTTTGCCGCCACCTATTTGCGCGGCCTGCCGTTGGTGCACGTCCCGACGACGCTTTTGGCACAAGTGGATTCATCCATCGGCGGCAAAGTCGGCGTGAACCTGGGAAAAACCAAGAACATGGTCGGCGCATTCTACTTGCCTAAACTCGTGGTCGATGACATCGCCACGCTTTCAAGCCTGCCGGATGCGCAAATCAGCAACGGTCTTGCCGAAGCCGTCAAATACGGCCTCATCCTCGACGCAGATTTCCTGCATTACCTGGAAAGCCACATGGACCGACTTCGAGCCAAGGACGCCGTGGCGCTGCGTCACGTCGTGCAGCAGAGCGTGATGATCAAAGGCGCCGTGGTGGCAACCGACCCACATGAATCAGGCGACCGGATGAAACTGAACTACGGCCACACCCTGGGCCACGGCATCGAGACGGTCACCGGCCTGCCGCACGGCTTTGCCGTCAGCGTAGGCATGCACGCCGCGGGGTTGCTGGCCGTGGAGAAAGGTTTGTTGAAGAAAAGCGAGCTTGAACGTCAGAACCATATCCTGCAAGCCGCCGGTTTGCCCTTGACGGCAAAAGCCGATGCGGACGCCGTGATGGAGAAAGTGCTCAACGACAAGAAGCGTGCCGAAGGGACGCTGCGAATGGTCCTACTGGACCGTCCAGGCTCCTGCCGCGTGTTCGAAGTCACGCTTAAGGAAGCCAAGGCGGCGTTGGAACAGGTGCTGCAATGAAACCCGACGAAAAATTCATCGTTCCGATCGTAGCCAAGACCGCCGCCGAGGCCAAGTCACAGATACTTGGTGTGGACGGCGACGTGGCGGAACTGCGTCTGGACGCCATGGAAGGTTTTACGGCTGAGGAACTCAAAGAACTCGCTGGCATGCGCAAGATGGTGATGACGGACCGTCGCGCCTTCGAAGGCGGCTTCAAGACGCAGACGGACACGGAGCGTTTCGACGCCATCCATTCGGCCATCGAGGCGAAGCCCTGGGCCGTGGATCTTGAGATCCAGTCGCCCCGCATGTTCCGACGCAAGCTCATCCAATTGGCGCACAAGATGGGCGTCAAAATCATTTCCTCGTATCACAACCTCAAGAAGACGCCGCCGGCGGAAAAGCTGCTCGAGATGGTGGAAGAGGTCCGGTCGGATTCGGACTACGTCAAGATCGTCTGCACGCCTCACTCGGAGGACGACGTCACCGCGTTATTGGACCTGGTCCGCCGATACCCCGGCAAAGTCGCGGCATTCGGCCTGGGAGAAAAATACGCCTACACGCGCATCCTCTCACTAAGCCTGGGCGCGCCATTCGGCTACGCCAAAGGCAAGACATCCACGGCACCAGGCCAATTGACGGTTGACGAGATGCGTCGCAAGTTGGCCGAGAAAGCCGAAGGCAAGAAACCATGATTAGCGCAAAAACACGCCTCGTCGCACTCATCGGCAACCCAGTCGATCACAGCCTCTCGCCCGCCAGCCACAACGCCGGCTTTGCCGCGCTCAAGATGGATTGGGCCTACTTCGCGGCCGCCGTCAAGCCGGAACAACTGCAAGCCGCAGTGGAGGGCATGAAGGCGCTGGGATTCGCCGGTTTCAACTCGACCATGCCGCACAAGACGGCGCTGGTCGGCATGATGGACGACGTGGATGCCTTCGCAGAGTTCTGCCAAGCCGTCAACACCGTCACAATCTACAACGGCCAACTGCATGGCTACAACACGGACGGGCCTGGAGCGCTCAACGCGCTGAAAGCCGCCGATGCCAATCTTTCGCACGCCATCATCCTGGGCGCCGGCGCCGCAGGCCGCGCCATGGCGTTGGCACTTGCACAGACCGGCACCAAAGTGACCATCCTCAACCGCGACGAAAAGAAAGCGGCACATGTGGCCCAGAAACTAAAGAAGGAAGGCTTCGACGCAAAATCTGGCTCACTGCACGACGTCGCCAAGGCCATCCAAAGTGCCACCGTGCTGTGCAACGCCACGGCCGTCGGCATGCACTCGGACGAGACGCCGGTGCCCAAAGCCGCATTGCACAAGGACTTGACCGTGCTGGACGCCGTCTATGCCCCGCGCCATACGCGCCTGTTGAAAGACGCGCATGCCGCAGGATGCAAGACCGTCGCTGGCGAAGACATGCTGTTGCACCAGGCCATGATTGGCTTCGAATTGTGGACCGGCAAAAAAGCCCCCATCGCCGCTATGCGTAGCGCCATGGAAGAGGGATTCCATAAATGAACATCCTTCTCGTCGGCTTCATGGGCTCGGGCAAGACCACAGTAGGCTCGGCCTTGGCCGAATCACGGCAGATGGCTTTTTTGGATTTGGATGCGGAATTGGAAAGCCAGGAAGGCAGAAGCATCGCCGACATCTTCCGCGAACAGGGCGAGGCAGTGTTCCGTGAAAAGGAGTCGGCCTTGCTCAAGAAGTGGTCGGAACAGCAGTTGGACAACTCCGTCATCTCCACCGGCGGCGGCATCGTGCTGAACGACGCCAACGTCCAACTCGTCAAACGCATGGGCCGCACCGTCTGGCTCGACGTGTCGCCGGAAGAAGCGCACCGGCGCACGAAGGACCAGAAGAACCGACCGCTGATCGAACATCCCGAACGTGAAGCCATCATCCAACGCCTCGTCACCGTACGGAAGGACTTGTACGCCCAGGCGGAAATCCACATCCAAGTCGACGGCAAACAAGTGCCGCAGATCGTCGATGAAATCAACGAACAACTCCGCCAGACGGCCCAATCGGCCCTGCGCGAGCGCGTCTTGTCCGCCATCGGCCAACTGGAAGGAAAGACCCTGCGCATCGAGCCCTCCGTCCTTTCCGGCCGCGTCAAGGTGCCGGCATCCAAGAGCCTGACGCACCGCGCCCTCATCTGCGCCGCTTTGAGCCGGAAGCCATGCCGCGTCGGCAATGTGCTGATTTCGGACGACACGCTTGCAACCGCCGCCGCGCTCAAAGTCCTCGGCGCCAAGTTCTCCGGCGAACAGGTCGACGGCAACGGGCTGTTCATGACCGGCGGGACGCTATACTGCGGCGAATCCGGCTCGACCCTGCGCTTCTTGCTGCCGCTGTCCTGCTTGGGCCAGACCAAGAACGCCCTTACCGGCACCGGCCGGTTGCTTGAACGACCCATCCAACCATTGGCGGATGCCTTGCAACAACTGGGCGGCCGCGTCCAGACTACGGAAGGCGTCGCTCCGGCGACCACCATGCCCGGACTTTCCGGCGGCACCTGCACGCTTCCCGGCGACGTCAGCTCGCAATTCGTCTCGGGCCTGCTCATGGCCGCACCCGCATGCGCCAAGGCGACCCGAATCCAGCTTTCAGGACCTCTGGAGTCCGCGCCCTACGTCGAGATGACGCTGGAAGTCATGGCCCACTTCGGCGTCAAAGTAAAAACAGAGCGCGACCCGCAAGGCCAGCCCGTCGCCTTCGAAGTCCAGCCCCAGGACTACCAGGCCCAAGACTTCACCGTGCCATCCGATTGGTCCTCCGCCGCATTCTGGCTCGTGGCCGGATGCATCGGCAAAGGCGGCATCGCAGTGGACACTCTGACGCCTGACCGCCAAGCCGATGCCGCAATCGTGACCGTATTGCAGAAGATGGGCGGCAAGGTGACGGTCGGCACGCGCGACGTGAGAGCCGAACACTCAACGCTTCAAGGAATCGACATAGACGTCTCGAATTTTCCCGACCTCGTCCCCATCTTGGCCGTGGCCGGAGCGTTCGCATCCGGAACAACGCGCCTTCAAAACGCGGCCCGCTTGCGCCTTAAGGAAAGCGACCGCCTTGCCGCGATGGCCTCCGAGTTGAGAAAGATGGGTGCCGACGTTGAGGAAAAATCGGACGAACTCATCATCCGACAAAGCCCGCTGAAAGGCGCGGCTCTTGACGGCCACAATGACCACCGCATCGCCATGGCCTTGAGCATCGCCGCCGCGAACGCGGATGGCCCGTCCGTCATCGAAGGCGCCGACTGCGTGGCCAAATCCTATCCCGCATTCTTCCATGATTTCCGGGCATTGGGAGGCAAAACATAAGACGGCAAGAACCTCAATGACCTCGCGTCAGAAGGTGCAAATTTCATGAACATGCATTACGGAAAACTCTTCGAAGTACAACTCGCCGGCGAATCCCACGGCGCGGGCGTCGGCTGCATCATCCAAGGATGCCCCGCCGGCCTTGCGTTGAGCGAAAGCGACATTCAAATCGAACTGGACAAGCGCAAGCCCGGCCAGAAGCTCACCACGGCGCGCAGCGAATCCGACCGCGTCCAAATCAAGACCGGCGTCTTCAACGGCCGCACCACCGGCGCACCCATCCTGCTCTGGATCGACAACACCGACGTCAAGTCCGCTGATTACGAAAAGCTCAAAACCACGCCTCGACCCGGACACGCCGACTTGACCGCATCCGAAAAGTACGGCGGGTTCAATGACTACCGCGGCTCCGGGCCCTTTTCCGCCCGCCTCACCGCCGCCCTGGTGGCCACCGGAGCCATCGCCCGCAAGCTCCTTCAATTGCAAGGCGTCGAGATTTTGGGCCACGTCCAACAGCTGGGCGGACTGAAAGTCGACGACGCATCGGACGACCAAATCCGGCAAAACGCCTACCAAAACGCACTCCACTGTGCCGAACCCAAAAAGGAAAAAGAATTCCAAACCGCCCTGCAAAACGCACTCAAGAAAGGCGACTCCCTCGGCGCCGTCATCGAATGCCGCGTGCTGAACCTACCGGTAGGCGTGGGAGAGCCGCGCGCGCAATC
>Ga0172368_10005640_pt1 | contig 13840 bp, 8 predicted proteins | sample Lak11m_FD_114540 | JGI IMG/M metagenome (GOLD analysis project Ga0172368, IMG submission 114540) | Freshwater microbial communities from Kabuno Bay, South-Kivu, Congo - kab_022012_11m | ecosystem: Environmental > Aquatic > Freshwater > Lake | place: Democratic Republic of the Congo: South-Kivu...
CTGGAGATGCAGCTCGGCAACGACGACATCACGGAATACATATTGAAAGCGGCTGATTTGGAGAAGCGGTAGATATGGCAAAGACGCTGTTTTTCACCAAGGAGGAGCTGCGCAAGAAGATGCGGCTGTACGGGCTGGACGAGGTGCGCGTGGCAGAGGTGACCGGGGTTTTCGACAAGAACAACCGGCACATAGACGTGGTTTCGTTCGTGATAATGCTGGAGCGCTACGGGATACAGCGGACCGACATATCCTCCTTCCTGCACGACGTGGGGGTGGATGAGAGCACGCTGATAAACATTTTTTCCAAGGCCGACTTCACGCGATTGGGGATGGGAAACAGGGAAGTGACGCAAGTGGTGCTTGCGTAGGGGTGGGAACATGGCAAAGGTATGCATAATCTGCGAACAGGTTGTCACGCACGGAAAGCGGGTGGAGGACGACATCGTCATCCAGGGCATCCGCAGGGCAAAACAGGCGCTGCATATTGCCAAGAACAACGAGCTTATGGTGTGCGACAATTGCGTGGACGCGTACGCAAAGAAGCGCGAAAAGTACGAGAAGAACCTCGTCATGCACGTGATAATCGCCTCGCTTGTGCTGCTGGCGTTCATACTGCTGCCGCTTTTCACCAGCGGCTTTTCGCTTTGGTCGCTGGTCCTGGGCGCATTGCTTGCGGTGCTTATCATGGCGCTCTCGACCTTCTCGCACACCCCCAGGGTGGAAGGATGGAAAGGGCCCCGCCTTGGCGCGATGCCGCAAGAGGTTAAAAAGCCCGAAGAGAAAAAGCTGAAAAAGGAGGAGAAGAGGAAACGGAAATAGGTGTGTTGATTGGCGGATTTGAAGAGCACAGACCAGAAGGCAAAGCCTGGCGCCCCCGCAGGAGCAGGGCCGATAGCCCAAGCAGTGCCTACTGTGAGCGGGTTTAGGCTGCAGGCCGTGCGCACCAGGGGAATCCGCGACCTTTCGGTGCATTTTGCGGAAGTGTCCTTCCTGGAGATGATGTCCGAGGGGGACACCCTGTCGGTGCTCAACGTCGAGTCGCGCGACCTGAAAAAGGACCCGGCGCTTTTCTCAATAGTCCGCTTCAAGCCAGACATGGTGGAGTGCGCCTACACCTGCCTGGCGAATATGAGCCCCAAAAAGCGGCAGCTCGAGGTGCTGAGGCATTTCATGAACATGCTCACGCTTGCCGAGGACTGCTATGAAATACAGATCAAGCAGGTCTACCAGCTGGTGGAGTCCTCGTTTGCGGACATGACCGAATACGTTTCGACAGACTATGACAAGCTCTACTCGCTTTACGACAACCTCAAGACCGAATTCGCGGTCATCCAGAAAAAGTCCAAGGAGCTTGTTGAATCGAACAGCCAGCTTTCCAAGGAGAATTACGAGCTGAAGAACAAGAACGACGAGCTGACGCTGCGCCTCAAGTCGCTGGAGACGCTCTCGGACACCGTGCTCGCGCTGAAGATACAGGAGTGGCTCTCCGAGCACAAGGGCGAAATCAACATTGCGGACTTCTCCAAGGTCTTCAATATCCCGGAAATGCGGGTCGAGCAGATACTCAACAAGATGGTCACCGAGGGCTACTTGGAGAACAAGGGCTGAGGATTCCAATGGCTGAGGAAAAAAAGGAAGGCGCCGGGCTTTCCAAGCTGCGGATTACCAAGAAGGCCTACGTTTTCGACTTGCGCAAGAAGTACGCAGTCAGCCGCAACTTCCTTCTCAAAAAAGAGGCGGAGACGCCTGCAGAGGACATAAAGCAGCAGCTGCAGGCATTTTTCAAGAAGAAAAGCAGCCAGGCAAAGGAAGGGGAAAAAAACAGGGCCGCCCTGGCAGCCGCTGCCGACTCCAAGGAAGCCAAGCCCGCCTCCTCGCCTCTTACAGTAATTGCCACCGTGATGATAGTGATACTGCTTGCAGTGCTGGGCGGGGCAGCATTCGTTATCTGGAAACTCGGGGCAGCAGATGCCGGGCAGCAGCCTGTGCTGCACCAGCAGGCTTTCTCAGGCTCGTTTGATTACAGCATAAAGCAGATGGAAATGATTTCCGCACCGGAAGGCGACCCGCCGGCCAGGATAGCCTACTACCTGATAGACTACAGCGCCGACAGCCTAAGCTCGCTGAAATTCCGCTCCAGGTTCTATTCCCAGAAGCCCAGCACCCAGGTTTTCCTGCTGGACTATGCCCGCGAGGGAGCCGATGCCTACCCGGTTTTCCGGAGGCAGCTTTTGGACAGCCTAAGGTCAAAAGGCATTGCAATAGGCGAGATAACCGTGGACAAGCTCTCCAGCCTGCCCGGAGGGGCAACCTTGGTGGTGCCAACCGGCTATTTCCCCAAGGAGTTGCTCGGGATGGACAGCAACTTCGACTTTATTGACCTGCTTTCCCGCGGCAACAACATAATATACATCGGGTTTCCCATAGACCGCGCCCTTGACAAGCAGGGGCTTACCCTTCCGGCAGTGCCAAAGGGGCTGCAGTTCGCCAAAGCCAAGCCGGTGTCCACCGAGAGCTTCAGGCTTTTTGACGCCCAGTACACGGCAAGCGGAAACGGCGAGCTTTCCAGCGCAGGCATGCTTTACGGCTCGGTTTCGGTGATAAAATCTGGCAGCGGGACCCTGCTCATATTGCCCCAGAGCCTGGACGGGGGATGGAGAGGGGACGAGCGCATCTCAGGAGGGCAGGCTGCGGCGCTGGATGTTTCAAGGCTGATAGAGGAACAGCGGTGGCTCACCCCGCTTGCGGTCTCCGAGGCAACCCCCACGATAGGGGCGCAGAAAAGCGGCACGCTGGAGCTGATGAGCCAGCCTTTTTCCGCTGACCACGCATTCGTGGAATTTACGACAGAGGCAAAGGACCGCGCAGGATTGGGCGGCCGCACTGTTGATTTTTTTGAGATCGAAAAAAAGCAGAAGGGCGAGATGCAGCCGCGCGAGCTTCGCTCTGTCCCGTATTTCCTTTCAGGCCAGCTCACCAGGCTGAACATACTGCTGAAGGAAGACAACTCCAAGCCCGTGAAGCTTTTCATCAGGCTTTACAAGAACGGCGTGCTCTCGCAGGAGGAGGAGCTGGAGTTCGGGCTCACCAACCCGACCTCGGAAAAGCCCAAGGACATCCAGCTCAACGTCGACCCTGGAACCTACATTGTGCGCGTGGAAAACCGCGAGGGAAAGGTATATGCCGAGACCACCATGGACGCGATAGGCCTGGATGTGGAAACCAACAGCACCAACTGGCAGACCAAGCATTTCAGCTTCTATCTTTCCGCTGCAGGGCAGACCGTGAACCCGCGCAGCGTGGGCATTTCGCTGGATGAAAAAAACGCGCGCACATACACCTCGTCCCAATACCAGTTCGTGGGCGGAAAGACAGCACTCGAGTACGATTATCCGGGGGACCTCAAGCCCGGCAACCACACGTTCTACTTTACCGTGGGGAACTGGAAGACCGCTGTTGACGCGGAATACCGGCAGCAAAAATATCCCTGGGACAACCCGCTGGTGGTGGTGCTGGGCCTGCTCTCAGTGCTGGTATTCGGGGTTGGAATGGTCCTGCGAAGGCCCGAGACGCTACAATATGGCCTGGACGTGCCGGACTTCCCGCCCATGTCAACGCTGAAAATACCAGTCAAGCGGGAATCGGTGCTGCAAATATTCAACGACGTAAACGCCAGCTATTCCTGGCAATACATGCCGCTTCGCGCCGAGGAAATCAAGAGCGGCTTTAGGCGCCTAACCTACAACGGCAAGCCCATACTGGTCGGGGACTTCAACCTTGAGAGGCTGCTTTCCCGGCTGAAGGACGAGGGCAAGGCAAAAGAGGAATTGGGCTACTATGGCCTGGCGGAATGGGAGCCGCAAAGCCGCCATTCAGTACGCTACCTGACAATTTACAGGATAATGAGGAACGTGTTCGTCAACAACGCGGTGAAGTTCTCCAAGCTGGACTCCATGTCGGAGTGCGACGTCAAGGCAATAGTGGGCAAGGATGAGGTATACCTGCACATAATGGAAGAGCCATTCGAAGCGCAGGACAGGACAGAAGGCGGCGGGGCATACAGACGCGGGGCCGAAGCAGTTGTGCACCGGGCGCTTGCCACCGCCAAGAGCGGCACCAGCGTTATAGTTTTCAGGACCGATGAGGAGCGCGACGCCTTTAGGGAGAGCTTGTCCACGCCCTCCAAGCTCGCGGTTGCCCTCAAGATGGAAATAAACAACGGCAATGTGCTGCTGCTCCCGGTGAAAAACGCAATTTCAGCATTCCTCAAGGGAGTGGTGAAGTAATTGCCGGCAAGAAACTGGCTGATTTTCCGGAAAGCCTGAACGCTTATAAATATCCCAAGAGTTGGCTTTGCGGTAGGTTTATTCATGCGGATTGCAATGCTGGGCTGGGAATTCCCCCCGTTCATGTCGGGCGGGCTGGGGGTGCACTGCTTTGAGCTAACCCGTGCCCTGTGCAGCAAGGGCGTGCAGATAGATTTTTTCATGCCGGTGACCGGGAAGAAGATTGAAAGCGGCTGCCCCGGCCTGCGGATTGTCGAGGTGGCAAAGACCGAGCTGAAGCCGTACCTGTTCTTTTCAAAAGCCTCCCAGCGCGCAAGCTACGGCGAGAACCTCATTGCCGCGGTGAACGAATACTGGCGCATCACCGAGGAAGTGGTGGCTGAGCACGCAAAGGAGGGAAAATACGACCTCGTACACACGCATGACTGGCTCACCTCCAAGGCGGGGGCGCGCCTGAAAAAAAGCCTGCCTGCCCCGCTGGTGCAGACTTTCCACTCCACCGAGTTTGACCGCACCTCCTGGCCCTGGGACTATATCTTGGATGTGGAGCGCGCTGCCGCGGAAAATGCGGATTTGATAATCGCGGTGAGCAGGCGCACGCAAGAGCAGGTGATGCGCCTGGGCGCGCAGAAGGGCAAGATACGCGTGGTTTACAACGGCGTGGACCGCCACAAATTCGCAAGCGCAGGAATGGGCGGGAAGGCTGTCGAGGATTTCAAGCGCGGCAAGAAAGTGGTGCTGTTTTTGGGGAGGCTCGCCGAGCAGAAGGGGCCGGTGCAATTCCTGCACGCCGCTGCGCAGGTGCTCACCGTGAATCCAGATGTGCTTTTCGTGATAGCTGGCAAGGGAGAGCTGCTGCCGATGCTGATAAACATGAGCATACAGCTGGGCATAGCGCACAATGTCCGCTTCCTGGGCTATGTGCCCGATGAGGACCAGAGGAAAATCTACAAGGTGGCAGACGTCTATGTCATGCCCTCCACTTCGGAGCCGTTCGGCATAACCGCGCTGGAGGCGATGAGCAGCGGGGTGCCCGTGATAGTCTCGAAAACCTCGGGCGTTGCGGAGATAGCAAAGTCCACCATCAAGGTGGACTTCTGGGACATCAACATGATGGCGCAGAAAATAATCGCGGTGCTCAAATACCAGCCGCTCACGCGCGCAATGAACCGGATGTCTGCAAAGGAAGTCGGCTGCTACAGCTGGGGCAAGACGGCTGAGGAGACCCTTGGCGTTTACAATGAAGCGATAGCTAAATATAGTGGCAAATAGGTAATATCAGTCCGGTCTTCTGATGGAAGTCTGCGTATATTTCCAGGTGCACCAGCCGCTCCGGCTTGCCCAGTTCTCGCTTTTCGGGAACAACGGCGGTGAATACGCCCAGAGCGGCAGCAACTATTTCGACCTGGGGCTCAACAGGCAGATAATGAGAAAGTGGCTGGCAAGTGCTACCTTCCCACCAACCGCCTCATGCTGGAGCTTCTGGAGAAGAACCCCGAGTTCAAGGTCAGCTATTCGCTCACTGGCGTTTTCATCGAGCAGTGCAAGATGTTCGCCCCGGAGGTGCTGCAGTCGTTTGCGGACCTTGCCAAGACGGGCCAGGTGGAATTCCTATCCGAAACTTATTACCACTCGCTTTCCTACCTTTTTTCGGACAAGGAGGAGTTCATCTCGCAGATAGAGATGCACTCCAAGGCAATTTCCGAATTCGCCAAGCCGTCCAAGGTTTTCCGCAACACCGAGGCAATGTTCTCCAACGACATTTCCTACCTGGTGGAGCGGCTGGGCTACACCGGGATACTTGCAGAGGGGCTGGACAACGTGCTGGGCTGGCGCTCGCCCAATTACCTTTACACCGTGCAGGGCTGCGAGAGGATAAAGGCGCTGCTGCGCCACTACCGGCTGTCGGACGACATCGGCTACCGCTTCTCGGCAAAATGGTGGAGCGAGTACCCGCTCACCGCAGAAAAATACGCGCGCTGGCTTGCCGAAATGCAGGGGGATTGCGTGAATATTTTCATGGACTACGAGACATTCGGCGAGCACCACTGGACTGACACCGGCATATTCGAATTCCTGCGCCACCTCCCAACCGAGGCTGCCAAGCACCGCCAGCTGCGCTTTACAACGCCGTCCGAGCTGGTGGAGCGCGTGAGCGCGAGGGGGGGCATAGACGTGCCAGACGTGACTTCCTGGGCAGACATGGAGCGGGACACCTCAGCCTGGCTGGGGAACGAAATGCAGAACTCCAGCTTCGAGCTCATCGAGTCGCTGGGCAAGAAGGTGAAGGCGATAGGCGACAAGGACATGATTAGGACCTGGCGGATGCTGCAGAATTCGGACCACTTCTACTATATGTGCACCAAGTCGCTTTCGGACCAGGACGTGCACAACTATTTCTCGCCTTATGACTCGCCGTTTGACGCCTACATAAACTACATGAACATATTGCACGACTTCAAGGAGAAAGTGGAGCGGGCTTAGCCGCGTGTCAGAAAACAATGCCCGTGCCATCAGATTCATGCAGCCGGAACTGCTGTTCGATGTTAGTAAGCGACTTTTGGTTGGGCATTTCCAATGCGAGCTTCCCCGAGGGCATTTCAAGCGAGAAATGGACTTTCAAGGCCGAGGACAACTTGAGCCTGACTTCGCAGAAAAGAGACAAATCAAATGATGGAGGGGCGGATTTTATTGAAAACTGGTAGGAATTGGGGTCTGCCAGCTGTTCCCGAAGCTTTTTCTTGCCCACTCCGTATTCCTCGCGCAAATCCGCCCGCAGCCAATTGAGGAAGGCATCAAAGTCCAGCCCTGCAGTGCAAAACAGCCGCCTGGCCTGGCTTGCAAGCCCGCGGCTCGGGACCCGAAGCAGTTTCCGGGCAAAATCAATCCGGAAATCCATTGAAACCGCGCCAAGGCTTCCGCCGGGCCGCACAAACATGCCGCTTAAGCTTTCAAATTCGGAAGGGGAGGGCGGGACCGTAATTTCCTTTCCTATGGCATAGCCCACAGGTGCGCCGTTGGACGCGCATATCGTGGCATCCATCCGACCGCACGGTTCAACAAAAAGTTCCTCGTTGAGGGGCAGCAGCAGAGCAAGCGCTTCGCCCAGCGTTTCAAGGGATTTGCCATCAAAGCCTTTTTCCAGCGCATAGCGGAACAGCGATTCCTTCCCAGTTGCAGGAAGCAACCCGCTGGCTGCAGCGCTTTCCAATGGCCGCACGGCATTGCGTGCCTTTATTGCAGCAGCCTCGACTTGCTCCTCGCCGTCATTCTCCATTGCGGCAAGCTGGCATTTTCTTATCTGGGTCCTGGCGTCAAGCACCAGCGAATCTGCATACGTGCGTTTCCTGGAAAGTTCGCTTTGCGCCAGGCTGCAGGCGTTTTCTTTCCCCATGGCCGCCCTTCGCATGGACGGCCCGCTATTCTCAGTAAAGGTGAGCGCTGAGGCAATGTTTTCCCGCATCAGAAGGACGACGTTGCCAGCCATGCCTGTTTTCTGTTCAAACATTTTAAAAAATAATTTGCCGAAGCCCGAAGAGGCGAAGCTGGGAATGCCGCACTGGAAGGGGCCGGGGCGGCAGCTTCAGCCCCCTGGCGTGCCCGGCCCGTGCTTGCAGGCGAATAGACAAGTATATAATTATCCAGCTCGCTTTTGTCAACATGTCAGACATGGGTGTGGGCGAGGTCAGGGGCATGAGCAAGCAGAAGGTGCTTGCCAACCTGCAGATGATCCGCAACGACGAGAACATAGGCGGCGCAGTGCTGGTCGGGCTGGGCACGCTTTTCATGCTGCTTTCGTTCCCATTTTACCCCATTTACCTTGTCCCGATACTTGCAGTGCTGACCGGCGTGATTGCCTACCGCCAGCCGCCGCTTGGGACGATTGCCAGCATGGCAATAGCGCTGCCGGCTGTCGCCTACCAGGCGCCTGTGCTGGCGTGGGTCTTTTCCATGGCAGTGGCAATCACGCTGTTCGAGGCGTTTGACCACTGGAAGACAATCTCGTTTTTGCAGATTGCAATACTGATGCCGTTTGCCCCCTCCCCGATTTCGCTGGTTTCAGGTTTCATATTCCTGGCATTGGGCCTGGCCGCGCTGCACTTCGGAAGCCAGCACAGCTTCGCCATCTCGATACCGGCGATTTTCATCGTGCTCTTGCTATCCACCCTTTGGCTGCTGCCCACCTCGTCATTCATTACAATGTCCAACAGCTATGAAAGCATCTACGGCCCGAAGATGGAGCAACTGCAGAACAACGCAAAGCCCGCGGTGGAGCTGGGCTCGCTTGTGCCCGAGTTTGGAGCCGCGTTCGGTTCCATGTTCACAATGGACAACCTGCGCTACGTCTCGCCTGCGCTGGACAAGATTTTCAACAACGTCCTTGCGCTTCTCACGCGCGACTCGGCGCTTGCGCAGCTTGCCGCCTGGGCAGCCGCGCTTTTCATCTGCGCATTTTTGCCAGCGCGCTTTGAGCACAAGTACAAGCAAGCCATTTCCTCGCTGGCGCTCTTCATAGTGCCGATTGCAAACATGCTCACCGCCCCCTCATTCAACAATTCATTCTCCGAGTTTTCGTTTTTCTACTGCGCGGCCTCGGTTGCCGTGATAGGCGCTTTCGAGCATTACGGATTTTCCCTTTCGCGGGAGAAGAAAGTGGTGCGGGCAAACAGGCAAAAGTCATTCGGCAAATTCGGGCTGCAGGACCTGGGCGACTCGGAGGGAGTGGATTCGCTTGACGACGTGGGCGGGTATGAGGACGTCAAGATGGAGCTTCGCGAGGCAATAATCGCCCCGATAAAGCAGAAGGAGCTTACCTATACTTACGGGATAAAGCCGCCCAACGGGATATTGCTGTTCGGCCCGCCCGGAACAGGTAAGACGCTTCTCATGAAGGCGCTTGCCAAGGAGATTTCGGTCGGATTCTACTACGTGAAATGCTCGGACCTGCTTTCCGAATGGTACGGCGAGTCGGAGAAGAATGTTGCTGAAGTATTCGCAATCGCGCGCAAGCACGCGCCCTGCGTGCTGTTCTTCGACGAAATAGACTCGATAGGCAAGCGGCGCGACTCATATACCTCTGACGACGTGGCGCCCAGGATAATGAGCGTGCTTCTGGAGGAGATGGACGGCTTCAAGGGAAAGAAGACCGTGATAACCATAGGCGCGACCAACATACCCGACCAGCTCGACCCCGCGCTCATGCGGCCTGGCAGGTTTGACAAGGTAATCTACATGCACGTGCCAGACGCTGCGGCGCGCGAGGCCATATTCAAGGTGCACCTCTCCAGGCTGCCCCGCGACGAGGATATAAACTACTCGAAGCTTGGCACCATGACCGAAAGGTATTCGGGCGCGGACATCAAGAACATCTGCACCGAGGCATCGCGCCTGGCCGCCCGCGAAGCGGTTGCAGGAGGCGTGGTGGTAAACGTATCCATGAAACATCTGGAGACCACCATAAAGAAGCTCAAGCCCTCGGTGACTTTAGACCAGATGGAAACCTACGAGAAGTTCCGCATGGACTACGAGCGCAGAAGCGAGGCGGTGGAAAAATCGCCGGACGAAAAAGGCGTGAGGTGGGAGGACATTGCGGGCCTAGAAGACGTGCGCAGGGTGCTTCTGGAGTCCATTGAAATCCCGCTGCTGCACGAGGATTTGCTGAAAGAGATGGATGTCAAGCCTTCCAAGGGATTGCTGCTGTTCGGCCCGCCTGGCTGCGGAAAGACTATGATCGTCAAGGCGGCTGTCAACGAGCTGAATGCCAATTTCCTGAGCATTTCAGGCTCGGAGCTGATGAAAGGCCATGACAAGAGCCCGGCTGCTTATGTCAAGGAGATATTCAACCGAGCCCGCGAAAGCGCGCCCGCATTAGTGTTCATAGATGAAATAGAAGCCCTTGCCCCGAGCAGGAACGAATACCGGGGCGGCATCCTCACCGAGCTGCTGCAGGAAATAGACGGGGTGAAAGAGCTCAAGAATGTAATGATAATAGGGGCGACCAACAAGCCTGGCGCACTGGACTCGGCGATACTGCGGCCTGGCAGGTTTGACAAGATAATCTACATACCTCCGCCCGACAAGCCCGCGCGCGTGCATTTGTTCGCCACCAGCCTTGCCAGGGCAATAAAGGGCTATGCCAAGAAGCTATCTGAGAAACTCAAGGGCTACCCAACAATGAGCGACGAGCAGCGCAGGAAAATGGAGGACTCGGTTGCCAACGAAGTGCTCAAAACACTGGACTTCGACCGGCTGGCTGACGTGACCGAGGGCTTTTCCGGCGCGGATGTGGCTTCGGTTTGCCAGGAAGTCAAGATGCAGCTGGTGCGCGACCAGTTGGAGGGCAAGACCTCCCCGTTCAACACTTCATCGGTCGTCAAGGCGATAAGCACCAGGCGGCCCTCCATCACCAGTGCTGAATTGAACGAGTACGCGCTTTTCAGGAGAACCTACGGAGAGAGGAAGTAGGCGGCCTGTTTCTGCCGATGAATGCTGATATGACTCCTTAGCGCAAGCAACCGCTGCATTGGACAGGAAAGAGGCAAGTAGCTACTATTATATAATTGCTAGAACACAGTTCAATAAGCTGCCAAGCCAGTTTGGCAACCCAAAACCTACTTCCAAGGGTCTTGGGAGAGCAGGTTTATTGCTCTATTTCCGTTTCCAACCACAAAACTTCGACAGTTCTGTGTTGAATAAAACGGGAATAGACGATGTTATACCTTTTATTTATAAACTATTTTTTAAAAGACTGGACAAACTTTATAAAGCTAGCCAATGACATCAAACCTGGTCTCCTATGAGAGATGCTTGACCAGCATTTCAGAGGGGAAATGAAAGGTACGAAAATGGATGAAGAGATGAAAGCATACAGGGCAAAAAAATGAATGTCGTCGATAAATTTTGTACCTTGCCCTGAAAGACGACATTTGAGGTGAAAAAATGAAAGGAATAAACGTGAGGAAAATTGCAGCCTTTGCCGGCGCAACTGTCCTCGGTTTGTCCGCGGTTGCAGTTGCCGACGTAATGTATGGCAACACGCAGCTCGTTGATCAAGGTGGACAACCGACGGTTAAGATTTATGTCGGCGCCAAGGCGCAGATCTCCGACGGTGTGGCAGCGGCCAACATCGCGGCGAAGATCGCAAACGAGGCATACAAGAGCTCAACTCTTACCGCCTCAGTTAGCGGCACCCCGACCTGCACAGTGGGCAGCGGAGTGAGCGGCGCAGGAACCTGCTCCATAGTAGAGTCCAGCAAGAAGGTAACCCTTTCAGTGACTGTTCCAGGAACAGTTGCAGGAGCGCACACCTTCAAGACGCTGATCTACGACACGGTTGACAGGACGCTTGCAAACCGCAACAACAGCCTTTCAGAGGACAACTACACCACCGGAATCAACACTGGTGACACTGGTGGAACGCTTCCATCCCCTCTCAGAGGAGTTGAAGACACCCAAAAGGGAAACAACCTTTACATGATTGGCTCGGGCCAGTTCACCGGCTTTGCCGACAAGAGCATGGTCGACGACCAATCACAGGGCGGAACCTACACTGAGTCGCAGAGCTTCTGGGTCGGCACTCCAGCCTACGCAGTCGCATACGACTCCGACTCCGCAATAAGGGACGTTGCAGTCAACAGGTACAACGCAATGGTCTATGACGTCAGGTTCTCCGGAAACGACTACGGTGTTCCGGTGTGCACTGCTGACCTTGCAAGCAACGACTCCACCAACTGGGCATCCTGTGACACGGGATCCAACTCGAGGACTGACCGGCACCGCCTGAAGCTAGCCTTCATGGGCAGCGACTGGATAATCTCCGAGATGACCGCGCCAGCAGTACCTACGTACAACCTTAACTCCTCATCGCAGGCAATTAAGGGAGGGCAGGTAAAGCTTGCCAAGGAGTCCAAGTACGGCATCATCAATGTCGGCCAGACCCTTGACGCAGGAACGTTCAAGGTCCGCCTGTCGGACATATCGGTGGCGGTCGGGCAAGAGAACAAGCACCCTGCAATCGTTGACATCCTCGATGCCAATGACGCAGTCGTAGGCCAGATCCAGGTTGACCCGGGAACGACATACACCTTTACCCAGAGCGGAACAGGCAACAGTGTGAAGATCCACGTGTACAAGACTGCACCTGGTTTCACCCTGAACGCAAAGTGGGCAGAGATGGCCATCTACAACGACGAGATAACCCTGAAGGACGGCCAGAGGTACAACCTCGTGTCCACAAGCGACACCGACAAGAACTTCAAGGTGTCCCTGATCTGGAAGAACCGCGACTGGTCCAGCAACTCGGACAGCGCGCAGCCAGACTCGCTCCGCGAGATGGTGGTATACGACGTTGACAGCTTCTCCGACAAGGTGAAGCCGGGCGACGTGTACAACTTCCTCAAGAGCAAGCCCACATTCAAGGTGAGCTACGACGGAGTTGACCTCACTGCTGACGACTACGAGCCCCTCACCTACAGTGCAACATCAAGCACCCAGATGAGGATCGCAAACACTGTAGGAGACACCTCCTGCTCTGCAACCTCGTCAGGTGACAGCACCTACACGGGCAAGTTCGTGGAGATAAAGACCCCCAACGGCCTCAAGCTCGGTGGAACCGGAGACGCCCTTTCAGGCGACTACGCGTTCGACACCATACGCTTTGACCCAGCCGGAAGAGTCGGAAACAACAACACCGACATCCGCAATGGGACCCAGAACGTCAGCACGGGGAACATCTCGGACCTCAACCCGCTGGTATTCTGGAAGGTATCTGGAAGGGACTGCTGGAACTGGAACAACGTGACTTGGTACGGTGCAAACAACCTTTCGACCAATGTTGTAGTGAAGTTTGACACTGCAGGCGACAACAGCGCCGCGCAGGGGCAGATCTTCTTCAACAACACTGGCGCGACAACGTCGTTCGGCAACGTGTCGATATTGGTCCAGGAAGACGCTGGCAAGTGGCAGCAGCAGAGCAACAGCAAAGTCTACATGGCTGTGCCTGTCTTGATATACGACAGCAACGCGTACAACACCTTCAGGTTCAGGAACACTGACTCTGCGACACAGCAGGTGTACTACGATTCCCTCTCGGCAACCAGCTTCAGCGCATACGAGCCAACATTTGTCTCGGAGCGCGGCAGCAAGGTGCTCAGCGTGGGAACTTCGGACGCAAGCCTGAAGATTGCAAAGAAGGTTGGAATGCCATCCTTCACGTTTGCAACTGCGGACACGTCTGCAACGGCAGGCGGCGCTACCGACTACACCATGGGTGTGGGCGAGAGCAAAGTGTTCGGAGGCGTGACTGTGCTTGTCAAGGCAATCGACGCAACCTCAGGCTCCTGCTCTGTCCTCGGACCGAGCGGAACCCCGGCATGCACGGTTGACGCAGCAAGCGTAAAGGCAGTCATCCAGCCAGACAACGCAGCAACAGTGGTTGCAACGCAGCCATACGCACTTACCTCGAGCCTCGTCTACACTGACGCTCAGGCAAGCGGCGCAGGCGCAGCAATCCTGGTGGGCGGGCCGATGGTCAACACCATGACGCTCGACGC
>Ga0172368_10005642_pt1 | contig 13830 bp, 7 predicted proteins | sample Lak11m_FD_114540 | JGI IMG/M metagenome (GOLD analysis project Ga0172368, IMG submission 114540) | Freshwater microbial communities from Kabuno Bay, South-Kivu, Congo - kab_022012_11m | ecosystem: Environmental > Aquatic > Freshwater > Lake | place: Democratic Republic of the Congo: South-Kivu...
GCATAAAATTGCCAATTTTCTGGCTTCCTGCCAAACAACAAGACTTTTGTATGCATTCGCCATATCAACTATTTAACAATAAACCCTATACCCTAAACACTATACTCTATACTAATGGGCGACTTCGTCGCCTACTCCCCAATTCTTCTCCATCTTGCTGACCATGAGATAGGCTATTATTCCACTCGCGATACCCAGAAAGATCCCGCCAAATATATCGGAGGGGTAATGCAGGCCGGAACCTATCCTTCCAATCGCCACAACGATTGCTAATAAGAAAAGCAGAGTTCCGAGTCGTTTGTGGCCATAGAGAAATGCACTAGTTGCAATAGCGAAAACGATATAGGTGTGAGCAGAAGGAAAGGAAGAGCTGTCCACTCTTAAGCCTTGAGTGATCGGCGTTAAGATATCAGAGTGTGAAATGAATGGTCTGGGGCGCCGCCAGATCGCGAAGATCAAGAGGTCAAAACCTCCGGCAATTCCCATCGCCAGCAAAGAGCAGAGAAAGGCAGTTATCTTTTTTTTCCAGATAAGGTAAGTAAAGGACAGGAAAAAGAACACAATCCCATATTTGGCAAAAAACAAATAAAACCCGTTCAAGAACGGGTGGCCGTGGATTGCATTATGCAACAGTTTGTACAAACCAAAATCGTAATCTCTGACTTTATTTAAAAAGGCTTCCATGCCTTTATTATATCAGGAAGCTTTCAGATGTAGAACTATTATTCATCCTCTTCGACGCTGTTCCAAATCATTTGGTAGACCGGGGCTGATTCACTCTTTTTGAGCTCGAAGGCTGAGGAAATTCTTGCCTTTATTTGAGCAATCTTATCCTCGCCATTGTTAATGGCAATATTGGTATCGGGGTCGTTGATTTTATTGATCGTAATTTTTTTCATAAATTAAGATAGTATATCAATTATGCCATGATTTGTCAAGGGACAAGAAGAAAACCTCCCTGTAAATATTCTTCGAGTCCTTCGACTAGACCCAAGGGGTCCCCTTTCCCGAAGGGAAGCCTTCGGCTCGGGGCTCAGGATAGACTCCAGCCGAGAAGTCTTGATTTGATAGTTCTTGGTCCACCTGCGCTGATCTCGAATGATATTCTTCCGGCAGGAGCAAGAAGTTTAATCATATAGTTCTCGCCAAAGGCTCAAACAATAGGATAGTTAGATCTAGATAGAATTTTGTATTTTAGGGCAGAAACGAAAGGTGGACGAGCTGAAAACTTCAGCCCGTCCACCGGTCCAATCACATATATACAACCCAAATAATCGCTCTTCGTCGTCTCATGTCTACTGCCCAGCCAACCACTCCGTCAGCTCCTTGATCACCCGCTTATAATCATCCCGGCAAGCAAACCACCTTACACTCCGAGCAAGATCATACTTCCTCGTAGACTCGTATGCTATTCTCGTCGGTAATAATATGATCCCAAAGAATAGGAAACCCGCTAGGCCCAGAAGGCCAAGCAAAACACCTAGACCTGCCCATTCGGCATAAAGGTCTAACATGTATGTTGATGTATAATAGACCCAAATTGCCGATACTATCAGAAGCGTTGTTGAGATAATAAACAAAATCACGGCGGAACGATGTGCCGATTCTTCCTCCTCTTCTCTCTTTAACAAAGTGCCAGCGTCTTGCTGATAGGCCCTAGATAGACTGATCGCCTGATTTGCAAGGGCCTTTAACCGGCTAGACTGATCTTCCAACTGAAAACCCATCAGTTGCAAAAGATCACCGCAGCCCTCGGCAAACTTCTTCTTCGTACTGATCTCCCCCAAGATTACTCCCAATTCGCTTACCAGTCCTGCGATGGTTGGCTTGTATACAGAACCAAACTCTGAATTATGCGACAAATGGTCTTTGAGCCACATCGTCTTCCCTGCCATTGATTCCAGCTTATACACCCCTTGTAATACCTTCCGGCGTTCCCCCTCCAACCGATCGGCCAATAACGCATCCACATCGTATCTGATTTGTTCAAAGTTCTCCTCGTGCTTAGCGAGGTACCAGAACTTTGGATCGGCATTGACAGCAAACTCCAAGCTACTCAAGGATTCAACAACATCGCCGGCCGTCGCCATGTATTGGGCCAGGTCGTAGTAGGCAATCGGGTAGTTCGGACAGGCTGAGATGGCCTTTCGGGCCAGCTCTATCGCCGACAACAGATCACCATTGATGAACTTGACCCTCGCCATCATCCGATAGGTCTGGCTCAGATAGTCGAAACCCTCCTGATTCCTGGTCGAAACCAGCACGCTTTCCGTGAGATATCTCATGGCATCGTCATACTTGCCTGCCGAGAGATAGAGCTCAGCAAAGCTCACCAGGATGAAGTAGCGAAGCGAGGGCGTGCAGTTAATCGAGAGCGCTTCCTTGAAGCGATTCTCAGCACTGGCAAACTGGGTTTCCAGATCCTCTTTCCCGAGGATGCCGGAAGTCAGCCGTTCCTGCCACAGGCCCTTCAGGTCTACCGCTTGGTCGAGCAGCTCCTTGGCGCGAAGCTCGCTTTCAGTACGTTGCTGGGAGGCAATCGTCGCTAGCAGATCATGCTGCCGCTCGAGATCGCCATGAAGCAACTGCACTCCCCATTCAAGCCGCGAGGAGAGATGGTCGATTCTTGCAGAGAGCATGTCCATCAGATCGGCCATATTCTCTGCATTGCGACCCTCAAGTGAACCGATAGCTTTGGCAAGATCTCCGAAACTTTCCGGGGCTTGCTTCAGCTGTTGCGAAATATTTCGCAAAATGACAGTCTGCTCCAGGTCCGGATAGTAGACATTCGGATAAAGAGCACCGCTGACAAAATCTTTGCTAGTAGCATTCCACACTTTCATCACCCCCTCGAAAATTCAGACTGTATTCAGTTGTCAAGTTGCTGTATCTGTGTAATACCCCAAAAAAGTCATTATGTCAATTAGTTTTAAGGCAAACTGGCCGAACTAACCATTTTTTGCTAAAATGCTTTTATGGAATTATTACATTCTGCCTTGTTGGGTATTATTCAAGGAATTACTGAGTTTTTGCCTATTTCCTCCTCGGCTCACCTGGTCTTAGTCCCCTATGTCTTTAAGTGGGACTACCAGGGACTTTATTTTGATGTTGCCCTGCATTTTGGCACGGTCTTGGCGATAGTTTGTTATTTTTTCAAGGATTGGATAGAAATAATCAAGTTAGGTGCTAAAAGTATAGTGACTAGAGAGAGCAAAGATCCTTCCCTGGACTCTGTACCCACCACCCTAAACTATCCACCTAATCTCCTTTGGCAGATATTGATCGCATCCATTCCCGCCGCTATCATCGGTTTTCTGATCAATGATTATGTTGAAAAATACCTGCATTCGCCTGTTTTACTAAGCGCCAACCTAATAATATTCGGTCTATTGCTTTATTTGGCTGATAAATTCAGCCTGAAGCAACTTTCTCTAAATAAGATTAAATACGGCGGGTCATTTTTGATCGGGATCGCCCAGAGTTTGGCCCTAATCCCTGGAATCTCTCGCTCGGGCATTACAATGATTGCATCTCGCTTTATGGGGCTAAATCGAGAATCAAGCGCCAGATTTTCATTTTTGATCGGGGCGCCGGCGATGGTTGGAGCATTCATCTTGGAAATTGCCAAAGTCCCCCTCTCTGATTTAAAATTGCCGTTTTTTTTAGGCACTTTAAGCGCTTTTATAGCGGGACTCCTGGCGATAAAATTTCTATTAAATTATCTCCGGCATTCTAATTTTAGTATTTTTGTTTGGTATCGCTTCGCCTTAGCGACAGTTATAATAATTTTATTTTTTACCAGATGAAGAATATTATTTTTTCCAAAGCATTCAAACTTTGCCTTTTATTTTTAATAATTGTTACAGCCCTAGCACTTATTACCAAACCTTTACGAATTAAGGGCTCAGACAAATATGTTAAGTCGGGCGATATTTTTTTGCAGGATACGAATTACCTGAAAGCTGACCTGGAATATCGCAAGGCGCTTTTTCTGAACTCCAATAATGACATGGCAAAAGATAGGCAAAAAATTGCGAAGGAAGCACAGACCGATATAGGTAAATTGAGTAATTCAATAAAACTCTCTAGCCAGAAAAGCGAGCTATTTAAAAAAGCAACAGCGTTTCCCAAAAACGAAAAGTCAGCCGTGATTCTTTCCAGGGAGCTTATAAATCTTGGCGAATATCAATTGGCAATTCTTCCAGCAAAGACTGCGACTGAGATGGACCAAAATTACCGCGATGCGTGGCTATATGTCGGTATTGCCAGCCTTAAATGCTCTGAACTATGCGAGATTTCCGTCAGCGCAAAAAGCTATTACAAAAATCAAGCAAAAGAATCACTTAACAGAGCTCTCCGTCTAGATCCGGAGTTTGAACCGGCCAAACAATTCCTCCAATTAGCCAAGGCAAGTTAGAGTCCGCTCCTAAAGTAATTTATTGTTCGAGAGTAATCGGGAACTCTATTAACATTAAAACTTCTCACTGAGCCTCATTGGCAATACTCAGCTAAGAATAAGACATATTTTTCATCACATTATCGTCTTATCGCCAGTTGCAATAAACGGCTATTGATTATATGATATTTGTGTATCTTTGTAAAAATTAGTTCTCTGGGGAGGGGATATGACTAAATTTATCAGCTGGCTACTAATTAGCGGTGTTCTGCTTGGATTTTGGCCGAAGCCTGAACAAGTTTTTGCTGCAGCAAAGTTAAAATATCCTGCTCCTAAAATACTTGATGTAAAATACGATTTTAGAGATGAAGCGACCACCGAGAAAGCCGAGGACGGCAGTACTGTAGTTGTTTCCGGTTTAGTCACAGTCATTAATTATATTCATATGCATCGAGCAGCCTTTGACCCTGCTACCAAAGAGCTTGTTGAGACAGATCCTGATTCCGATGGAGTGCCAGGTGATGGAGATTCTGATGGGACTTGGGCCGTTTCCTGTGAAAATGATGCGACGATTGCCGACTGCCCTTTCTCGGGCTACTATCAAATGGAGGATGTCTACATTGTACTCAAATGGACAGATAGAAACGGCCAGTTGGGACTTTTTCATCGGCTCTACGGCGTTAGTAACGGTGACACAGTGGCCGGAAATGGCGGCAATCCCGAAGAGACCGTAAACCTATATGAACTCGCCGATGATTACTATGAGTGCCAAGGTGGTGGCTGTGCCGGCTCGTGGAACAACCCTGATACATTTGCTGAGAATTACAGCCAGGGCAAGTTCACAAAAATCGGTGATGATCTTTCCGGTTCACTGCTCCGGGTCGAACAGATAAAAAATGAAAGATTCAATTACGAACGGGTTGCTAGCTCTATTGTTAATAAGCTCTGTCAATCCAACTACACCCCTCATCTCGAGGGAACAAACTCCGATGGCAAGCAGGTCAACCTCAATGTCTGCGAGAACAAGGATGAGTTCGCAAGTTTCGCTTCCCAAAGCGTCGGAAATCAGAAAAACAACAAATTAAGACGGGGCTTTATCGACGCCTATAATAGAGATTGGGGAAGCTATATCTATGTCAAGGATGCTCCCGGCGCAAATACCGATTGGATTAATTATTATATCAGGGATATTAACAACTACCTTCACACCGGAACTGGATTGAGCATTCCCGGCTGGCCAAAGGACCCAAGTTCTCAAAATTCCTATACAATACCAAACATTAAGCTCACTGACCTAGCTGCTCTTCAGCCGATTGTTGATTATTGCAATCAAACCAAGCCTGCTAATGAAGCTGATATTACGACCGCCTCTCAGTTGATCAAACCTGTTTCCCAAATAGAGGCGTTTGGATCCAATCCAAAGGAAAGAATCAAGAACTTTGCCGTCCAGCTTATGGAAGGCCCGACAACTGATCTTTTGAAAGTCTTTCAACAAGCGTCGGAGTCTAATCATGAAATGCCAACAAATTCGCCGATGCTTGATCGATTGAAAGACCCGGCTTTTCTAAATGATATAGTGCCCGACGAAATTGATGATAAGGAGCTTTATCACAAGTTTTACATGGAAGGTTATGAAGGCGGAGGCACATATCCAGATCGCTATCCTCGGTTATCCTATATAAATGAACTGCGCGACTTCTATCTTCAAGCCACCCACACTGTAACGAAGGAATCCTTCAAGGTAAGCGAGCTGGTAAAACTAGACGATATCGTCACCGAAGATGAATCAGCCATGAAACAAAAGGCCGATTTTGACCAAGCGGCCGGAACTTGGGCTTCTATACTTGCAGCCCCCGTCGGGGCAGCAGTCGCCTATGCCACAATACAAGTTGCCGGAGCGATAATTACAACATTGGCGGCAGCCGGTCTCACTACATTAACCGCGTCGGCAGCGACCGGGCCAGGGGTAATTGTTGGCGTTGCCATAGCGGTTGTCTTATTTGCAGTAGCCGGAATCATGTTTTGGAAGGCTCACGAGGAACAGAAGAAGGCAGAAGCGGAATACAACGGATATCTAAACGCTTATCTAAGGATTCTTTTAACTGAATTCTATATCTGGCAAAACGCTCTCTATCGTAAATGCATCGATGCCAAGGCCGATACCAGTGCCGCAACCCAAAATCACCTGGCAAAGTCTCTCTATAGCAAGGATTCACTCAAGGCTGTGAATGAGATGTCGCAGGATATCAGCGCCGACGAGCAAAAAGCAAGACAGCTTGGAGAAAAACTAGCTAACCAAATTTTCCAGGATAAGGTTTGCGGAAGATCCACTGCGGCTGGGGATAGCTGGTGGACTGATATATTTGCTTCAATGCTTTGCTCGACAGGTCTGCTCGCTTCAAGAATGAAGTTTTCAGTCAATGGGCTAGTGAACACACTTCTTCGAGCTGTGAATAGCTGGAGGGGAGGAGCAATGGGTATTGATGACGAGGAAGATGCTGATTCATAAGACACCGGTTCATAATATTGGAGTTGATGGTTAGGAGAATAAAAAAATTTTTTTTAAAGGTCAGATGCAGGACGTATTTGGTTCCGGTTTTGTTTTTGGTTGCAACGCTTGCAATCATACTTTTACCAGAGATTGCTTATGCTGTCAGAGCCCAATGGCTTCCTTCTGAACAAGCTCGGATGGAGTATCTGCCGTATGTTTTGAATGTAGAAGCCAGCCAGATTCGAGCAATCTGGAGTTATTTTATGCAACTGACGAATATTATTCTTATTCTTCTGGTTGTGATAGTTGCGTTCTCTGAAATGCTCCATCTCCAAATTGACACCTACGGCTTAAAAAAGATCCTCCCCACTTTCTTACTGGGCGTTCTGGCCGCTAATCTCAGCTTTATCTTTTGCCGATTAATTATCGATGTAGGCAACGCGACAAACTTGCTATTTTTGCATGAAATGAACAACAAAGTTTGGGGCTCAGATCTTGATTTCTTGTCAGCCTTCAACCCTAGCTTTAAACAAGGGGCTGACACAGGAACAAAAGCATGGATTTTTGTGATGGGAATTATGGATTTTCTTTTTGGTGTTGCCGTAGCCATCTTGAAATTATATATATCCTTCGTCCTACTAGCCAGAGACTGGGTCATACTGGCCCTGATCGCAGTCTCGCCGGCTGCCTTCATCGCCCTCGCTTTCCCGCCAACAAAGCAATATTTTAGCAAGTGGTGGAGCATGTTCATCAAGTGGGTCTTTATGCCGGTCGCTATCAATGCTATTTTATGGTTTGCCTCTGTGATTGCCTCAATATTTTCCAATGGTTTAGTCAATTTCTTTATCTATCTCGGTGCGCTTTATTTAGCCTCGAGGGTGCCCTCACAGATGGGTGGAGAAATAATGCAACGATGGACCGGTATGCTTAAGGCTCCTTCCCGTTGGATTGCCGGCTGGGGTCAAAGGATGGGCGACCGCAATCCGTTGTCAGGCATCGCCAATGTCACCAGTCATGTTCTTAGCCCTGACAGATTAATAAAAGCCACACAGAACAAAATAAACACCCCGATAAACCAGGGCGAGAAAGCCATGGACAATTCGCCAATCGGTGTTGCTGCCCGCGGTCGAGAAGCACAGGAAAAATATTATACGCAACAAGCAGAGACAGAGACGGCCGGTTACTCCGATCAGCAAGCAGCCGAAACCCATCAAAAAGAATTCTACGGCGACACTGAAGGCAAGAATTTCGGTGATCCCGGCTACGGCCACGATGGAGCAATGTTTAAGCTCGCAACCAACACCAGGAGCTCAACTAACAACAAAGTTGTTGAAAAAATGGCAACTGACGCCGGGTATTATACCGAGAAAAAAGACAAGCAAGGCAAAACTGTAAATGACAAAAAGACAGGCAAGCCGGTTATGGTTGCCGATTCTGAGAAAATGAGGGAGAAGATCAGAAGGATGGATCCCGAGGCTGTCGCTGCTGCCAAAAAATGGATGAATTCTTCTTCCGCTATTGAAGTCGCCGATGGTCTCGGAACCTCAATCAAAGATGCGGCTAGGATCAAGGTGAATACTCAAAACTTCATGAGGAAAAAGGGTTCGATTGATACGGCTTCAAAAAAACAAAAAGCCCAAGACAAACCGCAACCAGACAACTCAAGCACTCAAAAACCAACGCCAAAAGAGACGCAAGGTACCGCAGATGGCCAGCCAAGCAAGGAAGAATTCGGCAACAACGGCCAAGGGCCGGACGGCGCTGGAGCACCCCCTGAAAGTGAATTAGACCGTCGAAGACGACAGGGTATTCCTGATTTTGACGTCCTTACTCCAGAGCAAGTAGCCGAGTGGCAAAGACAGCATCAAACCCAAGGCGAAACACCACAGCCGGACACTACCAATACAGCCCCTGCCGGTGGCGCAGAGCCAACTACTCAGGGAGCAGAGGAAGATAAGAGCTCGGGCAGTACGAGCAAAGACAAAGAAAAAACACCGGGTGTGACGATTCAAGCTGACCAGGTTGATCTACAAACTGATAAATTCAATACCCGTAAACCGGAAATGCCCCCTGTTCCGCCTACTTCCGATACAACCGGGGAATTAGAAGGAGAAGGTTTAGATCAAATTATAGTAACACCCCCGACAGGGACAGTAGCTGAAGGCGAAATACCTCCCGTCATTCCCGCTACCGTAGTAGGTAGTGCTTCCGTCCCTGCCTCCGATTTAGAAAATATGGATATTATATCAGGGGAAAGAGGCGGCTCGAGTAAGCCTGATCTCCCGATAGACCAGGCAGAAACACCAAGTAGAAGCGAGCCGGCTAAGATGACTGAGCCTAAAGAGCCAAAAACAGAATCTCCGGCCTCAGTTGTCATTAATACCAACCTAACTGACATCAATACGGATGCGGTAGATATGGCAAGAAAGCCGGCGGAAACCCAAGCTCCCGAGATCACAGCGACTGTTGAAGTTCCTTCTGCTGAAGCAGATGTGAAAATTGGCGAGACACCATTCGAATCTCCGACCGCAAGCGAACTTCCTACTCCCCTTGTGACCCCTGATATGAGTAAAATCGAAATGGCAACCGGCGCTGCTCAAGGAACTGAAAATGAAAGACCTGTCCAGGAAGATGAACCCGGAGAGCCACGGGCAGATACACAGTCCCCCGCCTCTGTAATAATAAACACTGATCAAGCAGACATTCACTTTGGCGAAGTTACCGCCAAGACTACTCCGTCCCTTCCGGAACAGGCTTCTGTTAACGAACAGGAAGAAGGAGCTGTAGTAGCTGGGGCACAAATTCCAGCCGAAGCGGACGCTTTTGCCCAATCGGAGACTTCCCCTGTAGTAGAGGCAGAAGGCGCATTACCTAATCAGGCAGAAACAGCAGGAGTTTCGGGTGAAGCAATCTTAGCAGAGGAGGTACCGGAGGAGATAACACAGCCTATTGAGAGTGGTTTGAACCAGGCTGCGAAAGAGTTGGCACAAGAAGAAGAACCAGTACAAGAAACTCAAGGAGAAGAGCCCGAGGAAGAACAAGCCGGAAAAGGAGAAGAGGAGTCAGATACTGATAAACTCCTTCACGCTCTGGAGACGATCAATGCTTCTATTGCTACCTCGGCCAAGATCAATCAAGAAACTTTGCTTAAGCAGGTAGCACCCGATATTGTTAATTCTGTCAAAGCCCATCAAACAACCTCAAAAGATATTGCCACCTCTCTCAAAGATCCTCGCCTTCAGAAGAAAATTGGCATCATCTATGCCCGAGCCTTGAAGCGATTAAACCAAACCCGCCCTGACAGTGTCATTGTTTCTAACATTAAGGGCGCAACGGCTCAACCCCAACCGATTAACCCCAAAACCCTTCCTGAGAATCAGCCAGGGACAACTGGGCCAGATCAGATCGGCAAAGCGGTGCCCGTAACTCAGCAGCCGGCCGGCCAACAATCGTCAGGCAGTAATACACCCGTAATCAACAAAACAGAGATTAGCGTCAAGCCGGAGATGACCGGGCAACCAAGGTCGTCAGTCGGACCAGTGCCAATCTCCAAATCACCGATTTCAAATAATCGAAATATTCCACCATCAGCACCGAATGGTTTATAATTAAAACAATAAGAATGATAATTAGGAGGTAAATATGCCGCCACTACCAAACCCGGGAGCAAGCCTTGATAGGGAACCAAAAGGATTTTGGGGGCAATGGGGAATTAAACTTGGGAGTTTTAGTGAATGGGGGTCCAAATACAAAAATGTTGGCGAGTGGGGAAGAAAATTATTTCAGAATGACCCCGAGGCTAAGGGAGAACTACTTAAGCTTGTTGCCTATCTAATGCGACCGGATTTAATCGCCGGTGATGTCCAAAAACGCTTTGAGACCGGTGCTGCGACCGGAGACAAAACCATCAGAAAAAGCGCTTTAAGCAAAGAGATCAGAGGGGGTAAGGAAGTAGAGACGGAGCTCGACGAGAAAGAAAAGGCCGAGGCGGAGGGCTTAGTGGAAGAAGTTCTTATTCAAGAACATGTCAATGACCTGATTGCTGTCATGAATATATTTAAAGCTATGCCTGCCAAAAAGAATGGTTTTGGCATGCGTTCGCTTCAGGAAATATTTGCCTACACTGGGGTAGATAAGAGTACTATCACTGTTACTACTCAAGAATACATGAAAGCACAGTTTAATCTTACGCCTGTGCCTAAAAATATTGTGAGCGCTCTTCGAACCTGGCTCAACAATAACGATTCAGCTGATATTGCTGATGCATTAAAGATACCTTTGAAAAAGGCAGCTCAAATCAAAGCCAGATCACAACAATTCTTAAGAAGAGCCCGTCAAAAGATGGATGATGCCTTTGTTTCGCTCAATAGTGGTGGTACTGCCTGGGATGACTGGAAGCCAGTCGGCACTACAACAAGACCCACCCCGACAGGGCCTGGTGGCCCGACTGGCGAACCAGAGGCTGATAGTACAGGAACAACCGCCCCCGCAGAAGAAACGCCGGATACCAATGGCGAAGCCAAACCCCCTGAAGCAGAGGGGGGGCCTGGCAGAGAAGCAGAAGATACAGCTACCCCTGAATCAGAGTTCTCGGATGAGTTTAAAAATGCCCATAAAAAAGATATTGAGGCTATGCAAGCCGAGGGATTAAAAGAATCAAACGTTGATTTGATTTTACTGAATTTAATTACTCGCTTTGAAAGCCAGGGGGTACTTGATTCTGTTTATCTCGACGGAGCCAGAGCGTTTTTAGAGGAAAATCATCCCGATGCTTTAGAAAATTTTAACGAAACTGTTTCATTTCTTGAACTGGCGCAGTCGGTGATCATCAGCGGGCGGAAACAAATCGAACTTATTGCCGAAAAGGTCAGCGCCGAAACAGAGACCGTCGATAAGGCTAAACGCAATTTCAAAAAGATTATTCTAAGTGTTGCTAAAGGAGTTCAACTCGGTCATGCAACCGCTGCTGATGCCAAATATTTACTGAAGGGCTTTTGCATCGTCTCCCCGCATAATAATCTAGGTGATCAAGACCTGATGGCCGATTTTGGCAAAATCTCTGAAAATAGTGGTTATGATGCCGTGATGGCCTATAACTGCAAAGACGGCCGAATGGCGATCAGTTGGGAATATCTCACGGCCGAAGACACCAATCTTATTCATAGCACCGCGCATGAAGTTTACGGTCATGGGGTAGCGCGAGCATTCGTTAATAAGAGTGTTGTCTCCGAATGCAAGAAAAATTCGGCTGAAAGAAAAATCAAGATCAGCCCTGAAGTTGAGGCAATGATTAATCTGGCTCGAGAGCTGATGGCCAACGGCAACAGAGAAGAATTCCCTCTCACTCGACACCTTGAACAGAATGTTATCAAAACTCCTGATGATCTTCGCCAGGAATACAATGGATTGCCGGCCAAACAGAAAAAACTTTATCCCGACTTTGCCAGCTTCTATAATGCCCGGGAGCTTTCGATGATTGATGAATTCTCTGCTGAATATCTTTCCTTATACTATGAGTGTAACGGCTCCCCCGAGCAATTTGTTTTCAAGGTTTTAGAAGCGTCCGATCCCATCTATATTGAAAGATTCTTTGGTGCGCCCGCAATTCAAGTTGAGGCTTATCTCCGAGAAATAGACCCTAAAACAGGTCAGCCGCTCAGAGAAGATTTGGAAACACCGCCCTTTGCCGAGAAAGCCGGCCGTTTTCTTGGCTTTCTAAAGACTGTGTACGGATTCTCAGGTTCTATCGCCAAGGGATCCAAGGGCCAAATAGAGGCTTTGGTCACGAAGGCCAACTTAGCAGAAGAAGAAAAATTAGCCGCTGATGACTTTTCCAACGAAAGAGCTAATGGCAAGGAGGACATGTATGCGGCAATGGCCGGTCCTTTCGGAGCTTTTCTCTCAGAGCTAACTGGCGCTAATTTAACACCGTCTTCAATGAAGAAAAAATAATTGACTTTTCACAACAGAAAGAGCAACTCCGCCAATGAATGAACCTTACGGGAAGGATTTAAATAACTTTGTCCCCCCGCCTCCGACACCAGAACCCTCGCCGGAGCCCGAAGAGGAGGGAGGAGAATCATCTCCCCCTCCACAACAAGGACAACCAAGAGAAAGCGCCATCTCGCGCCTTCGGAATTTGTTGAACCGAAAAAAGAAAAAAAATCCGGTTCAAAAAGCCAAGGAGGCTATCGACAAGAACAAGAAGAGGGTTGAGAAGCTGGCAAAATTTTTCAAATGGCTCTCGCGTATTTTTATGATTATAATCGAGAATGCCATTCATTATTGGTATATAACTCTATCTATTATTGTTATTATTGTGGTCGTCATTCTTGTGAAGAAAATCATCGACATGGTCACGGGCGACAATACCGCCGGAAAAGGCACAAGCCAGGATGGCTCCATTACCTACGAAATCAAGCCGGCCACGCCAAATGGCGAGAATGGCTGGTATACCCTGCTTCCAACTATTAAGTTAGTTTCGGAACAGAGTGTTTATTATTATTTCAACAAAAGCTCGAATCTGAAGAGTTTTGACGGCAAAATCAATCCGCCTGAGGGAGATAACACTTTGTATTATTATTCTGCGCCAGATTCTATCTCAAATTTAAAATTTAAAATTGATCTTTCTCCCCCATCAAATCCCAACAAGTTTATCGAAAATATGGACGACGATCTCGTAGATAAAGATAAAACCTGCACTAAAAAATTAAAGTATAAATGGGATAAATCGGCTGACGGAGTCAGCGGTTTAGCTAGCTATGTCATGTTCGTAATGAAAGAGATTGACCCCGACACCAAAAAACTCGAGATGGCAATTGATAAATTTAAGGTTCCACCCAGCAGAACAAACTACGAGTTAACTGACAAACAGGCAGCTTATCTCGATGACGGAAAGTATTTTGGAGCTCTAACTGCCAAAGACATGGCCGGCAACGAAACA
>Ga0172368_10005643_pt1 | contig 13830 bp, 12 predicted proteins | sample Lak11m_FD_114540 | JGI IMG/M metagenome (GOLD analysis project Ga0172368, IMG submission 114540) | Freshwater microbial communities from Kabuno Bay, South-Kivu, Congo - kab_022012_11m | ecosystem: Environmental > Aquatic > Freshwater > Lake | place: Democratic Republic of the Congo: South-Kivu...
GAAGGCGTCACGCTGGGCTTCAAGACGTGGGTGCGCTTCTTCATGGCCATCGACTCGACCTACACCATCCAGGGCGTTGAGATCATCGAACACGAAGAGGATCCCGGCCTCGGCGCTGAAATCGTCCAGCGTTACTTCAAGAACCAGTTCGCCGGCCGGAGCTTCGAAGATATCGAAAAAATTTCCGTCACCAAGGATCCGCTGCCGGGCGACTGGCAGGCAGCGCTGGAAAAACTCGGCGACATGCCGTTCCGCCCGTGGCTGGAAAAGTATAAGGACATGCTGCCGAAGAATCCGAACATCTATGCGATTACCGGTTCTACCATCAGCAGCACCGCGGTCACCGTGGGCGTCAAGACGGCTCTCGGCAATTTCCGCAAACGCATGAACATCGTGGGGAGTTATCTATGAGCGCCGCCTGCACGGCCGTCCGAAAGGCGGCGCAGCCAGCACTGGGAGTCCCGCAGGGACGAACCGCAGTCACCCCCTGCCGGGGGCAGGGGGCTGGGGGGAGGGTAGTACCATGAGTGAGCATCGCGCACCGCCGCCGGTATCGACCATGCTGATGCGCGGCCTGTTCGAGGAAAACCCGATTTTCCGGCTGGCCCTGAGCCTTTGCCCGGCCGTGGCAGTGACCACCGCGGTGAAAAACGGCTTGATGCTCGGCGTTGCCGTGCTGGTGGTGCAGGTGCTGTCGAGCATGTCGGGTTCCCTGGTCAAGCACATCATCAATCCGAAAATCCGCATCCCGGTGTTCACCCTCCTCATCGCCATCTGGGTGAGCGCCATGGACATGATCCTGGCAGCCTACTTCGCCGACGTCTACCAGCAGGTCGGGCTGTATGTGAAACTCATCGTTGCCTTTGCCATCATCATCTCGCGCATGGAGCTGTTCTCCATGAAGCACAGTGTCATACCCTGTTTCTGGGATGGTCTGGGCATGGGTCTGGGCTTCCTGATCGGCCTGGTGCTGGCCGGCGCATTCCGGGAACTGCTGGGCAGCGGCAGCATTTTCGGCATCGCGGTGCTGCCGTTCAAACCGCTGCTGCTGGTGGTACTGCCGGCCGGCGGCTTTTTCACGATAGGCCTGATCATGGCCTTGTTCAACTGGGTTGACGTCAAGCGGGGCCACAAGCTGCCCGCCGGCGGAGGAGGGGCACATGGCTAAAGTAGTTTCACCTCACGAGATTCAGGTCGAAGGCACGTTGCCTACCGATGTCGCCTCCATCCGACTGGTGCGTGGTTCGGATGCGGACATCCCGCTGGCCGTGGTTTCTGTCAAGCCGGCGGCGCAACCGGACAGTTTCACGTTGACCACCAGCGAAACACTCAACAAGCAGGATCATTATCTGTTGACTGCCAAGGGCGTGGACCATCCCTGGGAAATCGCCCCCTCGCCATGGGCCATGGTTATCTCCGTGATCATCGGCTCGGCGCTGATCAACAACTTCGTGTTCACCCGTTACCTGGGACTGTGCGTTTTCTTCGGCGTCAGCAAGAACAAGGACACGGCGATCGGCATGGGCGTCACCTTCACCATCGTCGGCCTGCTCTCCGGCATGATCTCATGGGCCCTCAATACATTCGCCCTTGAGCCCCTGAAACTGGAGTTCATGCAGATCATCGCCTTCATCGGCATCGTTGCCTGTCTGGTGCAAGCTACCGACCTGATCCTGAAAAAGGTGAACCCGGTTCTGCACAAGAAGTTCGGCATCTACCTGGTATTGATCACCACCAACTGCATCATCCTGGCGGTGCCCTTGCTCAATGCCACCAGCGGAGCAACCTTCCTGCAGGCTCTGGGGCTTTCGCTGGGTGCGGGTCTCGGTTTCGCTCTGGCCCTGTTCCTGATGAGCTGCGCCATCGAAAAGGTGAACATGGCCCCCGTCCCGATTGTGTTCAAAGGACTGCCGGTCGCTTTCATCATCGCCGGGTTGTTCGCCTTGAGCTTCCTCGGTTTCTCCGGCCTGAAGGTGGCATAACGTTATGGATCTCTTTCACGTCGCTCTCTGGGGCGTTCTCGTCTTCACCGTTCTTGGCTTGTTCTTTGGCATCGCCCTGGCCAGTGCGGCACGCAAATTCCACGTTCCGGTCAACCCCCTGGTTGAGGAAGTGCGCGAGAACCTGCCGTCTGCCAATTGCGGTGCCTGCGGTTTTGCCGGCTGCCAGACCTATGCGGAAAAAGTAGTCGAGGACGAGAGCGTTTCGCCGTCCCTGTGCACTCCAGGAGGCAAGGTTGTCGCCATCGATATCTCCCGGCTCACCAACAAGGCCATGGGGGAAATCAAGGAAGTGGTGGCGATGCTGCGCTGCTCGGGTGCCGATTCGGTGGCACGCAAGCAGGCCGAATACGATGGCATTCACACCTGTCTCGGTGCCAACCTGGCATTCGGCGGCGCTAAGGCCTGCAAGTACGGCTGTCTGGGCTTGGGCGACTGTGTGCGCGTGTGCACCTTCGATGCCATGAAAATCGGCGCTCTAGGCATCGTCGAAATCGACTATGCGAAATGTACCGGTTGCGGCATGTGCCTCGATGTCTGCCCGAAGGACTGCCTGATCAGCTACCCGCGGGCGTATCGGGTTGCCTTGACCTGCCAGTCGAAAGGCAAAGGCAAGGCGGTCAAGGACACCTGCACCGTGGGCTGCGTCCAGTGTCAGGCCTGCATCAAGGAATGTCCCGCCAAGGCGATCACCATCGCCGGTGGCATCCTCAACATCGACCATGCTACCTGTTTGGCCTACGGTCCGAGTTGCAACGAGATTTGCGTCACGGTCTGCCCCACCGACATCATTCATCATCCTGGCCAGGCGCCGGATGCCAACAAACCCAAGCCGAAGAAGGTGGCGAAAGCCAAGGCCGGGGAAAGCGCTGCCGAAGCCAGCGCCTGATTTTCTCAAACGCGTTATCCATGACGGGGCTGGTAATCAGCCCCGTTGTTGTTTGGCGCGAACCGATCGTTCCCGTGGTATTCGAGCTGCTGTAGTGCGACGCATCGCAGTAAGATAAGGACATGACAATTCGCATCCTTGCCTTATGCCATCGTCTGCTGTTGCTGGCCGTATGCACGGCTCTCGCCCCGGCCATGGCGGAGCCGGTTGAACGCTTGCCCAATACCGTAACGCAAGCACTGAAAAAGGCCGGTATTCCCAGGCGGAACGTCGCCGTGATTGTGCAGGATGTAAGCGGAGCAGTGCGCTCAAAACCGGACATTCGGGTCAATTCGGCGCAGGCATTCAATCCCGCTTCGCTGATGAAATTACTCACGACTTATGCGGCGCTGGAACTGCTGGGGCCGGCCTACACTTGGAAAACCGAAGCCTGGACGCACGGCAGGCTGTCCGAGGGCGTGCTGCAAGGCGACCTCATCCTCAGAGGCAGCGGCGACCCCAAGCTGACCTTCGAACAGTTCTGGCTGTTGCTGCGACAACTGCGCGCCAGAGGCCTGCGCGAGATTCGTGGCGACCTGGTGCTGGATCGCAGCCGCTTCGACAGCGCCTTGATCAACGCTTCAGGCATGGACACATTCGATGACCAGCCGCTACGCCCATACAACGTCACGCCCGACGCGTTGCTGGTCAACTTCAAGTCGCTGCGGTTGCAACTGATTCCGCAACCGGACAGCCAGACCCTGGTCGTGCTGTCCGATCCTCCACTCGCCAATCTCGACATCCTCAGCCAGGTCAGGCTCGGCCCACCCGATCAAGAATGTGGCAACTGGAAAGATGGCCTGCACGCCGAAGTCGCATCGGGCAATCCGCGCAAGCAATTGCAGCTTGGCGGTATTTTTCCACCGGCCTGTGGCGAGAAAAGCTGGCACCTCGGTGTCCTGCCTCATGCCGAATATGTGGAAGGAATGTTTCGCCAATTGTGGCAGGAACTCGGCGGTACATTCACCGGCACCATGCGCGAGGCACCCTTGCCGGCCGGTGCGCAGTTGCTTGCAAACAGCGTATCGCCGCCGCTTTCGGAAGTGCTGCGCGACATCAACAAATACAGCAATAACGTGATGGCGCGGCAACTGTTCCTGACCCTGGCGGCCGAATACTCGGCCAGCGCCGGACGCACGGTAAGCGGCTCCGATGTGGTGCGCGCATGGTTGCAGGATAAGTACCTGGACTTCCCCGAGATGGTGCTGGAAAACGGTTCGGGCCTGTCGCGGCGCGAGCGGCTTTCCGCCGACAGCCTGGCGCGTCTGCTGTTGGCTGCCTGGCAAAGCCCGTTGATGCCCGAGTTCCTGGCCTCGCTACCGCTCAGCGCGATCGATGGCACCATGAAGCATCGCCTCAATCTGCAAGCTTTGGCCGGTCAGGCGCGCGTCAAGACCGGCTCGCTGGAGGGAGTCAAGACGATTGCAGGCTATCTGCACGACAGGAACGGCCGCTGGCATATCGTCGTGTTCCTGGTCAACCATGCCAATGCGGCGGCGGCACAGGCGGCGCAAGACGCCTTGTTGCGCTGGGTGCATGACAGCAACGGCTGATTGGCTTTCCCGGCAGCCAATGGTTTCAGTCGAGTACTTGCCATCAAAAACAGTGCGACTATTCGGCCCCGCAAAGATTGATAGTTCTAGGATAAATCCTGCATTAATAGGATAGCTGCACGAAAGGGCGAGTTGTAGTATTTTCAGTTGTAGCCTGTCGCGAACTTCAACCAAGGAGCGAAAATGGATCTATCCACGCAACCTGTGCAGAATTCGATGAAGCCCGGCAAATGGGTCAATTCGACATGCAAGATGTGTCTTCACTCTTGTGTGACGCGCATCCACATCACCGATGACGGTGTCGTCAACAAGATCGAAGGTCAACCCACTGCCCCGAGCAACAACGGCCGCCTGTGCCCGAAAGGCAACGCGGCGATCCTCCGGCATTACGACCCCACACGCTTCAAGACGCCGTTGCGGCGCACCAATCCAGAGAAGGGGCCGGGAATCGATCCGAAGTGGGAACCGCTTAGCTGGGATGAGGCGCTCGATATCGTTGGCCGCGAACTCAAGCGCACTCGGGACGAAGACCCACGCAAACTGCTGCCGGCAATCAATGATTTCCAGAAGTTGTTCCTGTGGGCCTGGCCGGCCGCATTCGGCTCGGCCAATTATTTCTCCTCGGTCGGCAATTTCTGCGGCGGCGGCTATCACCCGATGAACGGCTTCGTGCATTCCGCCTTTGCCGCAGCCAACGACGTCAATTACTGCAACTACTGGATCAACAACGGCGGCGGCGATGGCTTCTCGTCGCACCTGCATGTCACTTCCGCAGCCAACCACATGGCCAAGGCGCGCATCGAACGCAACATGCGAGTGGTTGTGGTGGAGCCCCGGCTTTCGATCGGCGGCGCCAAGGCCAATGAGTGGGTGCCGATCCGCCCCGCCACCGACCGGCAGTTTGCCCTCGGCCTGTGCCATGTGCTGGTGTATGAGAAGCTCTACGACGTCAAGTTTTTGAAAAAGGACACCAACGCGCCTTACCTGGTCGGACCCGACGGGTATTTCGTGCGCAACGCCGAAGGCAAGATCTACATCTGGGATGCCGGCGACGGCGAAGCGAAACTATGGGACGATCCGAGCATCAAGGATTTCGCGCTCGAAGGCACCTACCGGGTGGAAGGCAAGGAATGCAAGCCGAGCTTCCAGAAGTTCAAGGACATTCTGCGCGATTGCACACCCGAGCAGATGTCCGAAGTCACCACCGTGCCGGCCGATACCATCCGCCGCATCGCCCGTGAATTCGCCAAGGCGGCGCAGATCGGCTCATTCATCGAGATCGAAGGACGCCTGCTGCCGCTGCGGCCGGCCGGCTACAACTTCTATCGAGGCGCGCAGGGTCACAAATACAGCGCCATGACCAATCAGTCCTTCAAGCTGGTTAATTTCCTGATCGGTGCGATCGACACCCCCGGCGGTCACGTCGGCGCCACGCTCGATGACCAGATGCAGGAAATTCGCGGCGGCTGCGGCATGATCAACGCCGGTGAAAACGGCATGATGAAAACCATGCCGCACCAGCTGCATCCCGAAGTGCCCTTCTCCTACCCGCCCAACGAGACGCATCTCATGGGCTACTTCCCGATCGGCGTGGATCCCGGCCACTTGACCCAACACACGCTGGAGAATCCGGAGAAGTACGGCCTCAATTACAAGCCCGACACGATGCTGTTATGCCACTCGAATCCGGTCTGGAATCTTTCCGGCAATCGCGAGAAATGGTTCGAGCTGCTGCGCAGCCTGCGCTTCATCGTTGCCATCGACATCCTGCCGAACGAATCCAACGAATGGGCCGACATCATCCTGCCCGCGCACGACCTGCTCGAATCCTGGAACCTGACCATGATCGAGCCGCCGCATCACGAGGGTATGTGCCTGCGCCAGCCGGCCACGGAACCGCTCTACGACACCAAGAGCGAGGAAGACATTTTCAATGAAATTTCCGAACGCCTCGGCATCCTCGAAATCTGGAACAACATCCAGAATTTCGTCAATGGTTTTCCCCAGAAGCCGGAACTGCTGCTCGATCCGAAGACCAAGTATGGCGACAAGGAAATCGCCGAACGTAAGGGCAAGCTTTGGAACGGCCAGGATCTCAACTGGTACATCGAACACGGCCATGCCGTGACGCCGCGCAAACCCGAGAAGTGGTACCGGCCCTGGGAAGGTATGCGCCTGCATTTCTACATCGAGGACATCCTGGCGGCGCGCGACGATCTGAAGAAGAAGATGGAAGACGCCAATGTCGCCATCCGCCATGAATGGGAATGGTACGACTATCAGCCCTTGCCGACGCCCAAGCTCGATCCCGTGCATGAAGAACCGCAAGAGTTCGACATGTACGCGATCACCTTCAAGGACATTCAGATCAACTTCGGCGAAAGCATCGGCAACCCCTGGATCAACGATATCGTCTTCAAGGACCCGGTGCATACCTCGGTGTTGCTGAATACCGCCACGGCCAAGGCCAAGGGACTGGCCGACGGCGACATCGTGCGCATCGAATCGCCCTACGGCAGCATCATCGCCCGCGTCTCCTCGTCGCAAGGCGTTCATCCTGAAACGGTCTGCGTCTCCAACGCGCTGTCGCGCATCGCCACCCAGAACAGTGCGGTGCGCCTCGGCGGCGGCAATTTCAACGAGCTGCTGCCGTCTAACCTGAGGAACACGGATGCCTGCAGCGGCCAGCCCGAAACGGTGGCCAAGGTGAAATTGACCAAACTCACGACAATGCCGGCCGAATTCATGGCCAGCAAATCGGCTTATGCGCATGGAAGGGGACACTGATGGCTAAATGGGGCATGGTTTTCGATCTGCGCCGCTGCATTGGCTGCAATGCCTGCGCTGTCGCTTGCAAGCAGGAGAACACGCTGCCGAACGGCATGTTCTTCACCAAGACGCTCAGTGAAGAGGTCGGCGTTTATCCCAACGTCACCCGCGTCTATATCCCGACGATCTGCAACCACTGTGAGGATGCGCCCTGCGAACGCGTCTGCCCGACCGGCGCGACCTACACGCGGGAGGATGGCATCGTGCTGGTCAACCACGACCTGTGCATCGGCTGTGGTACCTGCGTGGTGGCCTGTCCTTACGACCAGCGCACCCGCCTCGAACCCGAGATGCTCGAACGGGGGCTGTTCAACAATGGCGAGCTGACGCCTTTCGAAAAGCAGGGCAATGTGCGCTTCACGGCCGGTACGGTGCAGAAGTGTACGTTCTGCCACGAGCGTGTGGATGCCGGCCTGGATCCCGCCTGCGTGGTCACCTGCCCGACAGAGGCGCGGATTTTTGGTGACCTGGATGACGCCAACAGCAAGGTGCGCAAGCTGATCCACGAACACCGCGGCCGTCAGCCGCTACCGGAAAAAAATACCAACCCGCGCGTGTTCTATATCGACTGATGCCTGCCGCCCCAGCGAACCAGCCCGCGTGGGCAAGCGCAAATCGGCGTGACAATTCGACGCAACATCAGGGCGGCAGCTTTTCGCAGTACGCAAGGAGGATACAAAGATGCATTCCAGGCACTTCATGAACGAAGAGGAAGATTTCAAGGTTGGTCCGCGCATGCAGAAAGCATGGGGAACCCACATCGCCACCGCATTCTTCTTCGGCGAGGCGGGGGCGGGACTTTATTTTGTGTCGCAATTCTTCGACTTTACGCTGGGCATGACTCTCGCTCTGCTGATGGTACTGATCGGCAAGGGTGGCGGCCACGCGCTCCATCTCGGCCAACCGATGCGCGGCTGGCGTGCGTTCGCCAAGGTCGGCAGTTCCTGGATCAGCCGAGGATTGTTGGCAATCGTGGTGTTTGTCGGTACGGGAGCGCTGCATGTACTGAACCTGAACGCCACCTTCCTGCCCCAGGCGCTGTCGGTCCTGGTCAGCATCGTCGCGGTATTGGCCTGTCTGGTGATCATGGTGTATCAAGGTTTCGCCATGTCCCATTCTTCTGCCATCACCTTGTGGAGCACCGGTCTGATGCCGGTGGCAAGCCTCACTTATGCCTTGTTGAACGGCGTATTGCTGACCCTGGTGCTGGGCTACAACACACCCCTGCTGACCGATCATCCGGAAATCTTCCAGCTGCTGCAGGCTGCGGCAATCGCCCTGATGTTGTATGGCCTGGTGATGGTGCTGAGCCTGCTGCATGGCGCCAAATACGGCTCGGAAGGCGGCCAAAAATCCGTCGAGCTGTTGTTGCGCGGCGCTTTTGCCGGCTGGTTTATCCCGGTGGTGATTCTCCTCGGCTTTGTCGTATCGGCACTGTTCATGAGCTTTGCGCCGCGCAGCCTATTCTCGATGATCGCCGTGGCCGGTACCGAATTGACCGGATACTATGCGTTCCGGGTATTGATGTTCAAGGTAGCGACCTATGACCCGGTGATGACTTTCGCCCACCACTTCAGACGCTGAGCGGGTACTTCCAGAGACTTCGAAGTGCATAAGTATAAGTACCTGCGTGACTTTTCTGGGCAGAATGGCACTGTCGCCGTTTCTGCCCGGCGCGTTTCCGCGGACCACGGCAATCCCGATCTGGCGAACTGCTGGGTGGTGCAGGAAGATGCTCTCAACATCGAGGTTGAGGATGTCGGCGCCTACACCCTGATGTGGACCCCCACCGAGGATGCGGTGGCCAGCGGCTTTGTGGCGGGCGAGGGGGTTCTTGGCGCCGAGCAGGTCCCGGAACGGCTGGCATTGGCTGCCGGTTTCGTTTTTACCGAAGGCATCGTCGGCGGCCTGCCGGACATCGCCAGCATGGAAGTTTGCCCGGAACGTCCGGACATCGTGCGCATCCGGCTGGTGGATCCATCAAGAGCGAAAGTTCGGCGCAGCAACGTGCTGATGACCAGTTCCTGCGGCGTGTGCGGCGGCCGCGATGTACTGGAAGGGGAAATGACCGGCTTTGCCGAAATCTCCGACAAGCTGCGTTTGTCGATTGATGACTTTTCGCCCCTGATGGAAGCCATGAAGCAGCACCAGGCGGTTTTCAGCACGACCGGCGGCGCCCATGCCGCGATGATATTTTCGGCGGAGCGGCAGGTCCTGGCCGTCGCCGAAGATCTCGGCCGGCACAACGCGCTCGACAAGGCCATCGGCCTGTGCCTGCTGCGGCAACGGCCGATCGCCGGATGCGGCGCGATGCTCTCCAGCCGGCTGAGTTTCGAGATGGTCGCAAAGTCGGCCCGGGCGGGTCTCGAAATGATCGCCGCCGTCTCTGCGCCTTCCTCGCTGGCAGTCGCCATGGCCGAACGCCTGGGGATCACGCTGTGCGGCTTTGTGCGCGGAGAATGCGCCACGGTTTATACTCGCCCTGAACGCATCCGCGAACTGCATCAGCCGGCCGCCGAGCGCGTCGGTGTCGGCATGCCCTGAGGCTGCCGCAATTGCCGGATTACTGCAACATTCTGAGCCAAGGAGAATATCGCGATGGGAAATATCTTGACGCAACTGCTTCAGCAAATCCAGGGCGGCGGCCTGAAAATCGTCGACCTGACGCAAACATTGTCACCCGAATTCCCCGCTCTGCAATTGCCGCCGGAGTTCGGTCAGGTGTGGGCGTTCAAACAGGAAAACATCAGCCATTACGACGAGAAGGGGCCCGGCTGGTACTGGAACAACTTCTCCTGCGGCGAGCACACCGGTACCCATCTTGATGCTCCGGCGCACTGGGTGACCGGCAAGGACTACCCCAACAACACGGTGGACAAGATCGAACCGCGCAACTTCATCGCTCCCGCCGTGGTCGTCAATTGCTCGGCCGAAGTGGCAGCCAACAACGACTGGCTGCTCACGGTCGATTTTCTGGAAAAGTGGGAAAGCAAGCACGGCCGTATCACCGAAGGCGCCTGGCTGCTGTTCCGCACCGACTGGTCGAAGCGCAAGATGCCGGACGATTTCCTGAATTTCCGCGAAGACGGCCCGCATACGCCCGGCCCGGCCCAGGCTACGGTCGAGTGGCTGATCAAGGAGCGCAAGGTGCATGGCTTCGGCGTCGAGACCATCAACACCGACGCCGGTCAATCCTACGCCTGGCCGATGCCTTATCCCTGTCATACCCTGATGCACGGCGCCAACCGCTACGGCCTGCAGTGCCTGACGAATCTGGACCAATTGCCGCCGCACGGTGCGTTAATTCTTTCCACGCCACTGAAGATCAAGAACGGCTCGGGCAGTCCGTTGCGCGTCCTGGCGCTGGTGCCAGCCTGAAAGTTATCATTGCGGAGCAACTATCATGTATGAAGTTCGACTTCACGGACGCGGCGGGCAAGGCGCGGTTCTCGCGGCCTCGATACTCGCCAAAGCGCTGGTGGCGGAGGGTAAGCATGTCATCGCGATTCCCCAGTTCGGCTTTGAACGCCGCGGTGCGCCCGTTGCCGCCTATTTGCGCATTCACGACCAGCCGATGCGGGCAATGACCAATATCTACAATCCGGATTGCGTGCTCTGCATCGATTCATCGCTACCCAGAGTGGTCGACATATTTTCCGGCATGAAAGAGGGCGGCATGCTGATCCAGTCGACCAAACGACCGCTTGGCGAGCTCAAGATACCCGCTACCGTTGCGACAGTCGCATTGTGCGATGCGGTGGCCATCACGCTGGAAATTTTCGGCCGGCCCATCACCAACACCACCATGCTCGGCGCTTTTGCCCGTGCGACCGGCATGGTTTCCCTGGATGCCCTGAACGAAGCCCTCAACGAAAGTAATTTCCGCGATGCCGGCCTGAAGCAGAACCAGCTGGCTTTGCAGCGCGGCTTCGAGCTGACGCAGGTGCATACCATCGAGCGCAGGGAGGCAGCATGAAAAAACAGTCGATACCGATCTTCGACCAGAGCACGATCCCCAACAATCTGTGTCCGATCGCTACCGAATACAGCAAGATGATGCCGGGCGACTGGCGCTCCATGCTGCCGGTGGTGAATCGCAAGAAATGCGTGAAGTGCTCCATATGCTGGCTGTATTGTCCGGTGCAGTGCATCATCGAGCGTTCCGGTTGGTTCGATGCCAATCTTGCCACCTGCAAGGGCTGCGGCATCTGTGCCGAAGAATGCCCGCATGGTGCGATCGAAATGGTTGCCGAGGAGGATTGAGATGAGCGCTGTCCTGAAACCCAAGAACAAGGTGCTGGTCTGCGACGGCAATGAAGCCGCCGCCTGGGGCGTGGTCTTGTCCCGTCCCGACATGGTGGCCGGCTATCCGATTACGCCGCAATCCTCGTTGGTCGAATATCTGGCGCAGTTCATTGCCGACGGCGTGCTCGATGCCGAAATGGTCGAAGCGGAAGGCGAGCACAGCGTGCTGTCGGTGCTGCAAGGTGCGGCGCTGGCCGGCGGACGCACCTACACCGCCAGTTGCGGACAGGGCCTGGCCTTCATGTTCGAGCCCTATTTCCGCACACCGAACCTGCGCCTGCCGATCGTCATGTCCATCGTCACGCGCGACGGCATCTCGCCGCAATGTGTCTGGGGTGGCCAGCAGGATGCGATGGCGGTGCGCGAAGTCGGCTGGATCCAGATGTTCTGCGAAACCGTCCAGGAAGTACTCGACACCACGATCATGGCCTACAAGATCGCCGAGAACCACTCGGTGATGTTGCCGGTGAATGTCAATCACGATGGCAACTATCTCTCCAATGGCATTGTGCGCATCGAGCTTCCCGATCAGGACGAAGTGGATCGGTACCTCGGCAACAAGGATGTGAACTGGCACGTCGCCCTCGACCCGCAACGCCCGATGGCGGTCGACCCGCTCACCGGCGGTTCCGCCGGAACCGGCCCCGCGCTGTTCTCGCGCTACCGCCAGGGGCAATGCGAAGGCATGCAGAATTCGCTCGGCGTCATCGTCGAGGCGCACAAGGAGTGGGCACACCGTTTTGGCCGCAGCTTTGCACCGCTGATCGAGGAATACCGGCTCGATGATGCCGACTATGCCATCATCACCATTGGCAGCATGGCCGGCGCCGGTAAGGACGTGGTCGATGAAGCACGCAACCGCGGCGAGAAAGTTGGTCTCATCAAGATCAAGACCATGCGGCCCTTCCCGGTCGATACCATGGCCGCAGCGCTGAGCAAGGTACGCGCCGTTGGCGTAGTGGATCGTTCCGTGTGCTTTGGCTGGAACTGCGGTCCGGCGTTCCAGGAAACCCTCGCGGCAATGTATTACGCCCGTGAGCGCATCCCCTGTCTCAGCATGATCGGCGGACTGGCCGGCGCGGATCTGACTCAGGTTCATTTTGACCGGGCTGTCCGCGAAACCGCCAAGCTGTTGACCGGTCCCTGTCCGCGCCAGCCGATCTGGCTCAATGCCCAGGATTGATACGACTATGGAACGCTATGATTATCTGGTAGTAGGTGCAAGCCATGCCGGCCTGGAGGCCGTCCGTGCCATCCGCGCCCATGATGCCACCGGCAGCATCGCCATGCTCAACCGCGACCCGGTGCTGCCCTATTCACCCACCGTGCTGCCCTATGTGGTTTCGGGCAAGAGCAAGGAAGACCGCGTTGCCTTGCGCGACCACCCCTGGTTCGAGAGTCTGCAGACCGCTTATTTGCAGCGCACGCAAGTCGCGGCAGTGGACCCCGCCAAGGCGGTGGTGCGCTGTGCCGATGGCAAGGAAATCGGTTACGGCAAGCTGCTCCTGGCCACCGGGGCGAAACCCATCATCCCGCCGGTCTCCGGACTCGACAGCGTGTCTTACCATGTGCTGCGCACGCTCGACGATGCCCTGAACCTGCGCACCGCGATGAGTGCGGCCAAACACGCCGTGGTGCTGGGTGCCGGACTGGTCGGCATGCACGCCGCCGAGAATCTCGCCAAAGGCAAATGCCAGGTCACGGTGGTCGAAATGCGCAATCAGGTCCTGCCCGGCTATTTCGATGCCGAAGCATCCGCCATGATTTCCTCTGCGTTCGTTGGCAATGGTGTCGAGATGCTGACCGGACATCGGGTGACCAGCGTGGCCAAGCAGGGACAGCAGTGCATTGTGAAACTGGAAAATGGCGAGCAGCGAACGGCCGACCTGTTGCTGGTTGCCACGGGTGTTACGCCCGAAATCGACTTCCTCAAGGGCGCTCTGGAAATCGAGCGCGGCATCGTCGTCGATGAGTTCATGCGCACCCGCGCCGCCAATGTCTGGGCGGCCGGCGACGTGGTGCAAACCCGCAGCTTTTTCGGCGACGGCACACCGGCCGGCGGCATCCTGCCGGATGCTGTGGAACAGGGCAGGACCGCCGGCATGGACATGGCGGGCGATCCAGGCGTCACGCCCTATCCCGGTGGCGTACCGCTGAACACCTACAATTTCTTCGGCAACCGTGCCTTGTCGGTCGGGCGCGACGCACCGGCCAA
>Ga0172368_10005646_pt1 | contig 13825 bp, 12 predicted proteins | sample Lak11m_FD_114540 | JGI IMG/M metagenome (GOLD analysis project Ga0172368, IMG submission 114540) | Freshwater microbial communities from Kabuno Bay, South-Kivu, Congo - kab_022012_11m | ecosystem: Environmental > Aquatic > Freshwater > Lake | place: Democratic Republic of the Congo: South-Kivu...
ACTCTAATGTTTTTGTTATTATTTCCATGCGAAAATTATACTCTAAACAAAAACTATCCGCAACACATTTCTACAAAATCTAGAAATACTTTAAACTTCCTGTCAATCCAAATTACTTAGGAATAACAACAGATGTTTCATTATATCAACCGGTTCTGGAGGGCATCCTGGTATGTGTAAAGACACATCAAAAATCTTTTCAGCCGGGCCTGCTATATAATACGAATCTTTAAAAAGGCCGCCGTCTTTAGCGCAGTCTCCTAATGTTATTACAAACTTAGGCGATGGCACTGCATTATAAGTCTTTTGAAGGGCTACAAGCATATTTTTAGAAACAGGCCCTGTAATTAAAAGCGCATCTGCATGGCGTGGAGAAGCTACAAAATCTATGCCAAATCTTTGTATATCATAGATAGGGTTAGTTATAGAGATTATCTCTGACTCGCAGGCATTACAGGAACCTGTGTCAACTTCCCTTATATGAAAAGACCTGCCAAATTTTTTGTAAATCTCCGCCTTAAGCTTAGCCCCTATCTTTTCTATTTCCGGAATATGCCTAGTCACTATCTTCTTTTTTAAACTATTTTTAAATATATCTATCATTTTATAAGTCGTTTCCAGAATATGATAAGTTAAAACTTTTATTACAAACCGGGAAATCCGGTATTATATCCCCCAATACGGCATAAGACAACCCCTGCCAATTATGAAAAGATGCATCAACTATTTTGCATCTTTCTATTAAGCCATCTTTATTAATCTCAACCCAATATAATACTGGGCCTCTAAACCCTTCTGTAAAACCTAAACCAAAACCTTCCCTTGGCTGAAATTTTACTGCAAGGTTATTTTCACATTTTTCCAGGATATCAAGAAACTCTTTTATAATACGCATGGATTCTTCAAATTCAGAACACCTGACAGAAAGCCTTGCCAACACATCACCCTGCTTTTCTTTGACAGGAACAAATTTTACCTTGTCATAAACACCGCCAAAAACCTCCCTTAAATCCAATGGTATATCGCAGGCGCGCGCAGCTAACCCGACTACTCCTAAATCCATTGCCGTAGTTCTTTTTAATACGCCTGTCTTGTCAACCCTATCCATAAAAGATGCGCTTGTAAATAAAATATTTTTGAGTTCCTTAAAATCCTTGGAGATTGAATTTAACGAATCTATTAAAATAGTTTTTTTAGATCCGCTTAAATCAACATTAATCCCTCCGGGCGCATTAATATTCTTAAGATACCTGCTCCCGGACAATTCCTTGTTAAGTGCAAGTATAGCTTCTTTAATCAAAGAGGCATACATGCTTGGAAAAGTAAAACCAACGTCAACTGCTATGCCTCCCATATCAGCAACATGGTTATACATCCTCTCCAATTCTAAAAATATTGCCCTTGTAATCAATGCCTTCTGAGGAGTTTTGATTTCGCAAACCTTCTCCACTGCCTGGCAAAAAGCCATACTGTTAGAAAATACTGAATCGCCAGAAACGCACTCTGACAATTCAACTGCGTCTTTTATTTTTTTCCCTTCAAAAAGTTTTTCAATGCCCTTGTGAGTAAAACCAAGCCGTATCTCTAAATTTATTATTGGCTCTCCTGCCGCGCTAAACCTGAAATGCCCCGGCCCAATTATGCCTGCATGAACAGGCCCGACAGGAACCTCAAATATGCCATCGCCCTCAATACGTATAAATTTGTATTCATTTGCCGCTGTATCTTCAACCCCAGACAGTTTAAAATCTTTTCGCAAAGGATAATTCCCATCCGGCCATACCTCATCATGTAGGTTCAGCCTTCTTAAATCAGGATTGCCTTGCGGCTCTATGCCAAACTGCTCTTTAATCTCTCTTTCAAATAAACTAGCGGAGTATATATCTTTTGCCAAAGACTGAAATTTAGGAGATTTTTTATCAATATTAATCCTAATGATAAACCATTTTTTAAATTCTGTACTTAAAAATACACAACAAATTACAAATTTATTATTTATAATACGCTGATCTGAAGCAAAAAGCATCATAACCGGAGAATTAAAACTTTGATGCAACCCAAAACATACCTTAGCAAAATCCGCCTCTTTCACGTCTATATATACCTCATCAGGATGGTTTTGAGTAATGCCTGCTATCTTTACCCCTTGTATATATTCTATATTTTTTAGTATATTTACAAAATCCACTTTAGGCTCCGCTGATTATTTCTACTGCAAGAAGTAAAATTTTATTTAAAAAACCCGGAATAGTAAAACCCAATACAATAATAAAACTAAATAAAAAAACAAAAGCCAACTTTCCGCTTAAACGCTCGCCGCCAGCGGCCATATCCTGCGGCTTTTTGCCAAACAATATCTTGCCAAAACGAAACAACATCCCGCCGAATACGATAGCGGCAAAAAATAGAAAAAGCGCACTTGGAAAATAGAAACCTGCTTTAAAGCCTCCTATAAGAATAATGATTTCACTTATGAATATAGAAAAAGGCGGCATGCCTATCAGGGCAAAAACACCAAAAATTAAAATAATACCGGTAAAAGGCAATACTGCTATAACCCCTTTTATCACATTCATATTATTTGTATGATATTTTTTAACTATGCTTCCCGCCCCAAAAAACATCAATGATTTTGTAACTGCGTGGTTAAATATATGTAAAAGCGCGCCGTACAGGCCAATCGGCCCGCCAAAACCAAAACCCAACGTTATTATGCCTATATGCTCTACACTGCTATAGGCAAACATCCTCTTTATATCTTTCTGGACTAATATAAAACCTGCTGATACGCATAACGATAACAACCCGAATAAAATAAAAAGATTACTGACATATCCGATCCCGATACATTTATTTGTAATTATTGCAAACCTTAACACTGCGTAAATGGCAGTCTTAAGTAAAACCCCCGATAATAGAGCGCTTGTAGGACTTAATGCCTGGCTATGGGCATCAGGAAGCCACGTATGCATAGGCGCCAAACCAGCCTTTGTGCCATAACCAACCAAGATAAATAAAAAAGCCGCCTTAACAACCCTTGGATCTAATTTTTTGGCAACAGAAACAATATCAGTCCAATTTAAACTATTTATGTTCCCATGCTGCGAAGCAGTAAAATAAAATAATATCGTGCCTAAAAGGGCAAGCGAAATACCAACAGAACATATTATTATATATTTCCATGCAGCCTCTATGGATTTTTTATTATTATAAAAACCTACTAAAAACGCCGACACAAGCGTAGTCATTTCAACAGCAACCCAAAGCATGCCCAGATTATTTACAACAGTAACAAAAAACATGGAAAACGAAAAAAGATTAAACAAAACATAATATTTTACGGCTTTTCTTTCCGAGATAACGCCTTCCTTAAGATCCATTGCCGTATATCCGATAGAATATAAAGAAGAAGCCAGATTTATAACTGATATTGTAAATATAAAAAATACGCTCAAACTGTCTATATAAAAGAAATTAAAAAATGCTTTAGGCTCACTAAAATTTACCGTATCAAGAACCAGGCAGGCAGAAAACGCCAAAACTATAGCGTGCCCCAGGCTATTTAAGAAACTAAGCCTCTTGGTATCTTTTGACAACATCGCCACGATTGACAGCAGCAGCGGTATAGCTAAAATAAAAAATATCTGCACTTTTTATCCTTTTAATTCTGTTAATTTATCAATATCTATATGAGTAAATAATCTATTTATTTTATAAACAAAAATACCAAGTATTGCTACACATAAAAACACATCAAAAAATATGGCTATCTCTACAAAGAATGGCATGCCGCCGGATATGCTCGCAGCTGTCAGAAATAGGCCATTTTCCATAACAATAAGGCCAATTATCTGCGTAAGAGCCTTTAACCTGAAAATCATCATAAATAACCCTATTAATACAATAGATAGCGATACCACAAAAACACTGCTTGCCCCGCCCAATGACATAGAGATAATATTTTTTGTAAATAAATAAGCTAGATAAGTCAATATGCCTGCAATAAAAACTGATAATGTTGAATTGACAAAAAGGCCCAGGTCCTGGCTAACGTTTATTCTGCTAGCTACCCGTCGTAAAAAATACGGAATAAGAATAACCTTTATCAAGAATAAAAGGCCCGCAACTATATATAATTCCAAATTATTATTTTTAACAGCCAATAAAAATGTTATCAAAGCAAGAAATAAAGACTGCGCGGCAAAACCGCTTATAAGCGTGTTTAATCTTTTTGAGGCAACCATGGAAAAAGTTGCTGCGAGTATTCCAAATAAAAATATATCAATCTGCATTTTGTTTTATAATCCAATTGATGAAATAATTAAAGCCGTTACTGATAAAAATAAAGAAAAACTAAGAAAATCTACCACCCTAAACAAACGCATCTTTGCTGTCAATATTTCAATTACAGCTATAATAAGACACATGGCGGCAATTTTTATAAAATATATAAAAATATTTGCTGAACCAAAAGGCATTGTTATTATTGATAATATAGTAAAAAATATTACCTGTTTTATATAAGATGCCCACTCTAAAAGCGCAAGAGACCTGCCAGAATATTCAAGCACCATTGCCTCATGTATCATGGTTAGCTCAAGATGAGTCTCTTGGTTATCAATAGGCAAACGCGATGTCTCGACTATAGTAACAATAAATAAAGAAATAACTGCAATAAAAGATGAAAGCTTCATAACATGAAAATTACTTATGGCCTGAAGGCTTGTTGACCCAGCATTCAGGGATACTGCAAAAACTGCCAATAATGCCACTGGTTCAACAAGGGCTGAAATAAACATCTCTCTTGAAGAACCCATACCGCCGAATGCGCTTGCGGCATCAAGCCCTGCAAGCGCCAGAAAGAAACGGCCCAATGCCAATATAAAAATTATCAGAAGGAAATCGCCCATATAATTTAAAGAAACTGCCAAACCGAATAATGGCAATAAAGGTATGGTAAGAACTACGCAGCCCATGACTATAAAAGGCGTTATCCTGAATATCCAGGAAGTATTTTCCGATATTACTTCTTCTTTGCCGAATAATTTTTGGAGGTTATAATACGGTTGGAATACGCTTGCGCCTTTCCTCATTCTCAATGTATTTTTTATCTTCTTGATAAGGCCGCTTAGAAACGGCGCTATAGCTATAAGCAATAAAATCTGTATGAATAAAAATAATATCTTCATTTTAAAACCTGTTTACAAAAATTAAAAGCAGCAATATTGTTACAAAAATATAAGCCAGGTATAGATGAATACTGCCCGGCTGAAATCTTCTTAAATTCTTTGCAGTTATATATATCAATTTTATTACCGGCTCATAGATATAACTCTTAAAAACAGATGTAGTAAAAACCTCGTACCTGAATGATTTTATATGATAAGATGATTCTCTAATTTTCTTCGTCTTGCGATAAGGCAAAAGAAAAAAACTGAACGCCACTCTGAAAGGTTTTGAAAATGCGGTTGCCGTATACTCTGTCCTGGAATCCAAATTGTAATAACCGCAATCCCATGTCTTATTTACAGCCACCTTATTTCTGCCTAATCCAAAATAAACCCCGGCTGCAATAAAACCAATTATTGTAACCAACACCAAAGCTACTAATGGGCTTGAAAGATAAACTGTGCTGCCCTGCGGCGCTAATACAAAATTATTAAGGGTGAAATTAATCTTTTCTACGCCAATGCCTGTTGCGCAACCAGAAACAATTACTAAAAATTTAATAACAATGGATGCGGCCAAGCCAAAAACAACTGTAAGCAAGGCCAAGAAAAACATGCCCAATCTCATAGTTAAAGGAGCCTCTCTTGAACTCTCTGCTTTTTTTGAACGCGGCAACCCAAGAAATGTTATCCCAAAAGCTTTGACAAAACAAGCTGCTGCAAGCCCGCCTGTTAAAGCCAGGACTGCAGCGCATATACCCATAAATATCTTATACCCGCCTATGCTATTAATAGATCCCAAAAATAATGCCTGCAGGGTCAGCCACTCGCTGATAAAACCATTTAAAGGTATTATTGCTGATATAGCCATCGAACCTATTAGAAACGCCAAAGCTGTCTGCGGCATAAGTTTAATCAAACCGCCTAGCTTTTCTATATTTCTCGTCTGAGACATTTTGTAGACAGAGCCTGCGCATAAGAACAAAAGCCCCTTGAATATTGCGTGGTTTACAAGATGGTATAACCCAGCGCAAAGCGCAAAAACAGCCAAAACAGGCATATTCATTTTCAAAAAAACCATTGAAGCGCCTACGCCTAATAAAATTATACCTATATTTTCTACACTGTGATAAGCAAGAAGTCTTTTCAGATCATGTTCCATCAAGGCATATATAACTCCAACCAAACAAGATATAGATGCTAAAATCAAAATAATATTACCCCACCAGATCGCGTTGATGCCCAGTATAAATATCACAAATCTTAACAAACCGTATATAGCTGTCTTTATCATAACACCTGACATTATGCTTGAGATGTGGCTTGGGGCTTGAGGATGAGCATAAGGCAGCCATATATGAAGAGGCACTATGCCGGCCTTTGTGCCAAAGCCTATTAATAAAAATAAGAAAACTATGTCTTTTACATGCCCTGGCATTGCCTGACAGCCTAACTTAAATGCTGTAAAATCAAAAGAATTTGAATATTTAAACATTATCAAAAATGCCGCTGTAATAAACGCCGTGCCTATATGTGTCATAATCATATAAATAGTACCGGCCATTACTGATTTTTCATGCTTGTTATCAAATGTAACCAGAAAATAAGAAACTAATGACATCAATTCCCAGACTATAAGAAAAACAAACGCATTACTGACTGTTACAACCAATACCATAGACGCCACAAAACCAACCAGCAATACCCATGCCAAGGCTGTCTTTGCACGCGAATACTCGCCCTTTAAATAACCTATTGAATAAATTGCCGACGGCAAAGAAACAATTGCTATTACAAAAAGAAAAAATAGCGAGAGCGGATCTATTAACATTGATAAACCAGTTTTAAAATATCCCATCGAATTTTATTTTTGTGCGAAAAGATTTTTTTTGTGAATGTTTACGTTTTACTTCCAGCACTTTCAACTTTGCCCTTTTTGACCTTTTACGCTTCTGGCGCTTTATCTTTTCTATGCGCATCCTCTCCTGCGATCTTTTGCCCATAACGAGATTTTCTATTTTATTTACCAATAGAACGCGCGCAAGATAACGATTTAAAAACTGAAAACGCTCTTTCTGACATTTTACCTCTATGCCCGTAGGTATATGCCTTAAATAAACGCAGGTAGAGGTCTTGTTTACATTTTGCCCGCCTCTGCCTGATGACCTTATAAAATTTTCCACAATGTCTTCTTCTTTAATACCAAGACGCTGCATTCTTTCTTTAAGAATATTTTCCTTAGCTATGTTTATACGAACACTAGACATATTACGGGTTATTTTATAAAGTAGTGTATGTTTCTGGAGGCAAACCTTATAGTCTTCCGTTTCTAAAAGCGGATATATATCCCTGACAAAAAGAATCCTTCCCGCTAAGCGCTTCCGCCGCTTTAATAGTAGAATAAATATCAGGGTTTGTTATATCAGTTATAGCTGCGTCCAAACCATAACCAATAGCCATTGCGATAAAAGATTTATTTAAAACAGATCTTTTTGGCAATCCAAAAGAAACATTACTTAGGCCAGCTACCGTTTTTAATCCTAAAGTTGTTTTTATTAATTTAAGCGCTTCTAAAAATTCTAAACCCTGACTTGAATCAGTTGCCACAGGCTGCACTACAGCATCTATAAAAAGCCTCTCTTTATTTATACCATATTTATTAAAATAATTCAAAATTTGCGCTGCAGCATTTTTCCTCTGCTGCGCTGTATGCGGAACACCCTCTTCACTCATAGCCAAACCAACAACAAAACAATCATACTTTTTTACAAGCGGCAAAATCTCTTCTGCCCTGTGCTCTTCCGCAGTAACAGAATTTATAAAGGCCTTGCCTTTGTGTATGGCCAAAACCGCTTCTATTGCCTTCACGTTCGGGCTATCAATACAAAGAGGCAGATCAACCACTGACTGCACAAGACGGGCAAGCCATTTTAAATCTTCAATCTCGGTGCTTATATTGGTCCCGCAATTTATGTCTATAAAATCTGCGCCGGCATTAGCCTGAGTTATAGCTTCGCATTTAATAAGTTCCGTATCTTTTTTTGCCACTGCCTCTGCTATCTGCTTACGCGATGTATTTATTCTCTCGCCTATTATTATCATGTTATACCCATTTGTTTGTCGTAGCTGGTTTCTATTGTTTTTACCAAATCTGTCAATATACTATTTACAGGGGTGGGAATTTCCAGATCCTCGCCTTCCCTTACAATCGAACCATTAATATAATCTATTTCTGTCTTCTTTTTCTTCAATACGTCCTGCAGCATTGAAGAAATATTGCCTGCCGTGGCGCTACAAACACTCTCAACTTTTTTTACAGGATCACTATAATCCAAAGAAATCTTTTTTCTTCTGGCAATCTTGCTGGCCTCAAGCACAGATTGTTTTAATATTTGCCTTGCGCCTGCAAATTCCAGCAAAAGTCCATTGTTCAAACGCGTTGCAGCTGTCAGGGCATTTATTCCGACATTTATAATCAACTTTGACCAAACAATATCACGCAGCTTGTCAGAAACTTTTGTTTGAAAACCCGCCTCCTTTAGAACATCTACTATGTCCTCAAGGGTCCGTCTGGGAATCTTCCACTGCTTAGCCTGCCTCTTGCCTGAAGATTGCCATCTGCCAATAACGGTTTCGCCCTTGCCAGCGTGTTTCACATGGCCGTCGCCTAAAAGCGTAGCGCCGTGCGAAGTAACGCCGCCTATAACATTATTTTCGCCAACAACCTCTGCGATATTTTCTATATTGCCAAGGCCATTCTGCAAAGTCAGCACATATGTATTGTCGGAAAGCACAGGTTTTATATATTTAATAGCGGATTCGGTATCATACGCCTTTACGCATAACATTACCAATTCCGGCTTTTTTATATCATCAAGTTTGGATGTTATATTTACCTTTACCTTGTGGTTTCCGGTTATACCCTCAATCTTTATACCTTCAGCGGCTATTTTTTCCGTACGCTTAAGCCCCGGCTTATCTAAAAGCCAAACATCCTGGCCGCTTTTAGTCAAATAGCCGGCAAATAAACAGCCGGTTGCACCTGGTCCGACTATTACGATTTTCATCTTGACCTCACAATACACTGTCATTCTGAGCCCCGAAGGGGCGAAGGATTTAACGTTAGATCCTTCGCTTCGCTCAGGATGACAAATTTAACTATTTCAACTTTTCCGCTTCTTCTTTTTTCATTGTAAAAGATTGTTCGCTTGCCGGGAATCTAAGATTTTCCACATCATCTTTATACGCCTTAAAAGCATCAAGCATAACCTTGGAAAGATTTGCATATTTTTTTACAAATTTCGGAGTAAATCTTTCAAACAGCCCCAACAAATCATTTGTAACCAAAACCTGGCCGTCGCAATATAAACCTGCGCCTATACCTATGGTTGGTATATTAATTTTTTGCGTTATAATCTTTGCCAACTCATCAGGTATGCACTCTAATATTATACTAAAAACTCCTATCTTCTCAAGTAATTTCGCATCTTCAATTATTTTCCTGGCTGATTCCACATCCTTGCCTTGCACTTTAAAACCGCCCAGTTTATCCGCAGTTTGAGGCGTAAGGCCTAAATGGCCCATAACAGGGATACCTGCCTTTATTATAGCTTTAATACTATCCAGCATGGGGCCAGCGCCTTCAATTTTTACTGCATCACAGCCGGCTTCTTTTATAAATCTGGACGCGTTTTTCAATGTATCTTCTATACTTTTATTGCAGCCTGAAAAAGGCATGTCGCCCACTAAAAAAGAGTTTTTAATTCCGCGACGCACTGCCTTTGAGTGATGAATCATTTCATCCATGGTAACAGGCAAGGTTGATTCATATCCAAGGACAACCATGCCTAACGAATCGCCGACGAGAATTATATCTATGCCAGCCCTATCCATTAAATCTGCCGAAGGATAATCATAGGCAGTAAGCATGGTAATTTTTTTGCCTTGTTTCTTCTTATTCTGTAAATCGTTTATGTTCATAATTTTTCTATTTTATTTTTAACAATGATAAAATCTCTTTTACCGGATTAATTTTATTCAAAGTGTAGAAATGCAGCCCCGGCGCGCCTCCGTCAAGCAAACCCTGGCACTGTTTTACTGCAAACTCAAAGCCTGCCTTATAAGTGGCATTTTCATCATTCTTTATAGGTTCAAATATATCGCGTACGATTTTAGGTATACTAGCTGCGCAATTTGAACAAAAATTAACAAGGCCATCATAATTCGTTATTGGCAATATTCCCGGGATAATCCTGTTTTTTACGCCTATCTTTCTTAAGCGCCCGACATATTCAAAATAATGATCATTATTAAAAAATAACTGCGTTATAACAAAACTGGCGCCTGAATCTATTTTAAGCTTCAAGTATTTAGAATCTAAATTTTTGTCAGGGCAACTCATATGGCATTCAGGAAAACCAGCCACGCCTATAGAAAAATATTCATTATGCAAAGATTTTATCAACTTAACTAATTCATAGCTATACTCAAACCCACCCAGGACTTTTTTCCACTCTTTAACGCCGCAAGGAGGATCGCCTCTTAAAGCTAGGATATTTTTCACCCCTATCTGTTTTATCTTTGAAATAATATCAATGAGCTCATCCTTTGTATGGCCTATACAGGTCAAATGATGCAGCACAGAGATATCAAATCTTTTTTGTAGTTCGTCAACTATTTTAGTTGTCGTCTCTCTAGTAGAACCGCCAGCGCCATAGGTAACCGACATAAAATCCGGCTTTAATAATGCCAGTTCCTTCACTGTATCATAAAGTTTTACTATGCCGGCTTCTGTTTTTGGAGAGAAAAATTCAAAAGAATAAGTGCGGTCTTTTTCATTAAAAATTTGCGATATATTTTTTATCATTTTAAAATCTGTGTTTTGAATAACTCTACAGTATTACGCATAAGCACCGAAACCGTCAACGGCCCAAGCCCGCCTGGCACAGGCGTAATATATTCTGCTCGTTTAGCCGCCTCGTCAAATTCAACATCTCCCACAATCTTACCGTTAACTAAATTTGTGCCGACGTCAACAACGATTGCGCCCTTTCTAATCCAGCCGCCTTTGATCAAGCCAGGCTTACCGGCTGCCACAATCAGAATTTCTGCTTGTTTTACATGTTCTTCTAATAAATTACGTTTCGCTGTTCCTGTATGACAAATAGTGACGGTTGCGTTTTTCTCAAGTAAAAGCATTGCTGCCGGCTTTCCGACTATAGAGCTACGGCCTACTACTACAGCCTCCTTGCCTGCCAGATCCACGCCTGTTGAAACAATTAACTCCATAGCTGCCATTGCAGTGCAAGGCCCTATGCCGGCGTGCGTACCAACAAAAACCTTTCCCAGGTTTGCCATATGAACAGCTTCCACATCTTTTTCAATAGTAATCATGCTCTGCAGTTTCTTAAAATCTATATTTTTTGGAAAAGGCAATTGCAATATTATACCTGTAACAGTCTTATCTTTATTCAGTTTTTTTAGATACTCTTCTATTTCCGCCTGGGTTGATTTTTCAGTAAGATTATGTAATTTATATTCTATGCCCAATTTTAGAGCAGCGTTCATCTGCGCTTTGATATAAACCACCGAAGCCTGATCATTGCCAATCTGCAAAGAAACCAGATACGGCACGCTCCCACGCTTGGTTTTCAGCTGTTCAATTTCTTTTTTTAACTGCTCATTTATTTTTGCTGCAATTGGTTTTCCATCTAATAGCTTTGCCATTATATAAAATTCTCCGTTGACCTGCTTGCTGCTTCCAATAAAACCTTAGCGCACCTTACATCGCCAGCAAGAAACTGATTGCCTTTTTTTTCTATAGAATCACAGTATTGCAATAATTCTACGCTGAGCTTCATAATTTCTTGGGGAACTTTTTTTGCATTTTCCTCTGCCCTTTGGATCTGTTTCTTTCTTTTTAATTTCTGTTGTTCGGTATCTTTAGGCATTTTATATGCCTTTGCAACAGGCAAATACGCAGACATATCCAATTCAATTAATTCCTCAAGCCTTTTCCGTATTGGCTTTATAATTTTTAATGCTTGCTTAAATTCAGCCTCAACCGGTTTAAATCTTTCTTTGCCTATAGTCAAATTACAGGCCTTCTCAAGTAAACCCGCGCCCAATGCTGCAACCAATGCCGATGCGCTGCCGCCGCCAGGAACAGGCCCTGCTGATGCCAAATCTTTAAGATAATTACTTATTTTTATACTCTTCATATTATTTTCCCGAGTGTCGTGGGGACACTTTGTTCTATGCAAGTAAACTTAAATAGTACAAAGTGTCCCCACGAATGTTCAAAACAATCCAATAATTTTCCCATTTTCATCCAAATCTATTCTCTCGCCTGCAGGCGACGAAGGCAACCCGGGCATAGTGCGCATTTCACCGCACAATGGATACAGAAAACCAGCGCCTATTGACGCCCGCACATCACGTATAGGCAATGTAAACCCGCTTGGCCTGCCCTTTAATAGCGGATCATGAGAAAGTGACAGATGCGTCTTTGCCATGCAAACCGGCAGTTTGTCAAATCCAAGTTTTGTATAAAGTGTTATCTTTTTTTCTGCTTCAGGTGAATATTCAACTGCGCCTGCGCCGTAAATCTTTTTGGCTATTGTCTCAATTTTTTGCTTTATAGGGATATTTAGTTCATACAAAAATTTAAAATCAGATTGTTTATTCGCCGCCTTCTCTACTGCTTTGGCCAAATCTGTGCCGCCATTACCGCCTTTCTCCCAAACCTCACTTAATACTGCATCTTCTGCGCCGGCCTTAATTGCGGCTTTACAAACTGCTTCTATTTCATTTTTTGTGTCGCTGGTAAATTTATTTATCGCAACTACAACAGGAATTCCAAACTGCTTCATATTTTCAACTTGTTTTTCCAGGTTGCATGCACCACGCTGAACAGCATCAACATTTTCTTTTAGCAAATCCTCGCTTAACGGCTTTCCTGCAACAACCTTAAAATCGCCGCTATGCATCTTTAATGCGCGCACTGAACAAACAACTACAACTGCATTCGGAACAAAGCCGCTCAACCTGCATTTAATATTAAAAAATTTCTCTGCCCCGCAATCAGCTCCAAATCCACTTTCAGTAACAACATACTCATTTAGCTTAAGCGCAATCCTGTCAGCAATTATAGAATTATTACCGTGCGCAATATTTGCAAATGGGCCTGCGTGCACAAAACACGGCGTATGCTCCAGCGTCTGCATCAATGTGGGCTTTATGGCATCTTTTAAAAGCACAGCCATTGAACCTGAAACCTTCAGATCTTCAGCAGTAACAGGTTTGCCATCTCTTGTAAACGCTACAACAATCTTGCCAAGGCGTTTGCGCAAATCTTTAAGGTCGCTGGTCAAGGCAAGTATGGCCATAACCTCTGACGCAACAGTTATGTCAAAACCACTTTTTCTGGGCAAACCATTATCTTTCCCACCCAAGCCTATTTCAATATTACGCAAAGACCTGTCGCTTACATCAACCACCCTGCGCCAAAGTATATTATCAATATCTATATTTAATTTATTACCTTTAAAAATATGATTATCTACAAATGCCGCGCAAAGATTATGCGCAAGCCCAACTGCGTGCACATCGCCTGTAAGATGCAGGTTAAAATCTTCCATTGGTATAACCTGCGAATA
>Ga0172368_10005650_pt1 | contig 13821 bp, 13 predicted proteins | sample Lak11m_FD_114540 | JGI IMG/M metagenome (GOLD analysis project Ga0172368, IMG submission 114540) | Freshwater microbial communities from Kabuno Bay, South-Kivu, Congo - kab_022012_11m | ecosystem: Environmental > Aquatic > Freshwater > Lake | place: Democratic Republic of the Congo: South-Kivu...
GCCTACGACTATTACAACCCCAACCGCCAGGGTGACTCCGCCCCGCAGCTGTTGCAAGTGCAGTAAAAGATCCCCACTCCCTCGAAAGCCCGGGACAGGCCCAACCCCCGCCCCACCCTCTCCAGGGTGCCGCGGCGGCAGGGCGGGGGTTGGGGGTGGGGAAATGTTAGCTATCCGCCCCCAAACCTTTGTGTGAGGGGCGGATGTGCGCCACGACCAGGCCCTGCACGGCGCGCGGCGGCAGCGGGCCAAAGCGGCGGCTGTCGACGCTGTCGATGTCCTCGCCGCGCACAAACAGGCGGCCGTCCGGCAGGACGCGCTCGACGCGCTTGATCAGCTGGCCGTAATCGGGCTGGTGGAAAACCACCACGTCCCCGGCCGCCGGGCGGCGCAGCCAGAGCGGGACGCGCGAGACGAGCACGAAATCACCGTCGCGGATGCGCGGCGCGAGACTGCTCCCGCGCACGCGCCTGACGGATAGGATCACAGGACCGGGTAGACGATCTCTTCTTCGGGTTTGTAGGGGGCCTTGACCTTCTTGGTGGCGATGCCTTTGATCTCCCAGAAGATCTCGGCGAAGCGGTTGACGGCGGCGAGCAGTTCGAGGGCGCTCTCGCGGCTGACCGTCTGGCGCACCTTGGAGCCGCCTTGCATGATCTTGTGGAAGAGGGTGGGCAGCTCGGGGTACTTGTCGACGTGCTCTTTCTTGATGAAGTCGCCAAAGATCACGCGCACTTCGCGCTTGCACAGCTCGGCGGACTCTTCTTTGATCAGGACATAGCGGGTGAGCGAGTTGTGGGCGGTGAGCAGGTCCTTCGGCTCGCCCTTGGCCAGGTCGTTCATCAGGTCGATCATGCGGATGACGGTCAGGACGGCGACCTGGGCCTGGTGGGGATCGTAGATCCCGCAGGGGATGTCGCAGTGGGCGCTGACTTCTGCGAAGTCAAACAGCTTGTCGAGCGATTCAAAAACGTTGTGAAGCATGGAACCCTCCAAAAAAAGTGGTGTATACCCTCCCGGTACATGAATGATGATAGACCCGCGCGGGCAGGCTGTCAAGCGCTGCCCGCGCGGTGGGCACGCCTTTCTTAAAGTCCTGCCGGGCGAACCCCTCCCCAACCCCTCCCCATAAAATCGGGGAGGGGCAAGAAATATCTTGAGAGAATTTGGGCACGTTTCGTGCCCAAATTCTCTCAAACTCTTGTTGTCCGCCCGTGTCAGCGGCGAATGACCTGGAAGAAAATCGATGCCCCGCCCCGGGACAGGAAAACGATATTTGCGTGAAATTGCGCGCGGTGTCTGCGCGCAATTTCACGCTTTATTTTTCACCCTTGACAGGCGGCGCGATTCTCGGTTGCTTAAGACGGGGCTTGTGGCAGGGAATTTTAAGGCCAGGCAATGCGCTTCGCGGAATCGGCGCGCGGACCGCGGCGCGGGCGCGCGGCGGGCGGGCGGGTTTATCCACAGGCCAGGGCGGGGATTTCCACCGCGAGGCGCGGATTTGTCCACAGGAAAACGGCGGGTTATCCACAGATTCGCGGCGGGTTTTGCACAGGCGGGCGGGAAAACTGCGCGCGGGGCGGCGGCCGGGCTGGCGGCCAGGGCAATTCTTAAAGGACCTTAAAAAATGGAACTTGGCCGGGCAGGATTTCTTAAATTATCCACAGCCCGACTCCGGTTATCCACAGTTTTAAGGCAGTTATCCACAGGGGAGAGGGGTCCGATGGTATACTACCTGCGGCGTATGAAACTGATCATCCAGATCCCCTGTTATAACGAGGCTGGTGTGCTGGCCAGCACGCTGGCGCTGCTGCCGCGTACGTTGCAAGGTTTTGACCAGGTCGAGCTGCTGGTGATCGACGATGGCAGCACGGATGGCACGGCCGAGGCAGCGCGCGCCGCCGGGGTGGACCACCTGGTGCGCCTGCCGTTCCACAAGGGCCTGGCGCGCGCCTTCGCGGCCGGGCTGGACGCCAGCCTGCGCTGCGGGGCGGATGTGATCGTCAATACCGACGCCGACAACCAGTACAGCGCCGAGGACATCCCGCTGCTGCTGGCGCCGATCCTGGCGGGGCAGGCGCACATCGTGATCGGCGACCGCGGGGTGGCCGACCTGGAGTACTTCGCGCCGTTCAAGCGCAAGCTGCAGGTGCTGGGCAGCCGGGTGGTTTCGAGCGCGGCCGGGCTGGATATCCCCGACGCGACCAGCGGCTTCCGCGCCCTGACGCGCGAGGCGGCCCTGCGCACGATGGTGCTGAGCGATTACTCGTACACGCTGGAGACGCTGATCCAGGCCGGCAACAACCGCATCCCGGTCATGTCGGTGCCGGTGCGCACCAACCCGCCGACGCGTTCCTCGCGCCTGATCCGCAGCATCCCAACCTACTTACGCAATTCGGGGGTGACGATCGTGCGCGCTTTCACGCTCTACCGCCCGCTGCGCGTCTTTACCGTGCTCGGCCTGCTGCTCTTGCTGCTGGGGCTGGGCCTGGGGGCGCGCTTTGTGGTGATGCGCTATTGGCTGGGCTTGGAAGTCAACCAGATCCAATCGCTGATCCTGACCGCGATCCTGCTGCTGGCCGGGTTCCAGACGCTGCTGATCGGCCTGGTGGCCGACCTGATCGCCTTCAACCGCAAGATCCTCGAAGAGATCCTCTACCGGCTGAAGAAGGAATGAGGCGGTCCCGGCGTGACGGAGCATAACCCCGGCCCTCCACCCGCGCTGCGGGTTTGCTACTTCGGGACTTACCGCGACGATTTTCCGCATAACCGGATTATGCTGGAAGGGCTGCGGCGCAGCGGGGCGCAGGTCAGCGAGTGCCACGCGGGGGTGTGGCGCGGGATCCAGGACCGGGTCAACCTGGCCAGCGGGGGCTGGCTTTCGCCGGCGTTTTTCGGGCGGGCGCTGCGCGCCTACGCGGGGCTGCTGTGGAAATACATGCGGGCGGGTGAGTACGACGTGATGGTGGTGGGCTACCCGGGCCAGTTCGACGTCTACCTGGGCTGGCTGCTGGCGCGCCTGCGCGGCAAGCGGCTGTGCTGGGACACGCACATGTCGATCTACCTGGTGGCGCTCGAGCGCGGCCTGCAGCGCAAGAGCCGTTTCACGGTCGGGGCGCTGTGCTGGATCGAAAAAATCGCCTGCGGGCTGGCCGACCAGATGATTCTCGAATCGGACGAATATGTGCAGTGGTTTGTGGAGACGCACGGCGCGCGGCGCGAGAAGTTCTGGCAGGTGACGATGGGGGCGGATGAGCAGCGCACGCCGCTGATGGCGCTGCCCGACCCGGCGGCCCGGCCCGATCCGTTCCGCGTGATCTATTGGGGCTCGTTTATTCAGAATCACGGGGTGGATGTGATGCTCGAGGCGGCCAACCTGCTGCGCGACGAGGCGGGGCTGGCGTTTGAGTTTGTGGGCAGCGGGCCGGAGCGCGAGCGCATCCTGGAGCGGGCCAGGGCGCTGGGGCTGAGCAACGCCAGCTTCCCAGGCTGGGTGTCCGACCAGGAACTGCTGCGCAAGATCGAGGGCGCGGACCTGTGCCTGGGGGTTTTTGGCAGCACGCCGCAGTCGCTGATGACGATTCAAAACAAGATCCACGAGTGCCTGGCGATGCGCAAGCCGCTGGTCAGCGGGCGCTCGGGGGTGATCGAGCGCGGTATGCGCCACGCTGAAGAGCTGTACCTGTGCGAGCGCGAGCCGGCGGCGCTGGCCGCGGCGATCCGCGCGCTGCGCGAGCAGCCGGCGCTGCGCGCCCACATCGCCGAGCAGGGCCATGCCTATTTCAAAGAACATTTCACCATCGCGGCGGTCGGGGCGCAGTTTTACGCCGGGCTGCGCGCGCTGGCCGGCCAGGGCAAGTGCGCCGCTTGAGGCAAAACAGTCCATGCAGTTTTCCGTCGTCATCCCCACCTTCGACTCGCCCGTGATCGACCAGACCCTGGCCGCGCTGCGCCGCCAGGATTTCGCGCGCGGCGAATTTGAGGTGATCGTGGTCGGGCTGGACCGGCCCGGGCTGATCACTTGCGACGAGCTGGTGCGCTTTGACCGGACCGAGCGGCCTTATGGCCCGGCCGAGGCGCGCAACCGCGGCGCGGCCCAGGCGCGCGGCGAGATCATCGCCTTCCTCGATTCGGACTGCATCCCGGCCGCGGACTGGCTGAAGACGCTGGCGGGCTGCTTCGCGCGGCCCGAGGTGGCGGGGGTGGGGGGCGGGGTGGCTTTTGAGGAGCGTGATTACTGGAAGACGGCCGACAACCTGGCCATGTTTTACCAGTTCCTGGCCAGCCTGCCGCCCGGCCCGCGCCTGCAGTTCCCCAGCCTGAACTTTGCCGTGCGCAGACGCGTGTTTGAGGAGGCGGGCGGCTTCGATACGGCCTACCGCTACCCGGCCGGGGAAGATTTCGACCTGACCTACCGCATCTCGCAGCGCGGGCACCGGCTGTGGTTTGAGCCGCGCGCGGTGATTGTGCACAACCCGCCGCGCAACTCACTGGCGGCGCTGTGGCGGCACGGCTACATGATGGGCCAGTATTCGACCAAGGTTGACCCGCGCTACCGCGGCAAGTTTGGCTTCCCGGCCTGGCTGCGCGGGCAGCTGCGCCTGCTGCTGGCCGCGCCGTTCCTGGCGGCGGGGGTCACCTGGCGGGTTTACCGCCAGATCCCCCTGCGCTGGGCGACGCTGCGCCTGCTGCCGGCGGTCTACCTGTCGAAGATCGCCTGGTGCGCCGGGGCGGCCTATTCCCCTCTTCTCAAGGCGGGCAGCGCATGAGCAAAATCCAAAGCATCTCGGTTCTGATCCCCAACTACAACCGCGCCGGGCTGATCGGGCGCGTGATCGAGGCGGCGCGCGCGCAGACCCGCCCGCCGGACGAGATCATCGTGGTGGATGACCGGTCGACGGACAACAGCGTGGAGGTGCTGCGCGCGAGCGGGGTGAAGCTGATCTGCCACGCGGACAACGCCGGGCCGGCCGTGGCGCGCAACAACGCCGCCGCGGCCAGCAGCGGCGAGCTGCTGGTGTTCGTCGACGCCGACGCGGTGGCGGCCCCGGGCATGATCGAGGCGCTGTGCCGGGTCTACGAAAGCGCGCCCGACCCGGACAGGCTGGGCGGGGTGGGCGGGCGCGGGGTGGAGCAGTTCACCGAGGGGCTGGCCAACCGCTGGCGCTGCGCGCACGCGCGCCAGGACCACGGCCCGCGCGCGCGCGGCGAGGTGGAGTACCTGTACGGGCTGTGCTGCTCGTTCACGCGCGCGGCTTTCCAAAAGGTGGGCGGCTTCGACCCGTTCTACCGCATCAACGCCGGCGAAGACCTGGACATTGGCCTGCGCCTGCGCCGGGCGGGCTACCGCCTGGCCTACACGCCTGAGGCGATCGTCTGCCACCAGCACAGCGACACGCTGGAAAACCTGGCGCGCGTGCAGCGCAACTGGAGCTATTGGAACTGCGTGACGCGCATGCGCAACCAGGAAGGCCTGGGCAAAGTCTACCTGGGCGCGGCCAGGCGCCTGGTGGGGGATACACTGGCCGATCTATTTGTGCGGCGCGATTTTGCGCTGGCAATGGTAAACTTCGACGTGTTCCGCGCCAAGGCGCGCGGCATCGCGGCGGCGTGCGCCGCTCAACCAGAAATCAAAGTATCCTCTCAATAAAAGCGTGGATGTTGGGTGAGCCTGTGGGCCCCGCGCCCCATGCTCACAACGCCGCCGCTTTTTGAGAGGAACCAAAAGAAAGGTCTCGCATGGCGAAAGAACACACCACAGCCTCCACCCAAAAAGTTGCGTCCAACCTGGATGAACTGAAAACCTCGTACGACCAGTTATATGGAGAAGGCTGGTTGGGCAGGCACCGCAACAACCACCAGGTCAACCTGATGGTCGACCTGGTGCAGGCCGGGCCGGGGCTGTTTCTGGACGTGGCCTGCGGGCTGGGCTTTGCCATGGAAGAGGCCGGGAAACGCGGCGCGACCTGCTACGGGCTGGACCTGTCGTACGTGCCGCTGCAGCGCGGCAAAGAAGCGGTCAAAGATCTGCGCATGATCCAGGGCGACGGCGAGTTTCTGCCTTGGGCCGATGACAGCTTTGACTATGTGATCTGCACCGGCAGCCTGGAGCACTTCCTGCACCCCGAGCTGGGCATGCGCGAGATCGCGCGCGTGCTCAAACCGGGCGGGCGGGCGGCGATCCTGCTGCCCAATTCGCACAACCTGCTGGCGATCTACAACGTGGCGCGGACGGGCGGGATTTTGCCCGAGCAGCAGGATTTTGAGCGCTTTGCCACGCGCCTGGAGTGGCAGACCCTGCTGGAAAACAACGGGCTGAAGGTCAACTCGGTGCATAAGTTCAACGACGGGTTCGCGCGCATCTTCCGCAAGGGGCGCGAGCTGTTCTGGTATCCCTATAACGTGCTCTACCGCCTGATGGGCGATTGGTGGATCCCGCTCAACCTGAGCTACAACCTGGTCTTTGTGTGCGGCAAACAGCCCGCGCGGGTTGAATGATCCGCAGCCTGCTGGAACGGGCGCGGGAGAGCAAACCCGCGCGCCTGCTGCTTTCGCAAAAGGGCTGGGCCTATCTGCTGATCCTGGCGGCAATCGGCTTTTTGGGCTGGATGGTCTACAAAGAGCGGGCGATCCTGTTCGGCTACCCGTGGAAGCTGCGCATGGAGTACGTCCTGCTGTTCGCGCTGTTCCACACGCTGGCGATGATCTCGCAGGGCATGCCCTGGCACCTGGCGATGACGCGCCTGACCGGGGTGCGCCGGGCGCGCCTGGATTTTGAGATTTACACCGTCTCGCTGGTTTCGCGGCGCATCCCCAGCCCGATCTGGTACATTGGCAGCCGCTACGCGCTCTACCCGCCCGAGCTGGTCTCGCCGCAAATTGTGACGGTGGTGACCGGGCTTGAGCTGGGCTTGATCGGGGCGGCCGGGGTGATCTGCTACGCGCTGTTTCTGCCGTTCTATTCCTTTTCATACAACTGGCCCTGGCCGGCGGCGCTGGCCAGCGGGGCGGCGCTGATCCTGGTGCTGGTGCTGCGCCCGGGGATCTTTATCGACCTGACCAACTTCCTGCTCAAGCGGCTCAAGCGCAGCCCGGTGCAGGCGCGCCTGGGGCGGGGCGACCTGCTGGTCTGGCTGTTCTTTTACGTGCTGACCTGGGTGCTGGACGGGCTTTCGCTGTACTTCTGGGTGACGGCGCTGATCCCCGCCCCGCCGGCCGCCAGCGATGTGATTGGGGTTTCGACGATCGCGGCCTTGGTTTCCTACCTGGCGCAGTTCCTGCCGGCCGGGTTCGCGCTCAAGGAAATCTCGATGAGCGCGATCCTGGGGATCTGGATCCCGGTCTCCGTGGGGGTGGCGCTGGCGGTCGGCTACCGCCTGGCGATGATCGTGGTGGAGCTGCTGCTGGCGTTTGGGATGAGGTGGGGAGTGGGGAGCAGGGAGTAGGGAGGGGACGCTGTCCGCTGTCCGGGATCCGCTGTCCGAGATCCGAGGGACGCTCGCGCTCCGCGACCCTGTAGAGGGCAAATCCGGACACCGGACAGCGGATAGCGCCTTCTAATACCAAAGGATTATTGCTGATTGCCCCACACGGGCCTATACTGAGTACAAATATATGCTTCCTCAAGGAGATCGTGTATGAAGTCGAAACTTCGCGCTGCATTTATGCTCACTATGGTTTTGGTCCTGGTCATGGCCACGGTCACTTCGGCGCAGTACGCCGGGCTGAGCCTGGGCACGGCTTACCAATTGGTCAACCTGAGCGCTGATCCGCAGACCATTGAAGTGCATTACTATGACAGCAATGGCAACGAGCAGGTGGCGGCCAAGCGCACCTTCCTGGATGTGGAAGGCAACGGCTCGCGTCTGGTGATCGTCCCCAAGGATGAGACCAGCCTGACCAGCGGCAGCTACTCCGCCGTGGTCTCCTCGGGCGGCCCGGTCGCCGGCATCGTCAACGAAGAGTTCTACCCGACCGGCTCGACCAACGCCGAGCCCCCGTTCGGCAGCTACTCGGCTTCCGACACTGGCGCGACGGACGTCTTCCTGCCGGCGGTGATGTACAACTACTATGGCTATTTCACCGAAATCTTCATTCAGAACGTTGGGACCGCCGAAACGGTTGACGTGACGATTGAATACATCCCCGGCACGATCAACGGCATCGTGGTTGGCACGCCCTTCACCGAGCCCGCTTTCTCGATCAAGCAGTATGCGACGGTCAAGAAGAGCCAGCAGGCCATGACCCAGCTGGGCGCCCCGGCTGGCAGAGGCTCGTTCACCGGCCGCTTCTTCGGCGCTGCCAAGATCCACTCCTCGCAGCCCGTGGTTGTGATTGTCAACGAACAGAACATCACCGCCAAGAAGCTGATGGCCTACAACGGCTTCAACACCGGCTCGAGCAAGCTGATCTCGCCGACGGCCATGCGCGGGTTCTACAGCTACTACACCGCGCTGACCATCACCAACATGAGCGCGTCCAACAAAGCCTGCGTGCGCCTGACCTACTTCCCCGACCTGGCCCAGTCTTCCACCCTGCGCCGCGTGGATGGCACGCAGAACTTTACCTCGGTTTCGAAGGAATTCGTGGTCGACCCGAAGAACGCCCTGCTGCGCTATGAAGGCTCCGACTCTTCGGCTTCGCAGAGCGACCTGATGGGCACCTACACGCGCTTCACCGGCTCGATCCTGATCGAATCCTTCGCCGGGACCGTGGGCGGCACAGCCTGCACCGCTGAAGACCTGTCCGCGATTGTCAACGTCGAAGCGACCGCCGGGGCCAGCTCGGCCAACCAGGCCGGGTCGTTCAACGCGATTGACGCCACCGCTGCCACCAACACAGCTGTTGCCCCGGTCATTCTGGCCAATTACTACGGCTACTACACGACCACGGTGATCACCAACACCACCGCCACCGACGCCACCTGCACGATCACCTACACCTCCGGCACGGGCACGACCAACGGCGCCGGTCTCTCGAAGGGCTATGATCGCCCGCTGGACGCGAACGGCACGCTGATGATCTACGAAGGCGGCAGCGGTTCTGACCCGCGCAGCGACATCCTGAAGGACTCGGCCTACTGGGGCGCCCGCTTCATTGGCTCTGCTCAGATCGTCTGCCTCGACTCCGGCTCGAACCCGGTCGCCATCGCGGCCTTCGTGAACGAAGAGAAAAATGCCAACGGTATCGACTCGATGTACACGATGAACACGATCTTCAAATAAAGCGAACGGCTAAAATACGGTAAAATAATGAGAGGGTACCTCGCGTACCCTCTCATTATTATATCGAGGCATCCCATGACCAAAATCCGGCTTCTTCCATCGCTGTGCGCGGCGATTTTACTCGTCTTGCTTGCTGCCTGCTCGTCTTCCAACCCTTCGCTTGGGCAGGATAAGAGCCTGTCGGAGCGGATTGTGTTCTTCTCGGACCGCGCCAACCGCGGCGAGGTCTACACGATGAACCCGGATGGGACCGGCGCGCAGAAAATCAGCTTTGACCTGCCCGCCGGGCTGGGGATCGGCAACTTGAAATGGTCCGAAGGCGCGCAAAAATGGGTCTTCACCGGGATCGCCGCCAACCAGTCGGATATCTACACGGCCAGCTACGACGGGAAAAACGTGGTCAACCTGACCAACACGCCCGACCAGTACGAAGATGAAGCCGCGCTTTCCCCCGATGGCTCGCACGTGGTGTATGCCTCGACTTCGACCGGGATCAATACCAGCATCTTTACGCGCAAGGCCGACGGCAGCGAGGTGAAGCAGCTGAGCAAACTGCCCGTCAAGGAAAGCCAGCCCGACTGGCTGGATAACAGCGCGCGCCTGATCATCAACTCGTCCAAGGGCGGATCGCCCAATATCTATGAGGCCGACATCGCCAAGGGCACGCTGATGAACCTGAGCGCGGGGCCGGGGCTGGATGACGACCCAATCCTGGCGGCGGACCGCTCCTTTTTTGTCTTTACCAGCGACCGGGCGGGCATGAGCAATGTCTTCCTGTTTGACTTCAAGAGCAAGCAGATCAAGCAGCTGACCAGGGACATGGATTACGCCTCGGCCGGGCGGCCGTCACCGGATGGCAAGTGGGTCGTGTTCCGTTCCAAAAAAGGCGGGGTCGATCTGTACCTGGTGAAATTGAGCGATCTTTCGATCAAGCGCCTGACCCAAACGCCTGAGATCACCGAAGTGAGCCCGGTCTGGTCGCCGGACAGCCAGCAAGTTCTGTTTGCCGCGGACAACCAGGGCGTTTCAAATCTGTACACGGTTGGGCTGGATGGCAAACTGACCAGCTTGAGCGCGCCCTCCAATAACGATTATGGCCCGCGCTGGATCCGGGTCAAACGCTAAAGGGGAGCCTGATGCCTGAACCTCTTGCTCCAACCTCGCTGTTCAAGCAGCCTGCCAAAGCGCTGACCTTTGCGGAATTTCGCAAGCTGGGCCGTGAAAGCCGCTTCCATTTTAGCAACCCCTTGATCCGCCTGTTTATCACTTTTTTTGGGCCGCTGGGGGTCAATTCGCGCATTCGCAACGGGCATATCCTGCGCCTGATCAGCCTGCTGGAGCTGGCGGGCGAGCGGCGCATCCTCGACGCGGGCTGCGGGATCGCGTATACCAGCTTTTGGCTGGCCGAAAGGCAGCCGGCTTACCAGATCAAGGCGATTGACCTGGACGAGCAGGCCCTGGCCAACGACCAAATGGTTCTCAAACGCCTGGGGCTGACCAACCTCAGCTTTCACAAAGAAGACCTGACCGGATTGAGCGAGGAAGGCCAGTTTGACCTGGCCTTCAGCATGGATGTGCTGGAACATATCCCCGACGACCTGGCGGCGCTGCGCGCGCTGCGCAAAGCGCTCAAGCAGGACGGGTTCCTGGTGCTGCACCTGCCGCGGCGCTATGAGGAATGCCGGCGCATCCTGCCCGGTTTTCACGCGGACCATCCCGCCGACCATGTGCGGCCCGAGTACACCTTCGCGGAGATCTTACCCAGGCTGCGCGAATGCGGGTTTGAGCCGGTCTACCAGCGTTATGGATATGGCTGGAAGGGTGAACTGGCTTACGAATTGAACTACCTGTTTTGGAAAACGCCGCTGGTGCGGCGCGTGTTCGCGTTCCTGACCCACCCGCTTTCCTCGTGGCTGGCATACCAGGAAGTGCAGGGCGACTACGCGGACGGCAACTCTCTCATTCTTATCGCAAAACCGGTCTAGTTTGGCGCGAGTGTTTCAGTTCGACGTATGATGGCAGGGGTAGGTTGATCAGCTTTGGATGGATCCTGGGGTTGGGCGCGGCGCTGGGGCTGCAGCGGGTGTACCGCCAGCGCAGCGGGCAGTGGGTGGATGTGGCGCTGCTGGTGCTGCTGACCAGCCTGCTTGGGGCGCGCCTGGGATACGCCGCGGAGCACTTGGCTTACTTCCGGCAGCACCCGGCTGAGATTCTGCTTTTCAACCTGGGCGGGCTTTCGGGCTGGGGGGCGGTGCTGGGCTGGCTGGGCGGGCTGCTGCTGGCGGCGGGGCTGCAGCGGGTCAGCCCGCTGCGCCTGGCCGACTGGCTCTACCCGCTGATCCCGCCGCTGACGGTCAGCGCCTACCTGGCGCTCTGGCAGGCCGGGGCGCTCTACGGGCCGCTGGCGGGCGCCGGTGACTGGTGGGCGGTCCCGGCGGCGGACGAAAGCGGGCAGGTGGCGCTGCGCTGGCCGCTGCAGCTTGGGGCGGCGCTGGCCCTGCTGGTCTTTTACTGGCTGCTGGAGCAGCTGGTGACGCTGCCGCGCCCGGCGGGCTGGCTGGCCAGCCTGGCGGGGGCCTGGCTGCTGGCGGTCAACCTGGTGGTTGCGCTGCTGCGCGCCGACCCGGTGCCCGGCGTGGGGCGCATGGATATCCCGGTAGATGTGCTGGGGAACCTGGTTTTGTTGGGGCTGTTCCTGGGAGTTTTTAGCGCGCTGACGCTGCTGGATCGCAGGAAGGTGAAAATGGGGTATCATCTCAAGGAGTAGAAGCTGACGGACCCATCCCCCCTGCCCCCCTTCCCGAAGCGGGAAGGGGGAAGGAATATTTTGGAGATTGATTGTGGCACAACGTGCCACAATCAATCTCCAAGCCTCTATCAGCGGGGAAGGCGCGGGGCTGAGCGGCGATTGATCGAGATAACCTGGACGGGAAAAGACGCATGAAACTGAATGTAGGCCTTGTTCAACTTACGACGGTGCTGGGCAATGTGCAGAAGAACCTGGAGAAGCACCTGGCTTTTATCCGCGAGGCCAGCCTGAGCGGGGCCGACCTGGTCGTGTTCCCCGAGCTTTCGCTGACCGGCTATGTGCTGCAGGACCTGGTCCCGACGGTGGCCTGCCGCCCGCGCAAGGACGACCCGGTCTTCCAGCCGCTCTTCGCGGCCAGCCAGAAGACGGATATCGTGGTCGGGTTTGTCGAGGAGGATGTGCGCAACCGCTTCTACATTGCCTCGGCTTACCTCTCGCGCGGCGAGCTGCTGCACGTGCACCGCAAAGTCTACCTGCCGACCTACGGGTTGTTCGACGAGGGGCGCTTCTTCGCCTGGGGCGACAGCGTGCGCGCCTTCGACACGCCGTTTGGGCGGGTGGGCATGCTGATCTGCGAAGATTTCTGGCACGCCTCGCCGCCCTACCTGCTCTGGCTGGACGGCGCGGACCTGTTCCTGTTCGTCTCCTCTTCGCCGGGACGCGGGCTGAGCGAGGACACGATGCTCGGCTCGGCGCGCTGGGTCAGCCGCATTTTGCGCGCCTACGCCAGCCAGTACACCAGTTTTGTGGCCCACACCAACCGCTCGGGGTTTGAGGATGGGCTGAACTTTTCGGGCGGGGCCGCGGCGTTTGACCCGAACGGCGAGCAGCTGTGCGAGGGGCCGGCCTTCGACGAGGCGCTGACGATGGTGGAGCTGGACCTGAACCAGCTGCACCGCACGCGCGCGCGCCTGCCGATCCTGCGCGACGAGCGCACCGCGATGGTGCAGCGCGAGCTGAACCGCATCCTCGGCGACCAAAGCCGTACGTCCGGGAGGTAAGCGATGGACGAGAACGCTGGTTTGAACATCAACACCGACCTGGCCCGGCGCATCCTGACCGGGTTTATCAAGAGCGAGCTGAACCGGATGGGTTTCACGCGCGCGGTGATCAACCTTTCGGGCGGGATCGATTCGGCCCTTTCGTGCTACCTGGCGGCCGAAGCGCTTGGCCCGCAAAACGTGCTGGCGATCCGCCTGCCGTATAAAGCCTCTTCGCCCGATTCGCTGGCCCACGCCCAGCTGGTGATCGACGCGCTGGGGGTGCAGTCGATCACGACCGAGATCACCGAGATGGTCGACCCGCTGATCGCCAAGTTCCCCGGCATGAACGCGATGCGCCAGGGCAACATCATGGCGCGCATGCGCATGATTGTGCTGTACGACCAGTCGGCGGCTTTCAACGGGCTGGCGGTGGGGACCAGCAACAAGACCGAGATCCTGCTGGGCTACTCGACGCTCTTTGGCGACTCGGCCTGCGCGATCAACCCGTTGGGCGACCTGTATAAGACGCAGGTGCGCCAGCTTTCGCGCGCGCTGGGCGTGCCCGCGCCGATCGTGGATAAGCCGCCCTCGGCCGACCTGTGGAGCGGGCAGACCGACGAGGGCGAGCTGGGCTTCACCTATGCCGAGGCCGACCGCCTGCTGTATTTGCTGGTGGATGAGCGCTACACGCCGGATGAGTGCGTCGAGGCCGGGTACGCGGCCGGTTTCGTGCGCGCGGTGGTCGACCGGGTGCGGCGCAACCAGTTCAAGCGCGTGCTGCCGCCGGTGGCCAAGCTCAGCCACC
>Ga0172368_10005653_pt1 | contig 13818 bp, 18 predicted proteins | sample Lak11m_FD_114540 | JGI IMG/M metagenome (GOLD analysis project Ga0172368, IMG submission 114540) | Freshwater microbial communities from Kabuno Bay, South-Kivu, Congo - kab_022012_11m | ecosystem: Environmental > Aquatic > Freshwater > Lake | place: Democratic Republic of the Congo: South-Kivu...
ATACATTATTATTCTTGAATTGTTCTGAGTATTTTTCAGTTATAATTCTGCGTGTCTCTTTAATAACATTTGTGTTAAATGCTCCGCAAAGACCACGGTTTGAAGTAATTACAATGATAAGTACTTTTTCCGAATTAGTTTTTCTCCCGTAAATGTTTTCAATTTCAGAGTCCGCTATGCTCTGATTAAGACCAATAAGAATCTCGTATAATTTATTTGCATAGGGACGAAGCCGTACTATCTTATCCTGCGCCTTACGTAATTTTGCAGCAGAAACCATTTTCATGGCTGAAGTAATCTGTCGGGTAGATTTGACAGAGGTTATCCTTATCCTTATCGCTTTTAAATTCGCCATTTAAAACTCATTTATTCACCCTGAAGGCTTAATCTTCCTGATATTTTATTGCTAATTCTGTTGCAACTTTCTCGAGGGTTTTTGTAATATCATTATTAAGGATCCCATCTCTAAGGCTGTCAAGAACATCGCGGTGTTTAAGTTCCATGAACTCGATAAATTCACTTTCAAAGTCTTTAACCTTACTTGTGGGAACATTCTTTAATAAAGCCATTGTCCCACAATAAATAATTGCAACCTGGTCTTCAACAGTCATTGGGGCATACTGTGGCTGTTTAAGGATCTGCACGTTTTTGGCTCCTTTATCAAGGATTGCCAAAGTTGTGGCATCAAGGTCAGAACCAAATTTAGAAAAAGCTTCAAGTTCCCGATATTGGGCCTGGTCAACCTTAAGTGTACCGGCTATTTTCTTCATCGATTTGATCTGGGCATTTCCACCCACCCTCGACACTGAAATACCAACATTTATAGCCGGTCTTACGCCAGAGTTAAAAAGGCTTGATTCGAGAAAGATCTGACCGTCTGTTATAGAAATAACATTAGTAGGAATATAGGCAGATACGTCACCAGCCTGTGTCTCAATTATCGGAAGTGCAGTTAATGATCCTCCTCCTTTGACCATATGTCGAATTGATTCTGGAAGGTCATTCATCTTTTGTGCAACTTCGTCTGATTCAATAATTTTAGCTGCTCTTTCCAGAAGTCTGGAGTGCAGATAGAATACGTCGCCGGGATATGCTTCACGTCCTGGTGGGCGACGAAGCAGCAGGGAGACCTCCCTGTAAGAAACAGCCTGTTTTGAAAGGTCATCATATATGATCAAAGCATCGCGGCCCGTATCGCGAAAAAATTCGCCAATAGCGGCTCCGGCGAAAGGTGCATAGAACTGAGCTGCGGCAGGATCAGAAGCCGTAGCAAGTACAATAACAGTATACTGAAGAGCTCCATGTTCCTCAAGAGTTGCAGCAATATTGGCAACTGTTGACCCCTTCTGACCAATTGCCACATAAATGCAATATACCGGCTTTCCTTTTTCGAAATTATTTTTCTGATTGATAATTGTGTCAATAGCAATTGCTGTCTTTCCGGTCTGCCTATCGCCGATAATCAATTCACGCTGTCCGCGTCCGATAGGGATCATTGCATCGATTGCCTTTATTCCTGTCTGCAGAGGCTGTCGGACCGGCTGCCTGAAAATAACCCCGGGAGCTTTTCTTTCAAACGGCAGATTATATAATTCTCCGGTTATCGGACCTTTTCCATCAAGAGGCTGACCTGTAGGGCTGATTACCCTCCCGAGCAACCCTTCACCAACTCCCAGTGATGCAATTCTACCAGTTCTTTTTACTATATCGCCTTCATTTACCTCTTCTGTCGGACCAAGCAATACAGCTCCGATATTGTCTTCCTCCAGGTTCAGAACAATTGCTTCAATGCCATTTTCAAATACAATCAGTTCATTAGACTGAACATTTGAAAGTCCGTAAATACGTGCTATCCCGTCACCAACCTGAAGCACGGTTCCTACCTCCTCAAGCTCAACTCCGGTCTGTATCCCTTCGAGTTGCTGTTTTAGAATCTTAGAAACTTCTGCTGGTTTAATATTTGCCATATTATGTTGTCTTAAAATACTTTAATACTCTTATGCAATTATGAGACTACAAGGCCTCCTAAAAGTTCTTTTTTAATTTTTCTTAATTTATTCTGAATGCTTGCATCAATGTAATTATCATCGACTCGTAAAATAAACCCCCCTAGGATTGAAGGATCAATGATTTCCTTTAGGTCAACTTTTGTTGAAAAAACACTTGATATAAGATCGGTTATTTGTTTTTTGACCTTAGGATCAACTTCAACTGCAGTAGTAAGAACTGATTCGGTTATTCCCCGGTATTTTCGTGTCTCATCAATGAATACTCTGGCAATGTCAGGCAAATTACTTTCTCTGCCGTTTTTAACTACAATGTCGATAAGGGAAAGTGTTACTTTCTCAACATTTCCTTCCAGCATCTGGTGGAATATTTTTGTCTTTTTCGAAGGTATAATGATTGGACTATGCAGAAATTCCTTTGTTTCCGGTAATTTGCATACTTCAGCAATCAAGATCATATCATCATTTACTTTATCGATGATCTTTTTTTCGAGTGCTGACTGAAACAGAGCCCTTGAATACCTTACAGATATTTTACCGTCGTTCATTACAGATTATTCTTCCTAGTTCTTTTTGAAATCAATCTCTTTCAGGTAATTATCTATCAGCTTTTCCTGTTCTCCTGTTTGCTTCAGCTTTTCTCCAAGCAGGCGTGATGCAATTTCCACTGATATGCTTGCAACCTGTTCGTGTATTTCAGAAAGGGCTTTGCGTTTTTCGCTTTCAATTCCTGCTCTTGCTTTATCAACAAGTTTTTCAGCTTCCTCAGATGCTTTCCCTTTTGCTTCTGAAATAAGTTTATCGCGAACTTCCCTTGCTTCCTTTAGAATGACTTCTCGTTCTTCTCTGGCTTTACGAAGTATAGCTTCATTGTCGCTTTGCAGCTTCAGCATTTCTTCCCTGGCTTTTTCAGCTGACTCCAATGAACTTCTGATCATTTCATCCCTTGCTTTAACGGCAGCAAGAATAGGCTTCCATGCAAACTTTGACAAGATCAGAAAAAACATTCCGAAAATCAGTACCGACCACACAAGAGTCCCGATAGCGGGAGAGGTCAGACTGTTTGCTAATAGTATCATAGTAATATTTTTTACAATTAGTTAAAAAAGAAGCGCTGCAACCAACCGTTGCAGGCTTCAGTTTCATAAGTTACTACATAAGAGCAACTACAATTGCGAACAAAGCAGCACCCTCAATAAGGGCCGCTGAAATGATCATTGCAAGCTGTATCTTTGAATAAGCTTCCGGCTGGCGTGCAATTGCATCCATAGCCGATCCGCCGATCCTACCAATACCGAGGCCGGCTCCGATTACGGCCAGACCTGCTCCTACTGCTGCTAATGTACCTGTCATAATTTCAAATATTTAGTTAAATAAAATCTCTAATGATGTTCCTGAACTGCCATACTTATGAACAGAGCAGAAAGCAAAGTAAAAATATAAGCCTGAAGGAATGCCACTAAAAGTTCAAGGCAATCCATAAAAATCACAAAGAAAATTGAAACAGGTGCCAGGGCAAGTGAGTCAAAGATAAAAATCAGACAAATAAGACTAAGCACAATGATATGTCCTGCAGTTATATTTGCAAACAGACGAATCATAAGTGCAAAAGGTTTAGAGAAGAGTCCTATTATTTCGACGGGGATCATTACCGGCAGAAGCCAGAAAGGAACACCCGGTGTGGCAAAAACATGCTTCCAGTATGCTTTATTCCCGCTGAACTGGGTAACAAGGAAGGTGCAAGTAGCTAGCATAAAAGTAATAGCAATGTTCCCGGTTACGTTTGCGCCGAAAGGTGGAGGAAATGGAATAAGACCCATCAGGTTATTAATAATTATGAAAACAAATACCGTAAGAAGATAGGGCATATATTTTTCATATTTATGACCAAGATTGGGGATTGCTATATCGTCGCGAACAAAAAGAACCACGGGTTCAAGGAAGCTCTGAATTCCTTTCGGATGGCTGATCCCGGTTTTTTTATACGATCTTGCAAGAGACAGAAATAAAAACAGGCCTATTAATGCTGCCGATAACATACCAATAACAGTCTTTGTCATAGAAAAGTCAAGCGGAAGATTTTCTTCGTCAATAACACCTGCCTCGCTTACTGAAACAATTTTCCCCTTCAGTTCCCCCTCTTCCTCTAATTTGAAACCCTTATATTCCTGTCCATGGGCAAGATGCTTTGAGGAAAAAACATGTACTCCATTTTCCTTACTGTAAACGATTACCGGAAGATAGATAGCTACACTGCTGCTATCTTTCTTTGTCCATAGATGCCACTCATGCGAATCAGCAATATGTTCAAGTATATATGTACTGGCTTTGAATTTTTCTTTAACTTCCTCCTTCTCTTCGCCATTTTGTCCAAAAGCAGGCCAAGTGTTGAAGGCAAAGAGCAGAAACAGGAATGAGCCAATTATGTTAGTTGTTTTCAAATCAGTACTGGTTTTATAACGATCTGTTTTTCAGTGTTTTCAATATAATTGATATCGAAAACAAAGAGAGTGTTAAATATAAAACAAAAAATATTAAAACGGATGCTACGGAAGTTTTTTTAGCAACAATAAACCAAACAAATGCTAGAAATATCTCGAGAAGGAACTTGAGGCCTATGGCAACGAAGCTATGAAGTGTCTGGCTTTCCGGATCTTTGGACTGGCCCCTTAAAAATATGATAATTGTAATAACAGCAATTAGTGAGAAAAACAGGGTAAGTAACAAAATACTAGTTAAGGAGACAGTTGTTTGAATATAGGTCATAAACAGATTTCCTCCAACGCCGATCAGTATATTGATACCCAGAAGTATCAGGGAATATTTATAGATCGGTTTCAAGAGTATGTCACTTAATAAAGCCTTTTATGGCAGTATAGATTGCAGCAAAAACGCCAAGGAGTGAGAATACAATTGTGAAAACAGGTGTTTTGTATCCAGTCAGTTTATCGAGTTTTGTTCCACCCCAGGAGGTTATAACTATGATTCCGATCATCTGGAATGCAATGCCTGAATATTTTGCAAAGTTGTTTAGTCCGCTATTTTCCTGATTTCTCAGGCTCTTTTTCTTTTGTTGCTGAGTTTCCTCCATTATTGTCGTTGTCGCTCATTTTGCAGTTTCCCGAAAATATGGCACCTGGTTCGATTGATAGTTTTGAGGTAGCAATATCTCCAAGAATTTTTGAGGAGGCTTTGAGATTAAGTAATTGTCCTACAGTTATTCTGCCTTCAACTATACCTGAAACCTCCGAGTTTTTACATAAAACCTCCCCGTGTATTTTTCCAGTTGGCCCAATAACAACTTTTCCCTTAGTGTTCAGACTCCCTTTCAGTGACCCATCGATGCGTATGTCGCCATTGGAAATAATATCTCCTGTTATATCTGTTCCGTTACTGATAAGATTAATAGTAGTGTTATCTACCTCGTTGTATTTTGCCATAATATTTAAAGGTTTATTATAGGTTTAAACTTAATAACTCACAAATATAAAAACTATTGCAGATTATTATTAATATGAGAACAGATTAAATAAATTAGAATCTCCGGACGGGAGATACTTTTGCCGATGCGCAGCATCTGACCATTAAGATTTGACTATTATTCCTGAAGGCTGGTGGGTTTATTTCGGATCATATGCCCATTTAAGATAAATCGACCCCCAAGTAAAGCCGCCACCAAATGCTGCAAGTATCAGAATATCTCCTTTCTTAAGCTTACTTTCATATTCCCACATGCATAAAGGAATTGTGGCAGTGGTTGTATTACCATAATTCTGAATATTAATCATAACCTTTTCTGGGGCAAGCCCCATTCTTCTTCCTGTAGCATCAATAATACGAAGATTAGCCTGATGAGGAACCAGCCATGATATATCTTCTGACTTAAGGTTGTTTTTTTCCATTATCTCGACAGCAATGTCTGCCATATTGGATACTGCAAATTTGAAAACGCTCTGGCCTTCCTGGTAGATGAAATGTTCTTTTGCATCAATAGTTTCATGTGAAGCAGGCTTTACAGATCCGCCGGCTTTCAAATGAAGATATTTTCGGCCAGAACCATCAGTCTTGAAGATATGGTCAATTATCCCATATCCATCTGTTGTTGGTTCAAGCAATACAGCACCGGCAGCATCGCCGAAAAGAGGACAAGTAGTCCTATCAGTATAATCAGTGATGGAAGACATTTTATCTGCCCCGACTACAATTACCTTTTTATACCTTCCGGATTCAACATAGGCCGCACCAGTTTGTAAAGCGAAAAGAAATCCTGAACAGGCAGCATTTAAATCAAAACTAAAAGCATTTTTAATCCCACATTTATCAGAGATGATATTTGCAGTAGCAGGGAAAGCCATATCGGGTGTTACAGAACAGCAAATAAGCAAATCAACTTCTTCTGGGGCAGTATTAGTTTTCAGTAATAAGCCTTTAACAGCCTGCTCTCCAAGATCTGAACTTCCAAGGCCCTCTCCTTTTAGTATCCTTCTTTCTTTTATCCCGACCCTTTGCATTATCCATTCGTCGGAAGTATCGACCATCTTTGAGAGTTCCTGATTTGTCAGCTTGTATTCCGGCACCCAAGCATTAATTCCTGTAATAGCTGCCCGTAAATTTTTCATAATTATATTGCTTCTTTGATCATTTGAGCCAGGTTAGCGTGCACAACTGCCCTGGTCTGCCGGACCATATTCATAATAGCCCTTCTTTTCGATATTCCGTGACCGATGACAACATTGGCGTTAATGCCAACAATTGGAGTACCTCCTATATTTTCCCAATCGAGGCGATCAAAGAATTCATCTTTAAGATTTCTGTTTTTATAGATATGATGAAATGATTCTCCCTGCTTCAGAATAACATTCCCAACGAAACCATCACAGACAATCACATCTGTCATCCTCTCTCTGAAAAGGTCATTCCCTTCAATATTCCCAACAAAATTAATTCCAGGATGCTCTTTCATCAGTTCATATGCTGCTTTTACAGCAGGAGTACCTTTAGTCTCTTCCGCACCAATATTGATTAAAGCTACTGTAGGATTTTCTGCACCAAGCACATATTTTGCATAGATACTTCCAAGAACACCATATTGGAGAAGCACATCAGGTTTGCAATCTGGATTTAAACCTACGTCAAGTATTACAGAGTCGCGGTTATCGACACATGGAAGTACAGTTGCCAGAGCTGGACGCAATACACCTGGGATCACATTTAGTGTATAGCTGGAGCCAACCAACATTGCCCCTGTATTCCCTGCACTACAAAAGCCATCGAGATTGCCATTTTTCAGCATACCAAAACCTACTGCTATACTTGAATTTTTTTTCTGAGAAAAGGCTTTTGCCGGATGATCGCCCATCTCAATTACCTGTGTTGTGTGCACAATCTCAAAAAGGGAAGGCTCAACCTTCATGTCATTTAATTTAGTGCGAATAGCTGCCTCATCCCCAATCAGAATAAGGTTCTCATCTGCTTTTAAATGCTGAAGGGAATCTACTGCGCCTTCAATGATTGCATCAGGTGCAAAATCGCCACCCATGACATCAAGGCCAATTCTCATAGTACTTATTTTTAGTTAAAGAAGTTAAGCTGTAGCTTTCTTCTCAATAGCAAGTTTGCCTCTGTAAAATCCGCACTCAGGGCATACCCTGTGATACAGAACTGAAGATCCGCAGTTTGAGCAGTTTCCCACCTGAGGAGCTGTTGCTTTATAGTGTGTCCTGCGTTTATCTCTTCTGGTTTTCGAATGTTTGTGTTTAGGATTTGGCATTTTCTTTTGTATTTAATTGTTATTCATTAATTTCTTTAACTCATTCCATCGGGGATCTTCTTTCCGATCCTCTTCAATTATCAGTTCATCAAGCTTTTTTAACATCTCAGGGTCACAAGTACTATTGCCATTCTTATCATCTGGATGTATCCTCTTAATTGGAAGATCAAGCAGAATAAACTCATATATATGCTGTTTCAAATCAAGTTCATTCTCCCCAACAGGCAAATATAGAATATCAGGATCAATATCTTCCAGAGCTTTACCAAACTTAACCAGGAGCCTGTTCTCACAAACAACCGGGTGAAGAAACATCTCCAGACACCTGTCACAGCAGATTCTAACTTTGCCGGAGATCTTAATTGCAAGGTCAAGATGTGAGGATTTTTTGTCCATCACAACATTTGCAATAAGGCTACCTTCCTTAACCTCCGACTCTTCAAAATGTTCAAAAAACTTATTATCAATCTCAAAATCAAAAGTGTGCCGTCCTTCCTTTAATCCGCTTAACGGTATAGTATATGTTCGGAACATCTCTTTAAATTTTGGTTTGCAAAAATATGAATCCTTATTCAATTAAAAAAATTATCAACAAAAAAGTAACATTTATTGTGTTAAAAGACCGGTTACCGATATAAAAATGCCATTCACCGATTTCCTCTCTGCATTCTTTTAAGAGTAGCATATTTTTGACATAAATAAAAAATCTTAGTTATGAGACAAAAGAATTACTATTTCGAACATGAAAGAGAACACCACCCCAGAGTTGGTGTCGGATTGTTCTTTATTCTTCTCGGAGCATCGCTTCTGGTTGCTACAAATGACCTTCTTAACCTGGGCAGTGTAAGCGAATATTTCACATGGCAAACAGTCCTGATATTTATTGGAGTTCTCCTTTTACTTAACCTTCAGTTCGTAGGAGGATTAATTATGATTGCCCTGGGGGTCTGGTTTCTGCAAGATAAAATCTTCATGATTCCTAACGATATCTTTCACGTCTATTACTGGCCTGCTGTAGTAGGACTAGTAGGAATATCATTTATTTTATCCTCGTTTTTTAAACGTAGAAAATAAAGAAACATATATAAAAACAAATAAATTTACAGTTATGGAAACAAATGAAAACTACAAAGATGAAACTCGTCGTCACAGACACGATCATCCCCTTTTGCAGAATAACAGGGCAATTATCGGAGTTGTTCTGGTTCTTCTTGGCTTGTTCCTTGTACTAAGGAACACAGGCGTATTCCCTGGCTTTATCGAAGATATTATTTTCAGCTGGCCTATGCTGCTTGTTACAATTGGCCTGGTAATAACAATAGGGTCTGCAGGGAGCAAAACTTCAGGCATAATAGTCATGGCTGTCGGAGCCTTTTTCCTTATCCCTCATATCTTCAGAGAAACATTTGATGTTAACATGTTCTGGCCTTCAATTTTTATAATTATTGGAGTAGTCTTCATTTTTTCTAAGCGAAGAGGATGGAATTCTGTTGATACCACTGCCCAGGTAGGTGATGACTATATAGATTATGTTCACGTCTTCAGCGGAGGTGAAAGACAGATTGTTTCAGAAAATTTCAGGGGAGGTAAAGTTAGTGCAGTATTTGGCGGCAGTGAAATTGATCTTACGCAGGCAAAACTTGCTCCGGGAGTTTCAGAACTTGAAATAGCATGCGTCTTTGGGGGGACAACAATTATTGTACCCGACGATTGGAACGTAAAAATTGAAGTCGTTCCTGTTCTCGGAGGATTTGGCGACTCACGCAAACTGCATCCCGGCAGGACAATTGATGTAAGCCGTCAGCTCATAATAAAAGGAGCTGTAGTATTTGGAGGTGGTGAAGTAAAAAGTTATTAAATACTTTCATGAAACATCCCGTATTTCAAAACCGAATACGCTTGATAGTATGGTGGCTGATCTGGCTCTTTCTGGCAGCAGGTCAGTCGCTGCTTTTCTATTTTGCATTCGGGAGTTTCAGCAATATTGGTATAATTGACAGCATCTTGTCGCTATTAATCTATTCCGGACTGGCACTTTCATTATGGTATCCTTTCAGTTTCTTCAATTCATCAAAACCGTCGGTACCTGTTCTTGTTGGGAACCTGGTTGCCAGCGGTGCCGTTTCTGTTTTTCTCTGGATCCTTGTTACAAAACTTATAATGCAATCCATTTTACCCGAAGGGAACAATTACCAAGACTATTATGATGCCACTTTCTCCTACAGGGTTGGAACCGGAGTATTCATATACGGACTAATTATCCTTACTTATTATCTCTTTATAAGCCTTACAAATCTTTCTGAAAAAAATGCTAAAGAAGCTCGACTAGAAAGTCTTGTAAAAGAGACTGAGCTTAAGATACTTAGATCACAAATAAATCCTCACTTTCTTTTTAACAGTCTCAATTCAATAAGTTCACTGACTATAACTGACCCAGAGAGGGCCAGAACAATGATTGTAAAACTATCTGATTTTATGAGGTATGCACTTTCCAGAAAAGATGAGCAGAATGTTTCTCTTCGAAGTGAACTGGATAACCTTCGCTTATATCTTGAGATAGAAAAGGTAAGGTTTGGCGACAAGCTGACAACTGATGAAAACATAGAAACCAATTGTCTTGATTTCAAATTGCCGGTAATGCTTCTGCAACCTCTCTATGAAAATGCCGTTAAGCATGGCGTATATGAAAGTACTGAAACTGTCAGCATTATTACAGAAGCCAGAATGATCGACGGATTTATTGAAATAATAATTAAAAACAATTATGATACAGTACCTTCTTTAAGAATTGGAACAGGAACAGGTCTTTTAAACGTAAAAAGAAGACTTGAACTTTTTTACGGTAATAAAGCATCAATAAAAACAAATAAAGAAAACAACATTTATACTGTAACCATCTATATACCAACGGATATTTCTTAAATTTGGGGTAAAGGAAAAGTAGAATTTTCAAATACAAGGAAACTTGAAAATTATGGAAAAAATAAAGATTATTATTATTGACGATGAAACCCCGGCAAGAGAGCTTGTCAAACACTATTTAAAAGAAGTTGAAGATGTTGAAGTTATTGCCGAATGTGCAGATGGTTTTTCCGGACTGAAGTCAATATCCACACTGAAACCCGACCTGGTATTCCTTGATATTCAGATGCCTAGGCTTACAGGTATAGAGCTGGTAGAGGTCCTTACCGAGAAACCTGAGATCATCTTCGCAACTGCCTATGATCAGTATGCTTTAAGAGCGTTTGAACTCAATGCTGTTGATTATATTATGAAGCCATATGAAAAAAGGAGGTTTCTGGAAGCTGTTAAAAAAGCCATCGAGAAAATAAGATCAGGCACAGGAAATAATATTCCTGCAAATCAACTCCTTGCTCATAAGCCTGAACTTCCCGCTCCGGTAAACAGGATTGTCGTTAGAAAAGCCAACTCAATAAACATTATCCCTGTTGATCAGGTAAGGTACGTAGAAGCCCAGGATGATTATGTTATGATCTATCATGCTGCAGGCAAGGCCCTCAAGCAACAGACAATGAAATATTACGAGGAGAACCTCCCAAAATCAGATTTTGTCAGAATTCACCGTACTTACATTGTTAATGTTGCAGAAATAAAACAAATCGAACCCTACGGAAAAGATAACCATGTGGCGGTCTTGAATTCAGGTGACAAGTTGCCGGTAAGCAGGTCGGGCTACAAACAACTAAGAGAGGACCTGGGATTCTAGAAACGAAATCCATTAACCACTAAGGGCACAAAGAGCTAAATAATAATGTGATTACTTTGTGGTTAAAAAATCTATCTTTTAAGACGATTCTCTTTTTTCCAGTTACTAAATGGTTTATACCTGCGGAAATGTACCAAAGGTACCGGGTCATAGCCATGAGTGCCCCCAGGCCTGCATCTTAATATCCTTCCAGTGCCCATTATCAATCCGGTAACTGGTCCATGCAACTTAAGAGCATCAAGCATAAACTGAGAGCATGATGGCTCATGGCGGCATCCTGGTCTTATATATGGAGATATTGAGTACCTGTAAAAATGAACAGGAAGGGCTAAAAGAAAAGAAAATACTGAATTAATCTTTTTTATCATACAGCAAAGATAATAAACTGACAATTACTCTAATTTATTAATAAGTGTAAAGATCACACTTATTGGAATTTCGGATTTTGGATGTGCAATATCGGGTTCGGTGTATTTATCTATTAAATAATTAATCCGCAATCTAAAATCCGACATCCCCAATTCTTGCTGACAAAATGTCAAAGTCGGACTAAATTAAAGGTTTGGCAGTACTTTTGTAGTACTAATTTAAAATTAATATAAGGAGGAAATGACGATGAATATTTGGATAATTTTTATTGCTTTTATGTTGCTCAGCTGGATAGTAAGCTGGGTTTTAAAATCGAAGTTTAAGAAGTATTCCAAAATACTTGTGGATAATGGCATGTCGGGACGAGATGTTGCTGAGAGAATGCTCCGCGATCATGGAATTACAGATGTAAGAATTGAAAGTGTACAGGGACATCTGACTGACCATTATAATCCTGTAAATAAAACTATCAATCTGAGTCCAGAAGTATATAACGGACGTACAATTTCAGCAGTTGCAGTGGCAGCTCACGAGTGCGGACATGCAGTTCAACATGCTACGGCCTATTCGTGGCTGACAATGAGGTCAAAAATGGTTCCTGTTGTAAGCTTTTCTTCAAAGTGGGTTCAGTGGATCCTACTCGCCGGTGTACTACTGATTCAGACTTTCCCTGCTTTGTTGCTAGCTGGCATTGCTCTGTTCGCACTTACAACAGTATTCAGTTTCATAACATTACCAGTTGAAATAAATGCAAGTCAGAGGGCCCTGGCATGGTTAACCAATGCAGGTGTTACTTCATATCAGAATCACGATAAAGCTCAGGATGCACTTAAATGGGCCGCTTATACATATGTAGTTGCTGCTCTTGGTTCACTGGCAACGTTAATGTATTATATTATGATCTTCCTTGGAGCAAGGGATTAATAAGATTTCTTACTCAACATATAATCCACCGCAAAATCTTACATGGTTTTGCGGTTTTTTTATCTCCCTTCTACCTCAAGCCATTGGGTCCGTTTATGTATTGTCCGTACGGTAATCCAGATAATAAAAGCTGTAGCAAAAAACCACATCCAGATATTAGTAAGCTCGATTCTTCCCGAAAGAAAATAATTCCGGAACAAATCCAGAAGGGTGAATATCACGAAGATGTTTACGAAACTGTTGTATTCTCTTTTTAGGACATTCCGGACTGAAAAAGGTAATTTCGGAGCAATATAATTGAAGGTTAAAGGAATAAACGAACTTACTGTTTCTGACCATTTGTCATACTTTTCTCCGAATTTTCTTCTTAAATATTGCTCTTCCGCAAACATTATACGCTCATAATAAAGCCAGTAGAATAGTCCAAATATCACTATAAACCAGCCGGAACGCAGAAAAAGCACCGGTCCCAGCCACATGAAGAAGTTACCCAGATACAAAGGATGTCGAAGAAGTGAATAGATCCCTGTCACATTTAGCTCATCAGCGATCTGACCGTTAACAGTATTTCTTCCTGAGGTGTTTTTAGGGGTAAATCCTACTGTAAGAATCCTTATTATTTGTCCGAAAAGACTAACCCCCAGAAAGAATAGCTCATCTCTCAGATCAAAAAGGATTGCCTGGCGATTGCCCAGATACATCATAACGATTCCTGCAGTGATCATAAAAACAGGCAGCCAGCTTCTTCTTTTGAATAACCAGTTCCCGCTATTTTCAAATTCATGTACCAGGGCCATCTTAAAGCTTATTAGTTTTGTGGCAAAAGTATGAAAATTCTAGAAACTGTACTTTATCCTAAGAAATCCGAGATTAATTCTTGTTTTTGTGCCATCCATAATGCTTGTGAAGTGCTGCCAGATCAGAGAGAAATCTACGTTTTCAGCAAGTGATAAATCCAGTGAGGGACCTGCAAAATAACCCTTCAGGTCGGGAAACCACATTGCAGAAATACTAGTATTAAG
>Ga0172368_10005662_pt1 | contig 13800 bp, 9 predicted proteins | sample Lak11m_FD_114540 | JGI IMG/M metagenome (GOLD analysis project Ga0172368, IMG submission 114540) | Freshwater microbial communities from Kabuno Bay, South-Kivu, Congo - kab_022012_11m | ecosystem: Environmental > Aquatic > Freshwater > Lake | place: Democratic Republic of the Congo: South-Kivu...
ATGCTGCTTTATATGCTCACGCAGAGCGAGCCCCATGATGGCAATTGGCATGAACACTCCCACACCATAATAAGGTACTGCCGCGCTGGTATTTCCGCGCACCAGGAATTGGATCACGATGGCCGCGATGGCCGCTGCGGTTACAGGCCGGGTAAAAGTTCCCTTGGGATTGCGGTAAACAACGATCTCGGGGATCTCTCCAATGGCTACATTTCGCCAGGTGATGGCCTGCAGATCCTGGAAAGCTGTCATGGAAGCTGCCGTGAGCAGCCCGACAGCCAGAATCTGATAAGCCCAGAAAAGAACAGTTCCTCCACTATCAGACAGTGCCTTGAATCCGATGAATGCCAGGTTTCCCACCAGGCTCCTTCCGTGAACATTATCAAAGGCATTAAATGCTATGGCAAAATAAGTGAGCATCAATGTTGTGATTGCACCATAAAACAGGAAGGAGGTCTGGACTGTCCGGCCAACTCCGGATTTACCGCTGTAGAAAGCCCATAGTTTTTCCAGTTTTGGCAGGTGTTTGCGGCCCCATTTCACAAAACCAGCATCCTCATCAATTACGAACTGGATACCATCCGACATGGCTTCCAACCCGGTCAGTGCTACCAGGCCTTTCATGGATGCAGCCAGGACGTGAAACATTGCCTCCCAAATGGATTTCACTTCGATATGTGGCTCTACCGGAAGCGCGGAAACATTCGTAGCCTTAGCAATGAACAAACCGATCATCATTGTCAGTGTCATCAAGACAAAAATGCTGAGACCCGTGAAAACGATTTGCGCCGACTCGCCCCTGCCTCGGATGGTCACATACCAGGTAGTGATTACCATGCATGCGCCGATTAAAAAATGCCAGTACCAGGGGATGTCACCCGCTTGTCCTAACGAAAGCAGTTGGTCCACACCCGAAAGCGATGAAACTACGATGGTAAAAATATAATCCTGGAGCAGGATGACCGCCACAACGAGACTGAGAGATGGCCCAAGGTAGCGCATGGCCGCGGTAAAGGATCCACCGCCCTGATTAAAGATGCCGAGCGAATACATGTATAAACCACCAAAGACCAGGTTGGCGAGACCAATGATCGCAACGGCGGCATAAGCATACTTATCCAGCCCATAAGGGTGCAAGGCGTGCATCATTTCACCTGTGGCATAAAAATATGAGGTGAAATAATCCACACCAAAAAGTGCGACCGCAGCCAGGAGTCCAACCTGGCCGGCGCCATGAACAGGGGAAACTAACTTTGGTTCTCGGGGAGCAATTCGCCAGGAAATATAAATGAAAATTATCATTAACAGGATGGAAAACAACATAAAATAACCTCGTATGCTGAAGAATTACCTGGGGTGAATTCCAGCGGGCTGATTTTTATAGTTGGAATATGAATTCATCGTATGATCGCGGGATGGGATCATGACCGGAAAAATGCATCTTCGAGCATTTTAAGCTCAGACATCAAATGTTTTCGTGTGGAGGCGTTGAAGCGCGTATCCTGAACACGTTTGGCTGCCTCCTCGCGTGCTGCGCGGACAACGAACGCGGGCACAAACATGATCCGCCCTGCCGGTATCACTTCAAAACTAGTCAATTCAATCCGCAATGTCTGGTCATCAAAATATGGCAGGCTGAGGCTCAAGCCACGGTTTAATGAATCGGAACTGGCTCTTTCCTTGATGGTGTTGATGATCCTTTGGGTTTGGAAACGCGCCAACGCGCGACCCTGGTTGATCAACTGTCCCAACATCCCGTAACGTTTCTTTTGATATTCTTCATCAGCAATCATATAAGGCGCAATCGAAGATGCAAAATGCAGGATGGCAACGAAGCGCTGCATCGAAGCCAGATGCGCTTCCGCTTCCTTTACCGAACCAACCAGCAACTTGCCATCATCGTCAAAAGCAACCCATTGAGGCAGGAAAAAACGGCGGGCGGCAGGTACGAAAGGCACCTGTAATTCGCCTCGGCCTTCTACAGGTGACCCTTCCTCTGCGATCGCGTCACTGGTTTGTGTGATGGCCGATTCGGGCTGCAGATCTTCTGCCGGGATGGTGGCTATTTCTTCGCCTTCATCAGATCGATAGGTGACGGATCGACCGGAAGGAAGCATGTTGTGTACCATATGGATGGCGGCAGCGTGGCGCAGCAACCCCGTGCTGGCGGAGATGGCTCGATTTGGTGACTGCTCAAGTTGGTTCAATTTCTTGCGCAGAGAATCCCGCACATCCTGGCGGGTAAGCTTGTTACTGAAACCGCCCACGCTTTGATCGCGCGTAGCGATCGGAATTGTCATGGCAGCCAGCTGGTCATTTTGGGTCAATTCTGCAATGACACGGTCAGGGAGTGTAAATTTTACCTGAGGGCGATGTTCTGTCAGAGCGTCTGCAATCTGGCGAGCCTGAGCTTCAATGAAACGCTGGATAATCGCTGGTTGGGCATCGAATAGTGTTTGTTTACTGTCGAATTCTTCGCGAAACAGACTGATTGCGGAGAGCGTATCGGACATGTTCTTCACCCTTATCGAAGGTAGATACGTTTAAATATTACCATGAATCACCTTCCGCCATATAAACGATGCGGGTTGTACTCGAACCTGTGGTGGGGCATCTGGCTGACATTATCCTTTTCAGCCTGCAGACTTGATTTTCTGGTAATTCTGCGCCAGCATTTTCCAGTCATTGAATCACTGGGAGAAAATGAAATGACTGATGAGTGTGACCGGGTTCTGTTTGCATGATAAAATTCTAAAACTTCAAATCCAACAGAGGATTCACGCCTTATGCCAAAACCAAAACCCAGAGCTTTGATCGAGAAAACTCTTTTCGGATTAGCTGCCCTTAGTCTGATTCTGGGATTTGCAGCGCTCGGTGTCTTTGAGGAAATTTCCAAGGATGACCGGGCGCTTTTGATTATTATCAGTAGTGTTGGGATAATAACAAGTTTATTTGGATTGATATGTGTACATTTTATCTGGGATTGGCTGCGCAAGCGTAACAGCCAGAAGGTTTTATCTGCCTGGCAGAAAAGCGTGGTTACGGGCTCACCCGCCCAAATTGACAGCGCCCACCAGTTATCAGAAGGTGCTCTGAGAATATTGGCGATGCAGCTTTTTGCCCGGATTGGATATCGAATTCTAAATAGGGATGAGGATGAAGGCTATGTGCGCATGATGAACCCTCGGGGAAGCCTGGAATTGGTTTGCTGCAAGCAGCAAGCCGCACCCCTTGGGATCCAACAAATTTATGAATTCCAAATGGATGTAAAACATTTGGGGGCTGTGCAAGGACATCTATGGGCAGCAGGCGGGTTTACCGATGAAGCCATCAACGTGGCCAGTCAAAGAACAATCGTGCTGGCCGACAGGCAAAATATCGGGCAATTCATTGATACTGTCAATGCCCATAATTCAATGCTGCTGGAGTAATAACAAGGTCTTCCGGTTTGTGTGTCTTCTGTAAATGTCAGCCAAATCCATTCGGCGGTAGATTGTCTTTTGACTCAACCCACCAGCTGCTCCAGATGGTCAACCAGCCCGGCCAGTGCATTGAAAGCCGCCGTGACGGGTTCGGGAGAAGTCAAATCCACCCCGGCCAATTTCAGAGCATCAAGCGGATAGCGTGAACTGCCGGATTTTAGAAAGTCGAGATAACGATCAGCAGCCCCGGCTGCGCCCGAGGTAACAGCCTGTGAAAGTGCATGTGCACCGGATATTCCGGTGGCATACTGGTAAACATAAAAATTCATGTACATGTGCAGAAATTGGGCCCATGTAATGCCGATCCTTTCCGTATCAAACTCAACTTCAGCCCCGTAACCTTCCCTGAACAGATCCGCCAGGGAACCGGTCATGATATCCGCATTAAGCGGCGCGCCTTTTTCCACACGTGTATGCATTTCCAATTCAAACCGAGCCAGGGTGGGCATGATGAAGAAGTAGCGATGGTAGTTTGACATGGCTTCTTCGATCAGAGATATCTGGAAATCAGGGGCCATTTGGGTTCGCATGAGGTAATCCCGGACAGTGGCCTGGTTGAAGTTGGAGGCCACTTCCGCCACGAACAAACCATAGCGGCTGTAGATGAAGCGCTGGTTTTTGCGGGAATAATAGGAGTGCATCGAGTGCCCAAGTTCATGAGCCAGAGTGGATAGGCTGAACAGGTCATCCGCATAGGACATCATGATGAACGGCCAGGTGCCAAAGGAGCCGCTCGAAAAAGCGCCTTCACGCTTGCCACGGTTACGAGAGCGGTCAACCCATCGATCCTCAAGGCAACCCTTGCGCAAGATGTGCACATATTCTTCACCAAGCGGAGCCATACCCTCACAGATCCAATCGACCGCCTTTTCGTAAGGCACGACCGGGCTGGCATCGGTCAACGGCGCCTTGATATCGTAGACGCTGAAAGTTTCCAGTTTAAGTGCTTTTCGGCGCAGACGCCAGTATTTGTGCCAGGTAGGCAGGTTTCTCTTGAATACTTCGATCAGGTTATGGAATACTTCCACCGGGACGTTATTCGGTTCGAGCGCAGCATGCAAGGCAGTCTTGTAATTGCGCACTTGCGCCACGAAGACATCCTGCTTAAAGGCGGATGTCAGGGTGGCAGCATAGGTATTCTTAAAAGACAGATAACCATCGGCGTAATTTTTCCAGGCACTGCTGCGCACCTGCCAGTCCGGATCGGTGATCAGTGCGCTGATACTTGACTGCCCGATCTCTAACTGAGTCCCATCGGCTGAAATGGCCGGTTTAAATTTCAAGTCGGCGTTATTGAGCATATTAAAAATATTAAATGGCCCAGAGAAGGAGTCCGAGGAGAGAGCCAACACCTGCTCCACTTCTCCTGAACATACATGCGCACTTCGTCTTTCAAGCCGGTCTACATATTGGGCAAAGAAAGCCAGTTCATCAGTATCATCAACCCATTGCCGTAATGTGTCGAAACCAATCGACATCAGTTCCGGATCAAAGAAAGCAATGGCCGCCCCAGTCCGCGCACCAATGCTGCGGGATTGTCCCGCGCGGGCAGTCGCCGCCTGGTCAAATGTGTCGACCGAGCTGGCATTTCCGGCATAAGTTGTGATCTTCCCAAGCAGCGTGCCCACTTCCTCGAGCTTGTTGATCGCCTGTAATAATACCTTGGGACCTTCCCTCAATCGACCCTTGTACGCGCTGAAAGAGGGCAGCAGGTCATCCAATGCTTTACAGGCATTGTCCCACTCCACCACTGTTGCAAAGATGGAATCCAGTGCCCAGGTTTCTTCGACCGGGATTTCATTACGAGCGGAAAGAGAGGTTGTTTTTGACATGGTTGCTTTTCTCCAGGTTACCCTTATTTCAGGAATCTGTCAAAATATTCGATTGTTCGATCCATCGCCAGGTTGAAATAGTTTGATATGTTGTGGTTGTCGTTCTCGTAAGTGTAAAATTCAGTCTTGCCACCAACTGCCCTGATCTGCTCTGCCAGTCGGATGGAGAAATTCAGCGGCACATCTTCATCCGCGGTGCCATGGTGCAGTTGAACCGGACCCGACAGGTCGGCAAGATAGCTATTTGCGGAGATGGATGCCCAGAATTCGGGGTTTTGTTCGGGTGTGCCGTAGGTGTCGAGCCAGCGATTTCTCCAGCCTGCGCCTTTTGAACTGGGTGATGGGGTGAACGAACCGGTTCTCCGCCAGTTGTATAGCATTTCAGGATAGGAGCCCACAACACCCGCCCAGATCACGCCCACTTTTACATCCTTCTTGATGACCATGGCGCGCAAGGTCAGGAATCCGCCCATCGAGTGTCCCCACATGCCTATCTTTTCGGGGTTGATGCGTGGATCACGCTTGATCGATGCCACGGCGTTGAGCACATCCACAGTATAACCAGGGTCACCATAAGCACCACTGGCTTCTCCTTCCGATTGATCGTTGCCTCTGTAATCTATACGAAAAACTACATAGCCTGAGCGTGCCAACCGGTCAACATAAGCAATGTAGCGTTCAGTGGTGCGGTACACCTCCGGGGGAATATAACCATGGTTAAAAACTATTGCCGGAAAGCCCCCAGGTGGAGCATCCTCATTCGGGATCGTCAGCAAGGCATAAATCTTTAGCCCTTCGGACATGTAATAAGCATAATAACGCCGGTAATTCGCACCCTGTGGGAGTTCCTTCTCGATGACAATATCGCTACCAGGGTAAGATCCTCTCCGCAGGAATTCGATACTCATCGGGTTCGGGATCGGTGTTGCAGTGGGGATAGGTGTTGCAGTTGGGACCGGAGTCGCCGTTGGTACAGGCAAAGGAGGAATTGGTGTTGTTGGTGGTGTATTGAGGGGTGTCTCAGTGGGAATAATAACCAGGGTTTGTGTGGGGATTTCCACCGTTGCAGGTGCACATGAAGATAACAAAAGGGTAAAAGCCAGGATATAGTATGTTATTTTTTTAAAAACCACTTCAGAATCTCCTCGAACCTCTACCACTCAAGCACAGGAATTCAAATTCGCATTTCGCCGGAAAGGCGCCCGGAATTAAGACTATTATAGTCTCAATTCCAGACAGATACCCGCTCCGGAAAGGTAGTATGTAGCTGAACGGCAGTCATTGGCGAAATTTACGAATAAATTCTTCCCCGATTGCCAGGATCGTGTCATGGTCATCTGGGGCTGTTGCTTCCCTGATGTTCTTGATCGTCTCTTGTTTTAATATATCAATCGCCACCGGGCGACCTTTTTCCTCCCATTTTTCAAGGCTGATGCGCGGGAAAATACCGCTGGTGAAGTAGGCACTGCGGAAATTTTGGCGGGTTGATTTCGCCATCAAGAAGTTACCACCCGGACCGACAACCTCAATCTCATCCAACGCTACGGCTTCATCATTCAATGGAAAACCTTGTGCAAAACTCCTGGCTTGCAGGATGATCTCATTGGCGTATACAACGCTGGTTGGCGAAAAAGCTTTTGAGCCAAGACTACCTCCGACGAATGGGACGAGACCGGTCATCCCCAGGCAAGTGGTCAGGTGATTGAGCCAATGCATACCGGCACCGGGTAAATCCGCCCCCCAACCCAGCCCGGAACCGGAAGTTCCAGCGTGAGGCAGGTGATAAAAAGCCATCATTTCGGCACAGGCTGCGTTGAGTAAAATGGTTTGCGGGTCGTAGAAGTCCGTCATCGATTTCATGTCAAAAAAAGCTGGCAGGCTGCCGAGAATAATCGGCGCGCCTTCACGTACCAGCTGGCTGAGTACCAGCCCACCCAGAAGTTCTGCGTTCAAGAGCGCCAACGTACCGGCGGCAGTGATCGGCGTGGTTGTGCCAGCCATGCTATAGTTTGAATAGATCACCGGCAGGCCTCGTTGTATCGCCAGGATCAACTTGTCGCCGGTTTCACGGTTGATGATCAATGGTGTCACCGGGTTGAAATAGGGTATCACGAAGGGCTTTTCAGCCAGACTCTCAAGTAAATCCAATGAAGGGCCAAACTGCCGTTCGTCGGAGTTCAAAATAACCAACGGCTTGGTGGTATTGGCGGCCATTTCAAGTACCGCATACAGGTCATCAGTTCCATCGGGTACGTCGCGAATGATGCCGATGGTGGAAACCATTTCATAAGCAGGTAATGCGTTGGCAAGACGCGTGCCCAGCGCCATATGCTGTCGACCAAAAAGCAACACAGATTCGGTCAGCGGATCCTGATAATACAGATTGGTCACCCCCACCCCATAATGCGTACCCTGGCCAGCCGTGAAGGCCACATCCCCCATGCGGTTATGGATCTTTATCCCAGCGTGGGCAACGTTGATGGCCCAGTCCACGATTTCTGGCTGGATAAATGCACGCCCGGCTTCAATCCGGATGCCGGATCCGGCCCTGGAGAAAAATTCGAGCGCCTTCCCCGAATCTACACGCAATCCAACACTGGAGAGGATATCAAGCGAATACTGGTGGATCTGTTCAATCTGCTGCCGGGTCAGAACCGAGAGTTTTGGTTGGACTGTGGATGAATGTCGCGTCAATTGTTTTCTCCTCAAAAAAAAACGCGGTATACCGGTAAAGGCCGGGACAGTAAGAAAGATTCGAATCAACCCACAACTTTTGAAGGTCAACGCATTCTTGTCACTTAACCAATTCCTTTTCAGCGGCAGCCATGATGCGGTCAAGCTCTTTTTCCTGGGCATCATCGAGCGGAGCCACCTGGTGCTCGCGCAGAAGACGACCAGCCTCGGCCTGGGCCCGTTCAGCCAGGTTTACCTTGCCTCCGTTTTCCCATTGTTCCCACGAACCTCGTTCGGCCATCCTTGTCATGTAAATCTCGCCAGCTTTGAGGTGCTGCATGGTATGTTTCTGACCCAGGAAATTGCGAGTACCATCCATTACCCTGGCGATAACATCCACTGCCAGGGTTTCATCATTGACGGTTATTCCCCTATTAATGCGCAAAACACTGGAAGCGAACTCGTTATCCAAAACCATTTGAGCAAAAGAACCTGAAACCCCCGCCTCCATTTCGCCGATACCGGATAGTTCATCCGCCCCAGCCAGGGCTGGGATGGCAGCATTGAGGCCGCGCTCAAACCCATCCTGGATATCGAGTGTATGGGAATTGGTTGAAAAGCCGTATACATTGACAGGCAAACCGTAACGATGTCCCATCTGGACTGTTCCCGCGGATGCCAGTCCAAGCTCAACGCCACCCCAAACGGAGATGCCCGTTCGTGGCTCCATCATGGCAAGACGCCCGCAGTAGAACACCGGCAGACCCGGATGAACAAGCTGGGCCAAAACCAACGGCACCAGGACTTCGGCGTTTTGTTGAGCTATTGCGCCTGCAATTGTCATTGGGGCTGTCGTTCCAGCCGTCGGACACGGCAGCGGCCCAAAGGCCACTCCCGCGCTGGCAATCGCGAGAATGGCTTCCACTTCGTGCCCAGGAATGGTCAAAGGACTGACTGGCGAAACTGCCAGGGTCAGAACCTCCGCCGGCTTACCCAGGACCATGGCCATTTCCAGAACAAACTTTACCTCACCTGGATATTGCACTCCGGGACCATGCAGCGGCTTGGTGGTAAAGGGCATGGCATGTCTGTACATGGCCAGGGACATCAATTCGCCAGGCACGTCACATGGAGTAAAAAAGGGGGTAATGGTGTGACAGTTTTCAAGTGCATCCAGCAGGAGGGTGGCATCACGCACATCCTGGAGGCCTGCCAGTCGTTTTCCACCACTGGCAGGGTCATAAATATCGCGCGCACCACCAAGGTTGTGGAAATATAACGAACCATCGCCCAGTGTTTTAACGGCTCCACCACGCCCGCGAACGCTGACAGTGCTGGGACAAGTTTTGATGCAGGTTTCAACCAGGGCTGGTGGAAGGAGCACCCGATCGTTTTCAAGGCGCGCACCGGCCTCCAATAAAAGCCTGCGCCCACCTTCGTGATTTAAGAACACCCCCGTCTCATTCAAAATTCGCAAACTGGCCAAATGGATGGATTCAATTTCCTGCGGCGAAAGAACTGCAAACATGGACATTGTCATTCCCTTCCAAAATGATGTTTATTCGTTGACGGTCAGGTCTGTGCTGATTCCAACCAGCGCTGCAGGAATGCGATCCGCTGGATCTCAGATCCGATAATATTTTTCATCTTCAGAAAGGTGTGACCTTCATCCGGATAGAGGTGAAACTCCAGCTCCTTGCCAAGCTCAAGCAGCCTGTCGCGTGCAGCAATGGAATCCACAGCCGGACAGCGCGGGTCGAGACCGGAGCAAATGATCTGGACCGGTACGAGGATCTTATCAAGGAAAAAATAGGGGGAGCGTTCGTGCCACAGGCGTTCGTTTTCTATAGGATCACCCATGGTGACGATATTCCAGTGCTGTAAATCTTCGCGGGAGGCATAATGGGAAGTAAACCAGTTGAAAAATGGAACTATCCCCGATCCGGCTACCCATAATTCGGGATACTGCGTCAGGCAGGTCATGGTCAGATAACCACCGTGGCTGCGCCCGGTGACAGCAATGCGCCTGGGATCGACCAGCCCCTGATTAACCAGGTAATGGGCGCCAGCAGCAACATCGCGCGTGTCGCAACCGCCCATGTCATGCTGGTTGGCTACCTGCCAAATGCGTCCGTATCCGGTGGAACCGCGATAATTGGGAGCTAGCACGATCCAACCGCGGCTGGCGAAGTGGGTCATGTAAGGATTCCAGGCCATAGAATAATGCCAATTAGGACCGCCGTGAATGTTGACGATGGCAGGCGCAGGGGTTTTTACGGGAGTGAACAGGAGCGCGGGTATCTGGATACCATCATCCAGGCCGGGATATCGAATCTCTACAGGCATCGGTAAATCGGCTTTATCGATTCCCGCCGGGAGTGAATGGGTTAATTGGTGTAATTCCTGCTTCCCGAGCGAATAGCTCCACAAATCGGGAGGATTTTGGGGATTCTCAAAGATAAAAACCAGGTTGTGCCCATCCAGGCTGAAGCGTGGGCAGGTGTAAAAACCAGAAAGGTGCTTGATAATGGATTTGGGATCCTGACCGGTAATATTTTGAAGGACAACCTGGTTGGTCGCGCCATGCTCTTGGAGATAAACCAGCAAATTGCCGCCTGGATGCCAGACCGGCATGGACTTATCACCCGGATCATCGGACAACCAGGTTATACGACGGGTCGTTATATCGAAAACGCCCAACTGGTAATAATCCCCCACAGTGGCGCAAAGGACAATTCTTTTGCCATCCGGTGACCAGCATGAATTCCTGGCAAAAAGCCTGCGGTCACCATCCTGGAGTTGGAACATCTCACCATCGGCTGCACGAACCAGGCAGGTGTTGTATTCCTGCAGTTCGGCTTCAAATGTGACAGCCAACCAATCACCGCCGGGTGACCAGGAAACCGCAAACGCGGTATGAGCCTGGGAACAAACCAGGCGATCGCGGCGCGTTTCAAGGTCCACTGAATAAACATCAAAACAACCGGACCGGTTGTTGATAAATGCAATTTGCCTGCCGTCCGGCGACCAGCTGAAAGAGGGCTGGAGGGTATCTCCGGGAGTCAAATCCAGGCTTGTGCCATTTTCAATGTCAAGCAACAGCAGGTGAAGATCCTCACTTCCATCAAAATCTGCAACACAGGCGATTAAGTTTGGATCAACGGGAGAAAATTTCGGGTTGAAGCGACTGCCGGGACCCGGCAGCAAAAGCTTGGGATTTGAAGAATAGTCAAGGGCAAGCCTGTAAATTTCCCACCTCCCGCTTATATTCCAGGAAAAAGTGGCTGTCCTCCCGTCCGGTGAGACATCAAAAGAAAATTCGGTGTCTACGCAGGGGATACCGAGAAGGCGCTCGATACTGATCATTGTTTGACTCGCTCATTTCAGACATTATGGCATGCCAGCTGGTGCCCACCGCCTGCATCCCGCCATTCCGGTACTTCATTTTTACAGCGCTCCGTTGCTATTGGGCAGCGTGGATGGAAACGGCACCCGGATGGAGGGTCGATTGGGCTGGGAACATCGCCAGTCAGGATAACTCGCCGGCGCAGGCGCTCTTTCTGCGGATCCGGTATGGGCACAGCGGAAAGCAGCGCGCGGGTATAAGGGTGTAAAGGGTTATCGTACAATTCATCACGCCTGGCCATTTCAACGATAATTCCCAGGTACATAACGGCAACGCGGTCACAGATGTGACGGACCATGCTCAGATCATGGGCTACAAACAGGTATGTCAGGTCAAACTTATCCTGTAAATCTTCAAGCAGGTTAACCACCTGGGCCTGGATGGAGACATCCAGTGCTGAAATCGGTTCATCGCAAACAATGAAGAGAGGGTTCGATGCCAGTGCCCGTGCCACACCAATGCGCTGTCGCTGCCCACCAGAAAACTCGTGGGGAAAACGATTTATCAAGCGGGGATTCAGCCCCACCAGGTTGAGAAGTTCCTTGGCGCGCTCCAGGCGCTCTTTTTCGTTGAAAAGGTGATGAACGCGCATTGGCTCGCTGATGATGGCATTGACCGTCCAACGCGGATTTAGCGAGGCATAGGGATCTTGAAATATCATTTGTGCCTTACGCCGGATTGCCAGCATTTCAGTACCGTGTATAGTGGTCATATCCTGCCCATCAATCGATATTTGGCCGGAAGTAACCGGATACAGGGCAAGCAAAGTTCTACCGGCGGTAGTCTTGCCGCAGCCGCTTTCCCCTACCAGCCCAAATGTCTCCCCTCGTTGGATGTCGAATGAAATCCCATCCACCGCACGGACATTGCCCACCTGGTGTTGGATGAGAACGCCGCGGGTGATCGGAAAATGTTTCTTTAGATTTTTTACCATCACCAGTGGTGGGTCGAGGGGTTCCTGTTCCTGGATCATCGCGAACCTCCGGCGGGGTCCATCGGTTTTTGGGGAGCAAACTCGGCATGTGCTCCCGGGTGGGTTACATCCACCCAGCAGGCGATTGAGTGACCCGGGGCAATTTGGGCAAGGGAAGGGTTTTCAGCCTGGCAGCGTTCGATTGCATATTCACAACGCGGCGCGAACGGGCAGCCATGTGGTTCTACCAACAGGTTTGGCGGTGCTCCAGGAATAGATTTAAGACGGTCGTTGCGGCTGCGATCAACACGCGGTAAGGCTGCCAGCAGGGAAAGTGTATATGGATGGCGTGGTTTCTCGTAAAGATCATCCACTCCGCTCTTTTCCACGATGAAACCTGCATACATGACGATAACCTGTTCAGCCATGCCTGCCACCACCCCCAGGTCGTGCGTGATCCAGATGACCGCCATTGAAAGTGTATCCCGTAATAGCTTGACCAGCTCAATGATCTGGGCCTGGATGGTGACATCCAGTGCTGTGGTTGGTTCATCGGCGATCAATAATGATGGCGCGCATGCCAGAGCAATGGCAATCATCACGCGCTGGCGCATACCGCCGGAAAACTGGTGGGGATAATCATTCAATCGACGGGCAGGATCAGGTATACCAACCTGTTCCAACAATTCAATGGCGCGTTGTTTGGCGGCAGCTTTATCCATACTCAAATGTGTGCGCAGGGTTTCGGTGATTTGACGCCCGATGGTTAATACCGGATTGAGGGATGTCATGGGGTCCTGAAAGATCATGGCAATTTCCTTGCCTCGCACTGCTTCCATCTCCCCTTCAGTAATTTTAAGCAGATCAACGCCGCGATAGATCGCCTCACCGCCAGCAATTTCACCCGGAGGTATTGGGATCAGACGCAGGATGGACATCATGGTGACCGATTTACCACAGCCGCTCTCGCCAACAACCGCCAGAGTGCCACCTTCGCGTAGTTCGAAGGAGACACCATTTACAGCGTGAACCGTCCCTTCCGGAGTATGGAAGCGTGTTCTCAAGTTATGAACTTCGAGGATATTTTGTTGTGCCATCATCATGTCAAACCGTCCGGCTGCGTGGATCAAGCGCATCACGCAGTCCATCACCCAGAAAATTGATCCCGAGCACGATCAGGAGGATCAGCAGACCGGGGAACAACCACATCCAGTAGGCAGTTTCGATATAGTTGTAAGCACCTTCGAGCATATTGCCCCAGGTTGCGGTTGGCGGGCGCACACCCAGGCCTAAAAAGCTGATATATGCTTCCAGCGTGATCGCGTTGGCAACACCCAGGGTGGCGGAAACCACAATCGGGGCGATGCAGTTGGGTAAAATATGCAGAAAGATGATCTCCACCTTAGGAGTTCCGATCGCCCGGGCAGCCAGGATAAACTCATTCTCTTTGACAGATAAAAATTCAGCGCGGACAATTCGGGCCAGATAAGGCCA
>Ga0172368_10005664_pt1 | contig 13796 bp, 11 predicted proteins | sample Lak11m_FD_114540 | JGI IMG/M metagenome (GOLD analysis project Ga0172368, IMG submission 114540) | Freshwater microbial communities from Kabuno Bay, South-Kivu, Congo - kab_022012_11m | ecosystem: Environmental > Aquatic > Freshwater > Lake | place: Democratic Republic of the Congo: South-Kivu...
CCATGCGCTGCACGATGCCCAACACCGCTTTGCCCATCGAGCGAACCTTCTCAATATCTTTTGGATCTTTAAAGTTGATCACCGGACGAATGTGCAAACATCCCGCTGAAGCGTGAGCGTAGTAAGCCGAATCGATTCCATGCTCCTTAAACATTTTTTCCACGAAGCGAATGTAATCGCCCAACTTATCAACCGGTACCGCCACGTCTTCCATGAACGACACCGGTTTTGAATCGCCGCGCATAGATTGCAATACACCCAAGCCCACCACGCGCACGCCCCACACATCTTTTTGTTGCTGCGCGGTCAACGCGCGCACAAAAGTTTTCGTCACGTTCTCCTTCGCCATCTTCGCTTCAAGTTTTTCGATCTGCGACACGATCTCCGATTCGGTATCCCCGTAGAATTCGACGACGAGTATCGCGGCGGGATCCCCTTGAATAAAAGTTAACTGCCGCGCGTACGCCGGGATCGCCCGCGTGAGATCGATCATCATCTTGTCAATCAGTTCAACGGCGGCGGGCTGCGTTTCCAGAATCAAGGGGGTGGCGTCACCGGTGGCGGCTATCGAATCGAAATGAAGAACGCATAAGCCCGTCATCTTTGGCGTCTTCACTAAATTTAATTTTGCTTCGAGCGTGATCGCCAACGTGCCTTCGGAACCCGCGAGTAATTTGGCGAGATTGAATCCTTGCGCGGGCGGATACGGTTGGGATGAGTACCAAACTGCCGGGCGGCTGGCGACATACCCGTGCGGCGGGATCATGTAATTCAACGAATAGCCGCTCGCGCGCCGCCACGTCTTGGGGAAGCGTTCGCGAATCGTGTCGGCATTTTTCTCGACAATGCCTTTGACGCCGCGATAGAGTTCGCCTTCGCGCGTTTGTGATTCGAGTTTGGCATTGAGTGAATTTGCATCAAGCGAAGAAAATTTTCCGCGCCAGCCGTCGCTCAAATACACTTCGGCTTCTAAAATATGATCGGCCGTCATGCCATACATCACCGAGTGCGCGCCGGTAGAATTATTGGCAACCATGCCGCCGAGGGTGGCGCGGTTCGACGAGGCGGGTTCGGTTCCAAATGTGTAACCGTGCTTCTTCGCCGCGTTGAGCAGCGTATCGCACACCACACCGGGCTGCACCCGCGCCCAACCTTCTTGCGCGTTGATCTCCAAAATTTGATTCATGTGTTTAGAAAAATCAACGATGATGCCGTGACCGATGGATTGACCCGCGAGTCCGCTGCCACCGCCGCGCGCGATGATCTGCGCGTTGTGTTTTTTGGCGATCTCGATGATCGCCGCCACGTCATCGTTGGTGCGTGGTAATACGACACCAAGCGGTTCGAGTTGGTACGAACTGGCGTCGGTGCTGTAGAGCGCGCGGGTATATTTATCAAAGCGCACTTCGCCGCGTACTGATTTAGAGAGGTCGTTGATCAAATCAGGATTCGGAGTCATAGTAATTGGTGGTTGGGGATTGGAGATTGATGGTGATTATAAAGCGTTGTGCCGATATGAGGAAAATGAGTTGAGTGGATATAAAAATAAAAACGCCCTCAATGTGAGAGAGCGCTTTACTTGATGAGACGATCATAGTCGTTGTGATTACCTACCCAAAACCAAGTGATTGTGTCGCCTTTTAGCAGCTCCACTGCTCTATGCGCTAAACCAACCCGAACCGAATAGAGAGGTTGGTTTTCTTTTACGCGTTTAAAAAATAAACTTGGATGCGCCGGATTGTCTCGCCAGAGTTTATAAGTGGCGCGTGTTTTACGTCGCACCTCTGATGGTAGACCTTTATAGTGCTTCCAAAAAGCTTTTGTTGTGCGTGAGATCATTTCGGTTCAACGAATTCGCCGCGTTCATCGAACATAGGCAGTGTTTTGCCAGCGTTGATCTCCTCTTCTACTGACGCGACAAGTTCCGCAATAGTCTCATCTGAAGTTGCCGCGAATTGTTCGTCCCACAAAGTTTCATCGGCAACGATGTCCTCAAACGTCTCTTCCGCAGGTAAAGGGTGCTCTTTAAGGAACAGTGCAAATTCGTATAACTGCACGATGCGTGCTAAAGGCATAGTCGCCGCAATTTTGGCAATGGCTTTGACGTAATCGGTTTGAGTGTGTATTTGCATATTTGTATTTCGCGCCTTGTTGACGGTAAGTATAAACCGGTTCGTTGGTTCGTCAATCTAATCATCCAACCATCTACCTCCCCAACACTTCCCTCAACGCTTCTGCTAACAGAGTCACATTTTCTCTTCGACTTCCAAACCCCATCAACCCCACGCGCCAAATTTTTCCTTTGAGCGGACCGAAGCCGCCGGCGATCTCAATGTTGTATCCATCGCGCAGCTTGGTTCGCACGGTAACTTCATCCACACCAGTAGGGACGCGGACGGTGGTGAGCGGTGGTAAACGATTCTTTGCCTCAACGTGCAAACCCAAATCCAACGCCTCAAGTTTTTCCCAAAGATATTCGGCATTTTTGCGATGACGCATCCAACGATTCTCTAAACCTTCTTCGGCAACTAAACGTAAACCTTCACGAAAACCATAATGCAGGGTTGTCGAAGGCGTGTGATGATAGGCGCGGTCTTTGCTCCAATACTTTTCGATCAGCGTCACGTCGAGATACCAATTCGGCGTTTTAGTCTTGCGATTCCACGCCACATCCATCGCGCGCTCGTTGACGGTGAAGGGCGAGAGCCCGGGCGGGCAGCCTAAACACTTTTGCGAGCCGCTGTATGCGACATCAATTCCCCACTCGTCAATTTTCAAAGGCACACCGCTTAACGACGTGACGCAATCGAGCATGAACAACGCACCGTGTTTGTGAATCAAGTCGCCGAATCCTTCGAGCGGCTGTAACGCGCCCGTTGAAGTTTCGGCGTGAACGAGAGCGACCATCTTCACGGGCTTATTCGCTTCGAGTGTAGATTTAATTTCGTCAAGCGAGAACACTTCGCCCCAGGCTTTTTCCACGCGCACTACTTTCGCGCCGTAGCGAGTCGCCATCTGGCACATACGCTCGCTGAAGAATCCGTTGCACCCGACGATGACGGTGTCCCCTTGTTCAAGGAAGTTGCACAGCGCGGCTTCCATGCCGGTGCTTCCAGTTCCGCTCATCGGCAGGGTGAAATTATTTTTCGTCAAAAAAGTTTCGCGCAGCGCCGCTTGTTCTTCATCCATCATCGCCAACCATTCAGGATCAAGGTAGCCGACGAGCGGGGTGGTCATCGCCCGCAGCACGCGCGGGTGAACGGGACTGGGACCGGGACCAAGTAAGAGGCGAGGAGATGGATTGAGATCGTTCATGGAGATTGGAGATTAGGGATTGGCGATCGTGATTCTTCAATCAACGATCTAAAATCGGAAATCAAGAATTATTTTGTATCAACGTTGCTCAATCGCGGGTCGAGTACATCACGCAAGCCATCGCCGAGCAAGTTGAAGCCCAATACGGTAAGCATAATACCAAAACCGGGGATGAATACGAGGAAGGGTGCGGTGAAAACGCTGTTGCGTTCTTCACCGAGCATGAGCCCCCACTCCGGTGTGGGAGGTTGCGCGCCAAGACCCAAAAACGAAAGTGCCGCCGCTTCGAGGATCGCCGAAGCGATGCCGAGTGTGGCTTGCACGATGAGAGGCGTGAGGGCGTTGGGCATGATGTGATCCATCATCAAACGAAACGGCGATGTGCCCAAGGCGCGCGAAGCCGTAACGTAGTCGAGTTCCTTGATCTGCAAAATGCTGGCGCGGATGATGCGGGCATACACCGGAATCGAAACGATAGAGATCGCCAGCAGCGCATTGATCAACCCTTGCCCCAAAACGGTGACGATGGCAATGGCTAACAACAAACCGGGGAAAGCTAACAATACATCCATCACGCGCATGATGATGTTATCTACCCAGCCGCCAGCGTAACCCGAGATAGCACCCAGCACCACGCCGATGATGATTGCCATTGTGACGGTGGCAACGCCGATTTGCAGCGAAAGCCGCGCGCCAAAAATGATGCGCGAGAGAAAATCGCGGCTGTTGCCATCCACGCCGAAGATGTGCTGCTCTTGATCTCGTGGACAACCTAACAAATGAATACAGGGCGGTGTGCTTTGTGGAATATCTGGAAGAGGTTTAGTTGGATCGAAGGGCGCGATGAAATCGGCGAAGGCGGCGATGAGAATCAAAAAGCCCAGAATGATCATGCCGGTGACGGCAGACCGATGACGCAGCAAACGGCGTAAGGCGTTTTGCAGTGGGGTGCGATACGTTTGACTTTTAAGTGGTTCGAGGACGGTCGTTTGTGTTTGAGCCATACTCTAATGGACTCGTATTCGGGGATCGAGATAGGCGTAAGAAAAATCGGTGATCAGATTCACCACGACGAAGATCAAAGCGATGACGACAGTGAACGCCTGCACCACCGGATAATCGCGCGCCAAGATCGAATAAATGAGCTGTGTGCCAACGCCGGGCAAAGAGAAAATTGTTTCGGTCAATACTGCGCCCGAGAGCAACGCGCCAACTTGTAAACCGATGACGGTGACAATAGGAATAAGAGCATTTCGCAGCGCGTGCTTGAGAATCACAGTGACGCTCTTCAACCCTTTGGCTCGCGCTGTGCGGATGTAGTCCAGATTCAGAACTTCGAGCATGCTGGAACGAGTCATGCGGGCGATGATCGAAAGCGGGATGGTGCCGACGGCGACCGATGGCAGAAGGAGATGCCACAACGCATCACGGAACGCTTCCCAGTTAAGTGTCATCAAGCTGGCAAATAAAGCCGAATGAGAAAGGAAGGCGATAAAAAATTTAGCGAAGCCAGAGAGATCTTCTAACGACCAAGATTCTTCAAGAGACATGATGCTGATGCCGGGCGTGAGTCTGCCTGAGGGCGGAATGAAGAACGGCGTGTCGCGCAACAGTAAGGCAAAGACATAAGCAAGCATTAACCCTAACCAGAACACTGGCATCGAGACCCCGATGTTGGCGCCGATCATAGTGACCACATCGATCACACTGTTCCGTTTAACGGCAGAGACAATTCCTAAGGTGATGCCGACGGTAGTCGAAAACAGCATCGCACCCATGGTGAGTTCGAACGTGAACGGTAAACGTTCAGCCAGAATATCTGCGACGGGGCGATGATCACGAATTGAATCGCCGAAGTCGCCGCGCGCCGCATTCGCTACATAGCGCGTGAACTGCACCATGATGTTGTCGTTGAGTCCAAAGCGTTCTTTAAATTCGCGGCACTTCTCTTGTGTGGCACGCTCGCCCAGCATTACCAAGCAGGGATCGCCCGGAATTAAACGCACGAGGGCAAACGTGACGAGTAAGATGCCGAGCAAAACGGGCAGAAGCAAGATCAATCGCCGGTAGAGGAATTGGAACATATTAACGAGAAGGCCTGTCAGGTCATTTCGACCTGACAGGCCTTGCTAGAACGTGAGGCTTAAAAATTTACTTCTTGGCGTTGAGCATCGCGCCGAAGAATCCGCCGAAGTATTCGAACACACCACTGTTGCCTTTGTGGTTCGGGCTCTTGGCGTCCCATTGCGCGGCAAAGGTTGCTACCACATCATTGGCATCGAGCGATGCGCCATTGTGGAACTTCACGCCCTTGCGCAGTGTGAACGTCCACTCGGTCAGGTCTTTGTTGGCTTCGTATTTTTCGGCGAGCGCTGGCACAACTTCTACACCACCGACCTTGTAAGCAAGCAAAGCTTCGTAGACTTGTTCGCAGGCTCGCAAAGATTCGCCGTCAGTTTCGTCACCGCACCACAAACTGATCGGTTCGGCATTCTGCATCCACACCAGCTTGTCACTGCCGGTGTTCATCGTTGCAAAATACTCGTTGCCCAATGGGCTGGAGTGCGCGCCCTGCACGGCCGCCTTGTAAGCAGTGGCGGAACCACCGTGCGCTACCGGGATCATCGGCACATTCTTCTTCACCAGCTCGTTGACCTTGTCGTAAACTTTTTGACGCGCTACCGGATCAGAAAGTGCTGCCGCCGCTTTGATCTGTTCGACGAGATCAGGATACGGTGTGCCAAAGTTCTTGGAGGCGCCTGTGAAGTGGAAGTCGTAGAAGTTGGTGGAATCGGGGTAGTCGGCGCCCCAACCGAGGAGGAACATAGATTGTTCACCCGCGGCAACCGATTGCAGGAACGCACCGGATTCCATCACGTTGATCTTCACGCGGATGCCGACCTCAGCAAGCTGCGCCTGAATGTCTTGCGCCACTTTGCCGGGTTGAGGCAGGTAACCGCGAACCACATCGCGATACGAAAGTGTCGTGTCGAAACCAGTGGGGAAACCGGCGTCGGCGAGCAACTTCTTAGCACCTGCCACATCACGCTCATACCACTTCGCGCCAGCGCCAGTGGTGCTGTATCCCGGAAGCAATGCAGGCGGCACAAATTGTTCGGCGACAGAAGAACCCTCGGGATAGAACTGTTTGACAATGCGTGCCTTGTCAATGGACATTGCCACCGCTTGACGCACCTTCTCATTGTCAAATGGCTTCTTGGTGTTGTTCAAGCCAATGTAGAAGATGTTGAGCGCCGGACGCGGATAGAGCTTCAGCTTCGTGTCCGCGCTGATCTTTGCAAAGTCGTTGGGCGCGGGGTTGTCAATGCCATCAGCAGTACCCGCTTGCAGTTCGAGCAAGCGCGCCGCAGCCTCCTTCGACCAGCGCATCACCACGGTCTTGGTCTTGGGTTTCTCGCCCCAGTAGTTTGGATTCGCTTCGAGTGTGATCGATTCACCGCGCTTCCATTCTTTCACCACATAGGGTCCGGTGCCGTTAGGCTTGGCGCTCATCTTCGCCGAGTCGCCGCCATTGGCATCCAAAAAATCTTTATCTTGGATCGAGAAAACACTGAATGCCACTTTCGACGGGAAGGCTGGATCAGGCACGCACAATGTGAATTTCACTGTGAACTCGTTGATTGCCTCAACGGATTTGAATTCGGCGCCATCGCCATATTTGCAATCGGGCGTTTCGACCTTGATTCCTTTATACGCAGGTGCGTCAGTGGGTTTGGCTACGGGGGGCACAGCTGTTGGTGGCACCGCTGTTGGCGGCACCGCAGTTGCTTTAGGGGCTTCTGTGGTGGGGGTGGCGCAGGCGGTGAGCAACAAGCTCACAATCGTCAATACGCCAAAAATGTGCATCAACTTATTTGAGAGTTTCATTTTCTTCTCCTCGTGTGATATTGAAAACTTTATATTCTAGTAGTGAAGAAAGATGTTGTGCCTTCGCGATAACAGCCACCTCCTTTCCTTATTCTGTTATAGCATATTTTGATGTAGTAGAGTCGCTATATTCTATTCTCAAACACAACTTTTGTGCCCCATCAATTTTTACAGTGATTGACCACCGTATTTTCCACGATGATTAAAAAGTAAAGCGCATCGCCTTCAACGTGACACGCTTGAGAGGTGCCCCTATGGAGATTCGAACTCCAGTTTTAGCCTTGAGAGGGCTGCGTCCTAGTCCACTAGACGATAGGGGCGAGCGACAAAATTTTACCACACTACTTTCGCATGATCGTGCCGACGTTGATCGCATCGCGCCCATTTGAAAAAACGCGCACGCCGGTTTTTGGGTTGTAGAGTCCGATGCTTACAGTGTAAGTGCCACTTGGCGCGGCGATGACATGTCGCTGTAAAAATTGATCGTCGCGTTGCAACGTAAACGCATCCACATCGAAACGATCCGAGCCGCTCATCAGTTTATCGTTTTGATTCAGGTGGACGAAGATGAACACAGGGAAGGGTGGCGACTCGGGTGAGGCGCCCATCGGCGGCTCGACTACGGTGTAGCCGCCACTCACGCGCCAGTGAGTCACTATGTCGCCGTTGATCTCGTCCCATCCTTCAAAGACCAGTCCGTTTTCAAATTCAATTTCGATCTCGTGTTGCGGCGTTGTATTTTTCCATTCGCCCACATCAAATAAGTAGATCGCGGGTTCTTTTGGAAAGATCATCGCCCAATCCTTCCTTACCCAACGCGGCGGCGAAGAAAATTTAATCGGCTCAAGTTCAAATGCTTTGCGATCCCAACTATTTAGTACGCCGTTCAGCACATAAGTCTGTGGCGGCGCGTCTTTCAACTTTTGTGCCTGCTCATGCAGATCGCTTTTATACAAGTAACGCACTTCGGGAAGTAACTGCCAGCGAATGAAGTAATCGGGGATGTCGCGCAATGCGATTGACAAAACTAATATAGATGCAAAGATCGCTCCCCTCAGTCCCCCCATTTTCGCCATTAACAATTTTCTAAACTCAAAATCATTTGGCGAAAATGGGGGGATGCCCTTTAGGGCAGGGGGGTATGAACTTCTCTGCGGTAAAAAGAATTGAAGTGGCAAGACGACAATCATGTATGTCACCGGCAGCGCGGTAATGGTGTGCGAGAGACTCGCCGCAGGCACGCTGACAAACGCCGGAGCAATGCCGACGATTAGCCATATCAGCAAAAATGCATAACGCTTGTCGCGCCACTTCCACAAACACCCTGCCACACCTATAATGAAAAATAAAAATCCAACGATGTTGAATACGGGTCTGCCTGAAATGTTCGATTGCCATTCGGGGTCGCCGGTGGCGATGAACATGCCAAGAGTCTCCAGCGTGTTGCGTACTCCGTATTGCGTATCACCTTTGGCAAGCGCAAGGAGCGGGTCGGCGATGGTGTTGAGCCTCATGCCGTTGCTGCTTTGCGCGTTGTTGAATACCGAAAAGCCAAGTGGCACGTAAAGGAGAATGGCGACGATGAGCGCGATCAAAACATTCCGCGCATGTTTTTGTCGCGTCACTACAAGGTAAAGGCTAAAGACCAGGATGATGATCGGGATGGTGAGGGAAGCGAAGTAGGTGTAGAGAGACAGACCGAGAAGAATGCTCGAGATGGTGATAAGGTGAAAGGGTGAAGGGGTGAAGGGGTGAAGAGGTGGTTTGCTGATGGCTGAGGGCTGACGGCTAATGGCTTTGAATAAAAACGAAACCCCCAACAACATAAACGGCAATTCGGCTATCGGTCTTACTTTAGCACGCGACCACATCAGCGACCAAAACGAGACGGCGATCAACAGCGCGACGATGAGGGCGTAGCGTGAGCCGAAAAGTTGTTTGGCTAGTCTAAATGTTGCGGCGACTGAGAGTAAACCTAAAAACGCCGAGACGAGTCTGACGACGAACAAACTTTTGCCCATTGTCGCGATGAAGAGCGCGGCGAGATAGTGATACAACGGCTCTTGCCCGGCGGCTTGAGTGAAATACAACGTGAAGTGTCCATTCAGAATCAACTGGGCGTGAATGGTAGTCTCGATCACTTCGTCATCGCGCCAGCCGTTGGGGATGGCATCTAGCGCGGCGACTCTTAAGTAGCAAGCAAGAATTAGAATCAAGAGCAGAACAAACCGCGAAGGCGCAAAGAGCGCGAAGTCACTATTAATACTCTTTGCGTCCTTCGCGTCTTGGCGGTTTTCTCTGATGTTGATATTCATCGAATCACTAATGGGGAAACCATCACCGCATCTTCCCCCGAATCTTTAATCATCAATCTTTCACCCGTCACCCGATCATAAATTCCTATCCTCACTTTGTATTCATCTTTCATCGCATCGTTTGGAATTGCAATTTGATGAATCTGAATGATCGTGTCACCTGTTTGCCAATCCCATGAAGGCGCATCAAGCGCGTCGCGCTGTAAATACACTTCGCCGTCTTTGAGAACATGCGTGAATATGTTGAGATCGGTCTTGAAGGCGGGCGGGTGCAATGCGCCCAAATTTTTTGAGTCGGTGACGTGCCACACGGTGAGGAGTTCGGCGACGTCGTTGGGTTGGTAAGAGGGCGCAGACCAACGGGCATCGAGGAGTTGGACGGCATTATTAAAGATTGGAGACTTGTCCTGAGCGAAGCCGACGGATTGGGGATTGGAGATTGGTAATTGGTAATGGGTAATTGAGTAAATAGTAAATGATGGATCGAGATCGTTCGGGCGTAGTTGAACGGTACGAATCGGTTGAACGTATTTGGCGAATGAGGGATGAAGAGGTGTTGAAGACGGAACAAACAACTTGAAGGTTGATCGGTTCGGGATCAGGATGGCGGTGTGCCCGTCAACCCAGCGAGTCTCTTGCGGGGTGATCAGTTCGGCGATGTACGGATCATGCGCGGCAGAGGGGTAGACTGTTGAGATCACGGCGGGCGAGTCGAGACTCTTCGCTATTGCGATTGTGGTGCTTTGATACGCGGCGCGAACATCGGGCGATTGGCTCCAACTTAAATAGTCCTTTGTGTTAACTACGCCCAATGAAATAATGAAGAATGAACAAGTGACAAATGACAAATGACGAATGGCGAATGGCGAATGGCCGCTCCGCGTGGCGAATGGTGTGTTGCGTGTTAAGTATTGCCAATTACTAATTACCAATAACCTATTTAACGCGATTGCGGGAATGATATATAGAATGGGTTGCGCGCCAATGATGCGGGTGGTGAGGGCTTCGGGTCCGGTGATGAGGGAGGGGGCGAGACCGAGAGCAAGCCATATCGCGAATAGCGGATAGCTGATGGCATATTGCGGATCGTTTTTCATCAGCCATCGGCTATTTGCTATCTGCTTAAGAAGAATGATTAGCCCAACAATAAACAACACTGCCGTGATTGGATCAAATATCGGTCTGCCGGGAATCGTGTAGGCAAGAAAGTGATCGCCGCGCCCATTGAGAAAGAAAGCAAAAAAAGTTTCGCGCGCGTTAGTGAGCAGCTGCGACGGATCGCCGTTTTGTAATTTGGTGAGCGGTTCGTTCAACATTCCAATTCGCTGTTCAGCGTCGGGGTGTTGATATAGATATAGGAAGAGAGGAAGCGCAAGGAGGAGGGCGAGGGCTAATGCGATTAGTGAATGACGAATGACAAATAGCGAAGGACGGATGGATTGAGATACGTAATAAGCGATAAGTGACACAGGAAATATGAGCCACAAGATGCGCGAGGGGATGTAGGTGTAAAAACTTGCGGCGATTGCTAACGCTAACCCAATCACTAACAACCACACCTGACAGGTCTTGCCAAACTTAACGCTTGCCGAATCGTGAGCAGACCTGTCAGGTGTGGCAGAAGCTAATTTTAAAAACAAGATTACGGCGATGCTTATCTCCACTGGCAGCATCCCCGAACGCAAAATTTGTCGGCTCGTTGCCATCTGCCAAAACGAAACAGACATGAGAGCGAGAGCGATGATCGCGGTGCGGCGATCAAATGCGGTGTGCGCGACTCGATAGGTGAGGGCAAGGGTGATCGTTCCCAGTGCACTGGCGGCGAAACGCAGAGTCAGAATGTTCGTACCCATGAAGAAAATCAGAATCGCATTGACGTAATCGAATAATGGTTCGCGTCCGTATCCAACGGTGAAATAAATTGGTGTGATGCCTTTGAGGATATAAGCTGCGTCGTGTCCGTGTCCGGCTTCGTCGTGTGTCAGCCCGGGCGGGATGGAGAGTAGCCCGTAAGCACGGAGGGCGAAGGCGACGAGGAGAATTAAGATCGGGAGAGATTTTTTGAACACGCGAGGATGATACATGATCGCATAATGGATGTAAAATTGTTTGTGGAGGCAGGTATGGTTCAAATTATTTTGCCATATAAAGAGTCACAAACTGAGCAACCCCTTCATATCAAAGCCAATGTGGATGTGGAGATTGGCGTCTCGTCTATCGTCGCACGCCGCCGGGCAAATGGTTATTTGGCGATGGAAGTGGCGATGATGATTGGGGCAGGCGATCCCATTTTATTTTTAAGTGACCGCCCCGTGTGGCGTGTGCCGGCTCTGCTTCATCTATCTGGATTGGGCGATGTGGCAAATGTAGGAATGGTCGAAATAGATGCGACCAGTGGTGAGGTCATTAAGTTGTCGGAGCAACAAATAACAGAAATGCAGAATCTTGCCGATGCCATTGCTACCCGTCTCACATCGTCAGCAACAGCGTGAAGCTGATTGCCTTGCCGCGTGTGCTGCGATGGTGCTTGATTACTTGCAAGTGCCATTTCAATACGAGCGGTTATTAGAATTGTTGCGTGTGCGAGCTGTCGGCGCGCGCTTCAGCAATCTCCATCAACTCCAGTCTCTCGGTGTTTCGGTTTTAGTTGAAAAGGGCGAACTTGAGTCTCTGCATTCGTATTTGGATCAAGGTTTGCCGCCTATCGCTTTGGTTGCTACAGAACAGCTTTCGTATTGGATTGAGGACACAGGTCACGCCGTTGTAGTTGTTGGCTTGGACGGCGATTCAATCTATTTGAACGACCCGGCATTTGAAGATGCTCCCAAGAAGATACCTGTAAACGAATTTTTGTTAGCATGGATCGATGCAGATCGGTTTTACGCAATTCTTAAGCTGGAGTAATTCTTTGAACCCCGACCAGATCAAATCATCTCTCGAAAAAATTTTGCTCAAAGTCTCCAAACCCGGTCGCTACGCTGGTGGCGAATACAATCAGGTCGTCAAGGACTGGTCGCAGATTCAAACGCGCGTCGCCTTGGCGTTTCCAGACATCTACGATCTTGGAATGTCGAATCTTGGCATGGCAACTCTTTACAAGAGCGTCAACGATCAAAGCGATCTTCTCGCCGAGCGTGTGTATTGCCCTTGGATAGATATGGAAGAAGTGATGCGGCGCGAGAACATCCCGCTTTACTCGCTCGAAACAAAACACGCGCTTACTGATTTTGATCTCATCGGCATCTCGCTGCCTTACGAACAACTTTACTCCAACGTCCTCAACCTGCTCGAACTGGCGCAGATGCCATTGTTCGCAAAAGATCGTGACGAAAAATTTCCACTCGTCATCGCCGGGGGTCACGCCTGTTATAACCCCGAACCGATGACGGATTTCATTGACGCATTTTTAATCGGCGAAGGTGAAGAGGCGATTCTTGATGTGGCGCGATGTGTGGGCGAGTGGAAAGCTCAAAGGCAGGTTGGCGGCAAGACCGAATTATTGAGTCGAGTCGCCCAGATCGAAGGATTCTATGTCCCATCATTCTATGAAGTGGATTACCACAGTGATGGCGCGATCCAAAAGGTGACGCCGACTCGTGCTGATGCGCCGCCCACTGTCTTGAAGCGGATCGTGCCGGTGATGCCGCCACCCGTCACCCGATTCATTGTGCCTTCGATTGACATTGTTCATAACCGCGCGCCCATCGAGATCATGCGCGGCTGCACGCGCGGCTGCCGATTCTGCCACGCGGGCATGGTCACGCGCCCGGTGCGCGAGCGAAGCGTTGAAGAAGTTGTCGAAGCAGTGGGCGAGATGATTCGTGCCACAGGTTTTGAAGAAGTGTCACTGCTCTCGCTCTCGTCGTCCGATTATGGCGAGATCAGCACGTTGGTCAAAGCCATTGGCCAGAGATACGCCGGAAAAAATTTGAGCGTCTCGCTTCCATCGCTTCGCATCGAGTCTTTCTCTGTTGATCTAATGGATCAACTTAAAGATACGAAGCGCAATGGCTTCACACTCGCGCCCGAAGCCGCCACTGAGCGAATGCGCCGCATCATCAACAAGTTTGTGCCAACCGAGCAAGTGCTGGCTACCGCCCGCGAAATTTATTCGCGCGGTTGGCACACGATCAAACTCTATTTCATGATCGGTCATCCGTCCGAGACGCTAGAAGACGTGCAGGCGATAGCCGATCTGTGCAAGGCGGTTCGCGCTGAAGGCAAAAAGATCATGGGGCATCGCGCCCAAGTGAATGCCGGAGTCAGCACCTTTGTGCC
>Ga0172368_10005668_pt1 | contig 13782 bp, 9 predicted proteins | sample Lak11m_FD_114540 | JGI IMG/M metagenome (GOLD analysis project Ga0172368, IMG submission 114540) | Freshwater microbial communities from Kabuno Bay, South-Kivu, Congo - kab_022012_11m | ecosystem: Environmental > Aquatic > Freshwater > Lake | place: Democratic Republic of the Congo: South-Kivu...
GCAAATGCTGAAGAATCATCAAAAGATACAATGGCTTCAGAAGGTACTAATCTTGCAGCCCTTGCTCAACAATTCTACAAAAAACCAGTAGCTCTTGGCGGTGGTGGAAACGTATTTGATAACTCAAACGGACACCCAACCGGATTTACAATTCCAACAAAATTAGCAACTTCAGGTACTGGTGGTACATGGACTCCAACTGTTAGTGCTCAATCAGTTACACTGACTGGCACACCAACAACAGAATCTGGATACTTATGGACAGTTACTGTTGATGTGTTCCCAGATAGTATAGCTACTACCATTGAAGAATAAGAGTAATATCTTATAAAATAATAATTTCTTGTTTTTAATGGCTGATAAAATGAGTACTTTTATCAGCCTATTATAATTTTAAAGGGAATGTATGGTTGAATATAAATTTACCGCCCAAAAAATGAATGGGCAGTCCATTTCTGGTACTTTAACAGCAGAAACTTCTTTAGAAGGCAAGAAAAAAATTCAGAAACTTGCCGAAAAGAATCAATTAAAAATTCTATCTTCAGAAAAAAAATCCACATTCCTTTACAAGGCCCAAAAGGGTACAGATAAACCCATTAAGGGAGAGCAAAAGGCATTCAATAAAAAAGAAGTTGAAGATGCTCTTGCAAGACTTGGATATAAGCCGCTTGCAGTTAATAAAAAGCTTTTAGATTTTCAGTCTAAACCACCTGTTGCAGATATTGTAACATTTGTAAAAATTAGCGCAGAGTTATTAGAACAAAAATTGGCTTATGGAGAAATATTAACCTTACTAATAAATGACACTCAAAATCCTGCTCTTAAAAACACCCTCAAGGAAATAAATAATGAACTGAAAAAGGGAGCAGATAGTCAGGCAACTTTCTTAAAGTATCAAGATATTTTTGGAAAGTTTACTGCCTATATGCTCGGACTTGCATCCAAAAGCGGAAACATGACCGAAATTTATTTAGCGACTGCAAAGTTCTTGGAGCGACGACAAGAGTTCAGAAAAAATATGCGAAGTGCACTCATAACTCCTTTGGTCACAGTATTTGTTTTATTTCTTGCAGTTCTATTTTACGTTGGATATATTTTCCCTGAAACAGCTAAATTATTTGTAAGATTTGGTGTTGAATTACCACCAATGACTGCATTTACTCTAAAGATAAGTGATTTTTTAGTTGATAATCCTTATTTAGTTTTGGCAATTTGTATTATTCCCCCTATTGGGTTGTGGCAATTTTCAAGAACAGATAAAGGCAAGTTTATAATTGATCAATATACCTTAAAACTGCCAGTAATGGGTTCACTTATTCATAAGACTCTTATTGAAGTATTTTGTAGAGTGTTTTATACATTATATAGCGGTTCTGCTGAAAGTATTGAACCTATTAGGATTGCCGCTGAAGCAACAGGTAACAGATATTTTGAAGATAAAGTTAAAAATGTAGCTATACCATTAATGGTTAAAAAAGGTGTTGGTGTAACTGATGCATTTGAAGCTTGTGGTGTATTTACTGAAACTGCGTTATCAAGATTTCACTCAGGCGAAGAAACAGGAACGATTAAGAATACAGCATTGCAATTAGCTAATTATTATGAAACAGAAACAGTATATAAACTAAAAAATCTTATAGAACTTATTCAAGTTGCCATAGCAATGTTTATTATGGTTGTAATGATACTTCTGACCTTAGTTTCAGCAGAGACGGCTACTGTTAGACCTAAAACGCCAGGTACAGCAACTACTTCAATATCTGTTAATGAGAATATTGCATGATTGAAACAAATCTCGAGATGACAGATAAAATTGGTTATCTTCTTTTTAAGAAAGGGATAATTGATGGACAAATGCTCGAGAAAGCATTAGCTGCTAAAACTAATGATAAAAGTAAAATTAAAAGAAACCTTGCCCAGATACTTGTTCAAGATTTTAAATTTGATCATGATACTATCTTCCGCGAAGTTGCAATTTTATATGCATTTAGAGAATTAGAAACTAGACCAGAAGATATCCCGGATTCTCGGCTCGACTCAATAAAAAATATGATTATTGGTTCGGGTGATGCAATCAAGATGCAAATTCTTGAAAATAAAATTATACCATTTATGTTTGATGAGCGCAATAAAGATAAGCTTATTATTGCGGCTATTGATCCAACCGATAGAAACATTCCTAAAATTGCATTTGGTTTAAATGCAAAGAAGTATGAAGTAATCTTTATTAGAAAAAAAGATTATGAAAAACTGATAGAAAAAATTTTTCCTCCCGAAAATGAATTTCTTAAAGCATTGGAAGAAAATGTCCAAATGGATATTGAAGAAGGAAGGGAGGATGCTTCTCTTGACGAACAAGAACTTGATGCTGAGATAAATAAAAGTGCACTAATCAATTTAGTTGAAGGTGCATTGGTTGAAGGCGTTCGTAAAGGTGCCAGTGATATTCATTTTATACCTAGAAGTGGAAATAAAACTCATATAATGTTCCGTATTGATGGGAACTTGCAAACCTGGTATATTCAAGAGGGTACGCTGCCTGAAGCAGTTGTAGCCGTGGTTAAAGATAGAGCTAAAGGTATGGATAGATTTGAACGTGAAATGGCACAAGATGGATTTATACAAAGAGAGATTGATAATATTATTATAAGATTCAGAGTTTCAATACTTCCTATGGTTGGCACAGAGCTAAAGAATAAATTTGAAAGTGTTGTAATAAGAATTCTTGATGATAGAAAAGTTATTCGTGATCTTGATAAACTTGGATTGGCAGGAACTGCTAGAAAATCTTTTGAGAAGGCAATTAATGAACCGCAGGGTATGGTTATTTTAACTGGTCCTACGGGAAGTGGTAAAAGTACAACATTGGTTGCAGCATTGTATCAGGTTATTACTCCAGAAGTAAATGTGCTTACAGTTGAAGATCCTGTTGAGTATGTTATAGAAGGAGCAAGACAGCTTAAGATTGGTTACAAAATGAATTTTGAACAAGCTATCAGATCAATTTTACGACATGATCCTGATATTGTGCTTGTTGGTGAGATGAGAGATAAGGAAACTGCTGAGATTGCTATTAAGTTAGCAAATACGGGGCACTTAACTTTTTCAACACTTCACACAAATGATGCACCAAGTGCTGTTGCAAGGTTATACAAAATGGGCATTGAACCATTTCTTATTGCTTATGCAATTAACTTAATTGTTGCAGAAAGACTTATTAGAAGATTATGTCCTAAATGTAAAAAAAGAGTTATTAATTTTGATGAAGGCTTGATGTCTGCTGCTGAATTAAATATTGCAGAGTGGAGAAATTACACAATATATCAAGCAGTGGGCTGCGAAGAATGTAACCAGACTGGTTATAAGGGCAGACTTGCTATACACGAAGCCTTGTACTTTACAAAAGAACTTAGACAGTTGATCGTAAAATCAGGTATTGAAGTAGATGAAGAAAGTTTAAGAATACAAGCTAAGAAAGATGGCACTCTTAACTTGAGGGAAGCTGGTTTAGAAAAAGTTAAAATGGGTTTAACATCCATTGAAGAAGTTTTAGCGGGCACCAGCGAATCGTAAAATTTATTACTAAAGTGTAAATTTTACTTAATAAATTATCTAAAAACACAATAAATTATTCTTAATTATTCAAAAAGAAGTTTTTTTGGGCTGGTATAGTTTTATCTACTTATAAAAAACTTAAATGTTATTTAAAGGTTAATTGTGAACGTTACTGAAGAGAAAAAAATATTAGAAAATTTCTGTAGAACAATTCCAGATTCTTTATTTGGACCTGATAGAGTACACTACATACTCGAGAATGTTGATAAGTTAAAGGAAAATGAAAGATTGTTATTAAGAAAGTTTTATAACAAACTTCTTACTAATATGATTGAGAAAGAAGCATCGGATATTGAAATTGGCGGACATGGAAACGTTGGATATGTATGGATGCGTATTTTTGGAAATAAAGAAAGAGTTAAAGAAGTTCCACAGTTTACAAATGATGAATCTGCACTTATAATTATTAATCTGTTAAACGTTAACCAAAGAGAACAATTAGCTAAAAAAAGAAATCTCGATTTTAGCTATACATATTTATACGAAAGAAGAAATGTTAACGTAAGATTTCGTTCAGACGCTTATTTCGATCTTGATTCTCTCTCAATGAATATGAGAGCTATAAATCAAACTATCAGACCACTTTCTTCTCTGGATTTTCATCCAAATATAGTTAGAGCTTTAAGCCACGGATATATAAAATTTGGTTTATCATTAATAACAGGTATTACTGGTTCTGGTAAATCAACAACATTAGATTCAATTATAGATCATCATAATAAAATTGATCCTTGCCACATTATTATTATTGCTGCCCCGATTGAATATGTACACACATCAAACATTTCTTTAATAAAACATAGAGAAGTTGGTCGTGACGTATTATCATTTAAAGAAGGTATAGTTCAATCATTACGCCAGGATCCGGATATTATAGTTGTTGGTGAAATGAGAGATCCAGATACAATTATGGCAGCGTTGGAAGTTACAGATACCGGACACAAAGTATTTTCAACATTACACACCTCATCAGCAGTTGAATCTATAGATAGAATTATTGCTGAGTGTGATCCAGGAGAACAAGAGCGTATTAGAAACAGACTAGCTGATGTGTTAATTTCAGTTGTATCTCAAAAATTAGTTCCAAGTCTTGATGGTAAACGAGTTCTTGCAAAAGAAGTTTTGTTGGTAACTCCAGGTGTTAAAGCCGCCATCAAAAATAATAATACAAGTGAAATTTATATGATGATAAATCAAGGTGGAGCGCAGGGTATGATAACAATGGAACAAGACCTAAAACGGTTGTATCTTGCAAAAAAGATTTCTTTAGAAAATGCAATTACATATTCAAATAATAAAACAAGAATTCAGCAAATACTAGCGGCATAAACTATGAAAACTATAGCCTGCATATATTGCGAAGGTAATGATACAAAACTTGCTGTTATCAGCCAGGATAAAACTGGCAGCAGATTAAAGGTTTTAAGTACTGCATCTGTTGATGTTGTTGCTAATAAAACCGATTTGCACCCAACAGCCGGATTCAGTATGGATAGTGACGGACTTCAATTAGATGATGTGGATGAATCTAAAGGACCAGCATTATCCGGCGATATAGATGCACCAAGTATAAGTGCAATTGGTGCGGCACTAAAAGGTGTTAATCTTAGCAAACTGGAGTTCATTCCCGCATTAACAGAGCCTGCAATTTATTATCATCCTTTTGATGGTAAAAAAGATTTAAAGAGTAATAAATTACTTGACGAAATTCTTTCTGACATTAGACAAACCAAAGGCGTTAATGTTGAAAAAGAAAGTCTTGATTATACAGAACTATCAGATGGTTCATTGCTTTCTACTTTTATAGATGGACCAGTAGCCTGTGTTAATTTAACAGATAACATTGCCGGATTTTTTGGTAAGAAGTTCTTTAAAGTTCCAACTATAAAAAGTGCTGATATAGCTTTAGCTTATTATGTAGCTAAGCGAAAAAAATTCTTTCCAGATGATCAAAGTTTGATTGTTTATATAGGTAAAGAATACAGCAAGTTAATTTTCTTGCAGGGAAGAAAATTAAAACACATTGGTACTACGCTTGATATTGGTACAAGCAATCTTCACACATACGATGTATATTTTTCTAAGATTTTGCTTGAGATGGAAAATGGCGGTATTACTTCTTTAGATAATATAATTGTTTGCGGTGAGGATGATTCAGAAAACCTGATACTTTCATTTTACGGAACTTTTCCGGAAGCAAATGTTAGCAAACTTGAGTTTGATGATTTAGATATCACACAAATTGATGAAGAAACTAAAGGAAGATTTTCTACTTATAGTGTACCAATTGCAGTTGCTACAGAATATTTTGATGAACAAGCAAAAGAACATAAGGGAATAAATCTTTTACCAAAATATATTTCAGAAGAACAAAAATTTTTCCAATTCTCCTGGCATAGTTTTGCAGTGCTTCCTTTACTATTTATTGCTGCATTTTTATTTACAATAAAAGTTCTGCAAAATAGTAGAGAGCTAACAAAGTTAGATAGTGAGATTAATCAGAAAAATTTAATTATCAGGCAAAACCAAGAAACATTGAGTAAAATTGCTGAGATAGAAGGCAAGATAAGTAGTTTTGGTCAGACCCAGGCAATACTTGATTCCGCTGCTGTTGGTACGGGAATCTGGAAAAAGGTTATTAAAGATGTTGCACAGTTTTGCGGCGGAAAACAAAATATCTGGGTTTCGAGCATTAACAGAGATAACAGTAATACCATTAAGGTTGAAGGTTTCTCATTATCTAAGTATTCACCAACTGATATGGCATACAGTCTTAATGATGCTAAGCTAAACAGTATGATGAATGAATCTCTTAGAGAAAAAAACGCATTTAAATATAATTTAACATTCGACATTACTTCATATCAGAAGAAAAATGAATAAAAAATTACGAAGCACTTTAGTTTTATTAGCTCTTTTACTGATAATCCTTATCGCTGGAGGAGCTTATCTTTACTTTGTTCAAGGAAAGGATCTGGACAAAAAGAGAGAGAAACTAAAAGAGCTGCAAGCCAAAGCTTTAGATCCTCAAGAATTGTTAGCTCAATATCAGGCACTACTGGTTAAGTCAAATCAGCTTGATTCAATTCTTGCAAATAGAGAATTTAATATTCCGCAAAACTTATCATCCATTAAGTTTTACAATTTTGTAAACAACATTACTAATGGATTTTCGGATAAGGCTCAAGTAAATATTGAATATCTTGAACAAAAACAAGAAAAAGAATTTTTCTATCATGAATATAAACTTACCGGGTTTGGATACTTTAATGAGGTTTATAATCTGATATTTGCAATTGAGCAAAGCAAGGAGCTTAAAAAAGTTACTAATGTAAGCTTAGGTAACTTAGTTCAAACTAAAGAAAGTGAAGTCCCGATTTATTTGGTCAACTTTACAATAAATGCAAAAACATATTTTTCTAGTGATAACCGATTTGCTCCTGCAGCTTTTGTGGAAAACAATTTAGGTGCACCTGTTTTATATGATGCGTTTTATCCTTTAATTAGAAATGAAATACCACCAAATATTGATGAACTACTGGACGTTCAGGGAGCTACATTGTTAGCATTAATTCCGGAAGGAGCTTTTATTGCTGATAGTAAAGGTAATACCTATTTAATCTGGGAAGGCGAGCAAGTTTACTTGGGTTATTTAACAAAGATTGATTATCAAAACAGCAGAGTTAGCTTTATACTAAATAAAGGTGGTATAATAGAAAAAGTTGATCTTGAATTAGATCGCACAGAATCAAAAGAGAAACAAAAATGAGAAATAAGATGAAAACATTATTCTACTCACTGCTAATAGCATTAATTTTCACGGGCAGCCTCTTCCCACAAAAATACTGGGAAAGACGATTAAAAGATTATAATAATCCAGATGAGCTTGTTACTATGTCTCAATCTTTGCCGTTTAATGAAGCAATCGCTTTGTTAAGTAAAGTAAGTGAAAGCACAACCGGAAAAAGAGTCGTTTCAACAGTTGTTTCAGATAGTCCAATAGGAATTGAAATTGAAAGTATGCCATACGACAAAGCATTGTTTATGATTGTACAATACAGTGGATTTATTCTTGATGAGAAGGAAGACATTATTGTAGTTAAAAGATTGGCTCAGGAAGAAGTAAAACCTGAAGATATTTATGCTTCGGTTGACTCGCGTGAAGTTAAAATTTCTGCCGTATTTTTTGAAGTTGATGTTGCAGAAAGCAAAGAAAGAGGAATTGACTGGAAGTTTTTACTTTCCCAAAACGGGCTGGATCTTGGAACCGAATTGATCTCTCAAACTACGTCAACGGCGGAACAGAAAGTTAATCCCTCATCATTTGGTGTTACGGGTGCAGGAGATTTTAATTTAGGGGATTTCTACGGCCAGGCTACTGCAATGTTCAGATTTTTTGAACAAGAAAATCTTGGTGAAATTATTGCTTCACCAAACATTGTTGTTAGAGATAAAAATCAGGGCAGAATTCAAGTAGGATCAGATTTTTCTGTTAGAACAAGAGACTTTGCTGGGAATACAGTTGAAAAGTTTTTTCCAACAGGAACAATTATTGAAGTTACACCACACGTTTATAACGAAGGTGGACTTGATTATATTTTATTAAAGATAATGGTTGAAAGAAGTTCATTTTTGTTAAATGAAGAGACAACAGAAATAAAGAAAACAAATGCATCTACGCAGGTTTTAACTCTTAATGGTGAAGAATCAATTTTAGGTGGATTGTTTATCAATGAAGAAACGGTAGTTAGAAACGGCATTCCATTCTTAAAAGATTTGCCCTGGTGGTTTTTCGGTATTAGGTACCTGACCGGAGCTGATCAAACTATATCGAGAAAAAAGGAGTTGGTAATTCTGTTAAAAACAGAACTTATGCCATCGCTTAAAGAAAGATTAGAAAATCCTATTAAAAATCCTCTAAACTCAGAGATTTCTAAGCAAAATAATAGAGTTAAATTTTATCAAATGGAATCAACAGACTCACAGTTTAAAGTAGAAGAATAATAACACTTATGGAATCAATTCTTATTGTTGATGATGATATAAACCTTTGTACTGTTCTTAAAGAAGAACTTGAAGAGGTTGGCTATAATTCTAACTTTGTAAATAGTGGATTTGAAGCACTTGATTTTCTTAAGAACAATCCTGTTGATTTGATTTTGCTCGATCTTAAAATGCCAGCAATGGATGGCTTTGATGTCTTAAAATCTATCGAGCAAGATCAAATTAATGCTAAGGTAATTGTTTTAACCGCTTATGCTGATGTTAAAAGTGCAATTGATTCTGCAAAAATGGGCGCTACCGATTTTATTAGTAAACCTTATGACTTTGATGAACTCTTGATAACGATTAGGAAAGTTTTGCAAAGAGAATGATGATAAATGAGAATAAACCACAGAATAATTCTTGTTAACCTGCTAATTGTTGCAATTGTACTGGGAAGTGCTGCAATTGCTTTTTATACAATAATGTATAACACTTTAACTTCCCAACTCTCGCGGGATATTACTAACGCCTCAAGAAATTTTAATTACACCTATAGGTCTTACATTGATGATCTGGATAATGAGTTTTACACACTTGTTAATAAAAATCCTGAACTTTTATTTGAAAGACCCTCACTAATTGGGAATCTAAATGATTTTTATTTAGAAGCTACAGTTTCCGATTCACAAAATATTATAAAATATTCTTCAAAAAATTACATTCAAATACCACAATATAATTTTTCTATTGCTGATTTTATTAAACTAAATCCTTATGCATTAGTAATAAAACAAACTTACACAGATAAAAAAGTTTTTTATTATGGTAAAGTATTAAACCGTGATGCTCTCGATGATTTATCAAAAAGAACTGGGTCTGAAATTGCCCTAATATGGGATAATCTTGTAACGGAAGTATCTAATTCAAGTATAAACTCTCAATATGTTTTTATGCTATCCAAAGCTTACAAATATCTCAATAGTAAAAATGATCTTGAAATATTTGTTGATGAAGAAGAAGGTTCCGATATAATTGCAGCTTCCTTTAAGATTGAAAAATTATCTCCGTATGGTAATAACCTTGCCTTTCTTTTCTTTAAAGCAAATAACGAAGCATCCGATTTAAGAAACACATTAGTTTATATTTTATTGTTGATAGGTATTGTTGGAATTATTATCGCACTGATTTTGGCGTATGTTCTTACGCATAAAATGAGGTTAAGGATAGCTGAACTTAATTACGCAACATCCCAAATTAGCGAGGGTAATTATAATGTTAAGGTAGATATTTCTGGCAATGATGAAATAAGTAATCTTGGCAAAGCATTTAATGCTATGTTTAACGAACTTGAAAAAAATCAGAAAGCAAAAAATGAATATTCTGATTTTATTACACTCATAAATCAAAACGCATCACTAGCAGAAATATCAAATGCTGCTGTTAAAAAAATTATTACTACTTGTAATTTTTTAGTTGGCGCCTTATACTCGGTGGATGATGATGAAGTTAGTATAATTTGTTCTTATGGTTTAAATGATGTTAATCCAGTTAGAGAAAACAATGAGTTTTACAAACAGATTATCTTTACAAAAAAACAAATTGAAATATTTTCTCAAGATCAATTGCCGGTAATTTCAACGGGTATTGTGGATCTTAAAGTAAGCTATCTGCTGTTAATGCCGGTTATTTATAACAATAAAGTAATTGCAATTTTGGAATTTGCTTCCTTAGAAAAACCAAGTGCTGAATCAAAAGACTATTTAGAAAAAATTCAAGAACAGCTTGCTATCGGGCTAACAAATGCTAAAGCCGTAGTTCAGTTAGAAAATTTTGTTAATGAGTTAAAGAAGCTCAATGAAGATTATCAAAAACAAAATGTTCAAATAAAAAAACAAAATGAACAGCTTATTGAGCTTAGCGATCAACTAAAAAACAAAGCTGATGAACTTGCAATTCAAAAAGAACGTGCAGAGGATTCTACAAGATTAAAATCAGAATTTCTTGCAAGTATGTCACACGAACTTCGCACACCAATGAATTCAATACTTGGATTAACCGAGCTTATTCTTGATAAAGCGCAGCTTAGTGGCAAAAACAAAGAGCGATTGGAAGTTGTACTGCGAAGTGGACGGCGATTGATGAGTTTGATTAATGATATTCTTGATCTTTCCAAGATAGAAGCAGGCAAGATGGAAATTAAAGAAGAAGAAATTCTTCTTGAAGAAATTCTTGAGGAAATTACTCATACCGCAATTCCACTTGCTCTTGAAAAAAATTTAAAATTTGAAGTAAAGCGTAATTGCAATACAAAGATGTTTATAACTACAGATCGTGGTAAAGTAACACAAGTTTTAATAAATCTAATTGGCAATGCAATTAAGTTTACGTTAAAAGGTAAAATTGAACTTACTGTTGCCATCACAAATGATAGACAACTTTTATTTTCGGTTAGCGATACAGGAATTGGTATTTCTGAAGAAGATAAAAAAATTATTTTTGAAGAATTCAGACAATTGGATGGTTCTTCATCAAGAAAGTTTGGCGGTACTGGTTTGGGTCTTGCTATATCAAAAAAAATATTAGGACTAATCGGCGGAAAAATTTGGGTTGCAAGTATTCAGGGACAAGGATCAGTTTTTTCATTCACAATTCCTGTAAAGTTAAATTCAGAAATAAAAAAATTGACTCCTTTGCCGGTAGACTTAGAAGCAATAAGAAAAAACTCTAACAATCCGGTTTTAGTTATTGATGACGATCCTGAAGTAAGATATACTATTGGTCAATATTTAATTTCAAGAGGTTATAAAGTTATTTTTGCAGAAAATGGTGAAGCCGGAATTAAACTTGCGATTGAAAATCAGCCGTTTGCAATAACATTAGATATTCTTTTGCCTGGCAGAGATGGCTGGAGTGTACTTAAAGAATTAAAGGAAAATCCAGAAACAAAAAATATTCCAGTTATTTTAATATCTATAATGGGCGATAAAAATCTTGGATATGGTTTTGGTGCTTTTGAATATTTTATTAAACCAATTTCTGCAGACCAACTTTATGAAGCTTTTAGCAGGCTTGAATTTCTTTCACAAAAAAGAATACAAAAAATTGTTATTGTTGATGATGATGAATTAGAATTTGAAAAATTTAAAAATGAATTTAAGGATGAAAACTTAACAATTGAATTTATCAGAGAAAGCGAATATGCTTTTAATAAAATTTCAGAGGTACAGCCTGATCTTGTTATCCTGGATTTATTAATGCCAAAAGTTGATGGCATAACTCTTTCTCATAAACTCAAATCAAATCCGTTAACCAAACACATACCAATAATTATTAGTACGGCAAAAAATCTAACTGAAAATGAACACGAATCGTTAAAAAATATTGTTGAAGAAATTGCTCTAAAGTCTCAAGATCAAACTGCTGATGTTCTTAAAGTTGTAAGAGATCGGATAAAAATCCAGGAAGCAAGTTTTATCGAAGATGAAAATAATGGTGAAATAAAAGAAGATATATATTTAGTCGAGAAGGAAAATAATGCAAATGAAATTGTTGGAAAAATTGTAATTGTTGATGATGATCCTGATACATTGTTTACAATTAACGAGATGGTTCAAACCATAGGCTGTGTTACATACCTTGCAAAAAGTGGATTTGAGTGCCTTAAAATATTAGAAAAAGTTAAACCCGATTTGATTTTATTAGACATAATGATGCCAGAGATGGATGGATTTCAAACATTAAAGAATATAAGGGCTAATACTGATTTAGCAGGCATCCCAATTTTTGCAGTAACTGCCAAGGCAATGATTGGAGATAAAGAAATAATATTAAAGCACGGATTTAACGATTATATTCCAAAACCAGTTAATACAACAATAATAACTGGTAAAATATCACAACTGTTTTCAAAAATTAAATCAACAGAAATATGAAAAGAATTTTAGTGATAGATGATTTGCCCGAAAATGTTTTTATGCTTCAGGATAGATTAGAGCATGAAGGATTTGAAGTATTAACAGCTTACGATGGATACACTGGAATAAATAAAGTAAAAAGCGAATTACCCGACTTGATTTTACTTGATGTTATGATGCCAGATATAACCGGGCTTGAAGTATGTAAAATTTTAGTTAATGATCCAATTACAAAAGATATTCCAATAATTTTAGTAACAGCAAAATCCGGAGCTGAAGATACTAAAGAGGGATTAGAAGCTGGTGCTTTTGATTATATTAAAAAACCGTTTAACAGAATTGAATTACTTGCAAGAGTAAAATCTGCCTTAAAACTTTCTGAAGCACACAAACTTTTATTAGCCTCAGAAAAAAAAGATACATACGTTGCAACAGTAGTAACTGCTAATCATAAAATAAAACAGCCGCTTACTCTTTTAAGCTTATCATCTGCAGCAATTAAACGAGAACTTGCAAAAGATGAAATATCTAAAGATGGAATTTTAAAGCGCGTAAAATATATTGATATTGCAGTGAAAGAAATTACAGATGTTCTTAATCAACTAAATGCAATAAAAGAACCGGTTCTTTCTGATTATACTTCAAATATTAAGATGATAAAAGTTGAAGATGAGAATAATCCAGAGGGAAGTAAGTTAGATTAGTTTACGTATCGTATCTAACATCGTATCAAATTCATAAGGCTTCATAATCTTGCTGTTAACTTTATAACGGCTCAAGTCTTCATTTTCAAATCTCATACTTCCGGATGATAATATTACTGGAAAATTAAAATTAAGTTCGCGGACTTTTGCAATACACTCTAAGCCGTTCATTGCAGGCATATTGTAATCAATAATCAACAAATCAACTTTTAACTCTTCGGTTAAGACAGTTATTACTTCTTCTCCTGATTTTACTTTTATAACATAATAACCGCTTGATTCAAGCATTTCTGAAAGTAGTTCACTTAACATTTCCTCATCATCTGCAAGCATAATTATTTTGTTGGAATCTTTTTCTTTCGCTGATTCTCGTGGTTCAAAAACCGGTAAGTAAACTTCAAAAGTAGTTCCCACACCAATTTTGCTTGTAACATCAATGTGTCCTTTATGAGCTTTTATTATTCCATAGGAAACATACAAACCCAATCCGGAACCGGTGTCTTTTTGTTTTGTAGAAAAGTATGGATCAAAGATCTTAGTCAAATTTTCTTCAGCAATTCCAC
>Ga0172368_10005671_pt1 | contig 13778 bp, 11 predicted proteins | sample Lak11m_FD_114540 | JGI IMG/M metagenome (GOLD analysis project Ga0172368, IMG submission 114540) | Freshwater microbial communities from Kabuno Bay, South-Kivu, Congo - kab_022012_11m | ecosystem: Environmental > Aquatic > Freshwater > Lake | place: Democratic Republic of the Congo: South-Kivu...
CTCGACAGAATTGTACACGCCGCTATCTGTGGAAAACAAGTTTACAACGAAACGGAGCATACAGGGAACAGTAGCAGAGATCAATGAAAGGGCTCGAAAGGACCTCGGAGTGGATTTTGATTACTTCGAAGCGAACCCGTTCAAAGCAACGTCCATCAGAAGAACCGAAAGCGTACAGGCAGTGGAACAGGCAAAACTCTTGAAGTGGACGGTAGAAAAGTACGGTATATCAGAAGATGTGGCACGGGCAGCACCGGATGAATATGTGAAGAGTTCAGTAGATTATATAAAAGGGGTGTGGCTGCCAAAACCTATCGCGGAAGATATCGAGAAAGAATTTAGGCCAAGAGATACCGGCGCCGCACTGCAGCTTTACGATAATGCACTGAATGCATGGAAATACAGTGCAACGGTAACTCATCCCGCATATCATGCATCGAATATAGTGGGAGGCATTTTCAACAACTGGTTAGGCGAGATCGATCCACAGTCTTATTATCGAAGCTCCAGGCTTTTGTTGGGCGGGGATAAAGACAGGGTCTTCACAACTGCGCTTGGAGACCAGTATACGGGAGAGCAGTTGATGAAAATGGCAGGAGAGTCAGGGATTCTCAGCCAGCCCGGAATGATGGACATTCAGAAACTCTCATATGAGATAGCGGATACGCAGAAAGAGAAAGCCATAGAATTGGCAAAGAAGGGAGCAAATGCCCCGATAACAGCAGCCCAGTATGAAGAGAACTTCATCCGCTTTTCACTATTTAACGATCGGATAATGAAGGGAGATACGATACAGGGAGCCAGGTCATGGATCTCCGAGTTCCAGTTCCAGTATTCAAAGGAATCATTCACCCCATTCGAGCGCGATTATATGAAGCGTACAGTGCCATTCTATGCCTGGATGCGCGGCAATGTTCCGCTAATGGGGGAGCAGTTGGTCAAAAGCCCCGGGAAGTTTGCGCAGTTCGGAAAACTCAATATTGCCGCAGTCAACGGCCTGGAGCTTCCGCAGTATACCGAAGGAGATCTAACATGGATGTATCCGGAGGATGAGTCCACGGGCACGTTCAATTATATGCGCACACCTGCGACTGATCTGGAAGCCTACAGCGACCCATTGCGATATGGTTTCAGCGCTCTTACACCATTCGCAAAGTACCCATTGGAGAAAGGGCTTGGCTTCAATACTTATACAGGCAAGGATTTCGATTCTGACTTACCGTGGTATAATCCACAGAACAGCGCGGAGTCAAACCTGATTGTGGGGCGCACCGGACGGGATGTTGGGACGCTTTCGGACGTTTACGAAGATAGGAATGCCGGGAAACAGGGGGTGAAATATCTTACTGGTGTCGGTCAGGCTGCAACAAAGACCAGGAAGAAGAGTGATACAGAGCTCAGGGATGCATACAGGAAATATACAGAAAGGCCAAACGATTTCACATATGAACAGCGGCTACAGCTAATGCAGAGGGATAACTGGGCAAGCGCACAATCAGGAATATCTGGCAAGTTCGAGCAACTTCAGGGCGGGCATGTTTATCCAGCGGTGCTTGGAGGTCCGCCGCTACCATGGAACTACATTACACAGACACGGGAAGAGAACCTGGAATGGCTGAGCACGCAGAATTATATCGAGAATCTTCCGGAGCGTGAACTTCAGCAGGAAGAGGCATGGGGGAGAGTCGAGCAGGAGTATTCCACTGCTGTGGAAGAGGTCAATACGCGTACTCTGGATACACGAGGCCGTCCTGAAAATGAAGCCCAGAAGGAAAAGAAACGGTATGATCTCAGAAAAGCGGCGAACATCAAGATTTATAATCGACAGTTGAATACTGTCAGGTCGGCGATACGAAGCGCAGAAAAAGATCTCAGGGGAGAGAAGAAAAAGGTAGAGGATGCCAGGGCGAAAGGTTACAGCGATCCAGCATCAGAAGCGCAGATAAAGGTCATTGAGGCTGTGTTGACTGAGCATCGGGCATTGTACGAGAAGGTATCCGGACTGCGGGATGCAGAGCAGGGGAAGGAGTTCGAACTCCCGGTGCAGGGTACGGATCTCTCCAGATTCCAGCCGATGGATATCGGCGGCTATGATAAGTTTGCGGTTCGTTTCGGCAGGGGTCCGGAACTTGCAAAGCCGGAAGATATCGAGAGGTTGGTTGATCTTCAGAAGATCACTGCTTACTACGCGGCAATGAAAAACTACGCTCCGGTTGCGGGTTTCAGACCCGGGACTCCGGAAGATGTCAAGAACCGCATATTATTCACAAGGGATCCCCGTTATCAGGAGCTTGCACAAATAGCCAATCCATTAATATCAGGGGCGGGATGGGAAAGAATATCGGGTAAAAACTACATCGGGCCAAGGAATATTAGCGAACTCAGGGAGGTTGTGGAGGGCTCGGCGTCCGAAATAGAACCTCTGATAGGTACGGGAGAGCCAACTGCATGGTATTCTGGACGGCAGGTATCTCAGGAACCCGGTCAGACTACAGGGTTCGATTATAATGACCCGGAGTTCAGGGAAGTGGTCAGGGAGATTGTCCAGGAAACGCTGAGTGGAGGGATGGTGACGGACTGAGTAAATACGCTTGTAAGAAGCCATGATGTTTGCGAATGAAAGCAAGAAGTCGGCATTTGATAAATTATTTTGATTTTGTAAGTTTGCAACGGCTACAGTGATGAATAAATGCGTTTATGTGTCAGAGATGTTCTCATTGACATATTGAAAACGGAATTCAGAGCGTTTTAGAACGTTTTCAGAAGTTATATATAGAATTGTGTTTTAAATCTATTCATGGTATGGCTGAATTTGGTGAAATAAATATCAATGTTTACTGTCTATGATATGGGACGACAAAGAATTAGGAAATAATCAAGCATTAATGGTATTGAATGATCACGAATTACATATAATTTAGATGCTAAAAGTATTTTTAATCAATGATTAAATATATGATTTATTCTATTTAAAATATACAATAATAAAGGAGAAAATATGACTAAAAAAATATGCATTGTTTGTGGAGAAGAGAGAGACATAGGATGGCCAGGTGCAAAGATATGTCAATATTGTGGAATATTTCTTTGCAGCAAACATGGAAGTGGTAGATCAACATGTCCCCATTGTCATAAACGTTTATCCTAAAATAAACATATATTTTTTGAAAAAAAAACATATGAAAAACAATAATGGTCTTCTGTTAACGAATGCATAAATAATACCAATAAAATATCGTAAATTGTGATCATATTTGATATAAATCAAAATTTAAAAAAAAATAAGATGGAGTAAATATGGGAGGTGAAGGTGGATTAATCGGTGTAATTATTGCATTTATCATTGCACTATACATTATAGCTATAATTATTACTATACTAGTTATATTAATAATGATTGCACTGTATGGAGGATCGGTTTTCTATCTTAGTAAGCATCTTTATAATCAAACGAAGGAAAAATATCATTTGACAAATAAAAGTTTATTAACCCTGGTTGGAGTTGGGATCGGTTCTTTTATGCTCTCCAGTCTCATTTTGCCAGGTTTCTGGCCTATACCAGTTGCTATATTACTATTTCTGGTTTTAGCCATCGCAATACTTTGGATTTGGGGAATTTATAAGTTAAGAAAAAAATTAAATCCATTAACAATTGATAAAATTGTGCTTGAAAAAAAAACAAATGAAATTATGAATGAAATAGAAAATATAGATGATACAGTCCAAAAATACCAAAATGATATTTCTTCATTTAAAAAAGAAAAAGGAAATGAGTTGGAAGAAATAGAACAGTTGAATTTGAAAATAAGAAAAAAATGCGGTAGTGATAGATGGTTTGCAAAAGAAAAAGACGATTTGATAAAAACCTATGAAAAATACAATGAGGCTAAATTGGAAGAGTTATATACATCATCTAACAAAGATGAAAAAAATCTTGAATATTTAATATTAAAGCGAAAATTGTGGGAATCAAAAACAGGTGACTATAAGATGATTATTAATAAAAAGAATCAGATAGATAATTTAATGTCAAAGAAAAAGCGCTTAGAAAACATACTAAATAAAGTTAAAGAGAAGAGAAAAGAAGTCAGCAACACAATAGCTACTACGAAAATAGAGAGAATCGTTTTGGATTAGGAGATATAATTATGAGTGAACAATCTAGTTATTCAACGGAGGTGCGTATACCTGTAGCTTATGCGAATAACATATCTGTAATGTCAACAATTACAGATATTAGAGAAGAAATATGTTTGAAAATCCTTCTAAGAGCAATAGAATTTACTTCTGATGACCTTAAAGGAAACCTCGTCGACACTATCATTGACGTTGATGGGAAAGAGCGTGGATGCTTTAGAGGAATAAAAACAAAAGAATATCCTCGTGGCATAGGTATTAACATAGAAAATGGAAGAGTCATTTTTATCTACGATGCTTATGGTGACGGAGAAAAATGGGGCAAACTTATCAGTTCCTCAGTAAACCAAAATTATCAAACAATAGCTGTTATCCAAGCCCAGGAAGATCTAGGTTATAAAGTACAGGTTCATCCAATCGGAAAACAAAAATTAGTTGTTGGGAGTATATAATGAAAAAGACCATCAAAGTAATAATAGATGCAAATGGGAATTTGGAGGCAGATTTCTCTGGATTTAGAGGTAATGAGTGTGAAAGTGAAGAGAAAAGGCTTCGAGAGCAATTGGCAAGATATGGAATAATTGTGAAAAATAGTAAAATAATCCCTAAACAAATTCTCGTGGGAGATATTCAGAAGGAAGTTGAATATGGTACAAATAAACTTGTTGTCAAATAGTTGCAAACTCTGAGGTTTAAATGATTGAAAATGGGAAATCTTTTTTATATGTTCAAATTTTTCCGGAGGGATTAAATATATGCAATTATTCTGAAGATATTAATACGGATAGATTTATCGAAACCTTGAAAAAATATGGTTTGAATGTTACAGTCGTACATTTCAAATCTCCCTGTGGATAGTTGATTAAAATGGATTTATTTAATGACCAATGGATTAAAAAGGGATTATTAAAATGTGAAAGCAGATATTCAAATGTTCTATGTTTTGAAACTAACGATCCTAAAAGATTTGATCAATTGCTCAATCATATTGGAAGAGAGTCTGCATATGAAGAATTATATTTATATGATAAATGGAATGGTCTTAGACAATTAGATAAAAATGGGAATAAAGGAAATATAGACCTAATATTCAAGGGAGTACATCGTGGAATCGGAAGTAAATTCAGTCTAGATGACAGAACTTCAAACGAAAGTAATGTAATAGATATTCGTGAAGCACTCCGCGATGTTGATAAAATTTTAAGAAATAGAAGAACAGCCTTGATTCTAAGAAATTTAGAAGACCACAGAGATCAATTAATGCGTTCCGAAGATTTAATTGATGCAATTAGATCATGGGCTACAGATCCAGATATTATATATAATAATTCTATAATTATTCTTGTGGCTTCGGATATTTCAAAATTATTAGATGATTATACGCTAAGCCTAGCAGTCTTAATAAGACCAGATATTGCATGTAAAAAAGACAGAGAAAATCTTATAAAAGACTCTGCTAAAAAAAATAATATAGATGTTGAAGACAGGAAAAGTGCTTTGGTGACAGTAACTTCGGGATTGAATCTACACCAACTGGAAAGTACTCTTCTTGAATCACATTCTATAACAAGAGATTTCGACATTGAAAAAATAAAAGAAATCAAATCTGACCTTATTAGAAGATCAGATCTTATGGAAGTAATTGAACCTGAAGAAGGCTTCAATTCAATCGGTGGGTATGATGAAATCAAAAGTTTCATTAATAACGTTATTATCGATGTGTTGAAAAATGAGGGCCGTGCTAAAAAATTGGCTCTTCGATTGCCAAGAGGAATCCTTCTTTTTGGTCCCCCTGGGACAGGCAAAACATATTTTGCAAAAGCTCTCGCCAAAGAAACAAATTTACCATTTATTAACATGAAAACTGAGAATCTATTCAGTAAATATCTTGGAGAGTCAGGTCGACGATTTAAGAATGCAATTGAAATTACAGAACAAATGTCACCTGCCATTGTATTTATTGATGAAATAGATCGGTTTGGTAAGAGAACAGGAGGAGATGAAAGTGGTGCATCCCAAGAAACAAGTAGGGTATTTTCTCAAGTTCTGGAATGGTTAGGGGATCCAAAAAGACAGGCAATAATTATAGGAACTACAAATGAACCAGGCAAAATGGATGAAGCCTTTCTGAGAACTGGCAGATTTGATTATAAAATACCTTTTTTATATCCCGACAAAAAAGCAAGAAAGGATATACTAAGGATTCATTTGGGATTAAAAGGCAATAAAGAAAAGCCCGACATGAATATACAAAATATTGAAAATATAATTGATACGATTGTGGATAAAACTGAAGATATTTCTGGAGCAGAAATTGAAGAACTCGTAAACAGAGCAAAAAGAAATGCCTTTAAGAATCATAGAAATCTACTAGAACCGGAAGATCTTAACTATGCCTCTGATAGTTTTACCCATCCTGATAGGACAGAAATAAAACAAAAATATAAAGATCTGATATTAAAATTTTCGGATAATGCCGAATTTTCAAAGTTATCATCTGAAGAATAGGAGAAAAATAATGATGGTGGGAATTTCTTTTGGAAATCATTACTTTGCAATGACCTGTGTAGAAATAACCCAAGAACGAAGGATAATAAAAAATATCAACGGGAACGATACAACTCCTTCCGTAGTGCATGGGAGAAAAAATGGTGAAATAATAGTAGGCAAAAGATTAAAAAATTTCTCTATTGGATATCCAAAGTGAAACAGTTATGGAGATTTAACCTTTGAATTGTCTAACGAAAATACAACTTACTATTACTACAAAACATGAATGTTGGAATCAAATGCGAAGGTATTGATTTGAGTATTCGACAGGTGTTGAAAATGGTTACGGAAACAAAAGAAAACCCAGAAATTAAAGCCGAAATACCAATTGTGAAAACAAGTGAAGAGAGTGGAGACGAAGAAATAATATCAGACATAGTTGAATTTGCGGAAGATTTTAAGAAGCAAATGAACGAAGGTTTAACGAAATTAATTGGAAATAAATTAGAAGAAATATCAAAGGAGAAAACGAGTACAAAGAGTGTAGAAGAAATAATACCAGATATAGTCAAATTTGCAGAAGATTTTAAGAAGCAAATGAACGAAGACTTAAGAAAACTAATTGAAATAACATCCTCAAGGATCAAAAACTATGAAAAATGGGTAGAAAGAGAAAAAAAAGAAAAAACAGATGGAATAAAAAATGCTAATAAAAGCACAATGGCAAACTTGATGGCTCCTCTTACTCGATTGTACAATGTGAACGATATAGAAGATGAAGAAATTATTTCATTAAAGAAAATGTTTGATAATTTCTGTAAGGATGAAGGCATCAAGATTATCCTACCATCTAAAAATGAAAAATTTGATGAAAGCTTCCATCATACTGCTGAAACATCAGAAACAGAAGATGAACAACAAAATAACAAGATAGTAAATGTAATCAGAATAGGATGCCTGTATACATCAGGAAATGTAATAGTTCCGGCTGAAGTAATTGTTTATAAAAAGAAAAAAATAGAAGGTGAATAAAGTGATAGTGGGAATAGATTTGGGAACGACATATTCTGCGATGGCCTTTGTTGAATTGGACGGACTTCGAAAGATAATAAAAAATATTGACGGAAATGAAACAACACCATCCGTAGTGCATTGGAGAAAAAATGGTGAAGAAATAATAGTCGGAAAAAGGGCAAAAAATTTATCTGTTGGATTTCCAGATGAAACAATAATGGAGATAAAAAGAGAAATAGGTAGTAGTAAAATAGTAAAAATTTATGGTAAAGAATATACGCCAGAGGGGATTTCAGGTTTAATATTAGCTAAATTGAAAAAAGATGCTGAGGAACAACTAAGAGAGAAGATTACAAATGTTGTAGTATCTGTGCCTGCGTATTTCAGGGATGGTGAAAGAAAAGCGACAATAGCCGCTGCAAAAATTGCGGGTTGGAAAGATGATGAGATAACGATAATAAATGAGCCAAACGCCGCAGCGATGGAATTCGGTTTAGATGAGAAAATTGAAAAAGGAAAAATACTTGTATTTGATCTTGGTGGAGGAACTTTTGACGTCACCGTATTAAATATAGGAGATAAAATTTTTATTGTTGAGACAAATGGCGGCGAGAGGAACTTAGGCGGTAAAGACTTTGATAAAAGACTCATGGACTATATTATAGACGAAGTAAAAAAAGAACATAAAGTTGATTTAAACGAAGAAAAATATAAAACTACAAAGCAAGAACTTGTACTAAAAGCAGAAGAGACAAAAAATGCTCTTTCAAGTAATATGAGTTATGATATCGTTATAGATTTCATTATTACAGATAAAAAAGTAAATTTTTCAAAAGAAATAACAAGAGATAAGTTTAATGAATTGACAAAAGATCTTGTGGAAAAAACAAAAAATATTACAATAAAAACATTAAACGATGCAAAAATCGACAAACAAGACCTAGATAAAATTGTGATGGTAGGCGGTTGTTCAAGAATTCCTGCAGTTAGAGATGCAGTAAAGGAAATATTTCCAGGAAAAGAAATCTTATTACATGATCCTGATCTGGCAATAGCAAAAGGAGCTGCTATATACGGTAGTATATTTTTTTCAGCAAAAACACCTGAAGAAAAAGCAAAACAGAAAATAATGAGGGAAGCATTAGGATCATCAGGAGGGATTGTCAGTACCCATGCTTTAGGCATAGAAGCGATAGTAAATGGTGAGGACGGCATATTCTCGACAATAATAAAAAAAGATCAACTTCTACCAACCAAAGGCACTGAGATTTATTATCCCTCCTTAGACCAACAGACAGAAATACTTATTAAAGTTTATGAAGGAGAAGAAAGGATAGCAGCTCATCCAAAAAATTCTAAATGGGGAGAAATGAAAGTTACAGAAATTCCACCTAAACCCAAAGGCGTAGAAAAGATAGAGGTAACATTTGAATATTCTTTAGTAAATACCCTTCGTGTTTCTTCTAAAATATTAAGCACGGGTAAAGTTTTTACTGAAGAATTTAGAGCATCAAAAGAAAGTGTTGCTATGGATAACAGAATAAAGGAAGATATCAAGTATTTAAAATGACATTATGACGGAGATTTGAATGTCGATATCAAGAGTCTTCTGGCTATTTTTATTTGCTGTACTTGGTATATCAAGCATTATCCGAAGAGATTATAATTATTGGCTATTTATTTTATTAATATCATTAGGAATGCTAACTGTTATAACAATAGGAAACCGATTAAAAGGAGATTTAAAAGAAGAATGGAAATCAATAGAAGAAAAAAGTGCGGAATGGGATAGATTAATTGAATCTGAAGAAAAACGGAAATCGTTTGAAGACGAAAAAAGATCATTTACACAACAAGCTGATTTAAAAGAAAAAGGTCTACAGGAAAAACTGGGATCGTTAGAAAAAGAAAAAAAGTTTTTTGAAATACAAATAGCTGATTTACAAAAAAAACTGGATAAGTTAGAATACGAAAAATCGTCATTTGAAACACAACAAGATGATTTAGTAGAAGAATGGAATTCGTTAAGAAAAGCCCGAAAATTGTTAGAAACAGAAAAAATGCAATTGGAAAAGTCTCCATTAAAAAAATTAAGTAATTATCATATCTTTCTGGATGAAATAAAAGAATTAAGGCAAATAGAACAGATTGACAGAGATAATCTAATATCTACCGATACTATAGTGGATAAAATTTTTATTGAAATCGAAAATACATATTACCCTAAGGCATTCTCAGAATATTCAAAAAATAATTTAACTGAATACATAAAAATTCGAAATTTATATTCAGAAAATATTTATAAAGATTGTAAAAAACGGAGAAATCAACAATGGGCCATAAGAAGATGCTATGATATAGATGAAGCATATAAAAATAAATGAAACAATAATTTGAAATTGGTTTATGTCATTACAAAGAAAATTATTAACTATAGATATTTCAGTTGCAGCTATTTGTATGGTACTGTGGATTTTACCCATAAGCAGCATATACTATGGTTTAGATAATGGCATGAATGGAAACAATCAACATACTAGCTCATCTATAATTTCTGCTCCAATATCTGTTTCAACTCCAAACATAATCCAGCCCCAGAAGGTTACCGCTGTGGACTTTAAAGCATGGGAAAAAGAGGGGGTGGATGTATCGGGTAAGGGCATACATCAATACTATATAATAGACTTCCAAGGAGAAAAATGGATTGCCTTAAAAGGAAAGGCTAACAAGCTAGCAAAGCTTGTTGTGGAAATGGGCAAAGAAGACAAGAAGGTTCTTACAACTGGTGAAACATGGTCACTTGGGTCAGGCTATGAACTTACCATCAATGCCATAGAAGCCAGAACAACACCAAGACAGGTTTGGTTTACACTCAAAAAGGATGGAGTTGTAGTGGATGAAGGCATCGGCCAATCTCCAGAAAGGAATACAACAGAAGCTAAAGAAAAGGCAGTTTACTATTCAACAAGGACAATACTGGGCGAATCGAATGTGCTTTTTTTCACCATCTATGTTAATACCATATTTTCAGGTGCAACGGCCGATATGGTTCAGTTCAAGTATGCTTGGCTGATCGATGAGACCACTGCAAAGGATGTCACAGCATCAACCGCTACATCCGCAGCCGTAAATACACTATCTGCAGACCAGAAGACTTTCACCAACTCCTTTGGCATGGAGTTCGTGCAGGTACCTGCTGGTGAATTTGATATGGGTTCGCAAACAACTGAAAAAGATAGATTTGTCTGGGAAGGTCCAATCCATAGAGTGAAAATATCAAATGGTTTCTACATGGGCAAATATGAGGTTACCCAGAAACAGTGGCGCGATGTTATGGGAAATAATCCCTCCTATTTTAAAGGCGATGAACTGCCTGTTGAAGGGGTATCATGGAACGATGTTCAGGAATTCATCAAAAAGCTAAATGAGAAAGAGGGCACGGATAAATACAGAATTCCCTCGGAGGCTGAATGGGAATATGCAGCGCGTGCAGGGACCACGACAAGATATTTCTTTGGCGATGATGAATCGAAAGTTGGAGATTATGCTTGGTTTGATGAAAATTCAGACAGAAAGACGCATCCAGTCGGTCAAAAGAAGCCAAATCCATGGGGGTTATATGACATATACGGGAATGTATGGGAATGGGTACAGGATACATTCCACGACAACTACCGCGATGCACCTACAGATGGCGGTGAATGGAAACTCGGAGGTAGCTCAAATCACGTTATTAGGGGTGCTAGCTGGTATAACAATCCAGTTGACTTCCGGTCAGCATCCCGAAACAACGCTGGTCCAGGCAGCAGCTTAATCGGTTTTCGCCTTGTAATGATATTGCCAACTTCAACAAATACTCCAATAGCACAAATTTCAACTCCAACAGTTATTGCTAAACAACAACAGCCTTCAACAACATCAAGTGATATAGTTCCCACAACATATTTATCATATGTGAATAACGGGAATGGATTCTATCAAGTACGTAATCTAGATAAACCGCAGCCACGTAAATTTACATATGAGAATAGTGTCCTTAATATCGGCAAGGGAGACACTATAATATGGGAAAATGATGAAGTTAAAGAAACGCTTAATGTAATAAGTGACCAAAAATTATGGAACAGTGAAATTGGACAGATTAAAGCGGGGAGAAGGATCAATTACACATTTTATAATCATGGAACTTATACTTTTCATATCGAATTTGAAGGATTATCAAAGAGACAGACAATTGTTGTTACACCAACAGCTTCTCAGATATCTATACCCATATCTGCAGTATCCTCTGTAACAACATCCACAGACCAGAAGACCATCACCAATTCCATCGGAATGGAGTTAGTATTGATACCAGCGGGCGAGTTTGATATGGGCTCACCATCGAATGAAGTAGGAAGGAACAATAATGAAGGTCCAGTCCATCGCGTAAAAATTTCAAAGGCCTTTTACATGGGTAAGTATGAGGTTACTAAGAAACAGTGGCTTGATGTCATGGGAAGCAAACCAAATCCTTATGATACAGATTTCAAAGGCGATGACTCGCCTGTTAATAATTTTGTAAGTTGGGATAGTATTCAGGAGTTCATCAGCAATCTCAATCAGAAAGAAGGGATAAATAAATATCGTCTTCCCACTGAGGCGGAATGGGAATATGCCGCACGTGCAGGAACAACGACAAGATATTCATTCGGTGATGATGAGTCGATACTTGGTGATTATGCATGGTGTAATGGAAAATCAGGAGACAAAAGTCATGAGGTTGGTCAGAAGAAGCCCAATCCATGGGCTCTGTACGACATGCATGGAAATGTTTGGGAATGGGTTCAGGATATTTGGCATAGAGACTATAACGGCGCTCCAACAAATGGAAGTGCATGGGAAGGTAAAGTCAGCTGGCTTGGCCGGGTTGTTCGAGGCGGTGGTTGGAGCGACTTCCCATCCGCAGGGGGCTGTCGGTCAGCGATACGCTCCAACCTCAATCAGGGTGCCAGCTCCAGCCAAGTCGGCTTTCGCCTCCTGAAAGAATTGTAGTTGCTTTCCAGTTTATCATTTATCACTTAACTTATGCCAAATCATACGGCTGAACATAAGGGAATGAATAAAAAATGAAGTTCATACATCCTGACTTTCAGGGTTTTATGGGATACAAAATTTGAAATATTGGAAAAGCGCATACATTAGAAATTGCAGAAAAAATTTTCCAAACCAATTTGTAGCCTATATAAAGGCTACGGAAAACTATCAGGAATCATGCTTTATAGGCTTATTTAATGGAAATGTAGCCTGCAAAACTCGGAATCTCAGGATACATGCATGCAAAGTTATGAACTAAAAAACTAAACTCATTGATTTCATGAGCAATTTACCAATCTTATATCCACAATTATTCAGGCCAGAAGAAGCACATGAGAGCGATTAATCATTTGCTTGTTCCTGCCCCCTCCTTATTAACTATGGCCAAAACCACCAATATGAGAACGAAAAACTCATGCAGCCCCCGTTGATGCCTCGGACTTTAGCGAAGGGAGTCCAAGGCAATTTAATATTACTATGATATTACAATAGTATTATTATCACCCAAGACAATACAGTTGTCAGTGTGACATTAAGACTTGAAGGCTATAAAAAGAGCCCCGACGGTTTCGGCACGGGGACATATGAAGTTCTGCACCCAAAAGGCGCATCAATAGAGATAATCAGGTCATTATTCGAAGGTGATGTGCTCAAGATAACCTCTGTCAGGAACACGCCCGACCCGGCGCTTGAAAAAGCTCGCGGGATCAGGCTCTACGATGGGAATAAGAAGTTATTCGATGGGTATTTGCGCGCACCGGATTACCGACGCGGCAGCAACAAATATAGGACGCTGACCACTGATGTTTACGATTGGCGAAAGGAACTCGAGGCAATATATATCACAGAGTCGGCAGGGGGCACAGAGAGTTATGTCGATCGATCCATAGACTTCATACTTGCAGACCTGTGCAGGATAGCAAACTCAGCAGGGGTGGTGAAGAAGCAGACCTATAAATATGATCCTGCCAGGCTTCCATATCATCCCTCCTTTTTCGAGACAGAATTGATCTCTCCGACCTTTACAGATACTATCTGGGATGCATTTACTGAATTGACAA
>Ga0172368_10005672_pt1 | contig 13778 bp, 9 predicted proteins | sample Lak11m_FD_114540 | JGI IMG/M metagenome (GOLD analysis project Ga0172368, IMG submission 114540) | Freshwater microbial communities from Kabuno Bay, South-Kivu, Congo - kab_022012_11m | ecosystem: Environmental > Aquatic > Freshwater > Lake | place: Democratic Republic of the Congo: South-Kivu...
ACGCTGCACTCCTGCCGAAAAGGCAGGAGTTATCTGCTTTGCCGACGGAGTGAGTGAGCGCGACAGAATGCTTGAGCTGATTGAGATTTAAGGCTCAGCAACCTTAAAGTGGGACAGAGCCATGACAGAATGCGCGAGAAAAAAAGCAACGGAATAAGAATCGGAATTGTCGATTTTAACCCTGACCAGAATCCTGATACGCGCCAGTATGTCCGAAGAATAAGCAAGCTGATACCAGATGATTTTGAAGCAGAAGGCATATTCTTCAAAGATGATACGGATTATTCTGATTATGACGCCCTGATTTTATCAGGCTCGAAATTATCGGCATCGAATTATCAAGAAATGGCCGAACACGGCATGGCTATTGAAGGCGATTATGTTTTCGTAGACAACGCAGTCCAGAAATTGTCGCGCTATAAAGGCTCCATGTTCGGTATTTGTTTCGGTTCCCAACTAATCGCGCGTGTTATAGGCGGAGATCTCGGAAAATTAGAAAAAACAGAAGCCGGATACCTGGCGCACAGGTTAACCGATGATGGAAAAAAAGATCCTGTTTTTGGCCGTCTGCCGGATATTTTTTATGGCGCGCATTTACATAACGACTATGTAAAATCATTGCCCGCTGCCGGAGAAAATATAACTGACTCCCAAATACTTGCTACTCGAAATGGCCATATCCACGCATACAAAATCATATGCAGCAATGGTTCTGTAATGTATGGAGTGCAGCCGCACCCGGAAATGTCAAGCCCGCGCGATGCAACATTTCTTGTTGAGGTCAATGGCACGTGGCTTGAGGACGCGATAGGAAATCAAGAATACCAAAATGCGCTGACAGTTCCTTTTGGTGCGGATTATGAATTGGCTAAGACAATCGCGAAGTTTGCAGAAATTGTTAAAAAAATATAAAGCGAAACCCCGGATTCCGGAAGTTTCGCAAAGTGATTAATTAAAGAAAGTAAAGTAATTTTTTAGCAAAAGAGTGCGGAATTATTTCTTTTTCTTACCCTTAGATGCTGCTTTTTTCTTTGCTGCCATTTTATCACCCCTTAATTTTCAAGTTGCTTGAAAAATACGATATATTTCAAGATAGTAACTACTATGTGTTCCGTAGTATATATAGTTTTTTAAAAAATAGTTTTTAGAAAAATTTAGAAAAATTTTTTGAAATATTCTGCGAATTTTTTCTGGAAGATCAATGCAAAATTATTTTTCAATAACCTTTTTCACAGCCTCTGCAACATCTTTTCCGCTTGCGCGCCCCGCAAGCTCGATCATTGCCGCGCCGATTATTACGTTGATTTTTTCAGTTTTTTCGCGCGCAATTATTTCTCTGACAATTTTTTCTATTTCCTGCGCGGAAATTTTGGGCGCGGCTGAAATTATTTCTGAAATTGGTCTTCCTGTGCGCGAATATTCGGAAACAATATAGGCGATCTTGTCCTTTTCTATTTTTCCTTTTGAAACCAGCATGAAAATTTCGCGGAAAATATTTTCTCCGATTTTTTCGATTTCGATGTTTTCCTGGGATTTCAATTGTGAAATCGTGTTTGTAAAAAATATTGCGATGGTTTTTTTCTCGGATTTGTGTTTTTCGGCGAGATTTTCAAAAATATCGAGATAATCAGACGCAATTATCTGGCTTGCAAGCTCTGCGCCTATTTCTTTTTGGAGGCGCGCGAATTTTTTGTCAAGAGTTTCCGGCAGCTTTATTTTTCTGATTTCGCTTTTTGATATTTCAATCGGCGCGACATCAGTCTCAGGATACATTCGTGCAGCTCCCGGAAGCGGGCGCATAAATTCGGAATCGCCGTTTGCAAGGGCGCGGCGCGTCTCTTTCGGAACGCCCGAAAGCAATTCATTTACGCGGTTTACGACAGCATTTATCGCATTTTCTGCCGTGTTTCTGTCCGCCGCGACAATCGCAATCAAATCATCGTCTTTTGCCCCGAGAAGCTTTCGAAGCTCGGCAAATTCATTTACTATGCCGTATTTTGCCAAATCCTCGTCAGAATGAATTATGCCCCTGACTTTTGCTTTTGCGCGCGCATATCCTGCGACTTCATTTCCAAGAGTCCTGAAATCATTAAGCTTTTCCCTGAAAAGTCCTGCAATTTTTTCGATTTTTGCCGCATAAATCTCTTTTCGGCTAAGTATTTTTGACTGCGAGCTTTTGAAAACATGCGTCGCATTGACAAAATACAGCTCCTGTTTTTTGAAGCCGGTGGCCGCCAGTTCTTTTTTTATCCTGATAAGGCCCGTCTGGCGCAAAACTTCCTGCCTGATCAGCTCGGGAATCATTTTCAAATCCTGCGCGCCTTTTATTTCCGTCCTTGCTCCGTCTTTTATAGAAACATTTACGTCCTGGCGGATGGTGCCTATGCCGCGCATTACACGTCCCGTGCTTTTCAGAAGCATCCCGATTTTTTCCGCGGTCTCTTTCGCGTGTTCAGGGCTTTTGATGTCCGGTGCTGTTCCGATTTCAACAAGCGGAATCCCGAGGCGGTCCAGGCCAAAAACCGTTTCGCCGTCACGGGTTTCAAGAATCTGGCAGCTTTCCTCTTCAAGCGAAATGTTTGTTATCCCGACGGAACTGACTGGTGTGCTCAATTTTCCGTCAATTCCGACAATTGCCGTTCTTTGGAATCCGGAAGTGTTTGAGCCGTCAATTACCGCCTTTCGCATGAAATGAAGCTCTTCAGGAATTTTTGCAGAAAACATTTTTGATACGAGCAAAGATATCTGCAGAGCATCCGGATTTACGCCATGTGGCGGCTCCTCATCCATCTCAACAAGGCATGATGACCTGGCATATGTTTTGTAAATAAATTCTTTTTCCCGGCCAAGCTCGTGCAGAACTGCTGCATCGACTTTGCCGAGTTCTCCGGCTACTGCGCGAAGTTTGCGCTTTATCTCCTGCATAGGCGCTTCCTCTACATCAGTTTCGCAATTGCAGAAAAGTTTCCTGGTCTTCAGGCGGCGGTGTATTTCAAGGCCGCATTTAAAGCCAAGCGCGGAATAATTGATAGAATTGTTATTAGCAGAAGTATTATTGCTTAATTTGTTGTCAATATCCGCCATGCCATCAGCCACACACTTATTTGGTGAGAAAAACGTATAAAGGGATTAGTATCCTGAGAAATACAGTATGCAAACAGCCGATTCAAAACATATAAACTGCCATTAACAAATAAAGTTATGTTCTCTGGAAAGCGAAAGGGATTGTCTCCTTTACTTGCAGGCGCGCTTTATGTCGGGATAGTAAGCATAGCTATTCTCATTGTTATCCAGACCGGAAGCCCGGCAATCACAAAAATGCAGGATATATCGGCAGTGGACCAGGCAAAGGATTCTTTTGCAACATTTGACAAAGTCATAAATGATGTCGCATCAGAAGGCAGGGGCTCGACGAGGTTAATTCCTGTGCAGATAAAAAAAGGAGACATAACGATAGATTCGTCAAACGAACGTATAGAATATGGCCTTGACACAAACGCCGAGATGATTTCACCGCGCACAAGGCGCAGTGTCGGAAACCTGATTTTCGGGGCAAACACAAATGTCGCGGTCACTGACAACGGCACGGATATAGTAGTTGAAAACGAGTACCTGATTGCAATTTTCAACAAAACCGGCAGCAGCGCGGATTTCGTGCCCGTGAACGTAAGCACTGCAGTAAAGTCAATATATTTCAAAAACACAAATATGACGTTTGACGGCGTCATAAGGGTGCGCATCGACAATGTCGATTCAAATGAGATTGGAAACGGATACATCTATGCAGAAGAAACTGGAACAAAGCTTGCGCGCGGAAGAGTAATTGTGCATGTCAACAACACATTAGCGAATTATGATGTTTATTTCTCGCTTGAAAGCGGCAGGGACCATTTAAATGAAATTTCGGTCAGGAACTTCAACGAGCATTAAAATGCGGGGTGTGTAGTTTATGGCGCGCGCAACCAACACATTGCTGATTGTCACAATAGCGATATCTTTTCTTGAAATGCCGATTCCTCCGCTCCAGGATTATTTCGCACTCAACCCTTCGCAGATTATGGAGAGGCCGTGGATGGTTTTTACTTCTCTTTTTGTGCATGTGAATCTGGGGCATCTTCTCCAGAACATGGCCGCACTCCTGATTTTCGGCTCGTTTCTTGAAAAAGTGATTGGCCCGAAAAAAATAATTTCAGTTTATTTCACCGCAGGGCTTGCCGGAAGCGCAGCTTCTTTTTTCTTTTATCCTCATGCATATTCCCTTGGCGCGTCAGGGGCGATAATGGGCCTTATAGGCTGCGTCACATTTCTTCGGCCAAAAGTCACAATCTGGTTCGGCGCAGAAATGGCGATTGCAGTTTTCTCCGCACTTTGGATAACAACTGACTTAATCGGCCTTTTTGTGCCGTCCGATATCGGAAATGCAGCACACCTTGCAGGTTTTGCAACAGGGCTTGCTTTCGGCAAAATGTGGAAGAAAAAATTCAGGGAAGACCGCGAAATAAAAAGAAGAGTAAAACGCGCGCTTAAATAAATTGCAAAACAATGACTGTTATGGACTTCGAATCCGCGCCGGATATACAGGAAAGGGTAAACGAAATAATTCTGAAACTTGAGCTAAAACACATCCGCGCAGAAAACATAGTATGCATGCGCTCGCACAAATCAAAGGCGAAGGCTTATGCGCGAATCTGGTCCCTGCCGCGCATCTGGCAGAAAGCATTGGGAGTTGAGGCGCACTATATTCTCGAGGTTCTGAGCCACTATTTCGACGGACGCAGCAAAGACGACCAGGACAGGACTTTGATACACGAATTGATGCACGTGCCGAAAACTTTTTCTGGCGCGCTTGTGCCGCATAAATGCTTCGAGAAGAGAATTGACGCGCGGAGCGTAGAAATATTATTCAAGAAATTGAGAGGATATGAAGAGCAATCAGTTGATAAAAAAAAGTATTCTATTTTTTCATCAATTCTGAACCGATAATGCGGATTTTTGCAAAACATTATTTTTTCTTGACTTCAAGCATCCCGTTTTCCTTCAGCTCGACGCCAAACACCTGCGATGTGCCTTTCTGCATTGTGACGCCGTAGACGCGCTCGGATTTTTTCACAGTCACGTCGCTGTGCGACACAACAATGAATTGGGATTCGTGTGCATATTTAGTCAAAAAGTCGCCGACAATGGATGCGTTTGTCTTGTCAAGCGCGGCATCAATCTCGTCAAGAAGATAGAACGGCGACGGCCTGAAGCGCTGTATTGCGAAAAGGAAAGCGATGGCAGTCATCGTCTTTTCCCCGCCTGAAAGCAAATCGATTGAAAGCAGCTTCTTTTCCTTTGGCTGCGCCTTAATCAGAAGGCCTGACTCTATGTCGTTCGGATTTTCCATCAAAAGCTCGGCATCCCCGCTTATGAGATCGCGGAACACTCTTGAGAATTCCTGTGAAATCGCATTCAAAGCAGTAATGAATATTGCCTTGCGCTTCTCCTCAATCTGCGTAATCATGCCGATTATGGATTCTTTTTCGCCTTTCAGCTTGTCAAACCGCTCCTTGAATGTCTCGTAATCCTTGTTCAGTGCGTCAAACTCATCGATTGCCTTAAGGTTCACCGGGCCTAATGCGCGCAATTGCCTGTCGCAGTCACGAATTTCGCGCTCAAGCTTGTTCGGGTCGCTCTTTACAAGGTCAGTCCTGTTCTTGTAGCGCTCGTAATCAACCATAAGGCCTGTAAGCTCTGTTTCAAGGCGCGCCTTCTGCAATTTCAGGTCGTTGATTTCTGATTCAAGGTTCAGCCTTTGCTCGTATTTTGAGCGCCTCGTGCGCTTCATCTCAGATATCTGGAACTGAACGCTCTCTCGCTCTTTTTCAAGAGCCTTGACATCATTTGATTCGTTCTTTTCGTCCGCTGTCTTTTCGTCAAGAAGCAGGTTAAGCGCACCGATTTCTTTCTTGATGGCTGTGATTTCCTCCTCAAGCTCATCGCGCTCTTTCTCATACGCGCTGACATCAACAAGCTTCTCCTGCGAATCTCCTTGCTGTGACGACCCTTTTCGCCTGAGTTTCAGGGTTCCTCCGACTATCGCCCCGCCCGATTCGAAAAGCTCGCCTTCAAGAGTCACGGTTTTAAGGCCTTTTATTTTTCGCGCGGATTCAACGTCCTCGCTGACGAGTGTGTCACGCAATATGTCGCCGAATGCGTTTTCGTACTTTTTGTCGAACTTTATCAGGTTAAGCGCAAAGTCGATGACTCCGGGCATTTTCGCAGCGACTTCTGCCTTTGCCGAAAATACTGCTGGCCGAAGCCTGTCAACCGGAAGGAATCGTACTCTTCCAAGGCCCTGGCTTTTAAGATGATTGATGCACTCGATTGCAGTATGTTCTGAATCAACAACAACATCATTCATGTGGCCTCCGAGCGCGACTTCAATCGCCGCCTCGTACTTTGGCGCAGTCCTGTATATGCTTGAAATGCTTCCAAGAACGCCGCTTTTGCGAAGGCCCATAATCGCGCTCACTGACGCATTTGCAGCCCCCATAGGATTACTGCTCTGGCTTATCTGGTTGATTTTTGCAATCATTTCCTCAAGGCGGTCTACTTCCCTGCGATTGGCCTCTATTTCTCCTTCTTTTTTGAGAAGCTTTGCGCGTATTTCCTCGACATCTCTTCTTGCGCCCGCGTTGACGCTTTTTTTAAGTATTTCTGCATTAAATGCATCTACCTGTTTCTCGAGAGCCTCAAGATCCTTGTCAAAAGTATCAACATTGCCGCTGATAGCGCCAAGCTCGGCCAGCTTTATCGAAAGGTTTCTTGACACATTCTCAAGCGCGCCTTCAACGCCTTTTACTCTTGTGAACGCGAGAGTCGCCTTTGCAAGGTCCATTTTATCCATAATTGAATTATACTTTAACGCAGCATCACGGTCCAGCCTCAGGCGGTCAAGGAATTCTTTTTTCTGGCCTATTACGATTTCGGCATCGCTGACATTTCTTTCAGCAGCCTCGAGTTCCTTCAAAGCCTTTGTCTTTTTTTCGTTGTACTCTTTGATTCCGGCAGCTTCGTCAACGATTTCACGGCGCTCTTTCGGCTTCATGCCTATGAGGCCGGTAATGTCCCCCTGCTGGATTATATTGTATCCTTCGGGATCGATATGCGCCTCACCCATCAAATCAAGTATCTTCCTGCGGTTCACAGCCTTGCCGTTCAAGCGGTATACCGAGTTTCCGCGGCGGTTGACTCTGCGCGAAATAAGCACGATGTCACCTTGCTCCTTGAGCGTTTTGTCTGAATTATCAAGAACAAGAGAAACAATAGCGGCATCTGCGGGCTTTGAACCGTGGCCGCCGTTGTAGATGACGTGCTGCATGCGGTCCGCGCGCAAATTTCTTGAAGACGTCCCGAGAACAAATACGATTGCGTCAATGATATTTGACTTGCCGTTGCCGTTGGGCCCGATAACTGCGTTAAAGCCGGGGTATAACGGGATGGCTGTCTTTTTCGAGAACGACTTAAAGCCCTGCATAGCGAGTTTTTGAAGCTTGACCATCAGAATCACAAATCACAAACAACAAGAGATATAACAGATGAAGCCTAACAAATTAGAGCGTTTTATCCGTGAATCCCTTAATCCATTATTTGCTGTTTTATCTATAAATAACTTCGATGCAGGCTGCAGGAATCTAAAAAATTGCAAATGATTTAAATAATTTACCGGCAAACTAAAAGAGGGTTCCTTTGGCTCTGCAAGATTCTGGAAAAAATTCTAAAAATCATGGCACACAGTGCCAAGCTTTTTCAGCTTCGCTGAAAAATCAAGAACATGAGGCGGTGCTCCTTCTCGAGGACGGCTCTGTATTTCATGGGAGATTCTTTGGCGCAGGAAAAAAAGTTTTCGGCGAAGTCGTTTTCAATACGGGGATGGTGGGCTATGTCGAGGCGCTGACAGATTCTTCATACACCGGGCAGATTCTCGTATCGGCCTATCCGCTGGTTGGAAATTACGGCGTGCCGGAATATTCGGAAGACGAAAACGGCGTGCCCGCCGGATTCGAATCCAAAGGAATAAAAGTTGCCGCCTACATTGTGTCAGAACTATGCAAAAAACCAAGCCACAGCGACTCAAAAAAGACTCTCGGAAACTGGTTCGAAGAGGAAGGAAAAACAGGAATTGAAGGAATTGACACAAGACGGCTTGTGAAAATCCTGCGCGAGAGAGGCTGCATGATGGGTGTTTTGTGCCCGGGAAACCCGGATATAGAAACGCTTGCAAAAGAGCTAAAAAACGCGCAAAACCCGAATTCAAGAAACCTTGTGGCTGATGTTTCCGGAAAAAGCATTGCAAAATTTGGAAGCGGAGCAAAAAAAATTATTCTTATCGACTGCGGCGCGAAATCAGGAATCCTGCGCGAGCTTCTAAAGCGCGACACAAGCGTCACTGTTGTGCCTTACAACTATCCGGCGGAAAAAATCCTTGAAGAGAAGCCGGACGGCATCATGATTTCAAACGGGCCGGGAGATCCGAAAGCCCTGAAAGACACCATAGCATGCGTAAAAAAGCTAATCCCCGCAAAAATTCCGATGTTCGGGATATGCCTCGGCAATCAGATTCTTTCCCTTGCGCTTGGAGCTGACACATACAAGCTAAAATACGGCCACAGGAGCCAGAACCAGCCGTGCAAGGACATGTTTTCCGGGCGCACTTATATCACAACGCAGAATCACGGCTTTGCTGTTGACAAAAACTCGCTGCCCGATGACGTTTCTGTCTGGTTCGTCAATGCTAACGACGGAACAGTCGAAGGCATAAAACATAAGGTACTGCCGTGCTTTTCTGTACAGTTCCATCCGGAGGCAATGCCCGGACCGACAGATACCGCATATTTATTTGATAATTTTTTTGAGATAATTGAAGAAAGGAAAAACCAAAATAGTTAATAGGTGTGGCTTCGTATGCATGAATTATTGGGCGCGGGAAAAACAAATGCACTGATAAAGAAGGTCTTGGTTCTTGGCAGCGGAGCACTTAAAATCGGGGAGGCTGGCGAATTCGATTTCTCGGGAAGCCAGGCGCTCAAAGCCCTGCGCGAGTCAGGCATCGAAACAGTACTCGTTAATCCGAATATCGCAACAATCCAGACAGACACCTCGATGGCATCCAAAATATACCTTCTTCCGATAGAGCCGGAAACTGTCGAGCGCGTGATAAAAAAGGAGCGCCCGGACAGCATTCTACTGAATGTCGGGGGGCAAACCGCGCTTAACTGCGGAGTCGCGCTGAATGACCAGGGAATCCTTTCGAAATACGACATCAGGGTTCTTGGAACCTCGATTGAAAGCATAAGAATATCGGAAGACCGAAGGCTTTTCAAGCAGGCAATGGAAGATGCTGAACTCAAAGTGTGCAAAAGCGCTGCAGCAAATTCAGTGGAGGAAGCGAAAGCACTCGCCAAAGAAATCGGATACCCGCTGATGCTGCGCTCGGGATTCACTCTGGGCGGCGCAGGAAGCGGAATTGCGAAAAATGAAAAAGAACTTATTGAAATCGCGGATGTCGCAATAAACGGCAGCCCGATAAGGCAGGTGCTGATAGAAGAATGTGTCGGCGGATGGAAAGAAATAGAATATGAAATCATGCGGGACAAAAAAGACAACTGCATAATCATCTGCAACATGGAAAATTTCGACCCTGTCGGGATACACACAGGAGAATCGATAGTTGTCGCGCCTTCGCAGACTTTGAACAATGTTGAATACCACGCCCTGCGAAGCATATCGATTGCAGCGGCAAGAAAAATCAACATAGTTGGCGAGTGCAATATACAGTTCGCGGTAAATCCCGACACATTTGATTACCGCATCATCGAAGTCAACCCGAGGCTTTCAAGATCAAGCGCGCTTGCTTCAAAGGCCACGGGCTACCCGATCGCAAGCGTTGCGACAAAGATTTGCATCGGACAGTCTCTTGACGAAATAAAGAACGTTGTAACTCAGGCAACATACGCCTGCTTTGAGCCTGCGCTGGATTATATTGTTGCCAAAATTCCCCGATGGGATTTCAAAAAGTTCAGGGGTGCGGAGCATCGCATAGGCACGCAAATGAAATCAGTCGGCGAAGTAATGGCAATAGGAAGGAATTTCGAGGAAGCCATACAAAAAGCTTCGAGAATGTGCGACCCTTCAAAATATGGTGTTGTGGGGAATGGCATTGATACGTGTAAAGATATCTCCGAAATTGAGAAAAACCTTTCCGCACCTACTGACTTGCGGCTCTTCTACATAGCTGCTGCAATAAAAAGCGGAATTTCACTTGAACGGATACACGAATTGACAAAAATAGATCTTTGGTTCCTTGAGAAGCTGAAAAACATTACCGAAATGGAAAAAATAATTAAGCAAGAGGCTCAAAATCAGAATATTCCGAAATGCCTGCATGAAGCAAAAAAACTCGGATTCTCTGACGCGGGCATCGCAAAAATCGCGGGTGTTAAAGAAAGCGAAATAAGGAAATTGCGCATTGAAAATAACATCATTCCGCACGTCAGGCAGATTGACACGCTTGCCGCAGAATGGCCGTCAAAAACAAATTACCTTTACCTGACATACTGCGCTGACGATGACGACATCGATTTCGGGCAGAATGGTGCAAAAGAAAAAATCATAGTTCTCGGAAGCGGGCCTTATTCGATAGGTTCTTCAGTTGAGTTTGACTGGTGCTCCGTACACGGAGTCTGGGGTGTGAAAAAAAGCGGAAAGGAAGCGATAATGATTAACTGCAATCCTGAAACTGTCTCAACGGATTATGATATTTCAGACAAGCTTTATTTCGAAAATATTGACCTTGAAACAGTTCTTGACATCTGCGACAAGGAAAAGCCTCTTGGAGTGATTGTCTCTTTCGGCGGCCAGATGCCAAATAATATCGCCATTAAGCTTCATGAATCAGGAGTGCGCATCCTTGGAACATCTTCTGAAAACATAGACCGCGCAGAAGACCGCTCAAGATTTTCTGCATTGCTTGACACACTTGTTATAAAGCAGCCTGCATGGTGCGCTGTTGAAAATATAGCAGGCGCCCTCGAATTTGCGGAGAATGCAGGATACCCCGTTATTGTAAGGCCATCTTATGTCCTTTCAGGGGCTGCGATGAAAACCGTTCACAGCAAAAATGAGCTTGAAAAATATATCAACCAGGCAACGGAAATCTCAAGCGAGCGGCCGGTAGTCATTTCAAAATTCATTTCAAATGCAAGAGAAATAGAAGTTGACGGCGTCTCTGACGGAAAGTACGTGTTTATCGGCGCGATTGCAGAGCACATTGAAAACGCCGGCGTGCATTCAGGCGATGCGACGATAGTCATTCCCACAAGAACAGTAAAAAAAGGCGCGCTTGAAAAAATCGAAGAATACACCCGGAAAATCGCAGAAGCCCTCGAAATTAAAGGGCCTTTCAATATACAATATCTTGTGGAAAACGGAGTTGTTTATGTTATTGAATGCAATTTGCGCGCATCAAGAAGCATGCCGTTTGTAAGCAAAACCGTTGGCGCCAACCTTATTGAAATCGCAACCAACGTGATACTGGGGCAGAAGCTTCCGGGAAACTTCATGCCAAAGCCAAAGCACTTCGGGATAAAAGTTCCGCAGTTTTCATTCATGAGGATAGGCGGCGCAGACCCGCTGCTTGGAATAGAGATGGCATCGACCGGAGAAGTCGCATGCATCGGGCTTGATTTTAACAAAACATTAATTGATGCGATGCGCTCGGCCCAGTTCTGGGTGCCCGTGGAATTCGGCAGGGTGCTGATATCTGCAAGCGAATCTGCGCGCCCGAAAATACTGGATGATGCAAAACTGCTCTCAAGCATCGGCTTTGAGATCTATGGAACTTTGCACACATCAGAATACCTGAAGAAAAACGGCGTTGATTCTATAGTGCTTAAAAAAATAAGCGAAGGCTCAGAGATACTGGAGCACATCACACAGAAAAAAATAGACCTTGTGATAAACATACCGCATGAAACTGAAACCGAAGTCGAGCGGCACGACGGCTACATACTTCGCAGGGCAACGGTGAATTACGGCATTCCGCTGATAACGAACCCGGAGCTTGCGCACGCGCTTGTTCTTGCGATAAAAAAAGAGCATGAGAAATCAAAGATATTGGAGCTTGGAAATATGTCAAAGGCGTCGCCTGAAAGCCTTCATGACTTTGTTGCGGCAAACGATGCAGAATGATGTGCTAAAGAACATTTTTAAAAGTGCAAATCACAGTTAAATCATGCCCGAAAAAACATCCAAATTATCCGGATTCTACAAGCTGACACTTGACGAGCGCGCAAAAATCGTCGCTGATTTTGCGGGCCTTACTCCTGAAGAAACCGCCGCGCTGAAAAACGGAGGCCTTCCGCTTGAGACAGCAAACCGCATGATTGAAAATGTCATCGGAAAAATGGAATTGCCGCTTGGTATTGCTGCGAATTTCCGGATAAACGGAAAGGATTATCTTGTTCCGATGGCGCTTGAAGAGCCTTCAGTTGTTGCCGCTGCATCGAACATGGCAAAGCTTGCAAGAACAAAAGGAGGATTCAAAGCATCAAGCACAGAGCCTGTGATGATTGGGCAAATCCAGCTGATTAATGTAAAAGACCCTGAAGCTGCAAAGAAAGAGATTCTTGCAAAAAAGTCCGAAATTCTTGCAAAGGCAAATGAAGTCGACCCTGTTCTTGTAAAATTCGGCGGGGGAGCGCGTGATATCGAAGCAAGAATCATCGACACTGAAAAAGGGCTGATGGTAATAGTTCACATTCTTGTTGACTGCCGCGATGCAATGGGCGCAAACGCAGTAAACACAATGTCCGAGGCAATAAAACAAACTCTTGAAGAAATTTCTGGCGGAAAAGCGCTTCTTCGAATAATTTCGAATCTTGCGATTTACCGGCTTGCTCGCGCAACAGCAGTCTTTGACAAAACAGAGCTCGGCGGCGAAGAAGTCGTAGATAAAATAATTCTTGCATGGGCATTTGCAGACGCAGACCCGTTCAGGGGCGCAACGCATAACAAAGGCATAATGAACGGCATTGATTCTGTGGCGATTGCTACCGGAAATGATTTCAGAGCAATCGAAGCAGGGGCGCATGCTTATGCTGCATATGCCGGAAAATACACCATTGCGGAGCTATTTCCTGTGAAAATGAAAGGCCGGGAAGCGCAGGCTCAATCAGCCGGAAAATACAAGACACTTCCGGGAAAATACAAGTCGCTGACAAAATGGTCGAAAAATTCCGACGGCGACCTTGTAGGCGAAATAGAGCTTCCGATAGCTGCAGGAACAATCGGCGGGGCAACAGGAACAAACCCCATTGCAAAGGCAAATCTCAAGATTCTTGGCGTGAAAACCGCGCGCGAACTTTCCGAAGTCATGGCATCTGTCGGGCTTGCGCAGAACTTGGGCGCGCTCAAAGCCCTGACAACAGAAGGCATACAGCGCGGCCATATGGAATTGCACGCACGCAACATCGCGATAATGGCCGGGGCAGTTGGCGCTGAAATCGACAAAGTAGTTGATGTTCTTGTTGCGGAGAAAAAGGTTCGAGTTGACCGGGCAAAGGAAGTGCTTGAAAGCCTGCGGAAATAATTCTACATCCCAAGCCAATGCAAAGCTGTGACCTCCTCCCCGCACTAAAGTGCGGGGCTTCCGGCTGATTACTATCAAGCCCCGAAGCCCGCAAGCGTCGTCTGATTTTCGTTGTGTTGCTGGATATAATTTACAACCGTATCCAAAT
>Ga0172368_10005674_pt1 | contig 13776 bp, 11 predicted proteins | sample Lak11m_FD_114540 | JGI IMG/M metagenome (GOLD analysis project Ga0172368, IMG submission 114540) | Freshwater microbial communities from Kabuno Bay, South-Kivu, Congo - kab_022012_11m | ecosystem: Environmental > Aquatic > Freshwater > Lake | place: Democratic Republic of the Congo: South-Kivu...
GACAAACAGCATCCCAAAGCGTCTCGGCGGACATTATCCAACAGATGGAAAAGAGCGACAAACAAACCGATGTCAGTCACCCCGAAAACGGGGTCAACCCACTACAAACCCTGAAGAGCCGAATTACTAAACGAATTGTTTTAACAGGAGTTACTGGCTTTCTCGGCAGCCACCTTGCACGCGCTCTAATTACAGAAGGCTACAAGGTGATTGGGTTAAAGCGAAGCTCTTCGTCGCTGCATCGCCTGTATGGTGTGCTAAATGACCTGACTCTAGTTGATGTTGAATCTGCTGATTACGATGCAATTTTTCGTGATCACGGTAAGGTTGACACTATCGTACACACCGCGACAAGTTATGGGCGAAACAATGAAACAGTTACGGAGATTTTTTTAGCCAACACCGAGTTTCCGCTGCGCCTACTTGATGCCGGATCGAGGGCTGGTGTCCGTTCATTTATGAACACTGACACCATATTGGACAAATACCTTAATTTTTACGCTTTCTCGAAAAATCAATTGCTGGAATGGGGGCGTTTCTTTGCGCTGAATGAAAAGATAGCTTTTTGGAATCTCAGGTTAGAGCACTTCTACGGTTTCGGCGATGATGCTTCAAAATTTACTGCATATATATTTAACAGTTGTCTTGCGAATGAACCTGAAATTCGGTTAACACTTGGCGAACAACGCCGCGATTTCATCTATATCGATGATGTCGTCTCAGCCTACCTGTTGCTTCTGCGTGAGATCCATGGGGCTGCACCCGTATTGCGCGAGTTCGATATTGGCAGTGGCACATCCATTTCGATCAAGGAGTTTGTAACCCTGGTCAAGCGCTTGACCGGTTCGACAACAGAACTGAAATTCGGGGCACTTCCCTACCGGGACGGAGAGGTGATGAGTTCGACTGCTAATGTGGCGTCGCTCACAGCGCTTGGATGGAAGTGCGAATATGACGTTGAGGCGGGGATCCGCAAAATTCTAGGCATGGAGGCCTGTAAACCATGAAGCTCTTGATCACTGGTGGCTGCGGCTTCCTCGGCAGCAATTTGGCCGCGGATGCGCTGGCCAGGGGCGACAAACTGATGGTGTTTGACAACCTATCACGCAACGGCTCACGAAGTAACCTCGAGTGGCTCTTATCGCAGGGGCAGTTTAGCTTCCAGCATGGCGATATTCGCAATCGCAATGACGTAGAACGTACGGTGCAGGATTTCAGCCCTGATGCCATATTCCATCTCGCTGGCCAGGTTGCGATGACTACGTCTATCGCGAATCCGCAGATGGACTTCGAGATTAATGTGGTTGGCACCTACAACCTGCTTGAATCGGTGCGTCGATATGTGCCTAACGCTGTAGTTGTCTATTCCTCGACAAATAAGGTCTACGGTGATCTCGAACAGTTCCAATACGAAGAAACAGAAACTAGGTACCGCTGTGTGCAGCATCCAAATGGTTTCGACGAGCATGTGCAACTTAGCTTTCAGTCGCCGTATGGCTGCTCCAAAGGGGCAGCCGACCAGTACATATTGGATTACGCACGTGTGTTCGGGCTAAACACAGTTGTATTCCGGCATTCTTCCATGTTCGGAGGACGCCAATTTGCCACCTATGACCAGGGCTGGGTTGGCTGGTTTTGTCAGAAGGCTGTGGAGGCAGCGCAGGGTAATACTGAGCCCTTTACGATTTCCGGTACCGGCAAGCAGGTGCGTGACGTATTACATGCAGAGGACATGAAGCGGCTGTACCACGCAGCGCTGACTCACATCGACCAAGCACGTGGTCAAGCCTTTAACATCGGCGGTGGGGTGGATAATAGCTTGTCACTGTTGGAATTGTTAGCGATGCTAGAACGCATCACGTGTGCGCCCATGTCATATTCCCGACTACCGGTTCGCGAAAGTGACCAACGCGTTTTCATCGCCGACATTGCGAAGGCTGAGCGTCTGCTCGGGTGGGTGCCTCGTGTTTCGGCGCTGCAAGGTGTGACTGCAATGGTTGATTGGACCTCGCAGTCGATTTTTGGAAAGTCCTGATCATGATTCAGCAACCGGTACGATCGACGGATATGACGCCGCTGAAGTGCGCCGACGAGAGTAAAACTCTTATGAATAGATTGATGATTACCGCATGACTGCTGCAACGATGATCGATCGAGATACTAATGTAAGCAAACGCGCACTCATTTGCGGAGTAACGGGACAGGACGGGGGCCTGCTAGCCAAGCTACTTCTCGATAAAGGCTACGAGGTGTGGGGAACCTCTCGTGACGCGCAAGCCGCGAATCTGCTCAACTTGATTGCACTCAAAATTCAGGACCGCGTCCGTATTACCACGATGCTTCCCCACGATTTCCGCTCGGTTCTGCGTGCTGTGTTGGCGTGCCGTCCATGCGAGATCTACTTTCTGGCTGGTCAGACATCAGTAGGCCTTTCATTTGAACAGCCAGCCGAAACCATCGAGAGCATAGTCCTTGGCACACTAAACCTCTTAGAGGTATGCCGAACTGTCGATTTTCAAATTCGTCTCTACAATGCAGGTTCGAGCGAATGCTTCGGCGATACAGGGGGGCATCGTGCGGACGAAGCAACGCCTTTTCGCCCAAACAGCCCTTATGCGGTCGCTAAAACAGCGTCACACATGTTGGTGAATAACTATCGAGAGGCGTATGGGTTATTCGCCTGTACAGGCATTCTGTTTAACCACGAATCGCCACTACGTCCTACCAGATTTGTGACAGCTAAGATCGTGAATGCGGCAATTCGTATTGCTAATGGCTCCGACGAGAAACTTCACTTGGGACGACTAGATATCGTGCGTGATTGGGGCTGGGCTGCCGAATATGTGGAGGCAATGTGGAAGATGTTGCAACAACAACACCCAGAGGACTTCGTGGTCGCCACTGGTCGCTGTCACACTTTAGCTGATTTCGTGAAGGCGGCATTCGATGGTGTCGATCTTGACTGGCGAAACCACGTTGTTCAAGACCTAGCGCTACAGCGCCCGACAGATCCAAACGTAATCGCTGCCGAGCCAGCGAAAGCTTGGTCCCGTCTCGGCTGGCGCGCCACCATGTACATGCCAGATGTGGTCGCAGAAATGCTGCGCCATGCGCGTATGGTCGAGGCCAAAGATAGGATTTAGTAGCTACTGTATGACGGGTGGCTTCCTATGCAGCGCTTTTTGCAGATATTCGATCGGAAACCGTATGTGTGCCAAAGTATCAATGCAAGTTTGAGTCAATTTTCTATATATACATTGGGCGAAATATGCACAAACTCCTAGGCCAGGCATGTCGGTAGGCCCTAGAAAACAGCCCGACATGGCCAAAAGTGAGGCCGTCCCCCTGAGGAAGATTTGGTGGACGGCAGCTGCGTCCGCTGGCGCAAGGGTGGCCGCCATCGGATCAAGTTTCGCAGTGTTTCCCTTAGCGCTCGAGTATCTTGGTACAGAGCGTTTCGGAGTGTTGGTCACACTTACGTCATTTGTGGTTTTGTTTGCGTTCTTAGATTTTGGGGTCGGAAATGCGCTGATGAATGCTATTGCCAGTGCAGACGCCAATACCGATAAGCCTGAAGTAGTGGCAGCTGTGGCGCAAGCCTACAGACTCGGAGCAATAATTTGTGCGATAGGCTTGCTGATAGCCACGACTGTTCCGCTTTGGCATACGGAAAACCTCTCTCGACTGTTAGGCGTAACGGGAGAACAAGCTAAATCGGAGCTTCGTCCAGCGATAGGGTGGCTTATCATGCTTCTCGCATTTGGCGTGCCGGCTTCTCTCGCACAGAGAATCCAGATGGGACAGCAAAAGGGATATTGGGCGAATCTATGGCAGGCCAGTGGCAGTATGCTCGCGATCGCTGCCGCATTCGTGGCAATCAGACTTGACCTTGGCGTAGTTGGTTTACTCGTAGCGACTGTGGGAGCCCCTGTCGCAGTTCAGCTATTGAATTCTGTACTTTTCTTTGTCCGCCACAAATATTTGCGAATAGCGGTGTTCACCATAAGCGCTGCCGGTACGCCAAATCTTCTCTCGACAAGTCTTGGTTTCTTCGGTCTACAGGTGATTGCAGCCGTCACATTTCAGTCGGGCCCAGCCATCATTTCATACCTGAACGGGGCGTCCCAAGCTGCGGAGTACGCTACAGCATTTCGGCTTTACAGCATTCCATCGGCGATTGCAAGTTTCATAACACTTCCGCTGTGGCCCGCGTATTCGCAAGCTTATGCGCGAGAAGACATGTCATGGATTCGCAAGCGATTCGTGCAAGCGATGCTTGTCACAGCAGGCACTGCAGGTGCCATTACGATCAGCATCTATTTCCTGAGAGATTCCATCATGCAAGCTTGGATGCACGACGCATCACTTATCTCCACGCAAACTCACTTGGCTTTCACCGTTTTCTCCCTAATTACGATACTGAGTGCAAACGTCGCATCGCTTTTGAATGGAATGGGCATAGTCCGCTTCCAATTGTGGTCTTCGTCAGCGATGGCTTTTGTGACCATCGTGGGCGCGATTGCATGGACGCCGATCGCAGGTCCGGCTGGGCCAGTATGGTCATCCACAATAGGGTTGCTCGTATGTGTGCTCGCACCTTCACTGTGGATGATCGCCCGATTGTTAGGGAAGGATAAGTAAGATGCGGCCCTTTCAGGATTTAAAGCGCCTCGCCCGAACGCTCAGGCAAATGTATCGAGGCCCCATTGGTGTCTACGCTGGCGAACAAAAACAGAAGGCACTTCTCTGCTATTTGAAACAACCGTTCCGCACAGGCGCAGCCGATCATCTACACTCAAACCGCGTTGAAGCTCGAGCAATTGCATCAGTTCTTTATGAACACGGTTGGGGTGTAGATGCAATTGACTATGACTCTGAATATCCAATCCACTATATTAACTACGACCTAATAATTGGGTTTGGGCGCGCATTTGATAGGTCTTTTTATGGTACAGGATTCACCGGCAGACGAATTTTTCTTATGACTGGTGCACATCCGAGATACTCAAACAAGGCTGAGATCAAGCGTCTACTGGCGCTCCAGCAACGCCAAGGACGATTGCTGACTCCTCGGCGTACTGTGTTCGAGCCTTGCGATGCCTCGTTCGCCTTCAGCGACGCTGTGTTTTGTCTTGGCAACGAATGGACGATATCTACGTTTGGCGACCTATCGTGCCCAGTCTACCGCTTGCCCGTCCCTTACGTACCACTTAAGCACGAGGTTGCCTCACGCGATTTGATGCAAGCATCGCGTCACTTCATGTGGTTCGGTAGTGTCGGGGCGGTTCACAAAGGTCTAGATCTACTGCTCGAAGCATTTCGCACGCTGCCTGCATACCATTTGCATGTCTGCGGACCTGTGCAGGCGGAAGAGGACTTTTTTCATTGCTATCAGGCGGACCTGATGGGTCGATCGAACGTACATTTTCACGGCCTTGTGGATCTCAATAGTCCCGCCACTGTGGAACTGTTCCGTACATGTGCATTTATCATATTACCTTCTTGCTCCGAGGGCGGCGGCTCAAGCGTGATAACAGCAATGAGCGCTGGATTGGTTCCAATCGTTACCGAGGAAGCCAGCGTCGATGTTAGTTCCTTTGGAATTCGGATTGACGGTCCTACAGTGAGCGATGTGCTAAACGCTGTCGAGCGGGCTGCATCACTGGCGCCAAGTGACATTCTCGCGAGGAGTGTTAGCGCACTCGGCTATGCTCGCCAGACCCACTCATGGGACTCTTATCGAGCTGCCTTTGGCTCAGCTCTTACTTCCGCTGTTACCAGAAAATGACTATCAGTCCTCCACTTATAAGCGTCGTTATTCCAGTCTACAACAGACAAGATTATTTGGAAGAGTGCGTTCGCTCTGCGCTCAACCAAACATTCAAGAATATCGAAGTGATCATCACCGATAACGCGAGTACCGACGGTACATGGGATATCTGTCGCCGCTTGGCCTCAGAGGATTCGCGCGTGAAGGTCTTTCGTAATGCAGAAAATGTAGGCCCTGTGAAAAACTGGCTTGCGGGCTTAAATGAGGCTAACGCTCCGTTTACGAAGATATTATTCAGCGACGATACGTTGGATCCGACCTTTTTTGAGCGCACCTTGCCATTCTTGGACGACCCAAACGTGGCATTTATATATACCGCAGCGCTGGTGGGAGTGAGTCCACAGTCGGCTGTCATCATGTATAACAAAGCCCGAGGACGGCGTGGTCGGATTGAGTATCTACTCGCATCATTGTTTACAAGCCGTGTACCGCTGTCGCCAGGTGCGGCTCTATTTCGTACCGTAGACTTGCGCAAAAATATTACATGGGATATTCCATCGTGGAACGATACACCATTTGCGCAGCACGGCGCTGGCCCAGACCTTCTCCTGTATCTATTGACGGCCTGCGAATACGAATTCGTTGTTGCACTAGATGAACCGTTGGTATTCTTCCGTGCGCATGCTGGCTCGATTAGCATTGAGAGATCTAGCACAACGCGTGAGGCTTACCGTCAGGCCAAAGCTTGGTTCACTAAGAGGAATCTTGGGTTAGCGGCTGCTTGCATGTTGGTGCTTAAGGAATGGCTCCTTGAATCGATTCACCGTCGCCAATTGACATCCCCGTTGACTTTCGTTAACCGATATTTAAGACCGAACCGATGAAGTTATCAATATTAATGCCGAGCTATAATCAAGCTCAGTACCTTGAGCAAACCCTCCACTCCATCTTTAGTCAGTCATACTCAAATTTTGAGGTGTTAGTGGCAGATGGTGGGAGCACAGATGGGTCCGTGGATATCCTCAAGAAGTACTCGTCGAGGCTCGCATGGTGGGTATCCGAGCGTGACGGCGGGCAGTCACACGCGCTTAACAAGGCTTACAAGCACGCTACGGGTGACTATCTTGCATGGCAAAACTCAGATGACACCTTCGAGCCCTATGCATTCGAACGCGCAGCAGCCATCCTTGCTGCTCATCCGGATGTTGATTTCTTGTACGGAAATCATCGACTCATCGACGAACACTCCGATATTGTCAAATCTTATTACGCTATCGACTTCGATATCAGTACTAAGCTTTACGAGAACACGATTGTCTACAACCAAGCACTCTTCTGGCGCAAGAGCTTTTCTGACCGCATGTTTCATTCTGACGCCGGACGTGCTCCCTTTAACGAACACTTGCGGTTTGTAATGGATGCGGAATTCGTGTTTCGTGCATATCAACACGGTGCAGTTTTTCGTCGGGCACCATATTTTTTCGGCTCGTTTAGGATGCATTCGAAAAATAAGACTTCTACGCTCGACGATGTATTTCAGCAAGAGTATCTAAAGGTGCGTAAGGAGCTGTTCAGGACATTCTCGCTTCGCAAAGAAAAGTGGCTACAACTCCCGTTGAAGATCAGACGACATTTGCTGGCCATTTTGAGTCGTATAGAGGCGTTAACATGAGAATACTAAACATCTGCTCGCGTATAGATAAAAAGAGCGGAGGCGGGAGTGTCGCAGTTCTTGAGGTTGCGCGGATGTTGCGGGATGCCGGCGCAGAGGTCGAGAATTGGATCATCACGCACCCTGCCGATGGCGATCTGCTCCCAACAGACGACCTGCATACGCGATGGTTTTCTGCAAGCTGCAACTCTTCAAGGTATAGATTTTCACTTGGTTTCTGTGCGACGCTTTTGCGGGAAATAGGTCGCTTTGATTTGTTAATAATTCCGGGTCTATATTTGTTTCCAAACACCCTCACGGGTTTTCTGGGGCGACTGCGTGGTATTCACTACGTGCTTTTTCCATACGACTCATATAACCCTGAAAAAATGCGGCACAGCGCTCGGCAAAAACTGCTGTACCGGAAATTGCTTGATGATTTTGTGCTACGTGGCGCTAGCCTTGTTCATGCCGCGAATCGTCCGGAACACGACCAGATCTTGGCGTACGGCGCGGAAAACGAGATCTTCCTAGCTCCGTACGGATTTCGCGTGCGTGACTTCCAGGTGCCTCGATCGAAAGAGCTTCTTCGACGACTTTGCCCGTGGGATCCGTCGAAACAGAAAATTATTTTGTACTTAGCGAGAGTGTCAAAGACCAAAGGTGTTGAGGTTCTAGTAACTGCATTTCGCCAGCTGATTGCTGATGATTCTACATACCGTCTATTGATAGTCGGACCGGCCTGGGATGCTGAGTATCACGAAGGTTTGATACACCAATGTCGTGACTTGGCCAAGGATGGCACGCTGGTTTTTGCGGGTATGGTCTCCGATGAGGAGAAATATGCCTGCTTTCAGAATGCATTTGTCTATGTGCTTCCGAGTTTTTCAGAGAATTTTGGGATCACCTTGCTTGAGGCTGTGGCAAATAGACTCGTTAGCGTAGTCACGGAAGCTGTTCCTTGGGAAGAGCTAGAACCGGCCGGTGCGGGTTATCGAGTGGCTGTTCGAAATCCGGATGCGATTGCTGCCGCCATTCGCGGGTATGCGGCGCTCTCAACATCTGAGCAGGATGAAATGCGGGACCGCGCCGTGGCTTTGGCTGCAACATACGATCGTGATGCCCTTTCAAGGACGTACTTCGAAGCCTTTTCAAGAGTGGCTATCAAATCACAATCATGATAAGCCGTTTACTGGCTCTTCAAGTTTTTCTTTACCCATTGCTATTTCTAAGCGTGGGTGGCGTTAGCGCCGTGAAGCTGATCGGCGTTATCTTGCTCTTCCTGGTTGTATTTAATTGGACAAAATCTGGTCTAAGAGCTCGAATACCTTCTGTGCAAAACCCCGCGCGTTTGTTGATTCTATTTGTGGCTTACACGCTAGTTTGTCAATTTATTTTCGGACTGTTCGGCGTTGCGCTCTATGGTGAATTGCCTGCAAGTGGTGGTAGCGAACCAATTGAACGGTTCGCCGTCCAGCTTTTCGCGTCGCTTCAGTTGTACGCATTCTCTTACCTTCTATACGAGTTCGCGCAACGCAAGCCCGAAATTCCCTCCAAAGCTTTCCAGTTCGCGATTCTTTTAATGATCGCGACGGGTGTCTACGAGGTTTTCTCCATTTACGTGGGTGGCCCGTCTATCCCTCTCACACTTGCGGGGGGTGATGCGATAGTGAACCAAAACCTATCTGAGCTACTTGGGGCCAGGAGGCTTCACGGCCTCGCTGGTGAGCCACGTTTTTTTGCCGCACTCGCTGTCATGCTGTTAAACGCGTTGATATTTGCTGTCATCATTCGCAAAACGCACGATGCACGATCGAGAAGACACCGTAGGGTAGGCATGTTTTTGGGCGTTCCAATACTGCTAGTTTTGATTTTTCAGACACAGTCAAGTAGCGGCTTGATCATGCTGGCACTAATGCCTTTGATGACCGTGTTGATTCTCAAACAGAGTTTTGCTACCAAAATCAAGTTGGCAGTCTTTACAACGTTGATTGCATTATTATTTGCTCCATTGCTCTTTGACTTATTTGCTACCCGTGTGATAGAGCGAATACAGGAGGAAGTTGTTTCAACTCAGCATCTCGGCTCTGAGATGTCAGCTTACGTTGATGTTCCCATAGTCGGCTTGATTGCCATGGATGCCACTGATGCGACGCCGATGGCGCTCTTACTTGACAAGCCGTTTTTGGCAATCACTGGACTTGGTGTGGGCAATATTTCGACCTATGTGAAGCCTTACCTTCCCAACTATGGCGGCTATTGGGGCTATGGGTTCACGGGCATTGTAGAACCCAATCTTGGTATCTTAAAGGCGATCCTTAACTACGGGTTGATTGGCAATTTTTTACTGATCTTTGCCTTTTGGAAATTTTCCCGCCATTATAAACAATTTGGTTTTGCATATGATCAAAGGATGGTCTTTTCGTACTTTCTTTGCATGGGGAGTATCTTCAGCACTTATCTCTTCACCGCTCCATTCATTTCTGCGCTCTCGTTTCTGTCTTTTCATGCCGGCCTAGTGACCTCTTTCGATCGAATTAAAAATGGCACAGCTCGATGACGTAATTACCGTTGTAATCTTGACGCACGACGAGGAGATACATATCGCCCGCTGTATCAATAGTGCGCTGAAGCTGAGCAAATCTATTATGGTAGTTGATTCGGGAACCGGCCGAACCTCTGAGATTTGCAATGAGATGTCTGTGCCTGTATGGATAAAGCCGTTCTCCACCTTTTCCGAGAAACTGAACTGGGCGTTGGATAACCTACCTATTAATACTCCATGGATTCTGAGACTCGACGCTGACGAGGTTCTCACTCAGGAGTTCATCTCTTGCGTAGCTGCGACACTGGCTTCACTGCCCGCTGTCGTTTCCGGATGCTATGTTCGTAGACAGTTATGGTTTCTTGGGCAGTGGATTCGACGTGGCGGGATGTACCCGACTTATAGCATGCGGCTTTGGCGATCTGGTTCAGTTTATTGCGAACATCGCCCGCTCGATGAGCACATGCTATTGCGTTTTGGTACATCAGTGAACATCGACCTTGACATTATCGACGATCCTCTAAAGTCGTTCGACGATTGGGTAGTAAAGCACGTGCGCTATTCCCGCCTTGAGCTCCGCACTGTAGATGATGAAAAGTGCGAGCAGCAAATCAAGCCCTCTCTTTTTGGGCGTCAAGAACAGCGCAAGCGATGGCTGAAACTGCACATTTATTCGGCCGTCCCATTGTTTCTCCGCCCCACCTTATATTTTATCTATCGTTATCTGTTCAGATTGGGCTTCTTGGATGGCAGCAGAGGCTTCCTTTTTCATCTTATGCATGCTTATTGGTATCGAATGCTTGTCGATGCACGGCTTTATGAAGAAAGGCTACGGCGAAAATGATGGACATTGTCATTTGACAAGTATAAGACGTATTTGAGCAGGAGAAGAGGTGAATGCTGATCTTAATTGTCGGTGGCACTTGGAATTTAAAATCTAAATAATCTATTTTGGCTTTGTAAGCGCGAATAATTTAATGAATAACCACTTGAACGAATGGGCTGTTTCATCCGGAGTGCAATTCGGTACCAGCGGCGCCCGGGGACTTGTCTCTGCAATGACACCGGATGTCTGTTACGCCTACACCCAGTCGTTTCTCCGTGCCGTTGCGAACGGCGCAGCTGAGGTGGTGCTGGGCTATGATTTGCGACCAAGCAGCCCGGACTTGGCTGCATCATGCATTCAAGCGGTGACCGATTCCGGGTTGAACGTAGTGTTCGTCGGCGCCTTACCCACACCTGCAGTGGCCTATTACGCTTCAACCCGAAGGGCTTCAGCCATTATCATCACGGGCAGTCACATCCCGTTTGATCGCAATGGCATCAAGTTTTATCGGGCAAATGGGGAGATATCCAAGGCCGATGAAAAAGCCATGCTGGAAACGGTGGTTGATGTGCCCTCCGAATGGCATCCACAATCGCTACCCGGCATTGGTGCCGAAGCCTGGGCGGCCTATGCTCAGCGGTATGTCTCGTTTTTCGGGAAGGGGTCGCTAGGCGGGATGCGGGTAGCGGTGTATGAACATTCCAGCGTAGCACGCGATCTCCTACGCGGGGTGTTGGAGGCGTTGGGGGCTGAAGTGCTTTCACTCGGCCGTGCCGATACCTTCGTTCCCATCGATACCGAGGCAGTGCGCCCTGAAGATGTCGAGCAGGCGCGCCAGTGGGCCGCTGAATACGGTTTTGATGCCATTCTGTCCACGGACGGTGATGCCGACCGTCCACTGATTGGTGATGAATCTGGTAACTGGCTGCGTGGTGATGTAGTGGGCATTCTTTGCGCGCAGTTCCTGGCGGCAGAGGTCGTGGTGACCCCGGTAAGCAGCAATACAGCGGTGGAGAAGTGTGGCGCGTTCAGGCAGGTGCTGCGAACCCGGATTGGCTCGCCGTATGTGATTGGCGGCATGGAATCGGCAATCAGTCTGGATTCTCGCCGGCATGGGAATGACAGCCCTTTGGTGGTGGGCTATGAAGCCAACGGCGGCTTCCTGCTCGGCAGTGATGTGGTGCGCAACGGGGTTGTTATGACTGCACTGCCTACCCGCGATGCGTTCTTACCCATGTTGGCATTGCTTTTGATGGCGCGAACCCGGGGATGCAAGCTTTCTGAGCTCGGCCTAGGGTTGCCGAGCCGGTTTACCGCAAGTGACCGCCTACAGAGCTTTCCTACGCAGGACAGCCATGCACTACTCGATCGCCTGCTTGCCGAACCGGCGGCGGCATCTGTATTGCTCGCACCCCAATCTGGTGAGATTGTCGCAACTGACACCACCGACGGTCTACGCATGACCTTCGCCAATGGCGATATCGTCCACCTTCGCCCTTCCGGCAATGCGCCGGAACTTCGCTGCTATGCCGAATCAGAATCGGTTAAACGGGCAACCGAACTGTGTCAAGCCTGCCTGAAGAGGATTCGGGCTTAAGTGAAGGGCCTATTCGTCGCATTTGTCGTCGAGGCTCAACGAAGTGACGAACGATCCCACGGCCAGATCTCATTGCCCCAGCGGTTTTTGACCTTTCGCACCATCTTCTTGGACAGCGTGTCCGTGATGCGGTCGATGAAATCCAATGATCGCTGTACGTAGGGAGCGCGCCTTTCAGCGTCTCGCTCGTAAGTCATCCCCTCATGCAGCGCCATCATCTCGGCGCGTTCTTTCAACACGGGCGATGCATTGAACACCCAGTCGACAAAGTCGATCTCCTCCGTCGTCCAGTTGCAGGCGGCGGAGTCGAGATAGTCAACCGCCCACTCGGGGCCGTGCACATTGCTGGCGTGCCAGTACAGGTGTTCTGACAGCACCGTGCGCCCGGTCAACCCCTCCGCCATGTAGGGGTTCGCGGCAATGCCCCGCCGCAGGTAGGTGCAGGCCGCCACATGGTCCCCATCCCTAAACGCAATCAGCGCGGCCTGGTACCAGTGCGCCGGTGAATTGGGCGCGCCTTTCAGGTATTCCTTCATGGCGGCTGGGTGGTCGCCCTGCAGCAAGGCGATATCACCCAGCAAAAAGCGCACACCGATGTTGTCGATGGGGCACCAGGCCAGCATCTGCTTAGCCAGCGCCATGGCGGCGTCGCCCCCTTTGGCTTTGTCCCGCTGTCGCATCAAGCCCAGCAGGGTGCCGTGCGCCAGGCGCAGAAATGGCCGGTTGTCCACCTCACCCCAGATGATCTGGCCTTTGAAGCCTTTGGGGATGTGGGCCAGCGCCTGCTTGTAGGCCTGTTCATACACCTCGGTGGCTTCATCCTGCAGGCCCAGTGCCCACAGCCGGTTGGCAATAAAGTTCTGAATTTCCAGGTTGTAGGGCGTGGTGGCCTCCAGCTTGCGTGCTTGCATCAGCGCCTGCTTGTGTCTGAGTTGGCCGGCCTCCAGCTTATCGATCAGCACATCCAGGGCTTCCTCGTCCTGCCAGTTGCGGCTGAAACGGCCGTACTGGGTGGGTTGGCCGGTTTCCGGGTCATCGAAGGTTTCGATGGTGAAGGACAGGGAGGAGGACGAAGGCTCGTGGTCATCCATGGATCGCCGCGTCGCTTCGCTCCTCGCGATGACGGCAAGTTGAGGCTGGGCTGGATCAGGTTTTTTCTTGGGCATGGTCAGGATTTGGGGCTTCAGGGTGGTTGGGCACAGCAGCGACCTGGCCGGCGTGGGTGGTATAGATGCGCCCGTTGTTGGCCACATAGCGGCGCAGGTCCGGCGCCATGGCGTCCGGCACGATCAACACCGTCATCCCCATCGCCTCCGCCATGCGCTCGATGGACGACAAACGCGGATCGCGCTTGCCGCTTTCAATCTCCGACAAATGCTGCGGCGAC